>Ga0111538_10008254_pt1 | contig 13979 bp, 12 predicted proteins | sample SoiMethybrSBSTD1_FD_79669 | JGI IMG/M metagenome (GOLD analysis project Ga0111538, IMG submission 79669) | Bulk soil microbial communities from a Populus tree surrounding site in Tennessee, USA - Soil MetaG P. TD hybrid SBSTD1 (version 2)... | ecosystem: Environmental > Terrestrial > Soil >... | reverse complement strand
CGGCGCTCGGAGTGGAAGCGCTTGCCGTCGAACGAAACGATGCCGGCGGCCTCCTGGCCGCGATGCTGCAACGCGTGCAGGCCGAGCGCCGTGATCGCGGCAGCATCGGGATGACCAAAGATGCCGAATACGCCGCATTCCTCGCGCAGCCGGTCGGCGTCTGGATCAAACACGGCTTGCTCGCGAGGCTCGATCATCGGTTGCTCACTGCCTCGTGGTCTCGATCAATTGCCGCATATCGGTGCGGTCGACCCGTGGGTAGTTTGCCGCGGTCGCCGGTGTGCGCAGATCGGACTTCTGGTCCGGCGGCGCATCCGGCGGCTCTTGCTCGTCCTTGGGTCGGCGTTTGAACCATTGCGACAGATAGTTATCCATGTCTTGCGGCAACAGGGCCTGCAGCCACTCTCCGGTGCCCTGCAGCACCACGCGCGACTTGGCGTTGCGCACGCCATCGGGCTGGCGATTGGCCGGCACCAGCCAGGCGAAGAACAGGAACGCGACCACGACGATTACCAATCCGCGCGCGAGGCCAAACAGGAAGCCGAGGGTGCGGTCGAGCGCGCCGATCCGGCTGTCGAGGATCATGTCGGAGATGCGCACCGTGATCACCGAAACCACCAGCAGCGTGATCAGAAAGACGCCGCCGATCACAGCGATATTGGCGACGATGTCGCTCGCGATGTTGGCCTTGGCCATCGCGATCAGCCGGCCATCGCGCATCGCGACCACGGTTGCGATCGCCGCGGCCGCCCAGGCCACGATCGAGAGGATCTCGCGCATGAAGCCACGGATCATGGCAAGCAGGCCCGAAATCAGCATGACGCCGAGCAACAGGAGATCGAGCCATGTGACGGGCATGGGACGCTAGCTCGGCAGGATGGTTTTGGGTGGGCACGGGCGAATCAAGGCCTATTCACTCCCACACTCGACTGTGCCCGATAGCGTCGCAAGGGCGCGCGGTCGGTGTCCAAAGGATAAGGTTTATAAGGCTTTTTCGCGTCGGTTCGACCGGCATGCAGGGGCTGTGTATAGCCGCCTTGCGCGAGGTCGTCACCCGTCTTCTCGTTCGACCAGACGTGGCCGTCTGGATCCCTTATCGGCGCGAGCCGCAATCTCCGAAACGAGGCTGACGAGGTTTTCGACCGCGTTCACCGCGAGGCCGCCATCACCCTCCCGCGATCCATCCGGCACCACGGCGCGGCCAAAGCCGAGCTTCTGCGCCTCCTTCAGCCGGGCCGCCGCCTGCGCCACCGGCCGCACCGCGCCTGAGAGCGAAATTTCGCCAAAATAGACCGCGTCGGGCGGCAGCGGTGCATTGGCGAGCGAGGAAACCAGTGCGGCCGCGGCAGCGAGATCGGCGGCCGGTTCAACGATCCTCAACCCACCGGCGACATTGAGATAGACGTCATGCCCGCCAAGCTTGACCCCGCAGTGGGCCTCCAGCACTGCAAGGACCATCGCCAACCGGTTCTGGTCCCAACCGACCACGGCGCGGCGCGGGGTGCCCAGCGAGGTCGGGGCCACCAGCGCCTGAATTTCCACGAGCAGGGGCCTGGTGCCCTCGATGCCCGCGAACACCGCGGTACCGGGCGAACCGAGGTCGCGCTCCGACAAGAACAGTTCGGAGGGGTTCGCCACCTCCCGCAAACCGAGGCCAGTCATTTCGAATACGCCGATCTCGTCGGTCGGACCGAAACGGTTTTTGACGGCGCGCAAGATGCGGAACTGGTGCGAGCCTTCGCCCTCGAACGACAGCACGGCGTCGACCATGTGCTCGACCACGCGGGGGCCGGCGATCTGGCCGTCTTTTGTCACATGACCGACAAGGATGATGGCCGCCCCGGAGCGCTTGGCGAAGCGGATCAGCGCCTGGGCGGAGCCGCGGACCTGGGTGACGGTGCCGGGCGCGGAATCGACCAGGTCGGTCCACATGGTCTGGATCGAGTCGATGACCACAAGGCGAGGCGTCTTGCCCTCCGACAGGGTCGCGACGATGTCCTCGACCGCGGTCTCGGCCGCGAGTTCGACCTTGGCGCCGCCGAGCCCAAGCCGCTCGGCGCGCATGCGCACCTGGGCGACCGCCTCCTCGCCCGAAATGTAGACGGCGCGATGGCCGCCGTTCGCCAATGCGGCCGCGGCCTGGATCAGAAGTGTCGACTTGCCGATGCCGGGGTCGCCGCCCAACAGCAGCACCGAGCCGCGTACGAAGCCGCCGCCGGTGACTCGGTCGAGTTCGGCGAGGCCCGAGGGCAGGCGAGGGGCCTCGTGCGCTTCGCCGGTCATCGGCTCAAGCGCAAAGGCACGGCCCTTGCGGGGCGCGCGGCCGCCCAACGGCCGTGCCCCGACGCCCGCGTCGGGGCTTTCCTCGACCATAGTGTTCCACTCGCCGCAGGCTTCGCATTTGCCTTGCCAGCGGCCGGTGGCGGCGCCGCAGTTCTGGCAGACGAAGGTCTGGTGGCGTTTGGACACGTCAGGCTCGTTGAGGACTGGGCCGAATCCCGATGGAATAGCCTAATGTTCCGATGAGAACATTTCAAGAACATTAATGCGTGACGGGAATCGCCCGGAACTAGACGTTCCAAACCCGGTGGAAGCGCCGGCCCAGATTGGTCAGCACCTCGTAGCCGATCGTGCCGGCTTCGGACGCCACGGCATCGATGGTCAGTTCGTCACCGATCAGCGTTACCAGATCGCCGCGACGCACCGCGCCCTCCTTCAGGTCGGTGATGTCGACCGCCACGAGATCCATCGAGACCCGCCCGACGATGCGGCAGCGGTTCCCAGCAATCAGCATATGCCGGCCCGGATCGGCGTCGGTCGCGGCGGCGGCGCGCAGGATGCCGTCGCCATAGCCGGCCGCGATGATGGCGATGCGGCTCGCGCGCCTGGCGGTCCAGGCGGCCTGATAGCCGACCGTCGCGCCGCGTGGCACGTTGCGGACCTGAAGCACCCGGACCTGCAGATTGATCACGGGCTTCATCGGGTTGGGCTTGCCGGGCGTCGGATTGCCGCCGTAGAGCGCGACGCCCGGCCGCACCATGTCGCAATAGGCGGCCTCGTCGAGAAACATGCCGGCCGAGTTTGCCAGCGATCCCGGGATGCCGCGGAACAGGGTGCGGATTTCACGGAATTGCCGGATCTGCTGGTCGTTGAGGGGATGCTCGCGCCGCTCCGCATAGGCGAAGTGGCTCATCAGCAGCGTGAGGCCGTGCTGCTCCGACTGCATGCGCGCCGCGACCGCGGCGGTTTCGTCGATGGACATGCCGAGGCGGTTCATTCCGGTATCGACATGGACGCCCGCGCCACCCTGCCAGCCGCTCTGCGCAACGAAGTGGTCCCATTCGGCGAGTTCGACCGAAGAGTTGATCACCGGCCGCGCATAGGCTTCGACGAAAGCCGGGCCACTGCCGGTCGTGAAGCCGTTCAGCACATAGATCGCGGCCTCCTTGGCGATGGCGCGCACGCGCCGCGCCTCGGCAAGGTGCGCGACGAAATAGGTGCGGCAGCCGGCATGCATCAGCGTGGTGACGACCTGCTCGATGCCGCAGCCGTAGGCGTCGGCCTTGACCACGGCGGCGCATTCGGTCGGCATCACGCGGGTCGCCAGCGCGCGGTAGTTGGCGAAGATCGCCGCGAGATCGATGGTCAGAATGCCGCCCGCCTCCTCGGGGGGCGGGCCGGCGATGGCGGCAGTCGGTGTCCGCGGCTGTTGCGGTCGGGGCGGGCGGGCCATGGCGCAGGGTTATGGCGAGGTGGACGGGCGCCGTAAAGCGGCCGCGGGCATCGAGCGGTCGGAGCGATGCGGTCGGTTTGACATTGCGCGGTCGCCCGGCAATCGTTTGGCCATGCTCAAAATTCGCAGCTTCCTGTTTCCGCCGGACCATCGCGGCGTCGCGGGACTGGTGGTGCTTGGCTGGCGGGGCACGCTGGCGGCGCTGCTTGTGGCGATTGTGGTGTCGTTTCTGCTGGCGGGCTACTGGTATCCGTATTGGCGCCTGGCCGATATGGACCTGATGATGGCCTACCAGGGCTTTCTGGTGGGCAGCGGATTCGAGCAAGACTTCTTCATCCAGCCGGGTCACCTCAGCATCATCCTGACCAGCGCCTGGTACGAGCTGTTTCACCGGCTCGGGCTGATCGACACCTTGACGCTGTCACAGATCCCGCCGCCATCCGACGTCACGGGGTTCGATCACATCTGGACCCAGGCGGTGCGCGCCGGCCGCGTGTTGTCGCTGGTCGAGGCGATGGCCTTTGTGGTCATCTTTGCGGCGTTGCTGCGGCGGCTCGTCCGCGACTGGCAGATTGCGGCGCTCGCCGCGTTCTGTCTGGCGTTTTCGGGCGGACTGATGATGAACGCCCGCACCATGCGCACCGATATGCTCAGTGCCGCGCTGGTGACGATTGGGCTGCTGCTCCTCCTGATCGCGGCGCGCTCGCCGCAGTCGACCTGGCGGCCGGTGCTGGTCGGGGTGGCGGCGACGCTGTGTACGCTCGGCATCGTCAACAAGGTGCACTCGGTGTTCTTGGTGTGTGCGCTCATCCCCGCAATTCCGTTTTTCGGCGAGGTCACACCGCCGCAGGCCTTCTGGCGCTCGGCCAAGGCGATCGCGGCGCTCGGGGCAGTCGCGGTTGTCGGCGTGACTCTAGCGATCCCGGCCGGCGAGCTGATCACGCGTGGCCTGTCGATGCCGACCTCCATACCGCCGCCGTTTGGCGTTCGCGGCGGTTATCAGGTGCTGATCGCGGCGCTGGTGTTCGCCGGCATCCTTGCTTACGCGCTGATCTGGCGCGTGCCGCTTGCCGAGACGCTCGCCACCATGCTTGCCGTGGTCGCCGGAGTCGCACTTGGGTTGCTGTCGATCAAGATCCTCTATCATGCCGAAAATGTCGCCGTGATCGTCAATCCGATCGAGCACATGTTCGGCTGGGCTGCGGGCTCCGACCCCAAGCTGCGCAGCTCGGGCTCGATCCTCCTCGATTTGCTGCATTCGCTCGGCAATGGCGTACTCGACATGGCCGCCCGGCGCACCTTCGTGCTGCGCACGTCGGGACGCCCGACCATCTTCATCGAATGGCTGGTGATCGCCGGCTTGGTGCTGGCCTGGCGGCGCGGGCGATACCGCGTGTTCTGGCAGGTGCTTGGCCTCATGGGCGTGGTCTGGGCAGTCGACACGGTCGGCACGCTGCGCGGGCTCAAGCTCGAATATGTCATCCTCACCGATCCGCTGACGATCATCGCGGCGGCCTGGCTGCTGGCGCATTTCACCGAATTCAAGACCCACCGCTTTGCATTCGCGGTCGGCATCGCGCTGATTGCGGTCCACGTGGCGCTGAGTCAGGCCGGTCCGGTGAAGCACGTGTTCCGCACGGCACCCGCCGTGGAGGAATGCGCCTGGATGGACAACTTCGCGCCACGGATCGAACGGTTTTCGTTCTGCCCACCTCGCCCTGTCAGATCGCCGCCAGGATGACGGCGGCGACCAAAGCGGCCGTGACCCAACTCACCCAATCGCTGAGCGCGAACAAAATCGGGTCGCGCGTCAGGACGCCGCGGTGGGCCAGAAGGAGCAGCCGGCTGAGCCAGTAGATCAGGATTGGGCAGATCGCCAGCATCAGCTCGGACCGGGAGTAGAGGCCCCGCACGAAATCGCTGCGCGTGTAAAGCGCGAACACCACCACGGCGCTGAACGCGGCGCCTGCGGCGAGCGCCAGCAACGCCGGCAGATCGGCGACGTTATAGTCGCGGCCGGCCAGCTCGGCGCGCCCGGTCTCGCGCCACACCGCGATCTCGGCATAGCGCTTGACGGTCGCGAGCGCGAAGAAGATGAAAACGCAGAAGATGACCAGCCATTCCGAGATCGGTACTGCGATCGCCACCGCGCCGCCCGCGACCCGCAAGGTGTAGAACACCGCGAGCGCAATCACGTCGATCAGCATCACCCGCTTCAGGGCGAGCGAATAGAGCGTCGTTCCGGCGAGATACACCGCCACCACGGCGGCGAGGCGCCATGACGACGCAGCGGCGACCGCAAACGCTGCGGCCAGCAGGACTGGAATCATCACCATGCCGGTCGAGGCCGAAAGATCGCCGCGCGCAAACGGGCGGTCGCATTTGGCGGGATGCTGCCGGTCACTCTCGACGTCGACGAGATCGTTGAACACGTAGACCGCCGAGGCCGCGAACGAGAACGCGAAGAACGCGGCAAGCGCGGTCAGCAGCGAGACGGCGTCGTAATGCTGGGAAGATACGACCGGGACGAAGACAAGAAGGTTTTTGCACCACTGGTGGATGCGGAGGGCACGCAGCGCCGGGTGCATCGTCTGTCCTGTGGGGATGATACCCGACTGTGGGCTTGGTGCGCGATCCTAGCGTCGGACCTTGCGAGTCGTCGAGACTGCAATGTGCGGCGCGGCGGGCCGCCGGCCGATCGGACGGTCACGGTCGTTACCGATCGATCCGGTCGGGCAGCATCTCGTCCGGCGTAAGGTCGTCGAAGCGCGTGACCTGCGCGTCGAACTGCAATTGCACCGTGCCGGTGGGGCCGTGGCGCTGCTTGCCGATGATGATCTCGGCCTTGCCGTGAACCGCGGCCATCTCGGTCTGCCACTTTAAATGCTCTTCGGAGCCTGGCCGCGGCTCCTTGTTGCTCAGGTAATACTCCTCACGGAACACGAACAGCACGACGTCGGCGTCCTGCTCGATCGAGCCGGATTCGCGCAGGTCCGAGAGCTGCGGCCGCTTGTCGTCGCGGTTCTCGACTTGGCGCGAGAGCTGCGACAGCGCCAGGATCGGCACGTTGAGCTCTTTGGCCAGCGCCTTGAGGTTGGTGGTGATCTCGGTGACCTCTTGCACCCGGCCTTCCATCGCGCGGCGGGTCGAGCCCTGGAGGAGCTGGATATAGTCGATCACCAAAAGATCCATACCGCGCTGGCGTTTGAGACGGCGGGCGCGCGCGGCGAGCTGCGCGATAGTGAGGCCGCCGGTCTCGTCGACATAGAATGGCAGGCTCTGCAGCTCGATCGAGACGTCCTTGATCTTCTCGAAATCGCTTTCGCTGATGCCGCCGCGCCGGATCGTACTCGACGGAATTTCGGTGCGCTCGGAAATGATACGTGTCGCCAGCTGCTCGGCCGACATTTCGAGCGAGAAGAAGCCGACGATGCCGCCGTCGACGGTCTGCATGTGGCCGTCGGCTCTCGTCTCGCCGCGCCAGGCGCGGGCGACGTTGTAGGCAATGTTGGTGGGGAGCGCGGTTTTCCCCATGCCCGGACGGCCGGCGACGATGATCAAGTCGGAGGACTGCAGCCCGCCCATCTTGCCGTCGAGGTCCTTGAGGCCGGTCGCGAGGCCCGAAAGCTTGCCTTCGCGTTGGTAGGCGCGCGCCGCCATGTCAACCGCGGTGGTCAGCGCCTGGGCGAAACGCTGGAAACCCGAGCCGAAGCGGTTGGTCTCGGCGATCTCGTAAAGCCTGCGCTCGGCATCCTCGATCTGATCGCGCGGTGCGAAATCGACCGGCGCGTCGAACGCGACATTGACCATGTCCTCGCCGATCTGGATCAGGTTCCGGCGGATCGCGAGGTCACCAATGGTGCGGCCGTAGTCGCCGGCATTAATCACGGTGGTCGCTTCGGCGGCGAGCCGGGCGAGGTATTGGCTGATATTGAGGCCGCCAATATCGATGTCGGGCGGCAGGAAGGTCTTGAGCGTGATCGGGGTCGCGACCTTACCGGCGCGGATCAGATTGCCGGCCAGCTCGTAGATCTTCTGGTGCAGCGGCTCGTAGAAGTGCTGGGGGTCGAGGAAATCGGAAACCCGGTAGAATGCCTCGTTATTGACCAGAATGGCGCCGATTAGCGCCTGTTCGGCTTCGATATTGTGCGGCGCGCTGCGATATTGCGGCGCGGAGGCATCGGAAAGCTTGCGGGCGGTCGAGTCGGCAGGCGGCATCGTTCACGTTCGAATGGCAGACGAGTTTTGGAAACGCTTGTTCTTGACTGAAACGCGCCGACGGAACGCCACATGGCGGTTTCGACGATGGACTTGAATTGCGGCAGCACGTCGGCATGCCGCGAGTGGAGATCTATCACCGCGCCGTTAACGTGGCCGGGCGCGCCACGACCTTTCCCCGCTATTAACGGAGATGCGAACAGCTACGCGCGCGAGCGGTAAATGCTTGACGATCACTCGCCGGCGAGCCGCAGTGGCGGACGCTGGCCGCCCTCGAGCCCGCGCAATCGCGCCTCCTCGCGGCCGATATAGTCCCGGGTGCGCGGCACCACGTCCTGGCGCTTGGCGAGCTGGATCTGCATCACCATCATGGCCTGCTCGCGGAACGCCATCTCGGAGGCGGCGAGATAGAACTCCCACATCCGCAGGAAACGCTGGTCGTAGAGCCGAAGCACGTCCTCGCGATGCGCCAAAAAGCGATCGCGCCAGGCCTTGAGCGTATCGGCGTAGTGCAGCCGCAGGATTTCGATGTCGGTGACAAGAAGCCCGGCGCGCTCGATTGCGGGCAGCACCTCGGACAGCGCCGGGATATAGCCGCCCGGGAATATGTACTTGGCAATCCAGGGGTTGGTGACATTCGGGCCCTCGGAGCGACCGATCGAGTGCAGCAGCATGACGCCGTCGTCGGCCAGCAACTCCGCGGATTTGCGGAAGAACGCGTCGTAATGATTGACGCCGACATGCTCGAACATGCCGACCGAGACGATGCGGTCGAAGCTTTCCGATACGTCGCGATAGTCCTGCAAGCGGAATTTGACGGTCTTGGCGAGGTCCTTCTCGCTGGCGCGCTCGGTCGCGCGTGCATGCTGTTCCCGTGACAGCGTGATGCCGGTGACCTTGGCGCCGCAGAACTCGGCGAGATAGAGCCCCAGTCCGCCCCAGCCGCAGCCGATGTCGAGCACCCGCCGCGAATACTCAGGTTGCTGACCCATGATCAGCTTGGCTGCGAGATGGCGCTTTTTGGCGAGTTGCGCGTCGTCGAGCGACTGGTCCGGGGTTTCGAAGTAGCCGCAGCTGTACTGCTGGTCAGCGTCGAGGAACAGCGAGTAGAGTCGGCCGTCGAGATCGTAATGATGCGCGACGTTGCGCTGCGACCGGCTGGGCGGATTGAACTGCTGCAGGCGTCGATGGAGATAACGCACAATCCATTGCGGTTGCGCCCACTCTGGCGGCATGCCGTCCGGACGCTGGCCGAGCAAGATCGCCATCACGTCGGCGATCGAGCCTTGCTCGACCGCGAAGCCGCCGTCCATGTAGGCTTCGCCCAGCCGTAATTCCGGATCGATCAGGACGGCAAATTGTGCTGCGCGCGAGGTGAAGCGCACCGCGACGAGCGGGCCGGAGCCGTCGCCGATCATGAAGGTTGTGCCGCCCGCCGTCGTGAGCCGCAAATTGCCCCGACGCACGAATCGCTTGAGCAGGTGTCCCAGCAGCCGGTCCATCGGCCGCCTCCCGCACGCTTTAGCCCAGCCGCCCAGCCGTCGCCCCGACGGTAGGGCCCGCAAAGTCGCCGAACGCCGCGTTTGCGGGCCGCCAATTAGACCAAAGTCTTGGCTTTCCGGCAATTGGGATGCGTCCTCGCAACCGCCTCACTTTCGCGCGAATATGGGCTAAGAGGGGCGCCCGAGCGCTTCGGCGGGCGGTTTGGCGACAGCTTCCGGGAGACGGCGGTGGAATTGCGGCATTGGGCAGAATGGGGCTGCGCGATCGGGCTGGCCGCCATCCTGGTTGCCGCGCCCGCTCTCGCGCAGCGCACCCGTCCGACGCCGCCGGCCCCGGTCCCGGCCGACGACCAGGCGCCGCCGCCAGCCGGCCCATCGCGCGGCGAGAATTTCAGCCTTAAACCGCCAGCCCAGCTGTTTGCCAGCGATTGTACCGGCGCCGGCTGCCACCGGGGACCGCAGGGACTGGGCAAGAATGTCGGCGCCTTCGGACTGACCAGCTTCCTGCGTCAGCACTACACCAACAGTCAGCAAAGCGCGGCGGCGCTCGCCAACTACCTCTCGAGCATACCCGGCGACGCACGGCCCACCGCGAGCAAGAAGGGCGAGCCGAAGGCGAAGGCTTCGACCGAGCCGCCTGACGGCACGCCGAAGCAGCCCGCCGAGAAACAGGAAAAGAAGACGCCTGCGGCTGCGGCAAAACAGCCGCAACGCAAGCAGGCCACCGCTGATCAGCCGGCGGCCGCTGCGCCGGCTCCTGCTGCCCCTGCACCTGATGCGCCTACGGCTGCGCCGGTGCCGCCAGCGCCAAAGGTGTTCGACATTTTCGACTGACCGTCAGGGCTTGGCGGGGGTCTCCTCGGCAGGCTGTTCGGCTTCGGCGACCTGCGCCTCCGCGACGCCGGGCTCGAACATCGCGGCGGCCGCGGCCTTGGCGGTCTCTGCCTCGTCCTCCTCGGCCCCGGCCTCGCGGCGCACCGTGACGTCCTCGCCGCGCTTGAGCCGCTCGGCCTCGTCGGCGCTGCGCGCCACGTAGACCGTGATCGAGACTTCAACCTCGGGGTGCAACGCGACCGGGACCTTGTGGGTGCCGATCATCTTGATCGGCGCGTTGAGCGCGATCTGGTTGCGGTCGACTTTGAAGCCCGCCTGCGCAACCAGCGTGGCGAGGTCGCGTGGCGAGACCGAGCCGTAGAGCTGGCCGATCTCGGAGGCCTGGCGCAGCACCACGAAGCTCTGGCCGTCGAGCTTGGAGCCGACCTTGTCAGCGTCACCCTTGGCGGCGGCGCTCTTGGCTTGCAATTCGACCTTCATGCCCTCGAACTTGGTCTTGTTCGCGGTGGTCGCGCGCAGCGCCTTGCCGTTCGGCAAAAGATAGTTGCGGGCGTAGCCATCTTTGACGCGGACAACATCGCCCATCTCGCCGAGCTTGGCGACGCGTTCGAGCAGAATGACTTCCATGGTGCTTCTCCTTGCGAAGGTTCGATCAAGTTGGGTTGGTCGGCGGGCCGCGGCGTCGTGCGACGCGGCCGCGAATGTCGAAGGCGGTGTCGGCGAGGCCGATCAACGCAATTGCCAGCATCGGCCAGCCGAAAATGATGACCGCCGCATAGATCGCGCCAAGCACCACCATGCGGCTCGATGTACCGCGAGTGATGGCGTGCAGCACCGCAAAACCGAGGATCGCGAAGGCCATTAGCCAAGCCGCCGCGAACACGCCGCCGGCGATCCCGACCATTCCAGGAAGAAACGAGGCGACCATCGCGATCGCCAGGAGCAGCGGCGCGTGAGCCGGAAACCGCATCGCAGCCAACTCGGGCATCGGCCGGCGCAACCGGCCCGACACTGAAACCACGCGCACCGCAAGCCAGAGGTTGAGCATGTTGGTGATGGTGGTGAGCACCGCCGCGGCTGGCGGCAAGGCCACCACCAGGAATTCGATCAGGCGGTTCGGCTCGCGCGCCGGCGGCGCCGGCAGGCCGGCGCGGTCGCGCAGCCGGAACATGCGTTCGAGGCCGTTGCGCAACGAGGTACGGAAACTCTCTTCGTCGGTGCCCATGCTGAACATCGCCGCAATGACGACCAGTGCACCGATCGTTGCGGCCCAGACCACCAAGTGTCCGACCGGGTACCATTCCAATCCGTCCGGGGTGGGCAACGCGGCAGGGCGCGCCAGCAGCGCGAGGTAGCCGACCCACCAGGCGGGCAGGCCGATCCCGACCAAGAAGGCCAGGAAGAAAAATCCGCCGAACACCACGGCGAGGCCGATCGATGCCGTGACCGCGGCGGCCAGCGCGGCCCAGTGGCTCCAGCCCAGGGCCGCGATCAGAATCGGCAACGGCGCGAGATAGAACAGCAGCACCGAGATCAGTGCGCCGGAAGCGACCGACGCGAACAGCAGCGCGGAGGCCGCGCCGGCACCGACACCAATGAGGATCGCTTGCGCCATCGAGCTGTCCCGCTCCCTTCGAGCGGTTAGAGACGGATCGAGGTCCGCCCCAACCATCGGCCTGTGGAGCTTGCTCCGCAGGCCTCGATTTTTGACCCCTCGCGCCGATCGTGGCGCGAGGCCGAACTCAGGATCCGCTCAGCGGATGACGTAGGGCAGCAGACCGAGGAAGCGGGCGCGCTTGATGGCTTGCGCCAGTTCGCGCTGCTTCTTGGCCGACACTGCCGTGATGCGGCTCGGCACGATCTTGCCGCGCTCGGATACGTAGCGTTGCAGCAGCCGCGCGTCCTTATAATCGATCTTGGGCGCATTGGCGCCGGAGAACGGGCAGGTCTTGCGCCGTCGGAAGAACGGCCGCCGCGCACCACCACCAGGACCACCTTGAGGGGCAAATGCCATGGTCGTTACTCCTCCGCCGGTCCGTCGCCGTCATCATCGCGTTCGCGCCGCCGCGGGCGGTCTCCGCGATCACCTCTATCACCCCGATCACCGTCACGGCGCTCGTCGCGCTCGCGGTCGCGATCGGCCTTGCGCATCATCGCCGAGGGGCCTTCCTCGAGCTCGTCGACCCGCACCGTGAGATAGCGCAGCACATCTTCGTTGATGCGCTCCTGGCGCTCGACCTCGGTCAGCGCGGCCGGTGGGGCATCGACGTTGAGCAAAGTGAAGTGCGCCTTGCGGTTCTTCTTGATGCGGAACTGCAGCGACTTCACGCCCCAGTATTCGTTCTTGGTGACCTTGCCACCCATCTGCTCGATGACGCCGGTGAACTGCTTGGACAATTCCTCGACCTGCTGCGCGCTGACGTCCTGGCGCGCCAAGAAAACGTGCTCGTATAGCGGCATGAAATGCCTTTCCTCTGTTTCGGTCCGTTCCTCGGCGCCAAGCCCTTCGAGCCCTTCGGAAAGGCTCGAACGCTCTGAAGGCGGGAACACGGGACGTCGGGCCGACTGGCCCTACCGCGCTTTTGCCCCAAGGGACCCAAGGCGGCCGTCCGTTCAGCTCCCGGCCGATCGACGGAACGCGGGTTTTATAGGGGTTTTTGAGCCAAACGCAAGCATTGCTGCTGCGCAGTCGAAACCCTCGTTTGGCGGGGTTTGGCCGTGTAAATTGTGAAAATGCTGGCAGTAACCGAGCCTGTAACGGCGATCGCGGCGGATTGGCTGGAGCGGTTCGAGCGCTCGCTCACCGCAGGCGACATCGCGGCGCTGACAAGCTTATTCCATCACGACAGCCATTGGCGTGACGTCCTGGCGTTCACTTGGCGGATCAAGACCGTCGACGGCGCCGATGCGATCGTGGGCGAATTGACCGCTCGGGCCGGCCGCGCCCGTCCGGTGGGCTTCAAGCTCGATCCGCACCGCACCGCGCCACGTCGCGTCACCCGCGTCGGCACCGAGGCGATCGAAGCGATCTTCCGGTTCGAGACCGCTCAGGGCCGTGGCAGCGGCGTGCTGCGGCTCGCGCCCGACCCTGCCAATGTACCGAAGGCCTGGACGTTCCACACCGCGCTCGACGAGCTCAAGGGCTACGAGGAAACCACCGGCCGGCGGCGGCCGCACGGCGAAGCCTATTCCCGCGATTTCCGTGGCCCCAATTGGCTCGATCTGCGCAAATCCGACGCGAGCTATGATGACCGCGACCCGACCGTGCTGATCGTCGGCGGCGGACATGCCGGACTGTCGGCGGCGGCGCGGCTGAAGCAATTGCAGGTCGACGCATTGATCGTCGACCGCGGTCAGCGGGTCGGCGACAATTGGCGCAAGCGCTATCACGCGCTGACGCTGCACAACCAGGTGCATGTCAATCATCTGCCCTACCTGCCGTTTCCGCCGAATTGGCCGGTCTATATCCCGAAAGACAAGCTGGCCAACTGGTTCGAGTCCTATGTCGACAGCATGGAACTCAATTACTGGACTGGGACCGCGTTCGAGGGCGGCCGCTACGATGAAAAGTCCGGCCGCTGGACGGTGTCGCTGCGCCGTGCCGACGGCAGCACGCGGCAGATGCATCCGCGCCATGTCGTGATGGCGACGAGCGTCAGCGGCACGCCGAGCATTCCCAAAATCGCGACGCT
>Ga0111538_10008253_pt1 | contig 13979 bp, 11 predicted proteins | sample SoiMethybrSBSTD1_FD_79669 | JGI IMG/M metagenome (GOLD analysis project Ga0111538, IMG submission 79669) | Bulk soil microbial communities from a Populus tree surrounding site in Tennessee, USA - Soil MetaG P. TD hybrid SBSTD1 (version 2)... | ecosystem: Environmental > Terrestrial > Soil >... | reverse complement strand
GCGCACGCGCGCAACTTCGGCGAGCACAACGCGGTGCTCTCCGGGTGGCGCCACGCGCGCGGCAAGCATCTGGTCAACCTCGATGACGATGGGCAGAATCCGCCACGCGAAGCGGTCCGCCTGTGGCGACAGGCGGTTGTGAGCGGCCTGGACGTCGTCTTTGGTCATTACCGGGTCAAACAGCACTCCGCCTTCCGCAATGCGGGCAGCTGGCTCACGAACAAGATGACCGACTGGGCCCTCGACAAACCGCCCGGCTTCTACCTCTCGAGCTTTCGCTGCGTCACGGCATTTGTGGCGCGGCGCGTTGGCGAATACGCAGGGCCGTACCCCTATATCGACGGCCTGGTCCTGCAGGTGACGCAGCGTATCGGTTCGATCGAGGTCAGCCACGACGTGCGCCGGGCAGGGCGCAGTACCTACACGCTGCGGCGCCTCGTTAGGCTCTGGCTCAGTGCGTGGATCAACTTTTCGGTCCTCCCGCTCAGAGCAGCCACGCTGATGGGACTGTTGCTCGCCGCCGCCGGCGTGGTAGCGCTGGTGACGGTCGCCGCGCTGTGGTTCAAGGGCGTCGGCCCGAGCTTTGGGTTCGGATGGATCATGGCAGCGCTGCTCGTGTTCTCAGGCACGCAGCTGGTGATGCTGGGCCTCATCGGGGAGTACCTCGGTCGCATGTTCTTGACCGTCAACCAGCGGCCGCAGTCCATCGTCCGTGAAGTCCTCTCCAATCGACTTCAGCCGTAAACCCTCCGCGCGATCCGCTTCAGGCGCCGCCAGGCCGGCGAGATGGCGGTGATCGTCGAGGCCAGTCCACCGATGCTCAGCGCGATGACGACGATGTCCCAGAGCGGCCGCTTGTAGTAAAGGAAAGGAAAGTCGAGGCTGTGGAAGCCGTGATACAGCCAGCGATTCACGCGGCTCCAGCGCTCTTCCTTCCGAACGATCGTCCCACGGCGCGGATCGACGTAGAGCCACGTCTTTACCGGATCGGTGAATCGGACCCGCAAGACCGGCAGCGAGAGCTCGCCGTCGCGGTCGTAGTAGTACGCATCGTAATGATCGAGCCAGATCGCATCTTCAACTGGAGTATCCGGCATCGCCGAACGGACAGAGCTGAGCATCTCTTCATCCGGGAATCGATCAAAAGATTCGTGACCGCGTGACAGCGGCCTCAGACGAGACAGGAGCGGTGGGGCAGGCCGGCGTCCGGTGAGGTACCGCTGGCCGTTCACTTGAACGATCTCCACCTCGCGAGTGCCGATTTCTGCGGCGAGACGCGCCGCGGCCGTTGCCAGGGTCGAGGCCGATACGTCTGAGAGGTCAAGCCTGCCGCCGTTGAGCGCCTGGCGCTGTTCGGCGGTCGGCGCGGTGCCCGGATGCCAGTCCCATGGATCCATCGACAGCAGGCCGCTGAAGATCCACGTGAACGTCGTCACCCCGAAGAGGAGGCCCGCGTAGTGATGCCAGCGCATCATGCCCGCATAAGGCGTATGCGACTCGGCGCGTTTCAACCGGTAGCGATCGAGCGGCGCGTAGCGCCAGGCGCCCCAGACGAGTCCGGAAAGGCACATCACGCAGCCGGCGATCGAGAGCCAGATGATCACGTTCGACCAGAGCGGCCCGTTCTGGCGAAGCGGCGTGAAGTACAGCCAGTGCAGGACGGCTCCGACGTAGCCGAGCCGCCGGCTCCACCGCGTGGCTTTCAACACCGGCTCGCCACTCGTCGCCGACACATAGATCGTCGTTCCGTCGTCGTCGCCGAGCGCCAATCGATAGATCGGGAACGCAGCGCGCGGGACGGAACCCACGGTCCATTGGTCGGGGTCGGTCAGCGTGGCCTCCACTCGCGGTCGCGGAGCGCCAGCAGGGACAAAGGCGGCCGCGACGTCGATCGCATCCGCTTCGGTCAACAGCTCGAGAGACTCACCGTTGTCGGCGAAGACCGCGCTCTGACCGCGCGCGGTGGCGAGGCGGTAGATCGGCCGCCCGGCGAACATGGCCAGACGGACGGTGCGCGGTGTGACGCCAACGCTGGCGGCTGCGTCAGCCGGAGTTATTTGGAGACGGCTGACGTCGAGCGGCGCCAGGCGCGCCAGGCGCTCGGCGGCACCGAGGGCGGGCATGCGCGAATACATCATCACGACGCCGGAGACGAACCAGACGATGAACAGCAGGCATCCGGCAATGCCCAGCCAGCGGTGCGAATAGATGAGAACCCGCCGCCAGAGGTAGCGCGACGGGCCGGTCATGGGCGAACAGAGGTCACGGGTGCGAATCGTAGCGGCCACGGGTAAAATCCGGCAAGCGTCCGGCGGCGGGGAGGCTGTCGGCGCTCGAACTCCCGCCAGTGTGAAGGGGCGTGTTCGCTTTTCGGCCGCCGCCCGTTGTCTGAAATAGGGCGGGTCCAGGCTGGACTGGCCTGAGAGGGAGACGCATGGCGCTTGACAGCAGCGATGAGATAGTTCCACAGCCGGCGTGGCCAACCGCGTCGATGACCAGCACAGTGGAACTGCTCGAACGGTTCAGGAGTGGAGACGAGGAAGCGGTCGGGCTCCTCGTCGAACGGTCGCTGCCGCCGCTCAAGCGGTGGGCCCGCGGCCGCCTGCCATCGTGGGCGCGCACGCTCGCCGACACCCAGGACCTGGTCCAGAACGCCGTCGTGCGCGCGCTGCCGCACCTCAAGGCGTTCGAAGCCCGGCACCCCGGCGCCTTTCAGGCTTACCTTCGCCAGGCGATCGCCAATCACATCCGCGACGAGATTCGAAAAGCGCAGACTCGCCCGGCCCAGACCGATCTGACCGAGGATCAGCCCGACCCCTCTGCGTCGCCTCTCGATCGCGCCATCGGCCGCCAGGGCGTGGAGCGCTACGAAGCGGCCCTCGAGCGCCTGCGGCCATCCGATCGCGAAGCCATCATCGCCCGCTTCGAACTACAACAGAGTTACGAAGAAGTCGCGATCGCTTTGGGCAAGGACAATCCCGCCGCCGCGCGCATGACCGTGATCCGCGCCCTGAAGCGCCTGATCCAACTGATGGAAACACAGAACTGACCCGCCGGACCTCGCTCAGCCCCCGATTTACTCAGCGCGTGCTGTCGAGGGGCTTTATCTTCGACGCGCCATCGACGGTTCGTCTGATAAAGAGCGCGTTCTAGACGCGACAGGTCAGCGGGAAGGCGGCACTTTCGTCGCGGCCGCCTTCTCCTCGGCTCGCGCGCCCCGCAGGACGAGCTCGATCGCCTGGTTGCCTTCATGGCAGGCGTATTCGTACACCAGATAGTCGTCGCTCCGGTGCATCAGGAGAGCGGCCTTCCAAGGTTGGGTGAAGACTTCGGGGTCTTCAATTGTGACGTTATAGGCGATGGTGTCACGGTCGACCAACGTGAGGCGCTCAACGAGATGCAGCGCCTCGGAGTTGGGAGTCCCGCGCAGGCGGCCTGAGCCGGCGTGCGTCGAGATCCATCCGGCGCGGAACCCGGTGCTGTCGACAACCAGCGTGTCGCCGTCCCAATATCCGCGCGGGACACCGGTCCAGCTGCGCACGCTGGCCGCCGCTGACGACGATGGACGCGGCGGCGACGAGTTGCCTGTGGGTGTCGATTGGCTCGTTCGCGCCGACGCGGCGATCGGTATCACGCGCGCCTCGTGAATCATCTCGAAATGCATCGCGACGTAGCCAGGGGTTTGGACGATCTCGATGCCGTTGTTATAGCCGACGGGAAACGTCAGCGTCGGGCTGCGCGTGATGCAGCGGTCCCACGGGCTCATCGACTCGTAGTCATCACGGCTGTCCAAGTTGAACGCGCGCTTGGCGTCGACGCCCTCGCGAAACGGGATGCGGCCGTTCGCCGGTTCGACAACGAGCGAGGTTTGACCGTTCGGCATGAAGCCGTAGCCGCTGTCGACGAACGCTTCGTTGTCGGTCCCGACGTCTCCAGGAGTGGGGGTTCTGGCGGCGGCACGGCGCGCGACCGTCTGGCGTTCGACCTCGGCGAGCTCCTGTGGGTTGTAGAAGGCCTTTTCACCGAGCGCCACCGGCCGCTCGAAGGGTGTCAGCGTACCGTGGGTCCACGTTCCCTGCAGATCAGGATGACCGTCAGGCGTTCGCGGTGGGCTCCACGTTTTCGAGGTTGTCGGCCGCGATCCGGAGAGGTGGCCGACGAGCGGCACACTCGCCAGCGTGATGAAGAAAAACGTCAGAGCCGGGCACCGCATGCGGGCGCGAGTGTACACCGAAGTACGAGCGATGCCCGCCCAGCTCTGTCACCGCATCTCGAGATTATCAACGACGCGCATCACGCCGGCCGTCTCACGCGCCAGCGAGACCGCGCGCTCACGTTCACTGGCCGATCGCACCGTTCCGCGCAGCGTCACGACGGCATCGACGGTCGAGACGTCAATCGCCCTCGCTTCGACCGAGTCGTCGAGCGCCATCTTGGCTTTGATCTTCGTCGTCAGTGCCGCGTCGCCGAGCGTCTCCTCAACCTTGGCGGTCGCGATTGCCGCCTTCTCGCCGATCTCGGCACCTCGCTCGCGCGCTCGCTCAACGGACTCCGGAGAACCAACGGATCCCGGCCACGCCAGACGCCGTTGAGCGCTGAGCCCGCCGAAGTAACCAATGAGGAGAAATCCGAGCATCAGAGCCACGAGTGTGACCATCAAGGCTCGCACACTGGATCTCATCACACCCTCCCGTACGCCACTATTCAAGGCTGTTGCCAGCGGGATGGACGAGCTGAACCGCTAATTGGTGCCTTTGAGCCCTGCCGGGCCCAGCTGAGTTACCAGGCGATTTGCCACAGCCGGAATTTCGATCACATCATGGAAAGCTCCGACCCATTCAGGGAATTCCCTGACGCATCTGACGCGGTTGCTTACGTCGCTCGGTCATTGTTAAGCTGGCTCTCGAATGATGGAATGGACGACTCACGTCGACCCCGTGCGGGAATTCATCTACGTCGCGGCGTGGGGGACAGCGGACTTTGCGTCGATTCGGGCTGCGCAGACCGCGATTGGTAGCCATCCGCTGTTCCGGCCGCACTACTCGAGCATCTTCGATCTTCGCCAGCTGAATTTCACGCCCCTGCGAAGCAGCGACGTGGTGAGCCTCGGCAGCCACACGGCCTTTGTCGAGACGGCACGCCGCGTCCTGGTCGTCGGAACGGCCGAGCATTTCGGGCTCGCTCGCATGTATCAGGCGCACAGCGCCATCAACGTCGGACACCGCGACAGCATCAACGTGGTCTACGACCTCACCGACGCCCTCGACTGGCTCGGACTGGACGCGCTTGCCATCCCGGCTGACGGCGATTTGGCGCCCTCGACCTAGCACTCGAACGGTTCAGAGGTCCGTCCATCGAATGACCGATCACCGGTACGCCCACAATTCCACCGGTCGCCGCTGTCGTTGAAGGCGTGCGAGCAGCGGCGCCAGATCGCGTTCAGCAAGGCGGACGACGCGGTGGTGCGAGGCGGCTCGAAGCTGGAAGCCATGCGCCCAGAGCACGTGCGGAAGCGCGTCGGGCGCATGCCCGGCTGCTTGTTGCAGCACGGGATGCCACTCGACGATCAGTTGAATCGACGGTTCACGCAAGAGACGCGGCATACCCTCGAGGACGTCGAGCTCTCCGCCCTCCACGTCGATTTTGACCAGGCGCGGTGATCGGTCCACCAGATCGTCGACCCGCTCGACCGCGACGCGCACGACGCCGCTGACCGGAGCATAGAAGCTGTCCGGGTAACGGCTGTTCACTGCGCTGACTGGTCCGCGCAGGTAGAAGTCGGCGCTTTCATGCGTCCTCCCCGCGGCGACCGGCTGCACGGTCACGTTGTCGAGCCTGTTGACCGAGACGTTGCGGCGCAGTACGTCGAGATTGTCGGATGCCGGTTCGATGGCCACCACGTGTCCAATCGGACCGACGCGCATCGCCAAGTACAGTGTGTTGATGCCGATGTGTGCGCCGACGTCGACGACCAAGTCTCCGCGATTGACTGACCTGTCGATGATCCGTTGAACGCGAAGGTTGCCGGCGAGAATGGAGATCCGCGTCCGCACGTCGAACGGCAGATCGATCTGCATGCCGTGGAACGGCACTCGCCGGGTGACGATCGACCGGGCGAGGAAGCGCGCGCGCGTGAGCCATAACGGCGCCATAGCCACAGAACGCCAGCCCGTTAATGCCGGACTCGTGGACCTCGCGATCGGCGGGTGATCCAGGCAATGAGGAGCAACACGACGGCGACGAGCCCGCCCACTTCGATGTCGCGGGCGGTCAGATCGCCCGTCGCGTAGAAGGTCGCCACGAGCAGGAGGAGGCAGCCAACGATGAAGAGGCGGTCCCTAACGCTCATCGCGGCGACCACGGGTGGACGCCAGCGGTCGCTTCTGGTCGCGTGCCGCTCCGGCTTTTCTCAATGCCTCGCGCTCCGCGGCCAGAGAGTCGCGAACGGCACTGACCGATTGCCCGGTGTGCTCCGCCAACGTATAGACGGCAAGTCGCGCCATCGGCACCCGGAGCCGCAACTCGCCGCGCTCCAGCCGTGCGTAGCTGTTCGAGGTAATGCCCAGCCATCCAGCGAACATGACCTGCGACACCCGCTGGCCGTTGCCGTCGCGGGCGCGCAGTCTCAGCAACGACAGTTCGCGATACGAGAGCGTATCTTCAGGGTACGGCACCCCCGCAGTATACGAATGGTATACGCGCGTGCCAACTGCGCTGTCAGCTCAATTTCAGTCGGCGGGTGCGGTGGCGGTAGACGAAAGACAACTTGCAGGGAGAACAAACGAAGCAATCCCATCGTTCAAGAGGCGTCGTCCCGCCGAGCACGGTCTTGTCGTAGGTCAACTCATGGCTGCAGTGAGGACAGGCAAGGGTTGGCGGAGTCGACGGCGGCGTTTTCGTGACGACCGACGATCGGACGTTCCTTCGCGGCATGATTCTCCGGCTCAGCAGGAGCAAGAGACATTCCCCGCAGAATCGGGCTATTTTGGCCGATTTGACGCTGATCACGTGTCGAAGCGGCCGATCCTTCTGCGCCGGAGCAGAAGTGAGACGCGGTCGCGGCAGACTCACGTATTCTCAGTCGCGTGACGGGACGTGGCGCCAGGGACATGACTGACAGAACCTTCGACGTCGCGGCCAAGGCGTTCGTGATCGCGCTTCTCAGTCTCGGACTGTATGCGCTCGCCGCATTCACCCGCCAGCCGTGGCTGGCCCTGGTGGCGACGGTCCCGTTCGTGCTCGCTTTTGTCGTCAGCCTTGCGGCGATCCTCTACGGCATCTTCATCGTCTTGAGTCATCGAGACACGAGTCGGTCGGAGTGACGAGGCACACAGGATGCGTCAGTCGCTCTTCCGGCTTGCGCTCGTCCTCGTCATCGCGACGGCCACGATTGGGTCGGCGATGGGGCCTTCATAACCCGTGCGCACGATTCCGCGAGATCTAGCAACGCCTGTCTCCACTGCTGCGCCGTACCGCCCTGTGTAGCAACTCTCAGAAGTGTTTCGGCTCTCCTCGACACATCTGACGGCGTTGCGACGGCGGTGTTGTACACGCGTCGGACGCCGGCCTGGAACTCGACGTTGGACAGCTGGCCTTTGTCGACATCGCGTGCGAGCGGCTCGAATTCGCGGCAGGCCAGTCGATCATTTGCGTCCGTGCCAGGCGTCCCGTCGGACGTTGTCTCCTGCTGAGATTGCCGGCAGCCAGCGGAGAGCAGGCTGAAGATCAGCGCGACGACGACAAAGTGCCGGTAACGCTGTGTTGGCTTAAGCACCAGAAACACCCAAAAGGGTTCGACGTGACCACAAGCCAGGCGACCCTCCCGTCGGCGTCAACGGCCACTCCGGAATCGTCGGACCAGAGCAAGGTCGAGGGTTTCCCTGAACGACCTTCGGCACTTCCTGATTGCCGCGCATTCGTTCGTACCTCCAGGGTGCAACCCTAAAGGTTCGCCAGTACGTCACGATGATCAAACTGCGCTGCGTCACTGTGGACGCGAGTGGAGTACCGTCGAGTATCCTTCACGCCGCGACGCTCTTCGCGACCAGAACGGCGACACAAAACTCCTGCGCCTCGCCGTATGCGGTCCGGCCAGCTCCTGGCCCGAGACTCCCGGTGGAAATCGAGGTAGTTTTCGATTCTCGAGCTCGAGCCGGCCTGTCCTCCCAAGCGAACATACCTCCATGATGGGCGTATCGAGTCCCTCGGAAGCTGGCAACGCGGGGACTACGATGGCGGTGCGTTGCCGCGAACCCAGAAGAAGCGCAGCGGCCGCGCGAATTGGCACGTGCATCCCCGAGGCCAGATTATCCTGGCCGAGGAAGGGCGGATACGCGTTCAGCTTTTCGGCCAATCCATCGTCGAGCTCGTTCCCGGCGACGAGCCGATCTACACTCCTCCCAACCTTGCGCCTTGGCGCGGTGCTGCTCCGGACGAGGCCGGCACGTACCTGGCGACGACGCCGAGGTGGTGAGCTCGACGTGACCTGGCTCGAAGAGGTGTCAGATCAGGAATACCGGGGGTCGTCGGTTCCGGGCAGGAAGCCGCTTCGATAGAGGCCGCTATGAATCAGCTGCGCCGAATGCTTGTCGTTCTGATCGTCGGGAGTCTGCCGCTGTCGGCCCAGCAACAAACAGCGCCACGTCCGGTGACCAACCAGGATCTGCTCGATGGCCTCAAGGATGCCGGGCGGTGGCTGATGTTCGGCGGCAACTACGGCAATCAGCGGCACAGTCCTCTCACGCAAATTACACCGCAGAACGTCAGTGAGCTGCGACCGCAGTGGCTGTTCCAAACCGGAATCCCGGCTCCGGGCCGTGGCTTCGAGACGACGCCGATCGTCGCCGACGGTGTCATGTACCTCACCGGCAACCTGAATACGGCCTGGGCGCTCGATGCCAGAAGCGGTAGGCCCCTCTGGAGCTACCGCCGCACGCTGCCTGATGTGCTGCGTGTCTGCTGCGGCATGGTGAACCGCGGATTCGGCATCCTCGGCGATCGTCTCTACATGGGAACTCTGGATGCGCATCTGCTGGCGCTCGATCGAAAGACCGGCGCAGTGCTCTGGGACGTTCAAGTCGAGGAACCAAAAAACGGTTACGCGATCACGGCGGCTCCGCTCATCGTCAAGGACAAGGTTATCGTGGGTGTCGCCGGCGGCGACTTTGCGACACGAGGATTCATCGACGCATACGACGCGGAGAGCGGTAAGCGAGCGTGGCGATTCTACGTCGTGCCGAATCCCGGCGAGCCGGGAAGTGAGAGCTGGCCCAACACCGAGGTGATGCTTCGAGGCGGCGGCGGTGTTTGGACGACGGGTGCGTACGATCCGAACTCGAACCTGGTCTACTTCGGCACGGGCAATCCGAACCCTGACTACTGGGGCGACGATCGGATGGGCGACAACCTTTACACCTGTTCGCTCGTGGCCCTCGACGCCGCGACCGGCGAGTTGCGCTGGCATTACCAGTTCACGCCGCACGACATCCACGACTGGGACTCGGCGCAGGTGCCGGTGCTCGGCGATGTGTCGTTCGGCGGACAACTGCACAAGGTGGTGATGTTCGCCAACCGCAACGGGTTTTTCTACACGCTCGATCGAGAGACAGGAAAGCTGCTCGTCGGTAAGCCCTTCACCAGCACCAACTGGGCACGTCAACTCGGACCGACTGGCCGGCCGGTGGTGCTGGACGACGTCGGAACGCGGGAGAAGTGTCTCCCGGATCAGCGAGGCGGCACGAACTTCATGCCGCCGTCGTTCGACTCGGCACGACGGCTGTTCTTCGTGACTTCGCGTGAAACGTGCGTGACCTGGGTGTCACAAAAGCCGACGACGATTACGCCTGGAGGACCGGCTCCGAGCGGTGGCGCGCGACGCTTCGACGATGGCCCTGAGCAATTCAGCGCGCTGCGGGCAATCGATCCGACGACGGGAGAGATGCAGTGGGAACACCGCTTCCGCGGATATCCTTCAAATATCACGCTGGATCTCTCGGGCGGCGCGACCTCGACTGCTTCTGGCCTCGTGTTCAGCGGCGATAACGAGGGCTTCTTGAACGCGTTCGACTCCCGCAGCGGCAAGCTGCTCTGGCAGTTCCAGACAGGCGCGCCGGTGTGGGGAATCTCGCCGGTCATCTACATGATGGACGGACGGCAGTGGGTCGTCGTGCCGTCAGGTGTGACCATCACCGCATTCGCGCTGCCGGCGCGAACGCGCTCCAACTGACAGCCGCGCGATACCCTGCAGCAGCCGTCGACGATAGCGACACTTCCCAACAATCTTGCCGGTCTGCCATCGCCGCGCCCGTCATCGACCTAAACTAACAAGATGATGACTCGCAGCGGCCTGATCGGCGTGCTCGCCGTCGTCGGAGGCGTGCTGCTGGCAGTGAATGTCCTGCGGATCCTCCGAGGTGGCGGGCGGCAGCGCCTCGTCCTGACCGAAGGTCGTATCCGGGCGCACGCGACGCTGCTGTTGATTGGGCTCTGGGGCGGTGCCGCGGTTCTCCTGGCGACGCCCGGACTGATCGCACGCAACGGCCAGCCGAAAGGGGGGGACTTCGTCCATTTCTGGACGATGGGACGGCTCTTGCACGAAGGACAGGCCGCCGCGCTGTACGACGCCGCGGCCTTCGACGGGCTCGTCGCACGCGAACTGCCGGACGCCCGGGTGCTGCACTACCTGCCGGTGTACGCCCCGCAGACCGCGCTGCTGTTCCAGCCGCTTGGAGCGCTGCCGTACTTCACGGCGTGGTTCATCTGGACCCTCTTGTCCCTCCTCGTTTACGCCGCCTGTATCTGGGTTGCGTGGCGCGAATGCCGGAACCTGCGGGAGTGGGGTCGGCTGACGACGCTGCTGGCACTGGCATTTCCACCGTTGTGGTACTTGGTCCTCGACGGCCAGACGTCTGCCATGATGCTGGCGGCCTTTGTACTGGTCTGGCGAAGCCTGGAACGCGGCCGGCCGTTTCTCGCTGGCCTGGCGTTGAGCCTGATCTTCCACAAGCCGCAGCTCGGCGTCGCGTCTGCGGTGCTGTTCGTCCTCTGCGGGCAATGGGCGGTGGTCGGCGGGGCGGTGCTCGGCATCGCGGCGCAGTTCGCGCTGGCCGGCGTGCTGCTGGGTGGGTCGGTGCTGCGCGACTACGTCGTGATCATGACGGCTTTGCCGACGGCGGGTGCCGTCATCGAGCCGACTGTCTGGCAGATGCATTCGCTGCGCGCGTTCTTTCTGCTGTTGCTTCCGTGGCGGCCGGCGGCGGAAACCGCGTACGTGGTGTCGGCCGTGGCCTGCCTGTGGAATGCTGCGCGGACCTGGGCCTTGAAGCCACCGGTGAGGGTAGCGATGGCGCAGCTCCTACTGACCAGCGTGCTCGTCGCTCCTCACCTGTTCGTCTACAACCTCGCGGTGGTGGCGCCGGCGCTGTTGGTGATTGAGGACTTGCTTCAGGCACGGCAAGCTCCCGAGCGGGACAGCCGCATCCACTGGATGGTCTACGGCGCCTTCGCACTACCGCTGTTCGGGGTCATCGCGGCCGTTACCCATGTGCAGCTGTCCGTGCTGGCGATGGCAGCGCTGTCCTGGAGCCTGTACCGCCTCTGTCTCGAGCGGCCACAGGTCGCTGCCGAATCAGTTCGCGAGTCTAGAGCGCACTGACCTGCCCTACGCCCGATGGAGTTTTTGCGGATCACACCTACTTCAGGATGTCGCTGTTCTGCGCCTGCGCGATCATCGTGTCGGCATCGGATCTGAGCAGCAGACCATCCTTCACGAGCGTGTTGGCGGCCGCGGTGACGGCCTCGACGTATCCCTCGTGTGAGCGGTAGCGCTCCTCGAGCGACAGGCGCGGATCCCCGGATGCGGTCCTTTCCGCCTTCGTCTTCGCGAACGGGATGAATCCACCCGTCGGCACGTCGCCGCACAGCAGGCCCTTGAACGGCCCGGCTTTCGTCACATTCCAACCCGTATAGGTCCCGAGCGGCGCCATCGCCAGCGGCGACCTCAGGCCGGCGACCTCATTGCCATCCGCATCAACCTTCACTACGAGCTGCGGGAACTCTCTCTCCACGACCGGCACCGCCGTCAAATGGCCGCTGCCGTCCTTGTAGTTGAAATGTGAACCCAGCGCATATCCAATCAGCGGCCGTTGCAGACGCTCAGGCATCGGCTGCCCGGGAATTCGCGGGAAACCCATGGCGGCGTTCGTGTTCGGCACCAGTGTGCCGTCCGAGATTTTCGGATATCGGCTCGCGGGCATCGGCGCACCGGTCGTCACCCACGCCACAAACGACTTGAGCAGCGCGGTGCGGATCTGCGCCTCGGGAATCGGATTCGATGGCAGCTCGCACGCCGGCGCCGCCTCGCCAGTCAGGCTGAACCCGCCGCGTCCGCCGCCGTGCTGCGCCCCCGCGAAGTAGTACCGTCGAACCGTATCCGGCAGCGGAATATCTGCCTTGGCATCGGTGCCCACCATCATCGCCGAGGCGCGGAGCCCCCAGATTTCAGCGGCGCCGAACGTCTCGATGATCTTCGGGCACGTTTTGGTGGTCCGGCAGCGATCCAGGATGCCTGTCTTCCCACGGCCGCGGGCCGTGTCGTTCCAGGTTTCCCACCAGAGCGGAGCATCCGTCCCGAGCTCGTACATCGCGACCGTCCCGCCGGGGAGCGCAAACCGCCGGTTCATGTCAATCACACGCGAGGCGATGTGCGGATTGCTCCCCTCCCAGACAATGCGGCTCTGCTCGTCCTGATTGAAGCCAAGATGGATGTAGGCTCGCAGGAACGTTCCCGACTGTGAACTGCCTTCGGAGATGGCCCAGCGGATCGCCCCCGCCACCGGGTTGGCCGTCCCGGCATCGTCTCTCTTCTCATAGCGGAAGAACGAATTGAGATCGCGTGTGGCCGCGAAGCCGATGCCAAGGACGAGCGGATCTTTCGCCGTATACTGCAGTTCGTAAAGCAGCGACGAATCGAATCCGTTCTTCAGGCAGACGTGCGTCGGATCGGGGACGCCGGGAAACGGCGCCTTCTCGCACGTGGCGAACGCCCAGTCTGTGCTCGCAATCGTCACGACGCCGCTCTTCACACCTATCGGCGTCTCGGCAACGGCGGACACCAGGGTCGCGGCTGTCGTGGCGAGCGTCGCCGGTGGGTACGGCGTCGGAGTCGCCCGCGGAATCGTCAAGGTCGCCGTGTTTCCGGTCTGGCCGGTGAGCCTGATCACGAGCGGTCCGCTGATACTGCTGCCGTCGGGATTCTTTGCTCGCGGCACCTGAATCGTCTGATTGGTGGCCGACGGAATGACGTCCCCCTGCCAGCCGCTCACGAGCGACACGTGACCCTCGGCGCTCGCCGACGCACTGCCATTCCCTCGATTGACGACCGAGTACATAAGCACACCGCTCGCCCTGGACATGTCGGCGGGCTTCATCAACGAGAACGTGCCGACGTATTCGACCATGCCGCGCGCGTTTTTCGGCGCGAGCTGAATGTCAGTGATCAGCGCGTTCTTCGGATCCCGGGGATCCAGCTCTCCGTAGAACCTGCCGCTGATCCGTTCGTACGGAGGCGCCGCCTGGCCGTTGACCTGCGCCGCGGGGACCGGCTCGACCTTGACGACCTCGATGCGCGTGACACGCGCCTCGCCCACGGCAACGGAACAAATGAAGCCGACAGCGACTACAGCCAGCGTGTGTTTCATCATGTCGATACCTCCGCCATGGCGACAAGAATACTCCCTCTGTGCATTATGTCGACTTCAAGGCCGCGAGAGTGGTTGAGATGAAGTTATTTACTCAGTATACTTGATGAAATGTCTCGTGAGATCATCGGCAACTTTGAGCTGATGGTACTGCTGGCAGTCGTACGGCTCGACGATCGGGCGTATGGCGTGCCCATCGCAGAGACGATCTCGGAGAGTTCCGGTCGCCAGGTGCTGATCGGCAGTGTCTATGCCGCACTCGAACGGCTACAGAGGAAGGGC
>Ga0111538_10008252_pt1 | contig 13981 bp, 9 predicted proteins | sample SoiMethybrSBSTD1_FD_79669 | JGI IMG/M metagenome (GOLD analysis project Ga0111538, IMG submission 79669) | Bulk soil microbial communities from a Populus tree surrounding site in Tennessee, USA - Soil MetaG P. TD hybrid SBSTD1 (version 2)... | ecosystem: Environmental > Terrestrial > Soil > Tree... | reverse complement strand
TGGTACGGCGTCTCGCTGAAGAAGAGGGAAACGCGCTCACCGGGGAGCCATCCGTTGCCGGTCACGATGACCGATTCGCCGGGGTAGTAGTCCGCCTTGTCGGTCGTGACGGTTTGAGCGAGGGCGGGTGAGGCCGCAGCGATCGCCGCGAGCCCGAGAACGAAGAAGAGCGTGATGCGAATCGGGCCTTGAAGGCTCTGCGCGCGAAGCGCTGGCGAGTTTGTCATGCGACCGACAAGCGCACCGAACGTGCCGTCGCGTTTTAACCGTGTAAGTCCTTGCGGCTACGTCAGACCTGGCTCGATCTCGATCGAGAATTGGGTCGGATGCCCCAGGCGCGGGGGTGGTCAGCCGCACGAAACGGGGGCGTCCCAGGGCGTCCGAGGACCGTACCCAAGTTACAAGTCAGGTCCCCGCGCCCGGCATCCGTGCCCCCTGGTCCGCCGGTACTTTCGCCCCGCTATCCCCTTCGAAATTCGATACCTCTAGCCCCTGGCCCGGCTGACGGCGAGCCCCAAGGGAACGGACCTTGCTTTCAGCTCACCCCGTGGGGTGGAAGCGAGGAGGCGTCATGGTCAAGGACGAGAACGAAATAGAGCTCGTGAGGACGGTCGCGGCGCCGGTCGAGCAGGTCTATGAAGCGTGGACCCATCCCGACCTCCTCCAGCACTGGTTCGCGCCGCGCGGATCCGCGGTCCGCTCCGCGGACGTCGCTCTTCATGAAGGCGGCGGCTACCGCGTCGAGGTCATCGATTCCGACTGGAACCGGCACGTGACCGACGGCCACTATGAAGAGCTCGTGCCGAACCGAAGAATCGTGAAGACGCTCGCCCACGAAGGGCCGGGCGCCCGGGCCGGCGTCGCGGCGATGCGCGTCGCCGTGAGGTTCCGCGACATCGGCGCCGGCAACACGGAGCTCACGCTCCTCCACGAGAACCTCGTCGACGAGGACCACAAGGCCGATACGCGGCGCGACTGGCTTCAGCGTCTCGACAAGCTGGACGCGCTGCTCGCTCGATCCCGCGCCTGAGTTGGCGTACCCTGCGCCCGTGAACGATCGTGCGCGGGAGCTGATCCAGACCCTCGAGCTCGAGCGCCATCCCGAAGGCGGCTGGTACCGCGAAGTGTTCCGCTCACCACGCGAGGTCCGCGCGCCGGTCGAAGGCGCCCCCGCCGGTGTGACCCGGAGCGCCCTCACCACGATCTACTTCCTCCTCACCGAAGGCGAGCCCACCGCCTGGCATTCGGTTGCCTCCGATGAGATCTGGCATTTCCTGGAAGGGGATCCCGCGGAGCTTCTCATCATCGATCCCGCGGACTCGCGTCGGCACACACACAGGCTCGGGGTGCTGGGCGGCGAAGCCGCGCCCGTGGGAATCGTTCCGGCGGGGCACGGGCAAATGGCGCGCACGCTCGGAGCGTTCACGCTCGTGGGGTGCACGGTCGGTCCCGGGTTCGACTTCGCGGATTTCAGGCTTCTCCGGGACGATGCGGCCGCCGGGCCGCATCGGCCCTGAAATGCGCTCCCGACTCTTCGGCCCGCTCGGCGCCCTAGGCGGACTGATGGGCGTGGCGGCTGGCGCCTTCGGCGCTCACGCGCTGCGCGCCGTCCTTCCGCCCGATCTTCTCCAGGCCTTCGAGACCGGCTCCCGCTACCAGATCGCGCATGCGCTCGCACTGATCCTCACCGCCTTCGCGCTCGAGCGGAGGGCTGGCGGAGCACTCGCCTTGGCCGGCTGGCTCTTCCTGGTAGGCCAGGTTCTCTTCAGCGGAAGTCTCTACGCCCTGGCTCTGAGCGGCGTGCGGCTCTGGGGCGCGGTCACGCCCTTCGGTGGGGTCTGCCTGATGGCGGGATGGCTGATGCTCGGGATCGGCTTGGCGCGCGGCGGGCGGTCGGGGGGCGGCGAGTCGAAGGCCTGAGGGGAGCGCACCCCTGAAAGCGAAGCGCGGAGGGCGCCGGCTAGGCGCCGCTCCGCGTCGCCTGGTTGCGGAAGGGCCCTGTCCCAGAACTGCCCTCCCCACTGGGTAAACGTATGAGCAGCTACTAACGAACGCGAAAAGTGAGGCGCGCCCGGCTCGTCCCCGACCTCCAACGTAAGTAGATGTTGTTACCCGCCACCCCGGCGGGCGTAGACTTAAGGGCACAGAAGGGCTCCGGCGCCACCCCCCACGCGGAACCCTGGTCCCGAACTTCATCTTGCCCTTGCCACGAGGAGACCAGGTCATGACTCGGCTCGCCTTGCTTCCCGCGGGAGCGCTGCTTTGTGTGTTCGCGCTCTCCACGCCCGTTCCCTCCGCGCATGCGGACGGCACCGTCGCGATTCAAGAAGTCGACGAGAACGGGAATCCCATCGGCAAGGACGCCGCCCCAGAAGCCGCTTCGGGATCGGTTCAGATCCAGGAGCTCGATGATCACGGCCGGCCGGTAGCTCCCCCGCGCGTCACCGTGCCGATGGAGTCGTCGCACGAGCCGATCCGCATGACGGACGACACGGGGCAGGCGGCCATTCGGCAGGAGACGGCGCGACCGGCCGGCGACGGATCCACGACCATCACCGCAGGCTCCGCGACCGCCGCAACGCGCATCAAGCCGCAACCGTCACACCTCGTCCGCTTCGACGAGACGATCCGCGACAACGCGACCGAGATGCTCGACCAGGGACGCCAGTCCTTCCGCTACGAGACGTTCGGCAACGAGCGCTTCTGGGGCGGCGACCTTGGCCTCCACGAGGCGATCGAGGGAGAGAAGCACGGCGGCAAGGGCCCTGGACTCACGCTGAAGGCGGCGCTCGCGATGGGCTTGAAGATCGACTCCGACGCGCTCGAGCCCGACATGCGCGATGCGCTCGCGGCGGGACGCGTGGACTTCGACTCCCCGGACGTCACGCTGGCTCTCCTGCGCTCGAGGGCGATCGTGGGGCTCACCGGGAACGCGGACGGCAAGGGGGGCCTCGTCTCGGTCGGCATGCAGTGCGCGCTCTGCCACTCGAGCGTCGACAACTCCGTGGCCGACGGCGTGGGGCGGCGCCTCGACGGCTGGGCCAATCGCGACCTCGACATGGGCGCGCTCATGAATCTCTCTCCGAATCTCATGCCCCTCGCACAGATCCTCCTCACCGACGAGACGACGCTTCGCGACGCATTGAAGACGTGGGGTCCCGGGAGGTTCGATCCCGCGCTCGTGCTCGACGGGAAGCTCGCGCGCCCCGATAAGAAGCCGGCGGCCGTGCTGATCCCGCCCACCTTCGGGCTCGCGGGTCTCACGCGCACGGCGTCGAGCGGGCTCGGCTCGGTAGGGCACTGGGCTTCGTTCGCCTCGCCGCGCGCGGGCGGATCCATTCGCGACCCGCGGCTCGACGACGCCGCGCAGTTCCCGGTCGCGTCGCAGGAGCGGATGGGACACCTCGTTCCCACGGACGACGCCATCGCGGCGAAGCTTCCGGCGCTCGAGTTCTACCAGCTATCGATCCCCGCGCCGTCGGCGCCTAGCGGGAGTTACGACGAAGCGGGCGCGCGCCGAGGCTCGGAGGTCTTCCGTACCGAAGGGCGCTGCGTCTCCTGCCACGCGGAAGGGCTCACCTCCGAGCCGGGCTACAACTTCCACAAGGGCGAGGAGATCGGGATCGACAACTTCCAGGCGGAGCGCACCCCTGAGCGGCTCTATCGCACCAAGCCGCTTCGCGGTCTCTGGTCGCACGCGAAGGGGGGGTACTACCACGACGGCCGCTTCGCGACGCTGGCCGACGTGATCAACCACTACGACACGGTGATGGCGCTCGGGCTCGACGACGCGCAGAAGTCGGACCTCGCCGCCTACCTTCAGTCGCTCGGAGGCGAGGCAGAACCCGCGGTCGCGAGCGCCGATGCGCTGAACGGCACGACGAGTCTCTCGAGCGGCGGCACGGTCGAGACCTCCGCGTGGCGGATCACCGTCGGGCCGTCCCCCGCGCTTCGCGGCATTCCGATCCGCGTCTCCCTCCAGGGGATTGCCGCCGGCGGCGCGCCGACCGACCTCGAGACCCAGGTGCTGGACTCCGTCGGCAAGCCGGTCACCACGCTCGGCCCCTGGCGCTTCGAGCCCGCGCGAGCCGAGGCGATCCTCGTCTGGAACGGCAAGGACGCGAAGGGCAAGCCTGTCTCGGCGGGGGATTACACGGTGCGGGTCGCGGCGCCGTCGGCCGGGTACAAGCTCGATCGGGTGATCGTGCTCCGATAGCCGGGAGGACCCGGCAAACGTAGCCTGCACCGATCCTCGAGCCGGCCGCGGGGGAGGTGTGTTCCTACGGGGCGGTACGTGCCCCGCCGGTGCTATCCTCAATCATGGCCTGGGACGCTTCGTCGCGAATCGATCCCGCCTCGCATCGACGGGTCACCCTCGCGAGCCGGGTTTTCGCCCTCCTCGTCGCGCTCCAGGGAGCGCTCGCTCTCGTCGGCTGGTTCACGGGAATCGAGCCGCTGAAGGGGGCCTACGCCCTCGGCATCAACATCAAGACCAACACCGCGATCGCCCTGTTCGTGTTCGGCCTGGTGCTCCTTCTCCTTGGCCCACCGCAAAGGCGGGCCTGGCGCACGTGGATCGGATACACGCTCGCGATCGCCACGATCGTGCTTGGCTTGCTGACGCTCTACGAGCACATCACCGGGCAGGATCTCGGGATCGACCAGGCCATCTTCACGGAAGCGCCCGGCGTGCCCGCCACATCGAGTCCCAACCGGATGGGACCACCGGCGTGCATCATCCTTCCGCTCTTGGGCATCTCGCTCCTCGTCTCGGATCGCCGCACGCCGAGAGGCACCCGATGGAGCCAGCTCACGGCGGTGCTGGCTCTCCTCGTCGCCGCGGTCCCGCTCCTCGGCTACGTCTATGGCGTTCGCGAGCTCTTCGGCCTCGCGCGCTTTACCGGCATCGCGCTCCCCACGGCGATGTGCTTCGTCCTCCTCGCGCTGGGGGTGCTCTTCGCGCGCGCGGATCGGGGGGCGATGCGGCTCATGATCGCCGACGACGCGGGTGGGATGCTCCTCCGGCGCATGATCCCCGCCGCGATCATCATCCCGGTCGCGCTGGGCTGGGCGCGCGTCGCTCTCCAAGACATGGGACTCTACGACGCGAACTTCGGCCGGACCCTCCTCACGGTGAGCTTCATGGTCGTCTTCTCGGCCTTGATCTGGTGGAACGCGGCGCTCATCTCGCGCGTGGCGCAAGGGCGCGACCGCGCGGAGGAGGCGGAACGAGAGCTATCGGCACGCCTCCGGACCGCGCTCGAGGGGGAGCGGGCCGCGCGCGAAGCCGCCGAGCACGCGAACCAGATGAAAGACGACTTCCTCGCCACGCTTAGCCACGAGCTCCGGACCCCGCTCAACGCGATCCTCGGATGGGCCACCCTCCTGGCCGAGGAGTCCCTGTCCAAGGAAGACACGGAGCGCGGCCTCGCCACCATCCAGAGGAACGCGCGGCTCCAGGCGCGGCTGATCGAGGATCTCCTCGACATGTCGCGCATCGTCTCGGGAAAGCTCCGGCTCGAGGTGGCCGAGGTCGATCTCTGCCATCTCGTGGACATGGTGGCGTCCGCCGCCGTACCCGGCTCGGAGGCGAAAGGCATCACGCTGTCGCGCGAGCTCGAGCCGGATGCCTGTCTGGTGATGGGCGATCCGGAGCGCCTCCACCAGATCCTCTGGAACCTGATCTCGAACGCGATCAAGTTCACGCCGCGCGGCGGCGAGGTCTGGGTGCGGCTCCGCAAGCTGGAGAACATGGTGGAGGTGACGGTGTCCGACAACGGGATCGGTTTCTCGCCCGGCTTCCTGCCGCACATCTTCGAGCAGTTCCACCAGGAGGATGCGTCGTTCACACGGCGGCATGGCGGCCTCGGGCTCGGACTCTCGATCGCGCAGCGGCTCGCGCATCTGCACGGCGGCCGGATCGAAGCCGCGAGTCCGGGCGAGGGGAAGGGAGCCACGTTCACGCTCCGCCTGCCGATGATGGCGGGGGCCTCCCGCGGGGATGGCCGGCCGGCCGAGGTCGAGCCCGGAAAGCGCCCGTCGCGGCTCAGCGGAGTTCGCATCCTCGTCGTCGACGATCACGCCGACGGCCGCGAGATCGCGGAGCGCGTGCTCCGTGACGCAGGGGCGGATGTCACGTCGGCCGCGGACGCCGCGTCGGCCATGAGCCTCATCGACGGGAGCGCCTTCGACGTGCTCGTGTGCGACATCGCTTTGCCCGACCAGGACGGCTACGAGCTCCTCCGGGAGATCCGCCAGGTCCTGCCCGTCGTTCATGCGATCGCGCTGACCGCGTTCGCCGGCGAGGAAGCCGAGGCGCGGGCCCTGGAGGAGGGCTACCAGACGTTCTTGACGCGCCCGATCGACCCCGCGCGGCTCGTCGAAGCCGTAGCCGACGCCGCCGGGACCCGTGCTAGCATGGATGCCCTATGAATCGCCGCCCCTGGCTCCCCTACCTCGTTTCGGTTCTCGGGACCGTCGGGATCCTGATCCTGATGCAGGTCGGTGGACCCAAGGTCCTTCAGCTCACTGGCTACCTCCCGCTCATGGTGTCCGTGGTCCTGGCGGGCTGGGTGGGCGGGCTCGGTCCCGGCCTCCTCGCCACGGCGCTCGGCCTGGGCGGGGCGGTCCTCTTCCTTCCGAACCCGCTCGGGCACGTCCCGCTTCCTTCGGCGCAGGTCGCGCTCATGCTCGGGCGCTCGGTGGTCCTGGGCGTCCTCATCAGCGTGATCTTTGAGACGCTCCACCGCACGCGCCGCCGCCTGGAGCGCGAGCGCGCGCAGCTCCAGTCGGAGATCCGGCGCCGCGACGACGCCGAGAACCTGGTCCGCCATCTGAACGAAGATCTGAGCCGGCGCGAGGAGGCCCTTCTCGTCGCGGACCGGCGCAAGGACGAGTTCCTCGCGACGCTCGCGCACGAGCTCCGGAATCCGCTCGCGCCTCTGATGAACGGCCTTCATCTGATCCGGCTCGGCGGTGACGATCCGAACCTGGTGACCCAGTCGCGCGAGATGATGGAGCGCCAGGTCGGGCAGATGGTCCATCTCATCGACGATCTCCTCGACGTGTCGCGCATCACGCAGGGGAAGCTCACGCTCAGGCTCGAGCGGCTGGACCTCGCGCGCGTCGTGCGGGGGGCGATCGAGACGAGCCGTCCCATCATGGACGAGCGCTCGCACACCCTCTCGGTGGATTTGCCGCGCGATCCCGTGCTCGTGGACGGCGATCCCACGCGGCTCGCCCAGGTCCTCTCGAATCTCCTCAATAACGGCGCTGTGTATACGAACCGCGGGGGCCGCCTCGAGCTTCGGGTCGAACGCGAGAATGCGTGGGTCGCCATCCGGGTGCGCGATAACGGCACGGGCATGAGCCCCGAGACCCTCGCCCGGGTGTTCGACCTCTACACGCAGGCGCGACCGATGCCGGATACGCCCCGCATCGGGCTCGGCATCGGCCTCCATCTCTCGCGCCGTCTGGTCGAGATGCACGGCGGTCGGCTCGAGGCGGCGAGCGAGGGCCCCGGAGCCGGGAGCGAGTTCGTGATCCACATCCCGGCGGCGGACGGATTCGAGATGGCGGCGGTCGAGGACCAGCGCGCGTCGGAGCGCCTTCCGATCTTCCTCCGGCGCGTGGTCGTGGCGGACGACAACGCCGACTCCGCCGAGAGCCTCGCTCTCCTTCTGCGGATGGCGGGAGCGGAGGTGAGGACGGCGCACGACGGCGAGGAGGCGCTCGAGGTGATGGCTGCGTTCCGCCCCGACGTGGCGTTCATCGACATCGGGATGCCAAGCATGAGCGGATACGACGTGGCGATGAAGGCGCGCCGCTCGACGTGGGGCGAGGGTCTCGTGCTGATCGCGGTCACAGGATGGGGGCAGAGCGAGGACAAGCGCCTCTCGCGCGAGGCCGGCTTCGACATCCACCTGGTGAAGCCGGTGTCCGCGATCCAGCTCCACGCGCTGCTCTCGGAGTTGGGGTCCGCGACGGCCGCGACCGCCGGCCCGCGCGCGAACGCCGCCGTTACTTGACTAGAACCACCCGCGCCATCTCGTCGATGGCGGTTCCCTCGGTCCCGACGAAGTAGATCCCCGAAGCCAGCTTCTCGCCGTCCCCGCCGCGCCCGTCCCAAGCCACCTCGCCCGACCCGCTGATCGTGGCCGTCCAGCGTCGTACGCGTCGGCCATGCGCATCGTACGCGGCCATGGTCACCGTGCGCGGCGTGGCGCCGTCGCTCCGGAGCGAGATACGCACGGGGGAGCTGCCGACCGGGGAGGCCATGCGCGCGCGCACACGCTTCTCGCCCGTGATCTCGATGTCGGCGCTCGTGTGGAAGCGCTCGCCGCTCACGAACGCGCCGTCGATCTGGAGCGTCGTCCGTCCCGGCTTCAGGTAGGCGAGGAGGGGGGCGCTAGGGAACCGAGCCTCCATTCCGAGCGATGGATCGGACACGCCCGACGTGGCGGCAATCGTTCCCTGGATCCGGAGCGAATCGACGTCGATGGAATCGGCCGACCAGAACAGTGGGTCCGTGGGCCAGAGCCTGAGGGCGATCTCGGAGCCGATGGATCCGACGTCCACCCGCGGCCGGACCCACGCTGCGTGCACCGCGATCACGGGTGGCCACGTGTGCCGAAATCCGCGATACGAGAAGACGCCGTCCGGGAACCGGATCTCCTCGACCTTCTCGCCCGCGGCCGTTACTTCCGTGAGCGCCGGGCTCGTCGCGCCCCATCCGATGACCGTGTTTCCGTTCGGCAGCCGCTGCACGGATCCCATCGCGGAGCCGTAATAGTCGGGGCTGTTTCGATACTCCCAGACCAGCGTCGCCGTCCTCGCCGCCTCGTTGACGTCGTATTCCACCGCACGCGAGCGGGACGGCGTGTGGAAGTTGCCGTTGTCGTACAGGATGATGTGACCGTTCGGGAGCCTTCGAACCGAGTGCTGGTACGAGAACCCGTCGGGATCGTTCACGAACGAGAACTCGTTGTTCTTGCCCCCCAGCCTCCAGAGGATATGTCCGTCGTCGCGGCTGATCTTGGTGATCTCGGACATGTGGCGGCTCGAGATCAGGAGATGCCCGTCCGTGTCCTTCTCGATCGCGTTGCCGTGGGCGTAGTCGACCTGGGCCGTCGTGAGGGACCGGTTCACCGCGTCCGTGATCTGGAAGTGGTCCCACGATCTCCATTCGAACACCACGTCCCTGGAGCGGTCGAGCTCGTGGATCACGAGCCCGGTGACGACGGCATTGGGATTCCCGCCCGGCACGATGGCGCTCATGTCGATCGCGCGGCCGTCATACGCCATGAGGAGCGCGTGCCCGTCCGGGAGGATCTGGAGCTCGTGGACGTCCGTGTAGTAGCCGTAGCCCATCGCAAAGCTGTCGACGACCGCGGAGTTGGCGTTCATCAGGTAGTACTTGCCGGCGGCGGTGTCGAAGTAGGACATGCGTCCCATCGGCTGCATCTTGAAGTCGAGACCTGTGCTCTGGAGCTTCCGCTGGAAGACGGGCGTGCCGTCGTTCGCGAGAATCATGAGATACGACTGGTACGCCGGATCGTTGAACTTGAGTGGGCAGAGGAACATGGCCTCCGACCCGGGCAACGAGCCCACCGTCACCTGGATCGGCGGGAAGTCGGGCGGGAGCGAGTCGAAGGGCGATGAGGTCGAGCCGGGAGCTCTCGCTGGGAGCCACTCCGGAGCCTCCATCGCGAGCGCCGCTCCCGGCGCGGGGCCGGGCGTGGAGTCGTCGAAGATGCGGAACGAGAACGACGCCTCCGGCAGCTCCCCCTTGGAATCCGTGCGGATTCCCGCCTCGATCGTGCACGTGACCGTCTCGCCCAGCACGAACGCCGCGTCGGGGTGAAAGACGACCGTCTTCCCATCGTCCGAGAGTCGGACGAATCCATCATGCGAGCCCGTCGCGGACCCCACCGCCTGGATGATCCCGGGCGCGAGCGACGATGCATCCACCCGCCCGCCAGGACGCACGATGATCGTCGTGCCGGGCATGTGGAGAGTAGAGCCGGGAGCGGGTGAGACGTAGGCGTAGGGACCGAGCGAGTGCGGGGACGGCCACGCGACGGCGGCAGAGGCGGCCGCGAGCGAGACGGCGCTCACGGCGAGCAGGATGATCAGACGCACGATTGTTCCTCGTCGATGTCGGCTCTGTGAAACGGGACGGAGACTAGCATAGGGCGCGGGCCGCGGGCTATCATCGCCCTCTTGGCCCTCCGCCCCCCGACAAGTGTGCCCAGCACGATCGGTCCTTACAAGGTCGAGCGCGAGATCGCGCGCGGCGGCATGGGGATCGTCTATCTCGCGCGCGATCTGCGGCTCGAACGCCCGGTCGCGATCAAGGCGCTGCCGGACGACGTCGCCGCGGACCCCGAGCGGCTCGCCCGCTTCGAGCGCGAGGCCAGGCTCGTCGCCTCCCTCAATCATCCGAACATCGCGGGCATCCACGGGATCGAGGAGGCGGACGGGCGCCGGTATCTCGCGCTCGAGCTCGTGGAGGGGGAGAGCCTCGCCGACAAGCTCGCGCGCGGGCCGCTTCCGATCGGCGAAGCGGTCGACCTCTGCCTCCAGATCGCGAGCGGGATCGAAGCGGCGCACGAGGCTGGCGTCATCCATCGCGATCTCAAGCCGGGCAATGTGCTCGTCACTCCGTCCGATCAGGTGAAGATCGTCGACTTCGGCCTCGCGAAGGGACGCGTGGCGCCGGAGTCCGCGATCGGCGACTCGCCGTCGCAGACGCCGTCCTTCGGCCAGCCGTCCGCGACGTCGCCCACCGCCGTGAACTCGCCGACGATCATCAACTCTCCGACCATCGTCAACTCGCCGACCCTGGCGCACTCGCCCACGTTCGGATCCCAGACCATGCCCGGTGTGATCCTGGGCACGGCCGGTTATCTCTCGCCCGAGCAGGCGCGCGGAAAGCCGGTGGACCGGCGGACCGACATCTGGTCCTTCGGCTGCGTGCTCTTCGAGTGCCTCACCGGGAAGATCGCCTTCCCGGGCGAGACCGTGTCCGACACGATCGCGAAAATACTGGAGCGCGACATCGACTGGAACGCGCTGCCCGCGAACACGCCGCCGGCCGTGCGCGATCTCCTTCATCGCTGTCTCGAGAAGGATCCGCGAAAGCGCCTGCGCGACATTGGCGACGCGCGGCTCACGCTCGAGGAAGTGAAGGCGGGCGCGCCGCCCGTCCGAGCCTCCGAGGTGGCGCCGATTCGCCCTGCCTCACGCCACTGGATCTTCCTCGCCCTCGTCGCGGGGCTGATCCTCGGAATCGCCGCGGGGGTGATCTTCGGCCGCGGAAAGAAGGACGAGGTGCACGTGCTCCGCCTGTCGGTGCCGATTCCGGCCGACCTGCGCCCGAATCAGACTGCGATGAGCGACGACGACCGCTACTTCGTGATGCAGGGCTTTCCCAGGCAGACGAAGCCCGGCGAGGAGTCCGAGTCCCATCTCTACGTGCGCGCGCTCGACGAGACCGACTTTCGCGAGATTCCCGGGACGAAGGGGGGGCAGAACCCCACCGTGAGCCCCGACGGCAGGTGGATTGCCTTCATCGGGCCCGTGTCGGAGCGTTCGTCCGACGCCCGATTGATGACGATGCCTTTGGACGGCAGCGCGCCGCCGGTTCCGATCGCGAAGGTGACCGACGACTGGGCCGGAAATCTGATCTGGCTCGAGTCGGGCGGTTTCGTCGTGAGCGTCGCCGAAGGAAAGAAGTTCCTGAGGCTCGACAAGAGCGGCGCGGCGGTGGGCGCGCCGAGGCCGCTCACCGCGCCGGGCTACAACGGGACGTTCGCCATGGTCTCGAGGCTCCCCAAGGATCGGGGGGTTCTGATGCAGGCCACGTCCTACACCGAGGGGGTCTACCACGTGGACGTGGCCGTTCTCGATCTCGAGTCCGGCCAGGTCCGAATCCTGGCGCGCGACGCAGGGAGCCCCGCCTACTCCACGACCGGGCATCTCCTGTTCACCCGGGGCGACGCCCTGCTCGCGGTTCCGTTCGATCTGGGCAAGCTCAAGGAGGAGGGGTCTCCCGTGGCGATCGAGGGGGGACTCCGGATCAACCAGAGCTGGATGAACGCTTCGTTCGGGCTGACCCGGGGTGGGACGCTCCGTTACGTCCTCGGTGGCGACGTCGCCCGGGATCGGCACGCGGTCATCGTCGATGCGGAGGGTCGGGTGAGCGACTGGTCCGGCGAGCACAAGCCGTTCGAGAGCTCGCTCGCAGTCTCGCCCGACGGCGAGCGCTTCGCGTCGGTGATCGCGAACGACGGGGCCATCTACGAGATCTGGGTGTCGGAGCGGGGACGATCCACGTCGCAGCGCACGGTCGCGCGAGCGGGGATCGATTGCAATTCTCCGCTCTTCTCTCCGGATGGCACGCGCCTCGCGTACGGGCAGACCTCACGATCCGACACCGACGGCATCTGGGTGGTCGACTCGAACGGAGGGGGCGAGCCGCGGCGCATCGCCGCCACCACGCCGGACGTGCAGCTGACCCCGACTTCCTGGTCCCCGGACGGGCAGTGGATCGCCGGGATGCGAGCGGTGGCTGGGCGGCCCGAGGTGGTGATCGTTCCCACGGGAGCCACGGACGCGAAGCCGGTGCCGCTCCTCGCGCCGGGTTCGCGCACGGTCTTCCCGGTTTTCTCCCCGGACGGGCGCAAGATCGCGTTCATCTCGGACCAGAGCGGAAGGTTCGAGATCTACGTGTCCGCCTGGGAGGGGGGCAAGATCCAGGGGCAGCCTCTCCTGGTCTCGTCAGGAGCCGGCGGCGTCCCCATGTGGGGAGCCGACAGCAAGCATGTCTACTACGCGAATTACCTGAAGACCCGGCTGATGGCGGCTACGATCACGGGCGAGCCCCGGCTCACCGCGGGCGCGCCCACGGAGATGTGGAACCTCGAGAGCCTTCGCATGGCGGCGACCCGGGGAGGGGGCATGATGGGAGTGCTCCCGGGGAATCGCCTCCTGGTCATCCAGAAGGGGGCGAACGAGGACGAGATCACGCGCTACGAGCTGGCCCTCCACTACGACGAGGTGATCCGCGAGAAGACTCGCGGGCGCTGAGGGACCGCCACAAACGCCGTTGGCCGCTTCGCCGCACCCCCGCGATTGCGTGTCCCCGCAACGCTGTGCTCCCACCCTGTCCCCCCGCGCCCTGTCGGAACCTGTAGCATGGTAGATGGGTGGGGATGACCCAAACGGAGGTTGAACCATGCGCAGGCATGTGACCCGATGGATGACATGGACCGTCGCGCTCGCGCTGGCCGTCGCGGCCCCCGCGGTGCGCGCCGAGGACAAGGCGGAGGACAAGGAAGCCAAGCGGCTCGAGGGCTCGCGGCAGAGCTTCGTCGAGCTGACCCAGGTGAAGGAGGGCATCCCGCGCGATCTCCTCGACAAGGCCCGGTGCATCGCGGTGTTTCCCGAGGTGATCAAGGGCGCTTTGGGCTGGGGAGGACGGCACGGCAAGGGCGTGATGAGCTGTCGCATGGCCGACGGCTCGTGGGGTCCGCCGATCTTCCTCACGATCACGGGGGGGAGCTTTGGGCTTCAGATCGGAGTCGAGAAGACGGAGCTGGTCCTCTTCTTCATGAATGACAAGGCGGCGAGCTCGCTCCTCGAGAGCAAGTTCACGCTCGGCGGGAAGGGGAGCGTCGCGGCCGGGCCGTACGGACGGTCGGCGGAAGCGGAGACCGATCTCAAGCTGAATGCGGAGATCTATTCCTACGCGAAATCGAAAGGCGCGTTCGCCGGAATCTCACTCGAAGGCGCGAGCCTTCACCCGGACAACGACGCGCTCCACCGATTCTACGGAGCGTCCGCGACTCCGAAGGCGGTCCTGCTCGAGGGCAAGGCTCCGAAGCGTCCGCCTGCAATCGGTCGCTTCACCGAGGTCCTGCCTCGCTGACAGGGCCGGGTTCCTTCCAGAGCCAGTTCGGCCTCACGTAGGCGACCTGGA
>Ga0111538_10008250_pt1 | contig 13983 bp, 6 predicted proteins | sample SoiMethybrSBSTD1_FD_79669 | JGI IMG/M metagenome (GOLD analysis project Ga0111538, IMG submission 79669) | Bulk soil microbial communities from a Populus tree surrounding site in Tennessee, USA - Soil MetaG P. TD hybrid SBSTD1 (version 2)... | ecosystem: Environmental > Terrestrial > Soil > Tree... | reverse complement strand
CGGCGGCTCGCTCAGGTGCGTGGTGGTGCAGGCAGGTGTGGCACGCGTAGAGCAACGGCTCCCAGTTCTGAATGCCGCCCGGCGGGCGTGCCGCCTCCGGATCCTTCTCCAGCCGCGCACGTACGCCGTCAGCATCACCGAGCACGAGCTCAGCCTGCAGATTCGCGTGCGCGATCCCCGGATGCATCGCAAGCAAGCGCATCGCCCGCGTCGGCGCGCTGCCTGTTGCGCATCGGACAAACTCCTCGACGGCTGCTGCAAACGATAGCGTGCGTTCCTCGACATGCTCACGCAGCTCATTCCACGACTTGAAGCCGTGCTCGCGCGCTATGACCGATTGCGCGTCGTGCAAAGCCAGGTCGGCGGCTTGCAGCTCATTGAGTGATTTTCGAGCCAGCGTCGGCAGGACCTGAAAGCGCTGCAAAACCGCCGGCTCTTTGGCGCGCGCGGCATGCAACAAGCTCTTGGCCTGTTTCTTCAATTGCTCGAGATTGGGGCGATCCGGCAGGGTCTGCGACGTCATGACGACCTCCGAGCTTGAGCCTGCGGTTCGCAATCAGGCAGCACGGATGGTGGACGTGCAGTGGGATCGGTCAGGACAGTGGGCTTGGCCCTTCGCGCGAACCTGCTGGCGCCTGGAGCGCACGAGGCCAAGTCAACGCCAAACGGCGCTGGCTGTCAACGCCCTGTTGCATAGGTCGCTGCGGAGGTTGAGAGAAGAAGGAAGTAAGAATATCTCCTCTTCTCTCCTCCTTCCGCTCGCAGCGCTGCGCCTGCCTCCTCTTACTTACATATTCAGCTGCTTGACGAAGAAGGCGAGCTGGTCGGCGGCGAGCTCGATCTGCTTGGTGGTCGGCCTGCCCTGCCCGTGGCCGGTCCGCGTTTCGATGCGGATCAGCACCGGCGCATTGCTCGCTTGCGCATTCTGCATGGCCGCGGCGAACTTGAAGCTGTGCGCCGGGAACACGCGATCGTCGTGGTCGCCGGTCGTGATCAGCGTCGGCGGAAACTTCGTGCCGGGCTTTACGTTGTGCAGCGGCGAGTAAGCGCGCAGCCACTTGAAGTCCTCGGGCTTGTCGGAAGAGCCGTACTCGGAAGCCCACGCCCAGCCGATCGTGAAGTTCTGGAAGCGCAGCATGTCCAGCACGCCGACCTGGCACAGCACCGCGCCCCACATCTCCGGATGTTGCGTCAGCATCGCGCCCATCAGCAGGCCGCTGTTGCTGGCGCCACGCACTGCCAGTTTCGGCGTCGACGTGTACTTGTTGTCGATCAGCCATTGCGCCGAAGCGGCGAAGTCATCGAAGACGTTCTGCTTGTTCCCGAGCATGCCGGCCTCGTGCCAGGCCTGGCCGTACTCGAAGCCGCCGCGCAGACTGGGCTGGGCATAGATTCCGCCCTTCTCCATGAACGCCACGAACTCCGGCGAAAAACGCGGCGTGATCGAGATCTTGAAGCCGCCGTACGCGTACATCAGCGCCGGATTGTTGCCATCCAGCTTCAGCCCGCGCTTGCCGGTGATGAACATCGGCACCTTCGTGCCGTCCTTGCTGGTGACGAAGACCTCCTTGGTCTCGTAGTCGTCCGGGTTGATCGCGAGCTTCGGCTCCTTGAACAGTTTGCTCTCGCCCGTGCTCACGTTGTAGCTGTAGACCGTGCCGGGATGCACGAAATCGACGTGCGAATAGAACGTCTCGGGATCGCTGCGCAGCCCGTGGAAGCCCGCGAGCGTGCTGAGCGCCGGCACCTTGAGCTCGCGCGGTGACGAACCGTCGAGCGCAAAGCTCTTCACCTGCGACGCGGCGTCCTTCAGGTACACCGCCACGAAGCGATCGCCGACCATGCTGACGTCCTGCAGCGCCTCGCTCGCCTGGGAAATCACGGTCTTCCATTGCGCACGGTCGGGCTTGCTGAGGTCGATCTCGACCACGCGACCCCGCGGCGCATCGAGCTCGGTCAGGAACCAGAAGCGCGTGCCCTCGTTGCCGATGAAGTCGTAGCGCGAGTCGAAGCCCATGAGCAGCTCGACGATCGGCGCATTGGGTTTGCTCAGGTCCCGATACAGGATCTGATTGGTGCCGTAGGCGCCGCCGGCCCAGTTGTTGAGGATGAGATAGCGCCCGTCCTCGGTGACGATGGAGCTGAAGATCCACTCCTTCTGATCGCGCTTCTCGTAGACGAGCTTGTCCTTCGACTGCGGATCGCCGAGCTTGTGGTAGTACACCTTGTTGAAGTAGTTGACGCTGCGGAGCACCTCGTTCGCCTTGGGCTCGTCGTAGCGGCTGTAGTAGAGGCCGGCCGCATGCTTGTCGAACGTGGCCGCGGCCCACTTCACCCACTTGAGCTCGTCCGCCCGATCCTTGCCGGTTGCGACGTCGCGGACTCGCCAGATCTCCCAGTCCGAGCCGGCCTCGGCGATGCCGTAGGCCAGCAGCTTGCCGTCTTCGCTCGGCTCCCAGCCCACCAGCGCAGCGGTACCGTCGGCGAGCAGCGTGTTGGGATCGAGCAGCACGCGCGGTTGCGCGTCGAGCGTGTCGGCAACATAGAGCACGGCCTGGTTCTGCAAGCCGTCATTGCGCGTGTAGAAGTATTTGCCGCCGCGTTTCTCCGGCACTCCGTAGCGCTCGAAGTTCCACAGCTGCGTCAGACGCTCTTTGATCGCGGCGCGCTGCGGAATCTGCTCGAGATAGCCGAAGGTCAGCTTGTTCTCCGCCTCGACCCACTCCTTGGTCTGCGCGCTGTCGACGTCTTCGAGCCAGCGATACGGATCGGCGACTTTCTCACCGTGATAGTCATCGACCTGATCGCCGCGCGGTGCAGCCGGATAGGTCAGCTTGGGCGCAGTGTTTTCTGCGGAGCTGGTCACCGGGCTGGCGGAACCGCCGCCACAAGCCGCGAGGCCCAGCAATGCAGCCGCACAGAGCGCGCTCGTGACGAGCGCCCGTAGCCCGACAGGGATTTTCTGAATCACGATGGTGAACCTCAGTTGGCGGACGACACCTGGATGATGTTGTCGTTCGAGTTGCGATCGATGAAGTGGAGATACGGATCCACGCCAGCATAGACCGGCTGGCCGCGGGTGACGATCCGGACCAGCTGCTCGCCGGACTGGATCTGCTGGCGCTGCATCGACACGACGTTTTCGCGGCCGAAGGTGAGATCGCCGGGATGCGCGGTGAACACGCCGATATCGACCTGCCCGTCGAACGGCGCCTGCGTTTCGTTGCCCTTGCCATCGGCATAGGATTTTCCGGCCTCGACGGTGATCGTCGTCTCGAACTGGCCGTCCGACAGGCGGCGCACGGTCGCCTGCTTGGCTCGCAGGTCGTACAGCGTGATGCGATAGAACTGATCGAGGATCAGCTCGCGCTCCGCCGGCGTGCGGGCCAGCGTCAGCAGGCCGTCCACCAGGTCGCTCGAGCGCGCATACGGCGCCGGCTTGAAGCGATAGCGGTCGACCAGGCTGCGCAGCACGGTGTTCACGCGATCCTCGCCCAGGCGATCCTGGATCAGGTACATCACGATCGAGCCCTTGTTGTAGTGAATATAGGGCTGCTTGTTCACGCGCGCGAGCGGGTGCTCCTCCGCCGCTTCCTGCCGGCGTCCCTGCAGGTAGTAATCGAGCTCGTACTTCACGAACTGTCGGATCTGGTCCGGCCCGTAGCGATGCTTCATCACCATCAGCGCCGAATACTGCGACAGGGTCTCGGTCAGGACTTCGGCGCCCTGCACGTCGCCCGGCATCACCTGGTGGAACCAGTACTGGTGCGCCAGCTCGTGCGCGGTGACATAGGCCAGGAAGTCGAGCCGCTTGGGATCGCGGAAATCCATGGTGAAGCCCGCCTTCTCCGAATAGCCGACCGTGCCCGGCGCAGAGTTCGCGCCGCCGCCATAGTCCGGCCGCTCGATGATGCGGGCATAGGAGTACTGGTAGGGCCCGTAGTTCTTGCGATAGTAGTCCAGCGCATCGCGCATCACGCTCAGCATCCGATCGACGTTCATCGGATGCTTCGGGAAGTAGTAGACGCTGATGTTCACACCGCTGGCGTCTTCGGACTTCACCGCGTAGCGCGCCGACTGGATCGTGATGAAGTTCAGCGTGGGGATCGGCGACACGAATCGCGCAGTCCGGCGTCCGTTGGCGACGCTTTCCGACACCCTTGCGCCAGTCACCACCAGCGTCTGGTCGGCGTCCGTCGTGACCGTGATGTCGGTGTTGACCCGCTCCACGCCCGCATAGCTCTTGGCCAACCCCGCCGTGTCTTCGAGCGGCGGCGTCGGCAGTTCCGGCGGCAGTCCGTACTTCCGGCGCAGCGTGTTCCCCTTCAGGAAGTTCGCTCGGCTCATGCCCAGCGCCGGCGCAAAGAACAGGTTGGTCAGATAAGCCCCGTTCGGCGCCGGCTGTGCATTGATCTCGTATAGCTGACGATTGCTCGGCAAGGCCGCGAGCCCACGCTTCTCCAGCACGGTTCGGAACGTGAGCGTGCCGCTCGCGCCCGGCTGCAGCGGCTGATCGAACCGGTAGATGCGGTGGAGGTTGTCCTTGTCGTCGTGCCCGAGTTTCGCGCCGGGCACCGACATCGCGTCCACGCGCAGGGTTGGAATCGGCAAACGGACGTGCAGAATCTCGATCGGTGCCGCCGAGGCGTTCACGAAGCGGTAGGCGCCGTCGAACTGCACCCAGCGGCGCGACGGCTGCAGATCGACGTCGAGCTTGATGTCGGTCAGCTTGGGCTCCGGCAATTTGAGGTAGCGGGAATAGTCCTTCTCGTATTGCGCGGTCTGGGCGTCCTCTTTGTCGCCGCTTACCCAGTAGTGATTGAGGACGTTCATGTTGTAGTAGAGGAAGCCGGCCATGGCGACAGTGACGACGAGCGCGATCGACAGGAACGTCAGCGGCGCGCCGCGCAGCCGCGCCGGCAGCGTGCGCCACTGGCCGCTGAGCGTCACCGCGGTGCCACGGCGCCACATCAGGTGGCCGATCACGACCAGGATCAGCGCAAACACCGTCCAGTAGGCGCGCATTGCCCAGGCGCTGTCGCCGCCGTTGTTCGCACCGTTCATGTCTGAAAGCGGCGCGTTGGCTTCCGCATAGTTGAACAGCGGATGATCGAGGCCGAGACCGGCAAACACCGTCGTCGCGACGAGGTAGAGCAGCATGATCGCCCAGCCGACGAACTTGTTCGGGCTGATGGCCTGCACCACGATCGCCAGCACGGAAAGGTGCAGCACGTAGAGCGCGCTCGGCGCGACGAACCACGCGAGCCACTGGCCGAATTCGATGTCGGTGAGACCGCGCCCGAACTGGAACACGATCGATTCGAGGAGCACGACCGCCACGCACAGCACCAGCAGCGCACCCACGACGCCGCCGAGCTTGGAGATGAGGAAGATCCAGGTGGGCAGCGGGGTCGCATCGACGATCTCGCTGATGCGGCGCTCGCGTTCACGCCACACGACCTCACCGGCAAAATAGATCGCCATCAGCAGCGTGATCAGGATCGAGGTGCCGCGGACCGTCTCGACGATCGCGAACGTACGCGGCCACATCGGGACGTCGTACATGCGCCCGACGAGGTTCAACGTCGAGAACAGGTTGATCGCGCCGACGACCGCGAGCACCCAGAAGGCCGGGCTCTTGAAGACCAGCTTCATCTCGAACAGCGCGCGGGTGTACAGCTGATGCCAGGCAGCACGCTCAGGCGCCGTCGCCGGCAGCCGAGCGACGACGACCGGTTTGACCGCCGCGAGCTTCTGCTGGTGCGCCGCCTGGCGCTTGACGCTGCGCTTCGAGGCGCCGCGCTCGGCGAAGCTGAAGCGCCAGACCGCGAGGACCACGATCGCTGCGGAGATCGCCAGCCACAGCAACCGCTGACTCACCAGCAGGCTCGTAAGCTGCAGCGGCTGCGTGTTCGCCTGGACCGGAGTGAGATAGCGGATGCCCAGACCGTATGCGACGGTGCCGAAGGGCTCGAAATAGGCCGCGACCGACAGGTCCGGCCACTTCCGCAGCATCGCGGTCAGCGCGAAGTACGCGAACATGAACAGGATCACGGTCAGGTAGCTGTACGTCACCGAGCGCGTCCAGCAGGCCACGGCGAAGAAGATCGCCGAGGTCATCAACACGTTGGGCAGCGCGAGGACGAGATACGCGAACAGATAGTCCTGAAAGCGGTTCGGCCCGAGATAGTCGGGATTGACCCACGGCATGAACGTGCCGATCCAGATAGCCAGCGGCACCGCCAGGAACGCGACCGCGGCGCCGAGGAACGCGCCGCTGAAGCGGCCGAACATGTAAGGGAGCTTGCCGATCTTGGTGGAGCGGATGATCTGGCCGAAGCCCGTCTCATCGTCGCGCACCACCACGTTGCCGACGAACGCAGTCGTCACGAACATGAAGAACAGCGACATGATCAGCATGATCTGCGCGATCGCCGTCGGCGCATTCGTGTGGATGTTGCCGCCGCTGCCGAGGCGGATCGACTCCGCCGTGGTCGCGCCGAAAGTCAGCAGGAAGAACAGGATGATGCCGACCCAGAACACCGGGTTGCCCATCTGGTAGCGCAGCTCGAAGCGCGCGATGGTCGAGAACACGCGGCTGTCCTCTAGGCGGCTTGCTTCGCGACGGGACGGCGGGAGCGCGCCAGCGTCGAGAGATAGACGTCCTCGAGACCGCCCTCGACCGGCTTGAAGCCGTTGCCCGGATCCGCGTCGGCAAGCACATGCACCACGGTGCGGCCCGCGAACCAGCGCGTCGAGATCACCTCATGAGCGGCCTTGATCTCTTCGAGGCGGTCACGATCGATCGTCCTGGCCCAGATGGTGCCGCGGCTGCGCTGGATCAGCTCGCCCGGTGCGCCGTCGAGCTGGATGCGTCCGGCCGAGAGCACGGCCATGCGCGGGCACAGGTCGGCCACGTCCTCGACGATATGCGTGGAGAGAATGACGACGACGTTCTCGCCGATCTCCACCAGCAGATTGTAGAAGCGGTTGCGCTCTTCGGGATCGAGGCCGGCGGTCGGCTCGTCGACGATGATCAATGCAGGATTGCCGATCAGCGCCTGCGCGATGCCGAAGCGCTGCCGCATGCCGCCGGAGAAGCCCGCGACCGTCTTGGTGCGAACGTTCCACAAGTTGGTCTGCACCAGCAACGTCTCCACCGTGGCCCGCCGGTCGGCGGCGGACGTGATGCCCTTCAGCGCCGCCATGTGATCGAGCAGGTCATAGGCCGTGACGCGCGGATACACGCCGAAGTCCTGCGGCAGATAGCCGAGCGTGGCGCGCAATCTGCCCGGCTCTGCCAGCACGTCGATGTCGCCGAACTGGATCTCGCCGGCGGTCGGCGTCTGCAGCGTCGCGATCGTACGCATCAGCGACGACTTGCCGGCGCCGTTCGGGCCCAGCAGCCCGAACATCCCCTTGCCGATGGAGATCGTCACTCCATCGAGTGCGCGCGTGCCATTCGGATAAACGTGCTCAACACCTTGCAAATGCAACATCGATGCTTGTCTTTCCTTAGAAGCTGACTTTCAGGCCGCCGTAGTAGAAGCGGCCGATCGGATCGTAATAGGGGCTGCCGCCCGTGAAGCGCCCGGTGCGCGTTCCCGGCGGCGGCTCTTCTTCGAACACGTTGTCGACGCCCAGAGTGAGCTGCCAGTTGAAATCGCCGGAGCCGAAGCGGTACATCGCACTGATGTCGCTGATCGTTTCGGAGCCGACCGTGTAGGGATCGGTCGTCTCGACCGGATTTAACGCTTCCACGGCCGCGAACCGCACGCCGTCGATGTAGCGGATCTGGTAGTTCAGGCTGAGCCGCTCGGTGCTGTAGCCGATCTGCAGGCCGCCGCGGATCTCCGGCAGCCGCGGTCCGCCCACCAGCTCGTCCTCGTGCACTGCGCTCTCCAGCTGCTTCTGCTTGTAGCTGTCGATGTAATTCGCGATCAGTCGCGTATTGAGCGCGCCGGGGCCGAGCCGCCAGGTATAGTCGGCCTGGAAATCGATGCCGGAGGTCGACAGCTTCGCGAGGTTGCGCGTCGTGATGTTGACGCTCTTGATGCTGCCGAAGCCCAGGCTGGTCGGATCGTTGTCGCGAGTGACCAGGCCGCACAGCTCGTTGTCGGGCGTGTCGAAGTTGTCGACGCAGCCGTCGGTGATGCTCGGCGGAGTCGGCGAGATGATGACGTCGTCGATGGTGATGTCGTAGTAGTCGAGCGAGACGGTCAGATTCGGCAGGAACCGCGGATTGAACACCAGGCCGTACGTGACGGACGTTGCGGTTTCCTCCTTCAGGTCCGGGTTGCCGCCGCCGACGCCGCCGAACGCGAAGCCGACGAAGTTCGGATCGAGCACGTAGGTCAGCGGGTCCAGCCCGAAAGGCGCGAGGATTGCGGTGCAGTTCGCCAGGCGGCGCGCCGGATCGGGTCCGCCGGCGACGTTCTCGGCGAGACACGGATCTTCGGGCACCGAGATTGCCGGCGCCTGCGGCGTGAACAACTCGCCGACGTTCGGCGCGCGCACCGACTTTGCATACATGCCACGGAAGCGGATATCTCTGATCGGCGCCCATTCGCCGCCGCCGCGCCAGGAGTTCGAGCTGCCGGTGACGCTGTTGTCCGACGCACGGAAACCGCCTTCGATGGCCAGCAACTCGGCGAACGGCTTGTCCTTCAGCAGCGGGAAGCGCGATTCGATATACGCCTCCGAGACGTCGTAGTCGCCCTTGACCGCCGGCGTCGTGCCAGTGAAGGTCTTGCCCTGCTGTTGATTGGCATCGGGAATGCTCTCGCTGCTCTCTTTGCGATACTCCAGGCCGAAGGCGAAGCTGATGGGTCCTGCGGGCAGATCGAACAGGCTGCCGTTCAACGACGCACTCGCGACGGTCTGCTCCAGGCTCTTGTTGGTCAGCAGATCGATCAGGAAATAATCGAGCGACTCCTGGCTCTCGTTGCCGCGACCGAACAGGTTGACCGGCTTGCAGGCCAGGATATCGGGGTCCGTCGTGCCGCCAGTCTGGAACGCGGTGAGCGTGGAACGGCACACGGGCGAGCCCGGAGCGACCCCGGTGATGCCGGTGACATCGGTGGTCGCGTCGGTCGACAGGCGGAAGCGGCGCGGATCGCGGTTGTTGAACTCGCGGTACTCCTCGTTGGTGTGACCGTACTGGCCGTAGATCTCGAAGTGCCAGTCCTTGAAGCCCGTTTCGCCCTCGACGCCAGCGACGAAGCGGTTCAGCGTGCGCTGGATGTCCGCGTAGCGCAGCGGAAAATCGTCGTGCCAGCGGCTCATCGTGATCAGGCCGAAGTTGTTGGCGATCTGCTGCTGCACCAGCGGATCGTTCTGCGGCAGGAACGGGTTGTCGGCCGCAATGAAGAACAGCTCGCCGTTCTCCGGATACGTAATAGCATCCAGCAACGCCGGCGAGATGACCTGCGCGTCGCTCAGGTAGGCCTTGCCCTCGGCGAAGAAATTCACCTTGTCCGTCAGCGCATAGTTGATGCTGCCGAAGATGGATTTGCGCTGCATCGGCGTGGCGACGTTCGCATTGGTCGTCGGATCCAGGCCGTCGCCGCCGACTACGGCGCCGACGACAGTGGTCGCGGGGTCGCCAAAGTTGAACGGGCGCGCCGAGCCGTCGTCATTGAAGATGAGCACCGAGCCGTCGAGCAGGCCGAACGAGGCGCCCTGGTGGTTCAGCAGGTTCGTGAACTTGGTGTCGCGCATCAGGATCTGCGCCGGAATGCCGTCGTTCGGACCTGTGTCGAGCGTATTGGCGACGAAGCCCCAGCGGTCGGTGACGTATTTGCGCTGGCTGCCGAGGATACCGCCGATGTCGTTGTACGAAGCGCTGAAGACTGCATTGCCGCGGTTCTCGCCGAAGTTGCTGCCGACTGTCAGTGCGATGTACGTGTTCTCGCCGCCGCCCTGTTCCGAGTCGCCGTACCTCGAGTCGACCTGCACACCTTCGAAGTTCTTCTTCGTGATGAAGTTGACGACGCCCGCGATGGCGTCTGCACCGTATGCAGTCGATGCGCCGCCGGTGCTGATCTCGACGCGCTCGATCAGCGCCGTCGGAATCGATGCCACGTCAACGGCCGTGGAGCCCGCGGTCGAGCCGACGTGGCGACGGCCGTCCACGACGACCAGCGTCCGATCCACGCCGAGATCGCGTAGGTTCAGTCGCTCCGTCCCGGCGGTCGACAATGGTTTCGCGGAGTCTGCGCCCGACGTCTCCGTCGTGCGGCCGCTGTTGATGCCGAACACCGGCAGCTCGCGGATGTAGTCCGAGATCATGGTGACGCCGGACGCTTCGATCTCGCCGGCATTGACCGAGGTCACGGGGATCGGCGCAACCGCGTCGGGCCGCACCAGCTTCGAGCCGGTGACGATGATTTCTTCGAGCGCCTCTCCGCGCGCGGAGCGCGGCGAGCCTTGCGCGAAGACCAGGACGGGTGCGATGGCCGCGGCGCCGAATGCCAGGCAGGCGGCGCGAACTGCTGAACGCAGGATCATGTTCTTCTCCTCCCCAAGAGAAAGTGCAGCGGCCTCCCTGTCTAGTTATTCCCGCAAGATCGTCATCGTTTCCTTCCCGAAGGCCGGGCGTTGCCCAGCCGATTCGTAGTTCTCGGAACTCTTCGACGCTCCCTGTGACGACCTGCGTTGACAGCACAATTTCTAGCACGGCCGCCGCCGCACCAAATCTAATTGTGGTAATGAGCGATATAACGTCCGCTTAATGCTGCGAACGCGAAGACGAAGAAAAAGAAATATCTCTCGCCAAGACCGCCAGGGAAGAGAAAGAAAAGTCCTGAGTCCTAGCCATCAGCGAGCTCGTAGAGGAATTCGGCGAACGCCATCTGCACCTCGCGCAGGCCGGCGACTTTCGGAGTATTGCTTTCGATGATGTAGTACTCGTCCGGTGCGTGCGCGCGGCCGCCGGTACCGATGCCGAACTGGTTGAACGGCTTGCGCAGCGGATCGCCGGTGAAGATGTAGCCGGGATACGAGCCGGCGATCCGCGGCAGCACCGCGTGCCGGACGCCCAGGCGCTTGAGCGTGGCGCGCTCGGCGCGAATCAGGTTGCTGGTTTCCGGCGTTTCGGTGGGGTCGTAGGCGCCGCCGAACTTGAGTTCGATGTCGCCGAAGCCGCGCTTCTCCAGGTGCGCGCGCAGCTTGGCCATGCAGTCCTTCGCAGTCATGTTCGGCACGAGACGCATGTCGAGCTTGGCGCTGGCCTTGGCGGGCAGAATGGTCTTGCCGCCCTGCCCGGTGTAGCCCGCGATCATGCCTTCGATGTTCACCGTGGGCTGCGCTGCGCCCTTTTCGATCGCTTTCTGCCACGACATGTCGTCGATCCAGCGCTTGACGCCCGTCGCTTCCATTGCTTCCTTCTCGCTGCTGGTGCGCGCCTGCTCGGCAATCAGGTCGAGCTCCCGCTGCGTGAGCGGTCGGACGTGCTCGTACCAGCCATCGATCGCCGGCGTGTTGCCGCCGTCGCGCACCAGCGTGTTCAGCGCTTCTACCAGGTGCCACGCGGGACTGTCGATGTAGGCCTTGCCGCCTGAGTGCGTGTCGCGAGACGGCCCTCGTCCCCAGCGCTCGCCGCTCGAGATCAACTCGCACTCGATGATGCCTTTCGCGCCGAGACAGACCGCGACGTCGCCGCCGGGGTCCTGCAGGTTCGTCGGCATGAAGACCGCGTCGGCGCGCTTCATCGCCGCCACGACTTCGGGGTCGTTCAATGCGTTGTGGAAATTCGGCGAGCCGATCTCCTCTTCGCCCTCCGCCAGCAGTACGAGATTCACAGGCAGCTTGAGGCCGGCGGCCTTGAAAGCATGCAGCGTCGCGAGGAACGTGCCTTCCGGACCTTTGTGATTGATCGCGCCGCGGCCGCGCAATGCGCGCCCCAGCGGATGGTCGAAAACCTGAGCATCGAGCGGCGGCGACGTCCATTCGGATGCGTCGTACTGCTTGACGTCGTACATGAAGTACAGACCGATCGTGCGCTTTGCACCGGCATCGAGCACGCCGAACACTGCAGGGCTGCCGCCAGTCGGCACCTTGCGCACCTTGCGAAAGCCCGCTTCGGTCGCGAGCTGCGCCATGTAGTCGGCGCCCTGCTCGATATTGAGCTGCTCGGCAGCAATCGTCGGCAGACGAATCCAGTCCTGGATACGACGCAGAGCGCTGTCGAATCCGGCATCGACCGCACCCTTGAGCGCCTTCAGGTCGCGGTCGGAGATTGCGGCCAAGGCACCAGCGGACGAGAATGCGGCGGCCGAAGCGAGGGCGCCCTGGATCAGTATGCGTCGATTCATTGTTTGCCCTGCAGGTAGTCCACCGCGATGGTGGCCAGCGTCCGGCTCGCGACCGGTAGTGCCGACTCGTCGAGGAAGAAGCGCCCGGAGTGATTGACCGCCGCCTGCTTCGGATCCTGATCGCGCGGCGTGACGCCGACGAAGAAAAAGAAGCCCGGCACGCCGGTCGAGGTGAAATACGGGAAGTCCTCCGATCCCATCTCGAGCCCATGCTCGACGACGCGATCGTTGCCGGCGGCCTTGCGCAGCGATGGCAGCACGAGCTGTGTCAGCTGCGGATCGTTGATCGTGACCGGATAGCGGTACGTCTGCATCGTCAGCGTCGCCTTCGCGCCGCTGGACGAGGCGATGTCGCTGGCGGTGCGACGCATGCGCTCGATGATGTCGAGGCGCACGGCGTCATCGAACGTGCGCAGCGTGCCGTACATCTTCACATTGTCGGGAATGATGTTGCTGCGAACGCCGCCGTCGAACTTGCCGATCGTCAGCACGGCCGGCAGTCGCGAGATGTCTATCTGGCGGCTGACAATCGTTTGCAGACCGAGAACGATCTGCGAAGCGGCGACGATCGGATCGACGCCCGCCCACGGACGCGAGCCGTGCGACGCCTTGCCCGAGACATCGATGCGGAACATGTCGGCCGCCGCCATGAACGGTCCCGCGCGATAGCGGATCTCACCCGCCGGCAGACCCGCGAACACGTGCAGGCCGAAGACCGCCTCGGGTTTGAGCTCGCCGAAGACGCCCTGCTTCATCATGTAGCCCGCGCCACCCTCTTCGCCGTCCGGCGGCCCCTCCTCCGCCGGCTGGAAAATGAACAGCACCGTGCCCGGCAGATCCTGACGCAGCGAAGTGAGCGCTTCCGCGACGCCCATCAGATTGGCCGTGTGCCCATCGTGACCGCACGCGTGCATCACCCCGACCGTCTTGCCGAGATACTCCGCAGTGACGGTCGACTTGAACGGCACATCGACTTCTTCGACGACTGGATTCGCATCCATGTCGGCGCGAATCGCAATCGTCGGCCCCGGCTTGCCGCCCTTGAGCACACCGGTCACGCCGTTGTGCGCAATGCCAGTCTTCACCTCGAGGCCGAGCTTCTTCAGATGATCCGCGACCAGCTTCGCCGTGCGCGTCTCTCGATTGCTCAACTCCGGATGCTGGTGAATATCCCGCCGCCACGCGATCACCTTGCCATCGACCTTCGCCAGCGCTGCATCGAGCTGCTGCTGCGTGACCTCCGCAGAAGCTACGCCGCTCATACACAGCGCTGCGAGCGGAAGGAGAAGGGAGAAGAAATATCCATTCATTCCCATTCTGCTCTGTAGCGACATTGGAATCTGCACCTCTTCTCTTCTCACAGCTCACGCTTGCCCTGATACCTAACCACTTCGCCGCCGATCATCACCAGCGAGGGGTGGCCGAGAGCCTTGAACGACTCGAGCGGGTTGGCGTCGAGGATCTGCAGGTCGGCAAGCTTGCCTTTCTCCAGCGTGCCGAGGTCCTCCTCGCGGCCGAGGATGATGGCGCCGTTCTTAGTCGCCGCTGTGATCGTCTCCAGGGGCGACATACCCAGCCGGGTGTAGTGCTCGAGCTCGGTGACGTACATCTGCGGATAGTTCTTGTCCGCGAGCTCCAGGATCGCGTCGGTGCCGACGCCCATGAGGAT
>Ga0111538_10008248_pt1 | contig 13984 bp, 13 predicted proteins | sample SoiMethybrSBSTD1_FD_79669 | JGI IMG/M metagenome (GOLD analysis project Ga0111538, IMG submission 79669) | Bulk soil microbial communities from a Populus tree surrounding site in Tennessee, USA - Soil MetaG P. TD hybrid SBSTD1 (version 2)... | ecosystem: Environmental > Terrestrial > Soil >... | reverse complement strand
GTCGGCGAGATCATCGCCGAGGCGATGGACAAGGTCGGCAAGGAAGGCGTCATCACCGTCGAGGAGAGCAACACCTTCGGTCTGGAGCTGGAGCTCACCGAGGGCATGCGCTTCGACAAGGGCTACATCTCGCCGTACTTCATGACCGACGCGGAGCGGATGGAGGCCGTCCTCGAGGACCCCTACATCCTGATCGTCGACTCGAAGATCTCCGCCGTGAAGGACCTGCTCCCGATCCTCGAGAAGGTCATGCAGTCGGGCAAGCCGCTGCTGATCATCGCCGAGGACATCGAGGGCGAGGCGCTGGCCACCCTGATCGTCAACAAGATCCGGGGCACCTTCAAGTCGGTCGCCGTCAAGGCCCCCGGCTTCGGTGACCGCCGCAAGGCGATGCTCGGTGACATCGGCTTCCTGACCGGTGGCCAGGTCATCAGCGAGACCATCGGTCTCAAGCTGGACAGCGTCACCCTCGACATGCTCGGCCGCGCCCGCAAGGTCCAGGTGACCAAGGACGAGACCACCATCGTCGACGGTTCCGGTGACCAGGAGCAGATCGCCGGCCGGGTGGCCCAGATCCGCGCCGAGATCGAGAAGAGCGACTCCGACTACGACCGCGAGAAGCTCCAGGAGCGGCTCGCGAAGCTGGCCGGTGGCGTCGCCGTCATCAAGATCGGTGCCGCGACCGAGGTCGAGCTGAAGGAGCGCAAGCACCGCATCGAAGACGCGGTGCGGGCGGCCAAGGCCGGCGTCGAGGAGGGCATGGTCCCCGGCGGCGGCGTGGCGCTGGTGCAGGCCGGCAAGAACGCCTTCGAGAAGATCGACCTGGTGGGCGACGAGGCCACCGGTGTGCAGATCGTGAAGGTCTCGCTCGACGCCCCGCTGCGGCAGATCGCCGTCAACGCGGGCCTCGAGGGTGGCGTCGTGGTCGAGAAGGTCCGCAACCTCGAGGTCGGATTCGGCCTCAACGCCGCGTCCGGCGAGTACGTCAACATGCTCGAGGCGGGCATCATCGACCCGACCAAGGTGACCCGCTCGGCGCTGCAGAACGCCGCGTCGATCGCCGCGCTGTTCCTCACGACCGAGGCGGTCGTGGCGGACAAGCCGGAGAAGGAGAAGGCCCCGGCGGGTGCGCCCGGCGGCGGCGACATGGACTTCTGAGTCCCTGGTAACGCAACGAAAGGGCGGGCCGCTCGCGGCCCGCCCTTTGGCGTCGCGGGCCGCACGCGGCCCGCGCGTCCATCAGGATCAGCGTGGCTGGTTCCCGCGCTTGTGCTTCATCGAGGTGGGCGAGTCGTGCTGCTGCGACGTCGTGGTCCTCGACGCGGTCTGGGTCTGCGAGGCCTGCTTGGCCGACTTGCTCCCCGTCCGGCCGCTCTGCGCGGCGTTGTGCGCCGAGCCGTCGCCGATCGTGTCGGCGTCGGACATGCTCATGTCGGAGCCGGTCAGGTCCGACGAGTCGCTGCTGTAGCTCGAGTGGCTGCCGTGCGAGCCGTGCACATCGTGCGAACTGTGCGAGCCATGCGAACTGTGCGAGCCATGCGAGCCGTGTGAGCTGTGCGAACCGATGCCGTAGTCGTCATCGTCGGAGAAGTCGAACGGTTGGTTCCTAGCCATGCGGATCCCCCTTCCAGGAACTCGGTCAACCGTAGAACGTGAGCCCGCTTCCCTGCGGCGATATCGACGAAGCCGTCCCTTGTAGCGTGGCGGCCATGGACGAGCGCATCCGCCGCCTGCTCGATGCGGCACCCGTCGTCGACGGTCACAACGACCTGCCCTGGCGCCTGCGCCGCAAGGCCGAGGCGGCCGGCCGAACCGTGTCGTCGGCCGCCGAGGACATCGACCGGGACCTGACGCCGGAGGGCTTCCACACCGATCTGCTCCGGCTGCGGGCGGGTGGCGTCGGCGCCCAGTTCTGGTCGGTGTTCGTGCCCTGTGACGTGCCGGGGCACGAGGCGGTCACCGCGACGCTCGAGCAGATCGACCTCGTGCACCGCCTCGTGGCGCGGCACCCGTCGGATCTCGCGATCGCCACCACCGCCGACGAGGTGGAGAAGGCGCGCGGCGAGGGGCGCATCGCGTCGCTGCTCGGCGCCGAGGGCGGCCACTGCATCGCCGACTCGCTGGGCGCGCTGCGGGCGTTTCACCGGCTCGGCGTCCGCTATCTCACGCTGACCCACAACAAGAACACCGCCTGGGCGGACTCCGCGACCGACGAGCCCGCGCACGGTGGGCTCACCGAGTTCGGCCGCGAGGTCGTGCGGGAGATGAACCGGCTCGGCATGCTCGTCGACCTGTCGCACGTCGCGCCCGCCACGATGCACGCCGCACTCGACGTCTCCACCGCGCCGGCGTTCTTCTCGCACTCGTCGGCGCGGGCCCGCTGCGACCACCCGCGCAACGTTCCCGACGACGTGCTGCGCCGCGTCGCGCAGACGCAGGGCGTGGTGATGGTGACGTTCGTGCCCGGCTTCCTCACCGAGGAGTGCCGGGTGTGGATGGCCGAGGCGATCGCGGCCGAGGCGGGCATGATTCCGGGCGTCGCCGACGAGGCCCGGGACGCGTGGCTGCGCAATCACCCGCGCCCGCCGTGCGACGTCGCCGACGTCGCCGACCACGTCGACCACGTGCGCGCCGTCGCCGGCGTCGACTGCGTCGGGCTCGGCGGCGACTTCGACGGCGTCGGGTCGCTGCCGGACGGCCTGCCGGATGTCGCCGGCTACCCCACACTGCTCGCCGAACTGGCCCGCCGCGGCTGGACCGATCCCGAGCTCGCGAAGCTCACCTGGCACAACGCGCTGCGCGTCCTGCGGGCCGCCGAGGCGGTGGCGGGTTAGGACCCGATCGCCCTGGCGGCCGTCACGGCCGCCAACGCGTCGACAAGCCCGGCGCCGCGCAGGTTGCGCGGGTCACCACACGTGCGCTCGTTTTCCGACGATGTGAGCCCGCCGACCCGGGCCGTCGAGCGCAGTATGTCGGCGGTGCGATCGATGTCACCGATGAGCCGAGGGTTGGCCGACCACATCAGCGCCACCACGCCCGCGACGTGCGGGGTGGCCATCGAGGTGCCGCTCTCGGCCCGGTAGCCGCCACCCGGCGCCGCCGACACGATGCCCGTGCCGGGCGCGAGCACGTCCGGTTTGACGGCACCCGGGCTGCCCGGCACCGGGCCGCGGCTGGAGAAGCTGGCGACCGCGCCGGTGCGGGTCACCGCGCCCACCGTCATCGCCTCGGGATCGGTGGCGGGTTCGTCGGTGATGGAGCCGCACCCCGCGTCGCCGGTGTTGCCGGCGGCCGCGACGACGAAGATGCCGGCCGCCGTCAGGGCGTTGACGGCCGGGCGCAGCAGGTCCGGCCGCGTACAGCCCTCGACGACCGGGCAGCCCCAGGAGTTGGTGAGCACGTGCGCGGCCCGCTCCGGGCGCCCGTCGCGGAACGGGTCGCCGGCGCGCGGGAACGGGGCCAGCATGAACTGCAGGCAGTCCAGGTAGTGCGCCGGGTTGCCGAGGTTGCGGTCCAGGTTGACGCAGCCTATCCAGGATGCCTCCGGGGCGACGCCGATGCCGTCGCGGCCGAGCGCCGTGCCCAGCGTGTGCGTGCCGTGGCCGTTGCGGTCGGTGGGGCGGTCGGTGCCGTTCCACGGGTCGTACCAGGAGTCGTCGCCGCCCCGGAATGCGCTTTCCAGCGCCGGATGGGTGCCGTCGACCCCGGAGTCGGAGGTGCCGATGACGATGCCGGCGCCGCGCGCGTTCGCCGCCTCCCATACCCGGTTGGCATTGATCATCTCGATGTTCCACAGTGGACCGGCGGGTCGCTCCGTGCGGCTGGTCGGTGGGCCCGGCTCGGCGGGCAGGGGGCGCAGCACCGGATCGGGGACCACACTGTCCACATCGGAGCGTCGGGACAGCCAGGCGCGGACGGCCGGGCCACCGTCGACCTCGATGGCGTCCACGAGGTAGTACGGCCGGAAGCCGACGTGGTAGCGGCGCAGGTCCTTGCGCAGGCTGGCCTGGGTGCGGTCGGCGTGCGCGACGAGGCGTCGGTACGTCTGGCGCAGCCGTTCGTCACGGTCCGGGATCGCTTCCAGACCCGTGAGGTCGGCCTGCTGGCGGAGCACGACGAAGAGGCGGTCGCCGTGCAGGCCGGGCTGCCCGAGTCCGATGTGGACGGCCACCACGCCGAGCGCGAGCACCGCGACCAGACCGGCCGCCACGGGCCGCCGGAGGCTTTGGTGTCGGCGGCCGGCGAGTGCGTAGCCGACCGGGAGCAGCAGCGCGACGAGGAAAGCGCTTGCCGCGCCGACAAGCGCCCAGAAGGCGACGTCGTTGGTGCCGAGCACCAGCGACGTCTCCTCCGGGTCCACGAACGCCAACGGGCCGGCGGCCGCGAGCGCCACGAGCACGGCGGTGCCCCGGAGGGGGATGGGGCGCGGGATGCGGCGCGGGATACGGCCGGCGACGCGGCCGGCGACGCGGCACAGGAAGGCGAGCGCGAAGCCCAGCACCGGCAGCACGCCGAGTTCGGCCAGCGCCACGCCGGTCTCTCCGGTCGCGCCCGCGAGCGGGGTGAGCGCCACCCCGGCGGCCAACCCCACGACCACGAGCCGCCCGGCCCCGACATCCGCCGATCTTGCACTTGTGGCGGGGACATTGTCGGGCGAAGTGGGGCGAGACGCCGTACACAACTGCAAGATCGGCGCGGTGATGCGGGCGGCGACCCAGCCCAGGGCGGCCGCCGTCGTCGCGGCGAGCAGCGTCTCCAGCGGGCCGCCGAGCGCGCCCAGCCAGACCCAGGGCACCAGGAGCAGCAGCCCGCCGGCAACCGCGCCGGCCAGCCCAGCGCTTCCCGCTCCCGCATTCCCCTCCACGCGATCTTGCAGTTGCGGTGCCAGGTTTTTGGCTGCCTTGTCCCGTCTTGTCGCCCACCACAACTGCAAGATCGACGCGAGGAGAGCGGCGCACGTCAGCCCGAACAGATAGGCCTCGTGGCGCGGAGCCGGCGCCAGGCGCGCGGCCGCGAGCAAGGCGGACGCCGCGCCCGCCCACGCCCGCACCACCGCCCGAACGTCGCCGGCGAGCGGGAGCGCGCCAAGCCCGGCCGCCGGCGCGAACACGAGCGCCGCGGCGATCAGGCCGACGACGACCTGTGTGGAGTCGGCGACCGGCCGGCCGTAGGTGACGACGTCGAGCGTGTCGACGAGGTAGAGCGCCACCTGCGCGACGACGGTGACGGCGATGGTCCACAGGCCGAGGCCGACCGCGAGGACGTAGTGCCAGACTGGCGGGCGGCGGCGCGGCTCCACGCGGTCAATCTACGCGGGCGATGACCTTGCCCGGGTTCATGATGCCGGCCGGGTCGAGGGCGGCCTTGATCGCGCGGTGCACCCGCAGCCCCACCGGGCCGAGCTCGCGTTCCAGCCAGTCCCGCTTGAGCAGGCCGATGCCGTGCTCGCCGGTGACCGTGCCGCCGAGGGCGAGGCCGAGCGCCATGATGTCGTCGAACGCGCGGCGGCCGGCGGCGAGGCTGGCCGGATCGTCGCGGTCCACGAGGATGTTCGGGTGCAGGTTGCCATCACCGGCATGGCCGACGGTGGCGATGATGACGCCGGTTCGCGCGGCGATCCCGGCGATCCCGTCGACGAGCTCGGCCAGCCGACTGCGCGGAACGGCGACGTCGTCGACGATCACGGCGCCTCTCCCGTCGGGGAAAGCGCTTGCCGCCAGATGTTCCAGCGCGGGATGGGCGAGGCGACGGGTGGCGAGCAGCGCGTCGGCCTCCTCGGCGTCCGTGGCCAGATGGATCTCGGCGTCGCCGCAGCATTCGGCGATCCGCTCGAGGTCGGCGGCCGCCCCCGGGCCGGCGTCGGACGCGGCGAGCAGCAGCGTGCGGTCGCCGGCTCCGAGGCCCATCGGCCGGTACGCCTCCAGCGCGCGCACCATCGCCGGATCCATCAGCTCCAGCAGGCTCGGGGTGAGGCCGGCCGCCGTGATCGCCGCGACGGCGGCGCCGGCCGCGGGCACCGACGGGAACTCGGCGACGAGCGTCAGCGCCGGTTCAGCGGCCGGCCGCAGCCGCACCGTCACCTCGGTGATGATCCCGAGCGTGCCCTCGGAGCCGACGAACAGCCGGACGAGGTCGTACCCGGCGACGCCCTTCGCGGTGCGCCGGCCGCAGCGCAGCACCTCGCCGCTGGCCAGCACGACGGTCAGCCCGAGCACGTACTCGCCGGTGACGCCGTACTTGACGCAGCACATCCCGCCGGCGTTCGTCGCGACGTTGCCGCCGATCGTGCTGCTCTCCCACGAGCCCGGGTCGGGCGGGTAGGCCAGCCCCCGAGCGGCGGCTGCCCGCCGCAGCGCCGCGTTGACCACGCCGGCCTCGACGGTCGCGACCCGGTCGGCCGGGTCGATCTCGAGGATCCGGTCCATCCGGTCCAGCGCGACCACCAGCGCCCCGTCGAGGGCGTTGGCCCCGCCGGCGAGGCCGGTGCGGGCGCCCTGCGGCACCACCGGGATTGCGTGGGCGGCCGCAACCGCGACGAGCGCGGCCACCTCCTGCGTGCTGCGTGGCCGGGCGACGGCCAGCGGCGGCGCGAAGTAGCACAGGTCGGCCTCGTCGCGTTGGTAGCTGGCCAGCCGGTCGGGATCGGTGAGCAGGTCGGCGCAGGCGGCGCGCAGCGCGTCGATCACGCCTGGGTGACCTGGAGGACGACCTTGTCGCTGGTCACGGACTGGACGGTGACGTTCAGCCCGCCGACCTGTGTGCTGCCGTTGGCGTTGATCGGGAGGGTGACGCTGTTGCCCTCGACGTCGAGGGTGACCTGGTCGTTCGCCACGCCCTTGAGCGTGATGTCGACGCCGAGGACGCTCGCGTTCGCGTCGACGCCGCGGTCCATCGTCACCGTGCACGAGTTGAGGTTGCAGCTGACGTCGGCACCGTCGCTGCTGCAGCCGGCGAGCAGGCCCGCGCCAGCGAGGGTGGCCGAGAGAGCGAGGGCGGCGATGCGGCGTCGGATCATGATTGGCGATTTTAGTCGGCCGGCGCTCCTGTTCCGCGATCTTGGACGTTTGCCGTCGCGCCGGCGATGGCGAACGTCCAAGATCGCGAAGAGTCAGAGGAGCTGGGAGCGCTCCCGCATCAGGTTGGCGTGGGCCAGCGCGGTCCACTCGGCGCGGGCTGGGACGACCCGGTACAGGTCGGGCAGGGCGAGCAGGTGGTCGAGGACCCGGATCCGGCCGGCCCGGTACAGCGGGTCGGGCACGTGGTGGTATTCGCGCCGCACGGCCGCCGCGTACGCGTCGTAGACGGACTCCTCGGACGCGAGGATCGCCAGATCGGCGTCGGCGAGCAGACAGCCGTTGCGGTCGCCGGGTACCGGGTCGTGCTCGGCGGTGAGCCGCACCAGGCGGGCCACCTCGTCGGCGCGCTCCTCGTCGATGTCGAGGATGGCCAGGTACTGGATCGCCAGCGCCGCGCTCGCCGCCTCGTTCGCGCCCGGCGCGGCCACCGGATCGTAGACGGCGTCGTGGAACCAGGCGGCCAGCCGCACCGCCATGAGATCGTCGGCCAGCCGCGCGTTGGCGTCCACTATGGACAGTGTGCGGGCGAGGTGGTCGGCCGTGTGGTACTCGCGGTGCGGTTCGGCCCATCGCTCCAGGAGGTCCTGCGCCACCGTGGCCGCCGCCGCCCGGTCGATGCCGGGCGGCAGGGCAGCGATGAACCGGGCGGTCATCACCGACGCTCGGCCGCCACCAACTCCGCGATCTGGACGGCGTTGAGCGCCGCGCCCTTGCGCAGGTTGTCGCTGGAGCAGAACAGCGCGAGCCCGTTCTCGGCCGTCTCATCGGCGCGGACGCGACCCACGTACGTCGGGTCCTGACCGGCGGCCTGCAACGGCGTCGGGATGTCGGTGAGGACCACGCCCGGCGCGGTCGCGAGGATCTCGACGGCCTGCGCCGCCGTGAGCGGACGCGCGAAGCGGGCGTTGATCTGCAGCGAGTGGCCGGTGAACACCGGGACCCGCACGCACGTGCCGGACACCCGCAGTTCCGGGATCTCCAGGATCTTGCGGCTCTCGTTGCGGAGCTTCTGCTCCTCGTCGGTCTCGTCGGAGCCGTCGGCCACGATCGAGCCGGCCTGCGGGATCACGTTGAACGCGATCGGCCGCGGGAACTTGCGCGGCGCGGGGTGCTCGGCCGCGGCGCCGTCGAAGGTGAGGCGGGCGGCGTCGGGGGCGACCTTCTGCACCTGCTCGTCCAGCTCTGCGACGCCCTCCAGCCCGGCGCCGGACACCGCCTGGTAGGTGGCGGCGACGAACGCGGTGAGGCGGGCCGCGAGGTGCAGCGGCTTGAGAACGGGCATCGCGGCCATCGTCGTGCAGTTCGGGTTGGCGATGATCCCCTTCGGCCGGTCCGCGACCGCGTGCGGGTTGACCTCGCTGACGACCAGCGGCACGCCGGGGTCCAGCCGCCAGGCCGACGAGTTGTCGACGACGACGGCGCCGGCCGCCGCCACCCGCGGTGCCAGCTCGAGGGAGGAGGCCTTGCCGGCCGAGAACAGCGCGATGTCGAGACCGGAGAAGTCGGCCGTGGCGGCGTCTTCCACAACGATCTCGCTGCCGCCCCACGGCAGGGTGCGCCCCGCCGACCGGGCCGAGGCGAACAGTCGCAACTGGTCTACCGGGAACTGCCGCTCGGCCAGGATCGAGCGCATGACGCCCCCGACCTGACCCGTGGCTCCGACAATGCCGATCCGCATGGAAGCCAAGCTTACTGGGGTTGTGGAAGCGGTTTCCCAGGACAAGGATGAGCTTCGATCTCCATCGCCCGCCCGAGGAGACCTCGATGCGTAGACTCCGTGTTCTGGTTGGCCTGCTGGCCGCGTCGGCGCTGATCGTGCCGGCGCTGATCGCGCCGGCACCCGCCGGCGCCACCGCGACCGACCGCGGCCTCGCGCTGGAGGTTGTCTCCAGCCCGCGTGCGACGTTCGTCACCGGCGGCTCCGCGCTGGTGCGGCTGAGTTGGCGCGACCCGCTCAGGACAGAGCAGGTCAGCGTGTTCGCCGGCGGCCGCGACGTCACCGGGGCGTTCGTGGCGCAACCCGACGGGACGCTGCTCGGCCTGGTGACCGGCCTGCCCGACGGCGCGAGCCTGCTTGTCGCGTCGGTTCGGCGCACCCGGCACGGGCCTCCGGTGCGCTGGGCGGTGCTGCGCGTGGTCAACCATCCGGTCACCGGTCCGATGTTCTCCGGGCCGCAGCAGGTGCCGTTCTTCTGCGAGACCACCGCGTTCGGCCTCGCGCCGGCGACGCCGCCGCTGTGTGCCGCGCCGACTGTCGTGAGCTACCAGTACCGGACGACGGCCGGCCGCTTCGCGCCGCTCGCGGATCCGTCGGCGCCGCCGGCCGACCTCGCCCGGGCCACCGTCGACGGGCGCAGCGTGCCGTACATCGTGCGGATCGAGCGCGGCACGATCGACAGGGCGGTATACGAGATCGCCGCGTTGTGGGACGGCAGCGACCCGTCGCCGACGCGCGCGCACGCGGCCTGGAACCGGCGGCTCGTCTACACGTTCGGCGGCGGCTGCAACGTCGGCTACCACCAGGGCGCCGGCACCGGCGGCGTACTCAACGACCTGTTCCTCGGGCGTGGGTACGCGGTCACCTCGTCGAGCCTCAACGTGCTCGACAACAACTGCAGCTACGTCATCTCGGCCGAGGTCGCGATGATGGTCAAGGAGCACTTCATCGAGGCGTACGGCCCGCCCGCGCACACGATCGGCTGGGGCGGCTCCGGCGGTGCGATCCAGCAGTACGACATCGCCGACAACTACCCGGGCATCCTCGACGGGATCGTCCCGCAGGTGTCGTTCCCGGACGCGGTGACCACCGGCATGACCGTCGGCGACTGCCGGCTGCTGAACCGGTACTTCACCGCGTCGACGCTGGGCTACACCGCCGCGCAGAAGAACGCCGTCTCCGGCTACGGCTCGTGGGGCTCCTGCGTCAACTGGGACCTCGCGTTCGCCAGCCGCGGCAACGCCACCGAGGCCTGCCCGCCGGCGATCCCGCCGGAGTTCCTGTACAACCCGGTGACCAACCCGGGCGGCATCAAGTGCACCACCGCCGAGCAACTGGTCACCCAGCTCGGCCGCGACCCGGCGACCGGGTTCGCGCGCAGCTACAACGACAACGTGGGCGTCCAGTACGGGCTCGCCGCACTGCGGGCCGGGCAGATCACGCCCGAGCAGTTCGTGGACCTGAACGAGAAGGTGGGCGGGTACGACGTCGCCGGCAACGTGGTCGCCGCCCGCAACTCCGCCGACCCGCTGGCGCTCGTCCGGTCCTACCGCAGCGGGATCGTGCTGAGCGCGTCGGCGGGCCTGGCGACGACGCCGGTCATCGACCTGCGCGCCTACACCGACGCCGTCAACGACATCCACACCCGGTTCTGGAGCTTCGCCGAGCGGCAGCGGTTGATCGACGCGTTCGGGCCGAGCGGAGCGCTGGGGCAGGCGATCCTGGTGGCGCCGATCACCCCGATCGCGGCCGATCCGCAGGCGTTCGCGCTCGACGCGATGGACCGCTGGCTCACGGCGCTCGCTTCCGACCGCCGGCCGGGGTCGGACCGGTCGAGGATGCTGCGCAACCGGCCCGCCGACCTGGGCGACGGCTGCTGGACGCCGGCCGGCGAGCGCGTCGTGGAGTTCGCGACGTGGCAGGGCGCCGGCACCTGCAACGCGCTGTACCCGTCGTTCGGCGACACCCGGATCGCCGCCGGCGCGCCGCTGCGCGAGAACGTGCTCAAGTGCCGGTTGAAGCCGCTGGACCTCCGCGGCACGGCGTTCACCCCGGAGCAGCGGGACCGGCTGCGCGCCGTGTTCCCCGACGGCGTCTGCGACTACTCGAAGCCCGGCGTCGGCTTCCGCCGCGTGGCTGGGGTGTGGCAGACCTACTAACGCGATTGGACGTCTGCTGTCGCTGCCGCGAGATGTCGCGGCCGCGACAGCAAACGTCCAAGATCTGAGGGAACCCGCGGGGACGCTGCGTCCGCTAAGGTTTTCTTCATGATCCGTCGGCGGGTGCTGATCTCCGGACGGGTGCAAGGCGTGGCGTTCCGCGACACGTGCCAACGGGTAGCCGTCGAACAGGGCGTCGCCGGGTGGGTACGAAACCTCGGGGACGGCCGGGTGGAGGCGGTGTTCGAGGGAACCGCCGAACAGGTCGACCGGATGATGGAGTGGGTGAACCAGGGTCCGCGGCTGGCCGACGTCGTCGACATCGCGGTGCAGACGGAACCGGCCCAGGGGCTCACCGGGTTCGTGGTCCATTAGAGGGGGACGCATGCTCGACGGAACCGTGGCGCTGGTGACGGGCGCCTCCAGCGGCATCGGTGAGGCGACCGCGCTGCTGCTCGCCGAGGAGGGCGCCGCGGTCGCGCTGGCCGCGCGCCGCACCGACAGGCTCGCCGGCCTCGCGGAGAAGATCCGCGACGGTGGCGGCACCGCACTCGTCATCGAGGCCGACGTATCCGACGAGGCGCAGGCGCGTGCCGCCGTCGCCCGGACCGTCGACGAACTGGGCCGGCTCGACACGCTCGTCAACAACGCCGGCGTGATGCTGCTCGGCCCGATCGCCGACGCGCCGGTCGAAGAGTGGCAGCGGATGGTGCACGTCAACCTGCTCGGGCTGCTGTACTGCGCCCAGGCCGCACTGCCGCACCTGGTCAGCGCAGCCGGGACGAGCCCGCGCCGGGTCGCCGACATGATCAACGTCAGCTCGGTGGCCGGGCGGGTCGCGCGCTCCGGCAGCGGCGTCTACAACGCGACGAAGTTCGGCGTCGGCGCGTTCAGCGAGGCGCTCCGGCAGGAGGTCACGCAGAAGCACGTCCGGATCTCGCTGGTCGAGCCCGGCGCCACCGACACCGAACTGCGCAGCCACAACCGGCCCGAGGTGCAGGAGGCGATCATGGCGAGGTTCACCGGCGTGGAGCGGTTGCAGGCGGCCGACATCGCCGACGCGATCCGCTACATCGTCACCCGGCCCCGGCACGTGGCCGTCAACGAGATGCTGGTGCGCCCCACCGAGCAGGCCGGCTGATGGCGCCCGGCGGCCCGCCCGCGGCGCGCAGCAAGGAGCAGCGCAAGGCCGACACGCTCGCCAAGCTCGCCGCGGAGAACCTGGACGGCTGGGTGTCGTCGGCACCCGGTGCCGGCCGGGCCCATCTCGTTCCGCTGTCCATGCACTGGACGGGCGACCGGCTGGTGATCGCCGTCGAGCCGCCCTCGGTCACCGCGCGGAACATCCTTGAGACCCGGGTGGCCCGGATCGGCCTGGGTGCCACCCGCGACGTCGTGATGATGGACGTCGAACTGGACGCCGCGTACCCCGTCGCGGAGCTTCCGGACGAGATCGGCGAGGGCTATGCGGCGCAGTCCGACTGGGATCCGCGTGCGGTCGGCGGCGACTACGTCTACCTGGTGCTGCGCCCCACCCGGGTGCAGGCGTGGCGCGAGGTCAACGAACTGTCCGCCCGCGCCCTGATGCGCGACGGCGCCTGGCTGGTCTGACGGTTCTCAGCCGACGTTCTTCAGGTACACCTCGATCGCCTCGACGACGAGGCGGTGGTCGTCGGCCTGCGGCAGCCCCGACACGGTGACCACGCCGACGACGCCGACGCCGCGCACGCGCACCGGGAACGCGCCGCCGTGCGTGGCGTAGCGGGCCGGGTCGACACCGTGGGTGTGGTCGAGTTCCTCACCCGCCGCGGCCAGGCGCCGGCCGGCGAGGTAGGACGAGCACCGGAGGTGTTCGACGACGCGGACCTTCCGTTCGATCCACAGGTCGTTCGCGGGCGCCGTGCCGGGCAGGGCGGCGTGGAACAGCTGGTGCCCGTTGGCACGGATGTCGATGGTGACCGGCAGCGCGCGTTCGCGGGCCAGCTCCACGAGCGAGCACCCGAGGCGCCATGCGTCGTCGTTGTCGAACGTGGTGAAGACCAGTCGGTCCTCCTGCTCCTCCAGCTCGGCGATCAGGGCGGACGCGTCGTCACTCATGGCAGGGAGTCCCGTCTGTCGAGGTGCTGTCAGCTTAGGCGCGCGAACGGTTGCGGTACTCGGCGACGACGAGCTCGGTGAGCTCCTCGAGCGAGGTTTCCGCCGTCGGCTTGTCGAAGGTGATCGTGCCGTGCTGCAGGAGGTTGACCCGGTCGCAGACGTCGAGCACCTGGGCGTGGTTGTGCACGATGAGGATCATCGAGATGTCGCCCTGCGCCTTCAGGTCGGCGATCAGGTTGAGGATCTGGGCGCCCTCCTTGGCGCCCATGGCGGCGAGCGGCTCGTCCAGCAGCAGCACGCGCCGGGCGGAGTACACGGAACGGGCGACCGCGATCGCCTGCCGCTGGCCGCCGGACAGCCGGGCCACGTCGACGGACACGTCGGGGATGTGCACGCCTATCTCGCGCAGGTGCTCGGCGGCCATCCTCTTCATCGTGCGGTTGCGCAGCAGCCGCCAGCGGCTGAGCTCCCGGTTGAGGAACATGTTGTGGTACACCGACAGCTCGTCGACGAGGGCGAGGTCCTGGTACACGGTGTCGATGCCCAGGGAGCGGGCGTGGCTCACCGAACGCAGCACCACCTCGTCGCCACCGACGACGATCCGGCCGGTGTCCGGCCGGTGGAACCCGCACAGGATCTTGATCAGCGTCGACTTGCCGGCGCCGTTGTCACCGATCAGGCCGAGCACCTCGCCCCGGCCCAGCCGCAGCGTGACGTCGCGCAGGGCGGTCACCGGCCCGAACCGCTTGGAGACGTTCTCGGCCAGGAGCATCGACTGTGCTGTCACCGCAGCGATCCCCGCACCCGGAGCCTGGACAGGTACACGTTGAGCACCATCGCGCCGAGAATCGCCGCGCCCAGGATCAGGTCGAAGCGGTCCGCGTTGATTCCGAGCAGGTTGAAGCCGTCCCGCAGCAGGCCGAGGACGGTGGCGC
>Ga0111538_10008243_pt1 | contig 13990 bp, 14 predicted proteins | sample SoiMethybrSBSTD1_FD_79669 | JGI IMG/M metagenome (GOLD analysis project Ga0111538, IMG submission 79669) | Bulk soil microbial communities from a Populus tree surrounding site in Tennessee, USA - Soil MetaG P. TD hybrid SBSTD1 (version 2)... | ecosystem: Environmental > Terrestrial > Soil >... | reverse complement strand
TAGAAGTTGGCGCCGCCCTCGGCGTAAGTCAGGCGCGTGATGTAGTTCGTCGCGATCGCCGTGTCGATCCCGACGCCGCTGGCTTCGTCGTAGCAGGTCCTGGTCATCCGAGCACCCAGGTCGCGCCGTTCGTGCTGTTGATCGCGAGCCCGATCGTCTTGACCTGGCCGGCAGTGAGCGCGGAACCGACCGCATTGCCCGCGTCGTCGCGGACCTGGAGGCTGCCCGCCGCGCCGGCATAGACGGCGGCGGTGAAGATGTTGCGCCCACCGGGACAGCCTGCCGGTGCTGGCAGCACCATGCTGATGGCTGTCGTCGGGTTGACGTATTGCAGGTTGCCGTCGTTGAACGCGACTCGGAAGCTCGCGCTCATCGAGCCCCAGTCGCGCCCGCCGTCTGGAACGAGGCGCTCGGGCATCTCGACCTCGTTCAGGACTTCGATCACGTCGAGCTGCGGCAGGGACCAGGTATCGAACGCGTCGGCCTGCAGCGCTGCCCACTGATCGAACCCCTGCCCGAACCGGACCGGCACGTAGAACTGACAGCCTGCGGTCACGACGACGCCGTTGGCCGGCGCCGTGTTGAACACGATGCGTCCCTGACCGTCGACCGTGAAGGCGGTCGTCGTGCCACCCGGGTTCAGCGCGGCGAGCACGGAGCCGCTGACTGGCAGAGTGAGCACGCGCACGTAGGGGTTGAGCGAGCCGTAGACCTTGAGCAGCTGGAAGGTCGTGTTCGTGCCGTTGCCGGTGCCGAGCACTACGTCGACCTCCGTGTGCGCGCCCTTGCCGTCCAGGTTCGTCGTGAAGTCGCTCACGTCCGTGACCTTGAACGAGTGCTGCGCGCCGCGGCGCTCGAGCGCGAAAGACTTGAGGACCTGCGCCTCGGCGCTCGTTTGCAGCGCCTTGACTAGCGAGAGCCGGTGCCGCCCTTGCGACTGTCGCGTGATGCGCGTCTCATGCCCGCTCGCGGTCTCCTGGATGATCGTCGCGAAGCCGGAGCCGGCAGCGCTGCCATACTGGATTCCAGGCGGCAGGACTACGTCGTGGAAGCTCATCGAATCTCCACGTAGTTACTGGGACCAACCATCGAACCGCCGCCTCCCTGCGCGGCCGTGGGCCGGAACAGGCTCGATGCCAGCGACGCACCGAGGTCGGAGAGTCCCTGCCGCGCAAAGCTGTTGATGATGCTCGCGAGCGCCTGGCGCCACCCCTGGATGCCGGCGAGCACGTCGAACACGCCGGCGCCGAGAGACGCGCCGATCTGCCCGGCATACTCAGCCGCGCGAGCCATCGATTCCTGAATGGCGCGCGCCTGTTCTTGCTGGCGCTGCTGCACTGCTTCAGTGTTCGCCCTCTCAGCTCCCGCAAACGACCGAGACATGCGTCGCGCCTGATCCACTTCATAGGCGCCATTCGCTTGCAGGGTGCTCGGTGGCAGTCCCTGTCGTTGCCCCAGGATGTCCTCGCCCGCGCCGACCACCTGATTCCTGGTAAACGACTGCATCTGGAACCGCTGGCTCGGCGTCATCGTGTAGCGGTTACTACCGATCATGAAGCTGCCGTTACCTGGGGCATACTCGAGCGCGGCTTCCCCGAGCCCGCTGCGTGCGAGCGAGTAGCGCAGCTCCTGCTCGGTCACGCCGAACAACGCCGCAGCCTCGCCCGCCGTGAATTGCTTTCGCTCATCGGCTTGGCGCAACCCCACGAGCGTATCGACCGTGCCGGATGTGGTTCGCCGCGGGTCGGCCTGTCCGTAGCCGGCGCGGATGGTGGTTTCTCCGATCTTGGCTTGCAGGCGCGACAGAGCGTCGGCCTGAGTGTTCACCTTCCTCGTCGTCTCTTGCACGCTGTTGCCGAAGATCGCATAGGCAGCCGTCGCGACCGACAACGCGAGCCCGACGTAGGGGATCGCGCGGCCGAGCAGCGCGAAGGCGCCGGCCGCAGCACCAGCACCTGCACGGAGCCCGGCGAGCTGCGTTGCGGTCTGCCCGATCTCCAACAGCGTGCGTGCTCCGACGAATCCCGCCGCTGCGGTGTTGAGCGATTGGAACGCCTGTGCCGTCTGCGCGATTCCGGTTGCGATCTGCACGCCCCCCTGCGTCGCCTGGAAGGTCTTGCTCAGGGATTGGCTCGTCGCCTGCACGCTCGTCGCGGTGCTCGCGGCAGCGGTCTGCACGCTCTTGAGCGAGGCCTCGGCCTGCTGCGCGCCGCGCTGCATCCCGGTCGCGTCGAGGACCAGTTCGAGAGTTGGCATCAGCTCCGCCTCACTTCTTGCGGTTCCAGTGCGCCATCGCGGTCGAGTCCATCGCGCGCAGCAGGCGGCACCAGCGCAGCCGCTCCTCGCCGCGGATGCCGTGATCCTCGCACCACCGGGACAGATCGGTCCAAGAGAGCCCCGACGCGGCCATGCCGATGCTCCGTCCTTCGTTCAGGTCCAGCCACCATGCGTTCCATACCGGCAACAGGTCCTCGTAGACGTCCTCGGGTTCCTCGACTCGCTTGATCTGCGGCCGACCGCTCGCCGCCCGCAACTGCGCTTCCTTCTCGAACCGGGCTCGCTCGTCAGGCGGGAAGCGCAGGACCCACGCCAGACGCGTCGTCAGTTTCCCTTTGCCTGCTCCTCCTCGCGCTTGATCGCGGCGCCCTTCTGTGAGGCCGCAAGGTGGACGAAGTCGTGGAAGATCGCCCAGCGCGGGTCGGTCATCACCTCGATGGCCTTCGCCTCGCTCCACTGGAGAGGAGCCCCGCTCACGTTGATGTTGGCGCAGCCCCGAAACGTCGCGCGCGCCAGGGCCCGGCCCATCGTGACGCGCAACTCTTCGTCCGTGACCGTCCGGTCCCGCACCTTGCTGATGATGGGCCGGCGCTCCTCTTCTAGCGCACGCTCGAAGGCCGCGCTGAACGGCACGACGAGGATGCGCGGCACGTCCGCGTCGGCCGCGCAGACCTCCCCGTCGAGCGTGCCGGCCTGCGTCTGCCAGACCTTGAACCATACCCCGTCACGCAGCTTCGCCGGGTCCACTTCGATCCTTGCCAGGTCGAAGCTCACGACACCCACCGCTGCACGCGCATCGTGCAGCCCTGCGTCGGGTGTAGGATCGCCTGCCCGCTGCCTTCGAGGTAGTCGTCCTGGTTGAGGCCCTGGGTCGGCGCGGCCAGGTCCGACCACTTGTGCTGCGGGAACGAGAAGCTCAGGGCCTGGTTGTTCACGTTCTGCATGACCCACCAGATCGACTGGGGCGTGTTGCCGACGTAGGCGTCCAGGTCGACGAAGTTGGCGAGGTAACTCGTGACCCTCGTGTTGACCGTGAACGCGCCGAACGGCAGCGCTGTGGCGCCCAGCGTCGCGACCTGGGTTCGCTGCCTGATGTTGTTCGAGAGCGTGAAGCCGAAGCTCTTGGCCGAGTAGTCCGTGACACCGGACCGGAACACGGGAATGCCGAGCGCGTCGAGGATCGGGCCCGAGGTCGGGTTCGCATAGGCGGCACCGTTCTCGGAGGTCCCGCGCGACGACGTCACGCCGATGAGGCCGAAGGCGCAGCTCGTGATCGCCTGGTCGCTCACCGTGACCGCCATCGTGTCGACTGCCATCTGCCGGAAGAACTGATGCAGCTCGGGCGTCGGTGCCTGCTCCTTGTGCGAGACCTCGACGTCGTAGAAGTATTTAGCGGTCCCGTTGACCATGCGCGCGCCGCGCACGACGGTCACCGCGCTGCTAGACGAGCCCCAGGTCGCGTCGACCGTGAGCTGATCAGTCGTCTTCGATAGCACCCGCTTGAACCCGTTGTCTGCGCCAACCGCGCCGCTGAGGCGCACTATGTCACCGACGTCGGTCGTCGTGTGAATGCCGGTCTTGTTGATCGTCGACTGCCCGGCCGTGATCGAGCAGCTCGCGAACGACGCCTCCGCGACCTCGGCGGCCCTGAGCGCGGCGCGCAGCAGCAGCCACAGGGCCTCGTTGACGACCGGGAACTGCATCTCGAGCGGGATGCCCCCGTTCGCCGCGAGGCTGAGGCGTACCAGGTCCTGCACGTTCGCGTCGGTTCGGATCGTCTGCGACTGCACGTAGCCGACCTGGTCGCGCATGGTCTGGCCCGTCGTCAGCAGCGTCAGCATGTTGAGCGGCGACGCCGGCGTCGCGAAGTCGGTGCGCTGGATCAGACTGACGCGGAGATTGTTTGCTTCGGCCATTGGGTCACCCGATCGTGTCTGCTCGGAATGGGATCGTTACTCGCCGCCTGCACCATGCGTTGTCGAGTTCGGCCGTGCCCACCACGCCCACTCCGAGGAACGTGGTCTGCGGCGCGATGCTCACGTTGCGGAACGCGTCCACTATCACGTCTGCGATTGCGAGCGCGGCGGCGTCACCCTTGGCGATCGGCACGAAGACCTGCGCGACTGCCTGGCCCTCAGACCGGAAGCGTCGCACCGGTGGGTTGCCCGTGCTGACCTGGCGGTTGCTGTCGATCTGCACGCTGAACCGGCACCACTGCGCAACCTGTCCCTCAGGCGGCGCCGCGTTGTCGTGGATCGTGCGCAGCTCCAGCGGGTCGCTGACCGTCGCCTTGAAGCGAGCCCGGATCGCCTCGAAGATCGCGGCCTGCGTCATCGCACCCTCGAATACTTGGCCGAGACCGTCGCGGTGACCCGCTCGAACCACCCGGCAGGCGCCTGTCTGCTGTAGCCGTTCGCGAGCTTCTCGATGTAGTCGACCGGGTTCGCGATCGTGGCCAGGGGAACGGGTCGCTCGGTGATACCGCCGATCACGGTCGCGGCCTCGGCCTTCGCGACGGTGCCGGTCGGGTCTTGGACAGCTGCCTGGGGCTCGTCTACCGCGAGAGCGCGCCGCAGGAACACTTGCCAGCCGCGCTTTGCTCGCCCTGAGCCGCGGAACTTCGGGTCGGCGGCCGGCGTCTCGTCGATGAACCCGTTGACCAGGTCCGTCAGGATGCCGCGCTGCATCGGCACCGCGTCCTTTGCCAGCACGGTCGGCGGCCACTTCTCGAGCTCCCGATTGAACTCGGCCACGTTCATGCCGCGACCTCGCCGACGTCGAGGCGCCACTGGATGACGACCCCGTTCACGCTGCTCGGCAGGACCGCGATCACGGCGAAGACGCGGTCGCCGTAGTTCAGGCGCCAACCTGGCTGCGGCTTCGCGGTCACGCCCAGCGCCGGCACGTAGACCGTCGCGGTGATGCCAGCGTCCGCCCTGCCCGAGTCTTCCCACCGGTCCGACTCGTCCCGCAGGTCGCTGGCCCAGACCGGATACTCGAGTGGCGACTCGGTCACGGTGCCGTTTGTGGAGTAGCTCGCGCGCGGGTCGACGAGCACGGCCTCGATGCCGATCAGCTGCGTCGCCTTGAGGGTCCGGCTCGCCATGATCTCGCCGAGCGTCACGCGCGAACCCTCCGGCGCTTCTGGCGCTCTTCGGCATACGCGCCCTCGCGCTGCTCTTCGAGCGTCTTGTCCTCGGGCAGAGTCGTGGCGACGGCTTCGGGCGGCGCGTCGACCGGCGTGATGTGGAGCCGGTGCTCGCGCATGGCGCGCACCACGTCGGCGACGCAGGCCCCGTCGACCAAGTCGATGAGGCCAAGCGTGCCGTGCGACGTGTAGATCCGGGCTCGCATCAGATCGAGCGCTTGGACTGGCCTTCGATGTAGACCCACATCGGAGCCGTGTTGGAGCCGACGGATGAGATCGGCACTTCTGCGACTTTGCCGATGGCTTGCCTGCTCGTCGAGGTCAGGTTGAAGTCGGACCCGCCATCGCCCGCGTAGACCGTAGCGCCCACGTCGGTGCGCGAGATCGCTGAGCCTTTGGCGATGGTCAGCAGGACCTCGACCCTGTCGGCGATCTCCATGCGATCGCCCTGGGCGGTGGCACTCATCAGCGCAACGCCGACGAAGGTCGTGCCTGCGGCAGTCAGGTTCTGCGCTTGGCCGTTGCTGTCTTCTTCGACCATGGCGCCGGCGTAGAGCGGGACGCCTGTGCCCGCGTCGATCGTCGAGATCGTCCGCTTGTCGGGGCCGCGATACTGGCGCGGCGTTGCTGCCGTCAAGTTGGTCATGGTCGGCGCGCACAGCAGCAGCAGCGCGGCGACGAGGATCAGGAGAAGTGTCGTCATGTCGGAGTCCGAAAGGTTTGGGTTCTTGGTATGTCGTGCCGGCGCAGTCGGGGTTGTCGCCGCGCGCGCCGGCAAGCGCGGCGGCCCCCCACCTGTCACGCGTTCGTGCCCTTGACGGCCAGCTCGAAGCGGCCGTAGCCCACCGCGCCGGCCCAGCCGTGGCCGAACAGCACGCGGTTGGTCTTCTTGGCGTGCTCCGAATCGGGTCCGAGCTCGACCGGATTGACGCCTTCCTCTTGCAGCAGGAACGCGCGGATGCCCGCATCCGTGCGGAAGAGGTATTGCACGTTCGTCGCGGTGAGGCGTGCGTTGAGCAGCGGCACGAACGAGTAGCCGAAGCGCGCGAGCTCGCCGAGCGGGTTCGTCGCGCTGGCCGACGTGAACATGGCCGAGATGGCCGCGACCGTCGCGCCGTAGAGCGACGCGGGCGCCATGATGATGAACGAGCGTGCGGCCTCGTTCAGCGGCTGGCCCTGGTCGTCGAGGAACCCGAGCATGCGCGCGACCATCGCGAGGATGTTGGCGGACTGCTGGGCCGTAGTCGGGGTCGAGCCACCCGCGAGGCCTCCATCCGCGTTGGTCATGTTGTTGTCGATCGTGCCGGACGATCCGACGGCGTGCGAATCGGCGAAGAACGCGACGCCGTCGTAGGCGTTGCCGTTCGTAGTGATCAGCGACGTGAGCAGGCTCTCGGGGAAGAACGCGACGCGGGTCGCGAGGTCCGCGGCCCGTGCCATGATCTGGCCCGTCTTGTCGCGGCGCAGGTCCTGGACGCGGAACTCGATCGTCGACTCGTAGTCGTCGTTGAACAACGTGACCGAGTCGGCCGCGAGCTCCTGGGCAGAGCGTTCGCCTTCCCACTTCCGGAGCTGCGGCGCCATGCGGAGCCACGGGTAGTTCTCGGACGGGCTGTTGCTGTCGAACGCGCTCGCGACGATGCGCGACCATGAGAGACCGAGCTGCGCCTGGAGCGACATTGCGTAGCCCGAACGCACCCCGGCGATCGTGACGGGCGTCGAGGGCGCGGTCGCGGCAAGCTGGACCTCGGCGAAGCCCTCTTGGACTTGGCGCACGTAGTCGGCCTGCTTCTCCTTGCTCAGACGCGGGATGCGCGCCGGGTTCCAGCCCGCCAGTTCGGCGACCTGGAGCGCGATGTACGCGTCCTTGCTGAGCGATTGGTCGCGCGCCTTCGGGTCGTGCTCCCAGAGCAGGGCCCACTTGTCCCGACCCGCCGCCATCGCGTTGATCTCGGCGAGCTTCGTGGTGCGCGTGTCCGCGCCCGTGTTGCCGCCGCTCAGCGGCTTGTCGCTGAGGTCCAGACGCTCCGCGAGCTTGCGGAAGCGTGCGCGCAGATCCTCGTTCAGCTTGAGCGTCGCGGCCGACGCCTCGGCGCCGCCCACGATCAGCTCCTGCACGAGCTGGCCCTGCTCGGGTGCCGACGCCGCTTGGATCGCGGCGATGCGTTCGCGCTCGCTCTTGAGCGTGGCGGCCTGGGTTTCCTTCCGGATCTTGTCCTCGTCCAGCTGCAGCGTGCCGGTAGCTCCGGCGCCGGCAGCATCGTCCTCGATCTTCTTGACCATGTTGTGCTCCGCCGTCGCCGTGAGAGAGAACTCCACCTCGAGCTCGGGCGACGCTGTCAGAGCTGCGGCGGAGGTATTCGAGTCGGCGCCGAGCGCGGTGAAGCTGACTTCACGCAACTCGGACCGTCGGAAGATGTGGCCCGGTCCCTTGACCATGACCCCGTTGACCTCGGTCTCGGCGCCCTCGCGCAACACCTCGATCTTGGTCGGGAACAGACGGACGCTCGCCTCCCAGGGGAACCCGTCCTTGCTTTCGCTGCGCACGGCCTGCGCGAGCTGGCTGTTCTTCAGGAACGTGCCCGACATCACGAGGCCGCGAGCCTCGACGGCGCGCGCGTCGCTCACGCCGATGCGCTGCGACACGTCGTGATCGACGAGCACCGGGATCTTGGCCTTGCCCTTGATGCCGTCGAGATCGATCGCGAGGTTGCGCCACCACCAGTGATCCAGCACCGGCTCCGGGCTCTTGGCCAGGATCGTGAAGGACTGGGGCCCGCCGTCCTCCTGCGCGAGCACGAGGTCGGGCCCCTGGATCGTGAACTCGCAGGCTCTCGCCGGCGCCTTCTTCTTCTCGAGGGTGTTGGTCATTGCGCTGGCGCCTCCTCTGGCTCTGGTTGATCCTGTTCCTCGGGCTGCTCCTCGGGCTTCGCGGCGCTAGGCGCACTCGGCTTCGCGCGCGGCGGCAGTCCCTTGCGCTCTCGGATCTGGTTCTCCAGGACTTCCGCGTCCGTATTGGCCTCGATCACTTCCTCCAGGTCGAGCCCGCTGCGCGCTGCTTCGATCTGTTGCGTCGAGACGTTGGCCGCGACGGCCTGCATCGAGGCTTCGATCTCCTTGACCGGATCGACCCAGCCCCACGCGGGCCTGATCCAGCGGGCCGCAAGGAACGACTCCATGCGCCCGAGCATCTGTGGGAACGTCGGGAGCTCGCCGGCGAGGATGCCTTCCTTGATGACCGTCTCCCACACGGGCCGGCACCAGGTCCGGATCAGTAGGCCCTGCTCGTTCTCGAAGCCGCGGCGCGCTTCCAGAAGCATGCTGCGAGCGCTCGAGTAGTTCATCGAGCTGAAGTCGCGCGCGAGCATCTCGTAGGAGAGGCCGAGGCTCGCGGCGAACGCGCGCAGCACTCGGACGACGAACGGGTCGAACGTCGCGCCAGGCCGCGTCGGTGCGAATCCGTTGAACTTCTCGCCGGGGTTCAAATAGATATTGCTGCCGTTCTCGAACGTCTCGTGGAATACGAGCTCGCCGGTGCCGTCCCGGTCCTGGCCCTGCTCGAGCTGTAGTGAGGGGTCGTTCGGATCCAGCGGCCTCTCGATGACATTGACCACCGTGCCCTGCACGCGCGCCGCCGCCACCTCGCTGTCGAGGTAGTGTGCCAGGTGATCCGCGACGCCCAGGGCAGCCGCGATGATCGGCTGGCCGCGACTCTGGCCAGGCCGCACGCGCTTGTAGACATGCAGCACGTTCCAGAACCCACCGCGGAAGCGCTCGATGCGCTCTGGCACCAGGCTGATCGTGCCCCTGGTCTGGAACCGGAGGTCGTCCGGATGTTGCGGCGCGATCCAGTAGGCGACGGGCTGGCCGGCCTCACCGATCTCGACGCCCTGGCGCGTGTTGGCCGCCGAGAACGTCATCGGATCCTGCAGCCGGGCCGGGTCGATCAGTTCCCACGATGTCTGCTGCTTGCCACCGCTGCCAGGCAGCACCACCCGGTGTGCGAGGGACTCGCCGTCGACCAACCGCCCGCGATATACGATCTCGGTCAGGTCGGCGAAGTCGCTGATGCGGTTCCCGTCCGCGAAGTAGGGCGCCCAGGCTTTGAAATACTTCTCCGCGGCCCGGTTGAACTCGGCGCACTGCGACTCGGTGCAGCCGGTGAGCTCGGGGCGCGCCGCGGCCTGCGGCATGATGCCGGTCCCGACCACGTTCTCGAGCAAGACGCGGATCGCCGCGGCCGAGTGCGCGTCGTCACGCACGAGCGCCTGCGACCGCTGGCGCAGCGTGTCCAGGTCGGGCAGCAGGTCGCCGTCGGCGCTGCCGCTGCTCATCTGGGTCCGTAGCCGGTCGAGCCGCGCGGCCTCGAAGCGCAATGCCGCAACCTGGCGATCGCGGTGCGCTCCCCTGAGCTCGGGCGAGGCGATAGCATGCAGCCGCGCCCGCGCCTGATTGCGGCGCAGCGCGCGCTCGGGCGACACGGCCGCGACGACCGAGTCGAGCAGGCGCGCGACCATGCCCGCGGCGCTCATGCGAACCTCGCGAGGGTCTTGCGTGGCCCACTCCTGGCCGCGGCCAGCGCCGCGTAGTACTTGCGCGTTTCGAGCATCTGGTCGTGACCGCGGAGCGTGATCTGGCCGCCGTTGCCAGGGAACGACACGACGTCGAGCCCCTCGAGCACGGCCGCGTCGATGCGCGCGACGATCTCGGACGGGGTCGGCGGTCCCGCGACGGGCTCGGGTGCCGCAATCCGAGCGCGCACCAGCTTCCACGCGTCCGTGTTGACGCGCCCCTTCTTGATCTGGCCCAGCGCCGAGTAGTGCAACCCGTCGAACGCGTAGTCGTCGGGGAACGTGAAGAGCCCGCCCGCGATCTCGGTGCTCATCCGCGTGTCAGCGACGCCGACGTTCTTGTTCGCGGTAGCGAGCCCGTTGAGCTGCTCGTAGATCAGCGCCCGTCCCGCCGCGTTGCCGCCGTAGCGACTCGGTCCGGTCAGGATGGTCGGGACCGTGTTGTCGCCTATGTGCGCCCAGATCGCGTCCATCAGCTGCTGCGCGTTTGAGGCGAGTCTCTTGAAGCGCTGTGCGTCAACCGGGTCGTTGTCGAACAGGTTGATCCAGACCCCGACGCATACCGGCGTGTTGCCCTCGGCTTCGATCTTGAGCCTCGCGCACGTGATCTCGTTCTTGAGCGCGATCCACAGGGCACTCGGACTCGAAGGGTGGAAGTCGAGGCTCTTGATGTCCGAAAACCATCCGTTGAACCCGGCAAAGGGCGTGATCGGTTCGGGCGACAGCACCGCGCCTTGCAGGAAGGGCGAGATCATGCTGGCCGAGATCCCGAGCTGGACGATGGTCAGCGGCGCCTCGATCTCGGAGCAGACGTGGAACCCGACCTCGAACGTGTCGTTGATCGTTGGGCCGGCGAAGTAGCCGATGTGCGGGTTCTGGAACGGCGTCGCGTCGTAGTTGTTGTAGTCGTCGCCGCGCAGGTAGATGGGCGCGTTCTCGTCGAGATAGAACCCGAGCTCGAACAGTTCGCACTTGTCCGGATCGGCCAGGTCCTCGATCGACTCGCATGCGTTCTCGCCGGTCAGGATGCAGAATCCGGTCGACGAGAGTGGCTGCGGCGCCCAGTAGTTCGGATTGTTCGGCGGGTCGTTTATGCCGACGACGCTCGTGTGCGACTGGACGCACAGGTAGACGACGCCGTTGCGGATCACGAAGCTGCCCATCCCGTATGCAGTCGCGACCGCCCAGGTCGTCAGGTTGATCGGGCGGTCGACCGTGATCGACTCGTTGTCGTGCGAGACGACCGTTCGCGTCGAGTGATCATGGAAGAACACGACATCGCGACCATCGACCGCCTCGGTGAAAGCGGGCGCACCTGCCGTGCGAGTGATCCGCGTCTTGCCTACGTTGACCTCGCTGATCGTCGCGCTGTCGAGCAGGAAGTGAACCGTTCCATACAAGCCGTAGGCGTCGAGCGTGAGCAGCTCGGACAGGCTGTCTTCGCGACCGCCGCCAAGCAGCGCGCTGCGATAGAACGGCCATGCCGCGACCAGCGTCGTCGGTTGCGCGGGCTCATCGAGCGCGACTCGGTTCGCGAGGCCATCGAACAGCGCGGCGCGATAGAACGGCCACAGCGAAGTCGGCGGATCGTTCGGGTTGACCTTGACTCGCCGCAACGTGCCTTGCGCTGACTGACTGGTCCTGATGTAGAGCCAGGAGCCAGGCGGCGCGTTCACGACCTCGCCGTCGTAGTCGAGGGTGCCAGGGCCGCCACCGATGCCGACGATGTTGCGGCGCTCGTTCGTGCTGTAAGGCCTGCGCGGCGTCAGCACTCGCATGGTCGGGACCCGGACCTCGTAGGGGCGCTGCGCCGAGGTCGACGGGATCGGCGGGTGCGCTTGGCCAGCGCCGACCCACCGCGTCATGTCTTCTGGCGGCACGTCGTCGAGCAGCGCGAGGAACCCGGCCTCGTTGCTCGACCCGAGCTTGATGATGTAGGGCGCGTCGGCCATCGCCTCAGAGGATGATGATGACGTTGCCCGAGGACGGTGCGGTGGTCAGCGGCGTCTCGAGCGTGATCGAGGTCGTCGTGCTCGTATTGATCTTGCCGCCCTGGAGTTTCAGCCCCGCTTGCGAGCCGGACTCGTCGACGATCAGGCATACGCGGCCCTTGACCTGATCCGCGCCGCTGAGCGCCGGCGTCATCGAGCCGCTGATCTGCAACACGGTCTGCGTGCTGCCGGCCGCGAGCGTTCCGTAGGACGAGGACAAGGCCATGCGCTTGAAGGCCGTCGCCGCCTGAATGCTGTTGAGGATCGAGGCGATGTCAGACTGCACGTAGCCGTCGCTCGTGAGCCGCACGACGTTCGCGTCCATGATGACGAAAGCGTTGAGCGTGCCTGGCGCTACAGGCAGCGGATCGATCGTGAGGACGGGAGGCGAACCTGTGGTCGACGCGGTGATCCTTCGGCCCACACACTTGTCGCCAGACGTGTTCGTCGCGAACGAGGTCATGACAAGGATCTTGTCCTTGTATTGATCGACCTGCGTCGGCATCGGGTCGAGCCCGACCGCATCGAGGACCGTGATGCTGGTCGTCGTGCAAGGTGTCGAGCTGTGCGTGATGCCGATCACGATCGTGTCGGCCAGACTCGAAAGCCGATTGAGGGACGAGGCACTGCCGTTCAGAGCCTTTACGTCGGCCAAAAGTCCTACCGCGCCGAACAGCGAGTCTAGGATCACGCCTTCGAGCACTTCGCACTCGACGCGGACCGGTCGCGCGCCTGCCGGCGACGCGATGATCACGAGCGGGCCAACCGTGTTCGTGTCGGTCGCGTCGAGCGTGACGACGTAGGTGCCATCGACTCCGAAGGCTGCCGTTCCGCCAGAGACGTTGGCAATCGATCCTGCTGCCATGCCGTTCTTCCAGATCTTGATGTCGGAAGCGGCGATCGGCCCGAGCCCGTCTTCCAGAGTGAACCCGTCCGTCGCGTCCACAAACGGTCCGAGCGGGACTTCCTGCGATGCGGTGGACTTCTTCAGCCTGATCATGTTCCGCGCCTCTGTGGCATAGGCACTCCCCCACCATGGGGAACCGCCGCCATGGATCCGCAGGATGACGACGCCGCCAAGTTTCAACAGGGGTCGTGCGCGCGGTGCGGTCAGGGCGGTGGCGGCACGGCTCGGCCAGGCGGCTCCCCGTCCCAGTTCACCCACTCAGGCCCGAGCTCGCGCGATCGATAGATCTGGCCACACTCCTTGCACTTGTGCATCCGGAGAGTCCCGCGCACGTTGCTCGTGAATGGCTTGCGCCGCCCGCATCTCGGGCAGCAAAAAGGAACGAACGGAACGACAGGAAAACGGTCGTCGTCGAGGTCGTCGTTGGGCCGGATCACCGGGCGAGCCTCGGGAACTGCGGGCCTCGCGGATGCTTCGGCGGTGTCGGCGACCGCCCAGTTCTTCGCCGCACCGGCGCCATGCCCGGAAGCGCGACCCCCTCGATGCTCGCGGCCACCGCGGCCCCGACCAGGCAGTCGAGCAGGTGGTTGTCGCGGTGCGGCAGCAGCGTCCAGATGTCGACTGACCTGGCCGACCCGCGCATTCGTTCACGCGTCTCGCTCGTCAGGTGCTCGGCAAGCATCCGGTGCTTGCTCTGCAGCTTGCCGAACAGAGTCAGGCTGCCGGGGTCGCCGGGCGCGGTCGCGAGGCGCGCGTGAACGTGCGACTTCCAGAGCCCCGTGTCGAAGGCGGCGTGTCGCGGTCGCGAGTCGACCGGGATCCGCCAGCCGAGGCCAGCGCGGTCGCCTGGCTTCTTCGCCCACTCGGCCAGTGGCTTCGCCGAGATCCCGACGAACCGGCCGTGCGAGGGCATCAGCTGCATGGCGTGCGGGCTGCGCCGGCACAGCGTGTATACGAGCTCGGTCGACTCGCGCCAGTTCGCATCGATCAGGCACCGCGCGATCCGCACGGGCTGGTCGTCCTCCGTCTTCCACGTGCGAGCCATCAGCGACTCGGTCAGCTGCTCCAGGCCCGCGAGGATCGCGCCCTCGACGCC
>Ga0111538_10008241_pt1 | contig 13992 bp, 14 predicted proteins | sample SoiMethybrSBSTD1_FD_79669 | JGI IMG/M metagenome (GOLD analysis project Ga0111538, IMG submission 79669) | Bulk soil microbial communities from a Populus tree surrounding site in Tennessee, USA - Soil MetaG P. TD hybrid SBSTD1 (version 2)... | ecosystem: Environmental > Terrestrial > Soil >... | reverse complement strand
GCGGCGGCCGTCTCGAGCGTGGCCACGGTGGCGGTGAGACCGGCGCGCGCCCCGGCGCCGACCGCCGCGTACTGGCGGCGGACGAGCTCCATCGCCTTCGCCGACCACGGCAGCAGCTCGCAGTCGAGCACCAGCCAGCCGGTGCCGAGCTCGTCCCACAGGCTCGCGCTGTCGACGGCCGCGCGCAGGCGGCTGAGCACCGCCTCGGTCTCGCCCGCGTCATCGAAGAACGGGCGGCCCGTGCGCGTGTACACGGCGCCGGTCTCGCCGCTGTCGACGCCGAACCGCTCACGGGCGACCGCTGCGTCGCGGCACACGACCGCGATCGCGCGCGACCCCATGTGCTTCTCCTCGCAGATCACGTGCGGAATGCCGTTCAGGCGGTACTCGTCGAACGCCTCGTCGGGATGCTCGAGCAGCTCGCGCCGGGTCGTGGTGCGCGTGGGCGACATCGTGGGCGGGAGGTAGACGAGCCAGCGCGGGTCGATCGCGAAGCGGCTCATCACCTCGATCGCGGCGGCGGCGTTCTCCTCGCGGACCGTGACCGTGCGCGCGAGGCGCGTCTGCACGATGCGTTTGCCGGCCACGTCGTCGACGTCGAGCACGAACGCCGCGCGCTCGTCGGTCGGCGGCAGGAACGGCTTCGCCGGCTCGTAGTAGGTGCGCTGGGCGGGGACGGTGACGAGCTCGCGCTCGGGCCAGCGCAGCGCGGTGAGACCGCCGCCGAAGACGCAGCCGGTGTCGATGTTGATCGTGTTGTTGAGCCACTCGGGCTCGGCAACCGGCGTGTGGCCGTAGACGACCGTCGCCGGGCCGCGGTAGTCGTCGGCCCACTGGACGCGCACGGGCAGGCCGAACTCGTCGGTCTCGCCGGTCGTCTCCCCGTACAGCGCGAACTCGCGCACGCGGCCGGACGCACGGCCCTGGTACGCCTCCTTCATCCCCGCGTGTGCGACGACGAGCGCGCCATCGTCGAGCACCACGTGGCTGACGAGGCCGTCGAGGAAGTCGCGGGCCGTGTCCTTGAACTCGGGCGGCTGGGTCGCGAGCTGCTCGAGCGTCTCCGCGAGGCCGTGCGTGATCTGCACGTTGCGTCCCTTGAGCTTGCGCACGAGCTTGATGTCGTGGTTGCCGGGCAGGCAGATGGCGGTGCCGGCGCTCGCCATCCCCATCACGATTCGGAGGACGCGCGGCGTGTCGGGCCCGCGGTCGCCGTAGTCGCCGACGAAGATGGCGCGGCGGCCCGCGGGCGGCGTCACGCTCTCGCCGTCGACGGCGTAGCCGAGCTGCTGCAGCAGCGCGGTGAGCTCGTCGGCGCAGCCGTGGATGTCGCCGACGATGTCGAACGGGCCGTGCTCGGTGCGGCGGTCGGTCCACAGCGGAGTGCGGACGATCTCGGCCTGCTCCACCTCGTCGGGGGTGCGCAGGACCCAGGTGCGGCGGAACCCCTCGCGCTGCAGGTGCTTGAGCGAGCGGCGCAGCTGCGCGCGCTGACGGTGGATGACGTGGGCGCCGAAGTCGCGGTCCGGGCGCGAGCGGTTGCGCTCGGCGCACAGGGCCTCGGGCAGGTCGAGCACGATCGCGACCGGGAACAGGTCGTGCTCCTTCGCGAGTGCCACGAGTGGCTTACGCGCCTCGCGCTGGACGTTGGTGGCATCGACGACCGTGAGGCGGCGGTTGGCGAGCCGCCGGCCCGCGATCTCGTGCAGGACGGCGAACGCGTCGTCGGTGGCGCCCTGGTCGTTCTCGTCGTCGGACACGAGCCCGCGGCAGAAGTCCGACGAGATCACCTCGGTCGCCTTGAAGTGGCGGGCGGCGAACGAGCTCTTGCCGGCTCCGGTGGCGCCGACGAGCACGACGAGGCTCGGATCCGGAAGCGCGATCCTCATCGCTCGAACACCCCCAGCTGGGTCGGCGGGCCGACCTCCGGGTCGTCGGGCCCGACCGGTAGGAAGCGCACGCTGTAGCCGTGACGGTCGGCGACCTCCCCGGCCCACGCGGCGAACTCCGCGCGCGTGAACTCGAACCGGTGGTCGGGGTGCCGGAACGTGCCCGCCGGGAGCGTCTCCCAGCGGACGTTGTACTCGGCGTTCGGCGTGGTGACGACGACGGTCTTCGGCTGCGCGTTCGCGAACACGTTCTGCTCGGCGGCCTTCAGGCGCGGCGGGTCGAGGTGCTCGATCACCTCCACGAGCGCGGCGGCGTCGTAGCCGGCCAGGCGCTTGTCGCGGTAGGTGAGCGGGCTCTGGAGCAGCTGGATGCGCTGTCGCTGGGCGTCGGGGAGGCGGTCGAGCTTGAGCCTGCGGGCGGCCTGCTCGAGCGAGCGGATCGAGACGTCGACGCCGACGACCTCGTCGTAGCCGTCCTTGATGAGCCGCTCGAGCAGCGCGCCGGCACCGCAGCCGAGATCGAGCACGCGGCGGGCGCCCGACGCCTTGATCACGGCCTCGACCGTGCCGAGCCGCTGGTCGCGCAGCGAGACGCGCTCCTCGAGCGCTTCCTCGGGCGGCGCCTCGTCGGTGGTCGTCTCGTCGTCGCCTTCGTCGAGCTGCGCGAGCGCCGGGTGATACAGCCGCGCCTGGTGCTTGACGTAGCGGCGGACGATCAGCTCGCGCTCGGGATGCGACGGCAGCCAGCCCTCGCCGCGCCGCATCAGCTTCTCGATCTCGTCCTCGCCGACCCAGTAGTGCTTGTCGTCGTCGAGCACCGGCAGCAGGACGTAGAGGTGGTTGAGCAGATCGGCGAGCCGGATCACGGCCCGCAGCCGCAACGCGGTGTGGCGGCCGGTGCCCCAGTCGGGGTAGTTCGGGTCGAGCTCGAGCGGCTCGGCCTGGATGTCGTAGCCGAGCGGCTCGAACAGCCGCCGGATCAGCGGCTCCCCGCCGCGGGCGGGCACGGCCGGGAGCTGCGCCTCGAGCGGGATCGCGGCGGCCGCCAGCTCGGGCCGCGGCGCGCACGTGCCCGCCATCGCGCTCTTGTACACGTTCACGAGCGCGACCGACATGAAGCTCGAGGCCACGTACGGGCGGTCGTTGACGTACTCGGCCAGCGCGAACGCGCTGCGGCCGCGGCGGGTGAGCGCGACCGGATCGATGTCGAGGACCAGCGCCGCCGTGCACCGCTCCTCCGTCGCCTCGGGGTACAGCACATGCGCGGTGCCGAACGGCAGCCCGAACTGCTGCACCCGGTCGGGGTGCTTGTGCAACAGGTAGCCGAGGTCCGTGGCCGGGCGGTACGTCGTCGTCAGCGTGAGCAGCACGAGTCGCTCACCGTATCGTCAGGATTCCGGTTCGAATCCAGCTACAGCTGCTTGCGCAGATTGACGGAGCGCTCGGCGTAGCCCATGCGCTCGGTCCAGAACGGGAGCGACAGCGGGCTCCCGTGGTAGGTCCAGGTCTCGACGATCGTGGCGCCGCGGCCGCGGGCTTGGCTCTCGGCGGCTTCGACCAGCGCGGTGGCGACGCCGCGGCGCTGGTAGGCCTCGGCGGTCGCGACGTACTCGATGCGCATGCGCCGCTCGCGGAGGTCGCGGGCGATCTCGCGCTCGGCGCCGGCCTGCGGCGCCAGCAGGCGCGCGAACAGCACGCCGGCGACGTCCCCCTCGATCTCCGCGACGAGCCGGATGTCCGGGCTCGGCGCTCCGCCCAGCTCGGCGTCGAGCTCCTCCGCGAGGCCGTCGACGACGGGCATGTCGAAGTGCGACGGCGCCAGCTCGACGTAGTAGCGCGCCATCTCCTCGTGAATTCGTGCGAGCGCCGGTCCGTCCCCCGCACGCATCTGCCGCACCGCGATCTCCATCTGGCGAGCCTAAGCGATCTATGGTGCGCAGACCATGGCGTGGCAGTTCACTGACGATCCGGTGGCGTACGCCGAGCGGGTGTGGGATCTGCTCGAGTCGGATCCGGCACGGCACACGGTCTCGCTGACGGTCGCGGCCGCCGCGCGGTCGGGCTTCCGCTGGTCGGATGACCCGATGCTGTTCGGCTGGTACGTGGACGGCGGTGACGTGCGCGGCGCGGTCTCGCTGACGCCGCCGCACGAGCTGCTGCTCGCGGAGGTGCCCGACGGGGCGCTGGATTCGCTGATCGCGGGGCTGCGCGAGCAGCGGGCGGGTCTGCCGGGCGTGAACGGCGAGGTCGAGCTCGTGGAGCGCTTTGTCGTTGCCTGGACCGCGGGCACGCCGCTGCGGCACCGCCTGTCGCTACGGCTGCGGCTGTTCCGGCTCGGCACGCTCGCCCCGCCGGACCCGGCGCCGCCGGGCGGCGCGCGTGTGGCCACGCTCGGCGATCTCGATGTCGCGATCCGCTGGCTGGGCGGGTTCGAAGCGGAGACGGGCGTCGTCCGCACCAACGTCGAGGCCGGCGCGCGCGAACGGCTCGACGACGGCCGCCTGTGGCTGTGGGAGAACGAGGCCGGCGAGCCCGTCTCGCTCGCCGCCCGCACGGCGACCGCCGGCGGCGTGGCCCGCGTCGCACCGGTCTACACGCCGCCCGAGCACCGCCGGCGCGGCTACGGCGCCGCGATCACCGCGGCCATCACGGCCGATGCCCTGGAGCGCGACGCCGAGTACGTCGTGCTCTTCACCGACGCCGGCAACCCCACCACGAACGCGATCTACCAGCAGATCGGCTTCCGCCCGATCGGCGACCGCTGCACGGTCCTCTTCCACGACTGACGCCGCGAAGTGCCCGGGGTGGGACTCGAACCCACAATGCTCATACGAGCAGCGCTTTTTAAGAGCGCCGGCTGTGCCAGTTCGCCTACCCGGGCGGACGCCGTCATCGTAAACGGCCTCGCTACCCTGGCTATGACGCAACTTTCCCGTCGCCCACGAGTTTGCTGCGGCGACGGAACCCGTCTGCGCCTTGGAAGCTTCCGCTCTACAACACCCAGCCGGCATCGCCGGCATGCATGGGCGCTCGCCCCTACTGCGGCTGCAGTCGGACGAGCGGCTTATCGCCATGGTCCGGCGCGGGAACCACCACGCCTTCGAGGCGCTGGTCGCCCGCTACCAGGCACGGCTGCTGGCGTTCTGCCGGCACATGCTGTCCTCCAAGGAGGACGCGGAGGACGTGCTGCAGGAGGTCTTCGCGGCCGCGTTCAACGCGGTGCTGGCGGATGACCGGCCGATCAACGTGCGGCCGTGGCTGTACCGGATCGCGCGCAACCGGTCGCTGAACCACCTGCGCCGCACGCAGGCAGTCGGCGTGGACTCGATGGACATCCACCTGTCCGAGAACGGGCAGACGACCGCGGACAAGGTCCATCGCCGCGAGGAGTTCCGGCTCCTGATCGCGGACGTGCAGGAGCTGCCGGAGACCCAGCGGACGGCGCTGCTGCTGCGCGAGATCGACGCGCTGTCCTACGAGCAGATCGCCGAGGCGATGGAGACCACCGTCCCGTCGGTGAAGTCGCTGCTCGTGCGCGCCCGCGTGTCGCTCGCCGAGGCCGCCGAGGCGCGGCTGCTCTCGTGCGAGGAGGTCCGCCAGGAGCTCGGCGAGGTCGCCGAGGGCCTGCGGCGGACGTCCGCGCCGGTGCGGCGCCACATGCGCGCCTGCGAGCGCTGCGCGACGTTCCGCAAGCAGCTGCGCCAGACCAACAAGGCGTTGGCGGCGATCTTCCCGGTCGCGCCGCTGCTGCTGCTCAAGAAGACCTTCCTGGCCCAGCTGGGCACGAGCGCCGCGGCGAGCGGTGGTTCGGCCGCCGCGAGCGGTGGCGCGTCGATCGCCGCGGGCGGCGCGATGCAGGCGGGCATCAGCACGCTCGCGACCAAGACCGTGGCCGGCCTCGCGGCCGCCGCGATCGTCACGGCCGGCGCCGTGGAGGTCAAGCACGTCACGCGCAAGCCGCGCGACAAGGCGGTCGCCGCCGTCGCCGCGGTCGCTCCGCCGGCCGCTCCGGCCGCGGCCGCCGAGCCGGTCGCCCCGGTCACCAGCGAGCCGCGCTCGTCGGGCGACACCTACAAGCCGGACCGCAAGCGCGACGAGAAGAAGGCGGCCGCGGCCGACAAGCCCAAGGCGGCCGCGACCGCGACGCCGACCCCCGAGCCCGGCGGCGAGACGACGACCGAGCAGCACGACAGCGCGACCACCGAGCTCCCGAGCGAGACCACCGGCTCGACCGAGGAGGGCGACGGCGTGATCGCCGCGCCCGCCGAGCCGACTCCCGGCCCAGTCGTGACCACAGCTCAGCCGTCACCGCCGCCGACATCGTCGCCGCAGCCCGCGCCGACGCCGACCCCGACCGGCCCGGCGCCGACCCCCACGCCGACGCCGACTCCCACGCCCGAGCCGACGCCGGATCCCACCCCCGCGCCGGACACGCCGTAGCACGGAGCGTGCATTTCGCCCCACTGATCGCCGCGGCGAGCGAGCGTGGGGAGAAACGCACGCCAGAGGTGCGAAAAGCCCCACGATCCGCGTGCGAGCGGACGGTTGGGGAGAAATGCACACGGCTGCGTCGGCCCTCAATGCCGCAGTTGAAGTTGCCCGGATAGCCTGCGGCACCGATGATCACGTTCGACGACTTCCTCAAGGTCGACATGCGCGTGGGGCGGGTCACGGCCGTCGACGAGTTCCCCGAGGCGCGCAAGCCGGCGTGGAAGCTCACGATCGACTTCGGGCCTGAGCTCGGCACGAAGCGCTCGTCCGCCCAGATCACCAACTACGCGCGGGAGGAGCTCGAGGGGCGGCTGGTGGTCGCCGTCGTCAACTTCCCGCCGCGCCAGATCGGCCCGTTCATGTCGGAGGTCCTCACGCTCGGCGCGAGCGACGAGGACGGCGCCATCATCCTGCTCGAGCCGCGCAGCGACGTGCCGCTCGGCTCACGCATCCATTAGGCAACCTGGAGCAGGCCGATCACCTTCATCCGGCGCTCGAGCGCCTTCATGGCGAACGCGCGGGTCTCGGCGACGGTCACGCCGAACAGCGTCATCTCGTCGTCGCCGCCCTCCATCCAGTGCGGCTTCAGGACGCCGTCGGCGACCGGGGCCACCTCGGTCAGGGTCCGCTGGATCGCGGTGACGTAGCGCGGATCGCGACGGGCCATGTCGCGCAGGAAGCGCGCGCCGAAGGCCACGTGGCGGTGCTCGTCACGCGCTACGAGCGTGAAGCCCTGCACGAACGCGGGCAGCGTGCCCTGCTTCTCGTTGAAGTCCATGATGAAGTGCTGGCCCGTGAGCGCGAGCATGCCCTCGATGACCATGTGGTAGAGCGTCACCGCCTCGACCAGGGTCTCGAGGTCCTCGGGCTCCGCCGCTAGACGATCGACACGCGACTTCAGCATCTCGTCGAACAGCTCGCCGAATTCCTTGTTCAGATGCGACGACGTCTCCTCCAGCCGCGCCTCCAGCGAATCCGACTCGAGCACGCCGACCTCGGAGTAGAAGCGGTCGAAGAATGCGACGTGGCGCGCCTCGTCGGCGATCTGGGTGGAGAGGAAGATCCGCATGTCCTCGTCCGGCGCCGCGCGCATCATCGGCCCGAGCTCCGCCGTCACGCGCTGCTCGCCGACGAAGAACGACGACAGCCCGTACATGCGCTGGAACCGCTCGTCCTCGTCGATCCGCTCGTGCCAGTCGATGCGGTCCTGCGTGAAGTCGAGGTCCTGCGTCGCCCAGTGCTGGCGCTCCCACAGCTCGTAGAGCTGCTTGTACGTCAGCAGGTGCGACTCGCCGCGGTCCGCCGAGGCGAGCAGCGCCGGGTCGCTCGTGGCCTGGAAGTCGGTCCGCTGCGTGCGCTCGCTCATACGGGCGAGAGTACACCTCGACTGGCTGGTCAGCCAGCATGACCTCGCGCAGCGCCCCGGTCGACGGCTTCCGCCTCGCCTACGACCGCTACGGCAGCGGCGCGCCGGTCGTGCTGCTGCACGGCTGGCCCGGTCATCGGGGCGATTACCGCGACGTGGTGCCGCTCCTCCGCGAGCAGGCGGACGTGGTCGTTCCCGACCTGCGCGGCTTCGGAGAGTCCGACCGGCACGACCGCCCGCCCCAAGACGCGTACTCGGCCGACGCCCAGGCCGCGAGCATCCTCGCCCTGATCGAGGAGCTGGCGCTCGACCGCCCGGTGCTCGTCGGCTACGACGTCGGCAGCCGGGTGGCGCGAGCGATCGCGCTGGCGCGCCCCGAGATCCTGAAGGCGATGGTCCTCGCGCCGCCGATGCCCGGCGTCGGCGAGCGCATCCTGCGCAGCGAGGAGTTCTGGTACCAGCCGTTCCACAAGCTCGCGCTCGCCGAGCGGCTGATCGACGGCAACCTGGACGCCGTCCGCGCCTATCTCACCCACTTCTGGGAGCACTGGAGCGGCCCCGCGTTCTCACTCGCGCCCGACCGGTTCGACGAGGTCGTCGCGCTGTACGCGCGCCCCGGCGCGTTCACGGCCAGCATCGCCTGGTACCGCTCCGGCTCGTCCGGCGTCGCCACCGCGCTGGCCGAGAAGCCGCACCGGATCGCGCCGCCCACCACGGTCCTGTGGCCCGAGCACGACCCGCTGTTCCCGCCCGTCTGGGCCGATCGCCTCGCCGAGTTCTTCGACGACCACGAGCTGCACCACCTCGCCGGCGTCGGCCACTTTGTGCCGCTGGAGGCGCCGCAGGCCGTCGCCGAGGCTACGGTCCGGGCTCTGCGCCGGTGATCAGCAAAGCCTGCCCGGCGACGCCGAAGTCGACGACGTACTGACCCTTGCGGCGGCCCTGCAGCCGCATGCGGCCCGTCTCCCCCGGCCCGACCGACAGCGGTTCGGCGCCCTCGAGGGTGACCTCGATCGGATCGGCCAGCTCGTTGTTGACGATCAGCTCGAGCCCGAGGAAGGCCGGCACGGCGACCTGTGGCGGCGTGATCCCGCGATCGCGCACCGTGAACTCGACCGGGACCCGGATCGGCTCCTCGTCGCCCGCACCGCCCGGCTGGTCCTCGGGGTTCTCCGTCGCTGTCGCGGTCGGCGTGGGCGTCGGCGTCGCGGTCTCGGTCGCTGCCGGTGTCGGCGTCTCCGTGGCGGCCGGCGGCGGCGCGGTCGGCGTCGGCGCCGCCGTCTGCTCGGAATCGTCGCCGCCGCAGCCGGCGAGCGCCGCCACGAGGACCACCGACACGAACCAGCGCATCACGTACCGATCGAGAACAGCGCCTCGAGGTCGTGCTGCGAGAAGACCTCGAACGCGACCATGGTGTGGGTCCGGTTGATCCCCTCCAGGGCGGCGAAGCGGTGCGTGACGACCTCGGCGACCTCGGCGGGCTCGCGCACGCGCAACATCGCGACGAAGTCCCACTCGCCCGTCACCGAGTACGCCTCGGCAACCCCGGGCACGTCGGCCAGCTGGCCGCCGAGCGACTCGATCGCCGAGCGCTCGGCTTCGATGAGAACGATCGCGTGGGTCACTTGAGCGTGTGCGTCCCGCCGGGCTCGACGATGACGACCTCGGAGTATCCGGCGTTCTGCACGTCCTGCTTGAACGCCTCCGCGTCGGCCTCGATCGGCGGGAACGTGTTGTAGTGGCACGGGATGACCTGCTGCGGCTCGATGAAGCCGACGGCGGTCACGGCGTCGTAGCGGTCCATCGTGTAGTGCCCGCCGATCGGCACCAGCGCGAGGTCGACCTTGTCGCCGCGCTGCGCGATCAGCTTCATGTCGCTGAACAGGCACGTGTCGCCGAGGTGGTAGATCAGCCGGTCGCCGATGTGGATCAGCAGGCCGGCCGGCATGTGCGGCGTGCCGCTGGGCGACACGGCGGTGTGCCACGCGGGCACCATCTTGACCCAGCCCCAGTCGAATTGGACGGTGCCGCCGAAGTTCGGGTCCACGACGTTCTCGACGCCGTTGCCACTGATCTCGGCCGCGAGCTCGACGATCGCCAGCACCGTCGCACCGGTGCGCTTGGCGATGTCGACCGTGTCGCCGAGGTGGTCGCCGTGGCCGTGGGTGAGCAGGATCGCGTCGGCCTCGACCTCGTCGGCGGAGGCCGCCGCCAGCGGGTTGCCGGTCAGGAACGGATCGGTGAGGACCGTCGCGCCGCCCGCCTTGAGCTCGAAGCAGGCTTGGCCCAGGAATCGGATGTCGACTGCCATCAGGAGTCTCCTTTCATCAGCATCTGCGCCAGTTCGTACCCGACGGCGACGCCCACGAGCATGCTCAGCCGCGTCTCCTCCGCCACGAGCATCTGCACGGCGGCGACGCGCTCGTCGGGATCGGCCGTACCGGCCGCCCGGAGCACCTCGGCCTGGTGCGCCGATCCGAACCAGTCCGCCGACTCGAGCGCCTGGTCGAGGATCCGCTGCAGCTGCGGCGCCTTCGCCTGGACGAGGCGCTGAGCCTCCTCCAGGCGCTGCGGGTCGCTCAGGGCCTCGATCGCAGCGTCGATCTCGGCGTCGGAGTGGCGCTCGGGCACGGAGGGGCATCATAGGAGCCGATGAGCGCGCCGCTGACCTCCCTGTCCCACGGCGCGGGGTGCGGCTGCAAGCTGTCCGCCGCCGACCTGCGCCCGATCGTCGCCGGACTCCCCCGCCCCACCGACCCGCGTGTGCTCGTGGGCGCCGACACGGCCGACGACGCCGGCGTCGTGCGGCTGACCGACGACCTCGCGATCGTCCAGACCGTCGACTTCTTCACGCCGATCGTCGACGACCCGTACGCGTTCGGGCGGATCGCCGCCACCAACGCGCTGTCGGACGTCTACGCGATGGGTGGGCGCCCGGTGTCCGCCCTCAACCTCGTCGCGTATCCGCTCGAGGCGCTGGGGCCGGACGTGCTGCGGGAGATCCTGCGCGGCGGCGCCGATGCGGCCGCGGCCGCTGGCGCCGCGGTGGTCGGCGGGCACTCGATCGACGACCCGGAGCCCAAGTACGGGATGGCCGTGATCGGCGTTGTGGCGCCCGACGCCGTCCTCACCAACGCCGGCGGCCGGGCCGGCGACGTCCTCGTGCTCACCAAGCCGCTCGGCGCCGGCGCGGTCGCGACGGCGATCAAGCGCGGCCTCGCCGACGCGGCGCTCGTCGAGCGCGCCGTCGCGGTGATGACGACGCTCAACGACCGGGCCGCCGAGCAGGCGCGCGCGGCCGGAGCCCACGCGCTGACCGACGTCACCGGCTTCGGGCTGCTCGGCCATGTCCACGAGCTGGCGGAGGCGAGCGGCCTCGCGGCCGAGATCGACGCGGGCGCCGTGCCGGCGATCGAGGGCGTGCTGGACCTGCTGGCGACCGAGGCCGCCCTGGCCGGGGGCTCGCGCCGCAACCGCGCCGACGCCGAGACGTTCACCCGCTTCGCCGGCGACGTGGCCGAGCCGCGCCGCCGGCTGGTCTGCGACGCCATGACGTCGGGCGGCCTGCTGGCGTCCGTGCCGGCCGACCGCGCCGCCGGGATCGTCGGCGCGGTCGTTGGCCGGCTGGTGCCCGGTGTGCCCGGGACGATCACCGTGGCTTGACGGCGAGCTTCACGACGCGCCGCAGCGAGCGGTTGCCCGCGGCGTCGACGGCGCGCACGGCGATCGCCAGCCGGCCGGAGCGGCGGATCTTCAGGCGCCGCAGCGGGACGGCGTTCTCGCCGGCGTCGCCCGCGACCGTGAAGGCGCGACCGCGGGCGACGATCCGGACGCGAGCCGCCTCGCTGAGGCGGAAGCGCAGCCGCACGCCGCCGGCGCGCGGGAGCGTGGCGCGCCGCTTGGACAGCCGGACGCCGCTCAGCACCGGCGCGGTGCTGTCACCGGCGACCGCGACGCTGAACGAGCGCGTGGCCTCGAGACCGGCCTCGTCGCGGACGCGCAGCGTCACGGCGTGCAGGCCGGGCGTGACGAACGCGTGCGTGGCCTGCGCGCCGGCGGCGACGTCGTTGTCGTCGAACGACCACGTGACCTGCAGCCGATCGCCGTCGGGATCCGAGGCGGTGGCGGCAAATGCGAGCGCCGCGCCGGTGGCGCCCGCGGCGGGCACGCTCGCCGCGTCGATCGACGGCGCGCGGCGCCGGTACTCGAACGCGCCCGCATCGGCACGGGCGCCGACTGTCGCGACGCCGTCGACGTCCGTGTAGCGCCCGTCCGTCAGCGTGTCGCGGTCGACCGCCGCCGAGCCGCCGCGGAGCCGCAGGTCGCCGCCGCCGACGAGCTGGGGATCGATGTGCGCGTTCCCGGACTCCGTGAACGGCCCCTCGGGCAGGTCGTGCCCGCTGTCCCACACGCTGTCGCGAATCGCGAGCGGATACGGCGTGCCGTTCTGCGACGTGTCGCGCACAACGCCGCGGGCGTAGCCCGCGAACACGCTCGACTGGATGTTGGCGCGGCCGGCGATGTCGACGCTCGTCAGCTCGAGCGCCGCCTTGCCCGCGCCGGCGACCGTCACGTGGTCGAGATCGAGCCCACCGCCGGAGCCCGAGACGCCGACGCCGTCCGCGTCAGTCGTCTCCACCACGCTGCTGCGGAGCGTCATCAGCCCGCGCGTGCCGGCACCGGTCCGCCGCGCGGAGATGCGCGAGTGGGTGATGTCGAGGTCCGCAAAGTCCTGGCTGAACACGCCGATGTCGGGGCCGTCGACCCGCAGCCGCTCGGCGCTCACATCCTGCGAGCGCGCTTCGAGGCCGACGGCGCCGTCTCCGCGCACGGTCACGTCGCGGACGGTCGACTTCACGAGCTTCAGGCCGGTGCCGCCCGGCGGCGTCAGAACGTCGACGCCCGCGATCGTGACGGCGGCGGCATCAAGGACGGTCTCGCCGGCAGCGGCTGTGAGCACCGGCTGCCCGACGCCGCGGATCGCGACGGGCTCGACCACGAAAGCCTTGGTCGGGTAAGCGAACGGGCCCACGAGCGGCTCGCCCGTGTCGGCGACCACGATCTCGTCGCCGCCCTGGCTGGCTTCGGCGGCGAGCAATGCGGCTTGGAGAGTCGGAACCGGCGTCCCGGCGCAGCGCACGCCGCCGACGCAGAACGTCTCCGCGTTCGCCGTTCCGGCGCCGGCCAGCACGATCGTGCCGGTGATGAGCAGGAGGGGGAGGGTCTTCATCCCAGGACGGTCGCGCGCCGAGGCGCGCGCGTCACTAGGGCCGACCCCAGGGCCTACCCCAGACTGTCTATCGCTCCGGGAGCTTCGCGAGGAACACGCCGAGGATCACGCCGGCGATGCCGCCGCCGAGCCCTGCCAGCGCGCTCGCCTCGACGCTGGCGAGCGGGAGCAGGATCAGGACCGCGGCGATCGCGAGCGCCCCGAGGAGGTCGGAGTCGTCCTCGAGGCTGCGGCGGCGGCCGAGCACGTCGCGCATCGCCCAGGCGGCCAGCAGCGCCAGCGCGGCGCCGTTGCCGCCGGCGATGAAGAAGCCGACGTCGTCGCCGGCGATCGCCAGGAAGTTGCCCGCGGCGCCGCCCACCACGAACACGAGCAGCGGCGCCCACGGCCCGTGCCGCCGTTCGAGCAGCCAGCCGAAGAGGAAGATGGCGGCGAGCGCCACGACCTGGTAGCCGGTGTGGCCGTAGAAGAACAGCGTGGTGACGGTCCGGTAGTAGTCGCCCGAGCCCGTCGTGTCGCCCCACAGCAGCAGGCTGCTGACGTCCCACAGCCCGGCGCGCGACCCGAGCGTCGCGATGATCGAGGCGAGGACGAGCGCGATCGTCGCGTAGGGCCGCCGCTCGGCTCGGATCCCCGGGATCTCACCCGGCCGCAGGCGTGGGAGCGTGCGGCGCCGCCGCGGCGCCTTCGGCTCCTTGCCGACGCCCCCGCGTTCGAGCTTCGGCGCCCGCTTGCGCAGCCGCGTGCCGCAGTACGGGCACTCGGTGATGTACGGCGAGACTTCAGAGCCGCACTTTTTGCAGACGACGAACAGGTCCGGGCCGCTGGCCATGGACCCTCGATGATACGCGGAGATCGAATGCGGCTTACTCGCACTCGCAAGCTCGCGCGAGCGCCTTAGCTACGTATCGCCGGTGGCTTCGACGATCTCCCGCATGACTTCGCCGTAGTCGTGGTTCGCCTCGTACACGACGGTTTGTCGATAGGCGCCGTTGCCGTTCTGCAGGATGTCCTCG
>Ga0111538_10008240_pt1 | contig 13992 bp, 11 predicted proteins | sample SoiMethybrSBSTD1_FD_79669 | JGI IMG/M metagenome (GOLD analysis project Ga0111538, IMG submission 79669) | Bulk soil microbial communities from a Populus tree surrounding site in Tennessee, USA - Soil MetaG P. TD hybrid SBSTD1 (version 2)... | ecosystem: Environmental > Terrestrial > Soil >... | reverse complement strand
CATCGTGCCGCGAACCAGCCACCGCCGCGCAGGAAGCCTTCGAGCTCGTTCTTGAACGCCTCGACGCTCTCGTGGCGGTCCGCAGGCAGCGCGGAAAGCGCCTTCATCGCAATCCGGCACAATCCGGGCGGCAGCTTTCGCGACGGAGCCGCTTCGGCGAACGGCGTCACTTCACCCTTGCGCGCGCGGAGCAGCGTTTCCACCAGATTCGTCGACGGCCGCGGATGAGTACCCGTGAGCAGGTGGTAGAGGATACCGCCCAAACCGTAGACGTCGGTGCGTGCGTCGATGCGCTCGACGTACCCGTAGGCCTGCTCGGGAGCCATGTAGGCGGGAGTGCCGGCAATCGGCGCATGCCGCGAGCCATCGTCGTCGGCGAGCTCTGCAATCGCGGTGCCCACGCTGACCGGCGGCTCTTCTCCGTTCTTGCGCTGGCCGTGAAGCACGGCCAGCCCCCAATCCATGACGTACACCTGGCCGTGCGTTCCGACCATGACGTTGGAGGGCTTCAGATCGCGATGGATCACGCCCCGGCTGTGGGCGAAGGAAACGGCGTCCGTGACCTTGAGCAGGATCTGCAGCAGGCGTTCGAGCCGCGCACCCGCGAGCACGCTGTCGCCCGCTTCGGCAACCAGCTTCGCCAATGTTTCGCCCTCCACGAGCTTCATCGTGAAAAAGGCAGGCAGCCCGTCGGCGGCGACCCCGATGTCGTAGACCGGAACGATGTTGGGATGGTCCAACTGCCCGGTGATCTGCGCCTCTTCCAGAAACCGCAGGACCTGCCGCGCTTCGCCGCGCTGCGCCTGGTCGAGTACTTTCATCGCGCTCCGGCGCAACATCACGCGATCGAGCACCCGGTGGACGCCACCCATTCCGCCTCGCCCGATCGGACCCTCGTCGCCGTAACGCGACTCCCGCACATCGTAGGCCGTGCCGGCGCTGACCGGACGTAGCAGGCTCGTGACCAGCTCGACGGTGGTGCAATGCACGGTCTGGGGTTCGCACGAGCGCAGCGCGCCGCGCACTTCCGGATCCGACCCTTCGCACTCTTCGACCATTCGACCCCCTATGTGCTTCTGCCCGACCCCACTCCGTCAAGGGCTTGAGACGGGGCTCCGTCGCCTGGCGTCGCAAGGCGACGGCGAAACATCGTCGCGCGCTGAGGCTTCGATTTCCAATTGATTGAAATAGCTTGGCTTTTGAGATTCGGAAGCAGCGGACCTTGCTGGCACGGTTAGTGCTGTCGCGGGGGGGGACTCGACGAGTCCATAGTGAATGGCGCGCGAACCTGCGAACACGCCCAAAGGTTCGATCGCGCTCGTTGCCGACTCTTTGCGGCTGCCCGAGCTTCTCGGAACGCTGTTCCGGACGGGGCGCACCGGCGTCCTCGAAATCGAGAGCGGGCAGCTCGCCCTGCGCGTGGCATTTCATCAGGGCATCCCCGTCGTCGCCCGCGGCGGCAGCCACGACACGCTCTTCGGCAGAATCCTGCTCAGCTTGGGCGCGATCGATTCCGTCGAGTACGCAGTGCTCACCGAGCGCAGGGCCCTGGCGTCGAGTCGGCGCTGGCGTTTCGGCGAACTGGCGCAGGCTTGCGGCTATATCGATGGCGAAGGGATAAACCGCGCGCTCGCCGAACAGGTGAAGCGCCGCATCCTCGCGAGCTTCCAATGGCCGGCCCCAGCGCTGCGTTTCGTTCCGAGCCGCGAGGATGCAGCGCCCGTCGATGGTTCGCGCCACCCGCAAGCCGTGGAGGTGCTGGTGCTCGCCGGCATCCGCTCGAGCTTCGACTCGGCGCACATCTCGGAGCGACTGAGAGCGGTTGCCGGCCGCTATCCAGTCCGGCTCGAAGCCGCCGAACGAATCGGCGCGCGGCTCGAGCTCACAAGCGAGGAAACGGCGTTCGTGAAGGATCTCGGCGGAACGCGCACGCTGGAAGACCGGCTGCTCGAGGCGCCGCTCGCACGCGGCAAGGCCGCGCAGCTGATCATCGCCCTCGAGGTGCTGGGCTTGCTGCGCTTCGACGAGTGGCCGAAGAGCGACGCGCATCGGCCGGGCTGACCTGATAACCTCGACGCGTGAATCAAGCTGGGCAAAGCGGTCTGGATCACCACGAGCTGCTGCAGCGCTCGGGTGAGCTCGCCGAATGCCTGGTCAGCGCGGTCGATCACGCGACGTTCCTCGACGAGTGCCTCGACACCCTGATCGCGTTGCTCGGCGCGGATCGCGGCCTGATCCTGGTGACCGATCCCGACGGCGTGTCGTTTACGATCAACGCGCGCAGCCGCAATCGCTCCTTGAACGCCGCCGAGCGCGAAGAAGTCAGCCGCACCATCGTTCAAGAAGCGCTGAAGAGCGGCCGCAGCGTGTTCTGGGAACCGAGCGCCGGCGCCGGCACCGAGAGCGTGGTGTTTTTCGGGATCCTGAGCGCGCTGGCGACGCCGCTGCGCGCGGCCGGCTGGACCGCCTCGAGCGACGCGCGTCCGCTCGGGGTGCTGTACGTGGACTTCCGCAGCATCGACACGCCGATCACGCTGACGCAGCGGGCTTTCTTCGAGCTCGGAGCGCTGTTCGTTTCGGTCGTGCTCGAGCATACTCGACGCTTTCAGCTGACGCGCGAGCGCGTACGCGAGCTCGAGGCACGCTCGGATCCGCCGTCGCTCGAGCCCGAGCTCGAGGAGATCCTGGCGCCCGCCAGCATGCAGAGCGTGCGGCGCGAGCTGTCGTCGGCCCTGCACGGCGATTCGCCGATCTTGATTCTGGGCGAGAGCGGCACCGGCAAGACGCTGCTCGCGAGCGCGATCGCCCGCGCCAGCGGCCGCCTGCCGATCGTGCGGGCGACCCTGGGTTCGAGCGACGATCTGAACACGATCACCTCCGAGCTGTTCGGTCACGAGCGCGGAGCGTTCTCCGGCGCCCTGGCGCGGCGCACCGGTCTGGTCGAGTTCGCCGACGGCGGCACGTTGATCCTGGACGAGCTGATGAACCTGCCGCTGCGCGCGCAGCAACTCTTGCTCGACTTCGCTCAGTTCGGCAACTACCGGCCGCTCGGCTATGACCGCCGCGAACCGAAGGCCGCGCGTGTGCGCATCATCACCTCGACCAACGCCGACCTGGACACGGCGCTCAAGCGAGGCGCGCTGCGCGCCGACCTGTTCTATCGGCTGAACTCGGTGACCTTGCGTCTGCCGCCGCTCCGCGCGCGGCGCGAAGACATTCCGGGTCTAGCCGAGGCGGCGCTGCGTAAGTGGGATCCCGAACGCGAGCTCCGGCTGTCGCCGCCCCTGCGCAGGCTCCTGGTCTTGCCGGAGCTCGAATGGCCCGGCAACACGCGCCAGCTCCACAGCGTGATGAAACGCGCGGCGGAACGCGCGCTGGCGCGGGATTTTCGTGCGACGGTCGTGGGCGAGGAACACGTCGATCCGAACGAGCTCGGGCTCGTGCGCTGGCCCGAGCTCGGGACGTCGATGAGTTCGAGCCGTGTCACCCCGATCAGCGAACGTCCCACCCGTCCGAGATCGGAGGACCCGGTGGCCGAATGGCTCGAGCTCCAGGCGCACCGGCGCGTGCTCGAGGAGCGCGAGCGCGAGCTTTTGGCACGGGTAATCGAGGAAGCCGGCGGCGTGATCGCACACGCGGCGCGCCGCCTCGGCTTGAGTCGAACCACGCTGTCCGGTCGCATCGACAAGCTCGGCATCGTGCGCCCTTCGCGAGCGAGCGAGCCGCCACCCGACGACTCGACCTGAAGCTCAGACCTCGTTCGTGCCCGGATTCGAAGCTCGAGCCGAGTCAGTGCGGCTGCCGCGGAACACCAGGCTTGGCGTGGGATCGATCGCGCTCATCACCGCGACCTGGAGCTCGAGCCGGCGCGGCGGGCTGATCGACGAACCGTCGAGCTCGACCACGCTGAAGCGGTCGAACACCCGGTTACCGATGGTCTTGACCTCGGACTGAACGATCTGCACGCCCCGCTCGAACAGCGCGCGCGAGAGCGCGTGGAGCAGACCCGAGCGGTCGCTGGTCTCGACCTCGAGCGTGGCGAGCTCGCCGTCGTGGCCTTCGAGAAAACGCACGACCGTGCCCAGCGCCGAGCTTTCCGGCATCGACGGCGGCGGGTGCTCGAGCGCGGTACGCGGATCGACGCGGCCCTCGAGCAGATCCAGGAGCGTGGATTTGAGCGCGGAGATCTCGGGCTTTTGCACGCGGAGCTTGCGCTCGGCGGATTCGGCGTGACGCAGCCAGAAAACGTCGACGGCTTCCGCCTTGCCGTCGCTGCCGCGGCGCGTGTACGCCTCGCCGCAGATCACGTCCAGGCCGCACATGACGATCGCGGCGCTGATCGCCGCCAACAGGCCGGGACGATCGCGGGCGATCACGCATACGGCCGTGCCGGGCGCGCGGTTCGAGGAAAACGAGCCGACGTTGACCAGCTCCTGACCGCGCTCCTCGGCCAACCGCGCGTGCGCCGTTACCGCAGCAATATCGAAGGCACGGCGATACGACGCGGGCATGGTTTCGAGGAACGCTCGAACGAAATCGGGTGGGGGCGTCGAGGCAGGCACTGGCGTTCGAAACTCCATTTTCGCGGTGGCCGAGGCTTTTCCTCCGCGTTTCCGCTCGATGCTACTCGCACAAAGGTCACTCGTTTTTTCGCCCGCGACAAGGGCCACGGGAAGGGCCGCGCGATCACGGACTCGCGCTCGCCGTGGGCTTCGGCTTCGGAAATGGGAACGGGAAAGGCGGAAACCCGCTTGGGATGGGAGGAAAGCCGCTCGGGATCGGGATCGGGAATGGATTGGTTTGTGGGGCTCCCGCGTCCGTTTTGGCAGGCTCGCCCTCCGGCTTCGTTCCCGCGTCGCCGCGCGGTTTGCCCGGCGCAGGACGCGGGATCGGCTTAGGAGCCGACACAGGCGGCGCTGGATCGACCGTCGGCGGCAGTTCCGGCGGCGCGCCTTGTGGGGACAGCGTTGTAGCCGGCGGATTCGACGGCTGCGCCGTCGTCACGGGTTCCGGCTTCTTCCGCAACATGAACACGACCGCGATCGCCCCGGCCGTGATCAGAACACCGAGCAAAAGCGCCACGATCGCGGCAATCGCGCGGCCCGAGGCTGATGGCGGCGGAGCGGGCTGAATGCTGTAGATGGGAACGGGTGCCGCCGGAGCCGACGCATGAGGTCCGATCGCAGCCGATTCAGCAGGCCGCGACGAGAGCTGCGCGCGCGGGGCTTGCTCGGTGCTGCCCTTGCCCACCACGGGCCGCGCCAGGCCGCTCGCGATCGGCCGCTCGAGAGCTGGCGGCACCGTCTGCGCTACCGAAGCCGGCTGTGCTTCGAGCGGTGAATCGACCGTCAGCGCCGGCGCTGCCGACCGCGCCTGTTCGGGCCGTTCCGAGACCATCGCTCCGGCAGCGAGCCGCGCGGCGTAGCCCAGCTGCCCGGCGAAGGGCGCGAGCGCCTGCCGCATCTCTGCTGCGCTGGCGAAACGCCGCGATTTGTCGGGCTCGAGCGCTCGGTGCACCACCTGCGCCAGCCCTTCAGGCAGCGCCGGATCGTGTTCGCGAATTGGTTTGACCTTGCCGGCGATCACCTGGCCGATGATCTGCTGCGCATCGTCGCCGTTGGCCGGCCGCTCGCCGGTCAACATCTCGTACAAGATTGCTCCGAGCGAGTAGAGGTCGGCACGGTGATCGACCCGATCGGCAGCGTAGAGCTGCTCGGGCGCCATGTATTCGGGCGTTCCCATGATCGCGCCCGGGCGCGTCAAACCCTTCTTGTATTCGCTCGATTCGCGCAGCTTGGCGATCCCGAAGTCCAAAAGCTTGAGCAGCGGGCCGCCGGGCGCCGGCGTGATGAACACGTTGTCCGGTTTCAGATCGCGGTGCACGACGCCGAGCGCGTGAGCCGCTTCGAGCCCGCTGCCGATCTGTAACGCAAAATCGACGGCCTGCTCGATCGGGAGCTTTCGGCGGCGATCGAGCAGCTGCTGCAGCGCCTCCCCGTTCAAGAGCTCCATCACCATGTAGGGCGAGCCGTCGGCGGTGGTGTCGACGTCGGTCACGCGCGTGACGTGCGGACTCTGGATGCTCGCCGAAACCTTGGCTTCCTGGAGAAAACGCGACGCCAGACCGGGCCGGCGTGCGAGCTCGCCATGCAAGAACTTCAGCGCCACGGGTGCGCCGAGCACCTCGTGTCGGGCCTCGTAGACAGCCCCCATTCCGCCGTCGCCGATCAGGCGACCGATGCGGTACTTGTTTCCGACCAGATCGCCAGGATTGGGGCGCACGCGGGAAGCTCGGGCGAAGGGGATTGGTGGGTGAGCGGAGGCCGGCGGTACGTTAGGAAGCTCGATCCCGGATACGCTGGGCAATCGGAACGTACCGCTCGTATTCGCGCAAAAAGGTCAAAGTGCGCGGGTCGGCGCGATCGATGAACAGCGTGCCGTGCAGGTGATCGGTCTCGTGCTGGACGATCGCCGCTGGGATCCCCTCCCAGTCGAAGCGCACCGCCCGGCCCTCGCGGTCGTGGGCCTGCACGTGGACGCGGCGCGGCCGCCGCACCTGGCCGCGCACACCCGTCACGCTCAGGCATCCTTCGTACATGGCAATCGTTTCTTCGTTCTCGAGCTGCTGGCCAGCTGCCGCGAGCTTGGGAGTGACCACCGGGTTTACCAGCACGAGCAGCGGAATGCTCGGAAAGTCCGGATAACGCCGATTCTCCCTGACCTCGATCACACACAAGCGTAAGGATTCGTAGACTTGGGGAGCCGCGATGCCGGCGCCGTCCGCGTCGCGCATGGTGTCGATCATGTCGTCGATCAGCCGCTGAATGCGCGCGGAGCCGAGCTGATCGAGCGGAATTTCCTCGGTCGGGCGCCGCAAAACCGGCTCGCCCATCTGCGCAATCTTGAGGATCGACATGGCGCGATCTTACGTCATTATGGGGCCCTGGGCCTCCAGGGCACATCGGGGACGCCGGCCAAATGGTTCGCGCGCCGCGCGAGTACGAATAAAAGGTCGCTCAGGCGATTCACGTAGATTGAAAGCGTGTCCCGGATCGGCGCAGCGCGGCTGGCCGTTAATAGCCGCCGCTCCGCACGCCGGCAGGTCGTGCGCGCCTGGTGCAACGCCGCGGCGGCGGGCGTGCCCCCGGGCAACACGAAGCTTTTGAGCGGCGCCAAGTCGCTTTCCGCCGCGTCGATCGCCGCCTCGAGCCGCTCCACGTCAGCGGCGCCGATCAGCGTCATCCCGAGCTTGTCCTCCTTGCCCGGCACGCACGAAAGCTCGGCCCCGATCGTGAACAGGTCCTCCTGAACGCGCAACAGAACATGGTCGAGTTCGGCAGGGAGCGCCGCAGCGCGCGCCACGCCAATCGCCGAATTCGTCTCGTCCACGGTTCCGTAGGCTTCGACGCGCGCCTCGTCCTTCGGCACGCGAGCGCCGCCATAGAGACCGGTCGTCCCGTCGTCCCCGGTCTTCGTGTAGATCTTCATTGCCGCGAGCCTAGTCCAAACTGACGGCTCACCGGCAGGCGCGGCCCGTGCTCCGCGCCTCCCCTCCAAAAGCAACGGAGCGGACTACGCTGAGAAGATCTGCTGAATCTCGCCTTCGATCGAGGCGGGCGCCACGTTCTTCGCCAGCGCCAGCTCCTGAACGAGCAGACTGCGGGCCTGGTCGAGCAAGCGGCGCTCGCCGAACGAGAGGTCCTTGTCGAACTTGAGGCGATACATGTCGCGGAGAACCTTGGCGATCTCGGTGGGCAAACCGCTCTTCAGCATCTCCGTGTAGGCGCGGAAACGGCGGTTCCAGGGCTGCAGATCGACGGCAACCTCAGGCGCCCGCAAAATATCCAGGATCTTTTGTGCTTCCCGCTTTTTCATCACGGGTCGCAGTCCGACGCGCGCCGCAGCCTCGGTCGGAACCATCACTTTCAATCCGGTATCGATGATCTTCAGGACGTAACAGGCGGTCTTGCGACCGCCGAAGTCGCGCTCCTCGAGCGCGATCACCTCTCCGACTCCGTGGGAGGGGTGGACGGCCATCTGAGAAACCTTGAACGTTACTGCGGACTCCGGCTCGAGCGACTGCTGCATACCGCCTCCCTATTGGACTTTCCTCATACAACCGAGGCGCGTTTTCGGGGAAAATCCCCGAAGAACAGCCTGCTGCAAAGCGAAGCACTCGGAACGGCGCCGGGGCCCCTCAGGTCCCGTCTGCTGCGCTGCGGCACGGGCGCATACGTAGCATCACAGCCCATCAGCGGTCAATCGACCTCGACATGAGGTTTGCGACCGAAATACCAAAGATCGTTTACCTTTTCTGGCCCGGATCGGACCCCGGTCCAGCGCTGCCCGCGTCCACAGCCTCGGTTTCTCCCGAGGAATTTTGCGGAACGGGGCTCTTTACACCCGAAGGGTAGTGGAGGTCGAGGATTTCCCGCGCGTCGGCGGCCACGGCCGCTCGCAGGCCCCTGACGAGGGGCTCGAGCTCCAGCTCGACCTGCGCGCTCAATAGCTCGGGCGTTGTCTCGACGGCGGGCCGGCTGCCGGCAAGGTCGAGGCCGAGCAGGTGGCCCAGCGGGCTCCGCACGAGGTCCTCCCACCCCAGCATGAGCCGCTCGGCAGCGTCCGGGGCCTCGCCCCAAGCGCCGGCCAGATAAACGGCAACGTGCAGGCGCTGATTTCCTTCGGGCTTTGCGGAAGCGCCCACGGCCGTCGTGCCCGCCAACAGCCCTCGCACGCCCGCTTGCCACTCCGGTGGGAACGGGCCGGGCGCGTAGAAGCTGAGCGGCTCGCCGGCCACCCGCGGCGGCAAAACCGAAAGCGCTGCCCCGCGGAGCGCCGAGGGAGATAGCGAAAGGCGGCCGCGGGCGAAGGCTTCGACCACGCGAGCCGGCGTGGGATCACCCACCGCGACCGCAATCAACTTCTGGTCGATGCGCACCAGCGTTTGCGGAGAATTCCCCACCAGCCCCGAAACGCGATGCAGATCCGGATGCGGGCGCGCGACGCTCGCTCCGCGCAGCAAGCGCTCCATGAAGAGCTCCTCGACTTGCGCGTTGTTTCCAGGAGTTTCCGCCATGTACAGCGTGCCGTAGTCGAAGCCCGCCGCGAGCGCGCTCGGCGTTCGGCGCAGATCGACGCCCGTGGTGGCAGCGAACGCTTCGAGGCGTTGCGCTTGCAGAAGCGAGCTCACTGTCGCGACGAAGGTTGGATTCGTCGCGAGCTCTGCAGGGCGCCCCGTCACGAGCCAGCGGAGTCCAGCGGCCGCCACGTAGTCGGTCAGCGGACCTTCATGTAGCTTTGGCGGCGGCGTAGCGCGGGGAGGCGGCGCCGGGCTCGTTGGTGGCGAGCCGCTGCAGCCCGCGCCCAGAATCACCGCACACGCAAGCGCGATGGCTCTCATGAGCCGGTGGGAATGGGGTGCAGATAGCAGAACCGCCGCTTCTTCGATCCGACGCGGACGAGGTAGCGCTTTCCCGTGTCGAGCTGGTGCTTTTCGTCGATCACGCGCTGGCCGTCGACTTCGACACCACCCTGGGCGATGAGGCGTTTTGCCTCGCTTGTCGAGCTCACCAAACCAGCAACGCTCAGGCCCTTGGCGAGCAGCAACGACGGCCCCTCCGTCGGTACTTCTACGTGGGTGACGTCTTCCGGCACGCCGTCGCTCAAGTACTGGCGACGGAACGCCGCGAGGGCCTCATCAGCGGATTGATCATCGTGAAAGCGAGCCACAATCTCGCGACCGAACTCGGCTTTGGCAGTCAACGGATCGTTGCGAGCGCGAAGCTCCGCGATCTCCGCGCTGCTCCGCGACGACAGGAGCTCGTAGTAGCGCCAGACCACCTCGTCGTGGATCTGCATGCATTTGCGGAAGATTTCGAGGGGCGGTTCGGTGAGGCCGATCGCGTTGTCGGCTGACTTGCTCATTTTCTTGCCGACGATCTTTCCGTCGGCGACGGCCGCGTCGAGACCTTCGAGCAACGGCGTGGTCATCACGATCTGCGGACGCTTGCCGAAAGAGCGCATCAGGTCGCGGCCGACCATCAGGTTGAACAGTTGGTCCGTGCCACCGAGCTCGACGTCGGAGTCGAGCGCTACCGAGTCGTAACCTTGGACCAAGGGGTACAAGAGCTCGTGAAGATAGATGTCTTTCTCGCCGTCGAGGCGCTCGCGGAAGTCCCGGCGCTCCAGCGTCCGCGCCACGGTGCGGCGTGCTGCTAGCTCGATGAACCGGTCCAGCGACATCGAGCCCAGCCACTCGCTGTTGAAGCGCACGAGCGTGCGTGATCGGTCCAATATCTTGAACGCTTGCGCCTCGTAAGTGCTCGCTGCATCGAGCACTTGATCGCGCGACAGCCGCGGCCGCATCTCGTTCTGACCCGTCGGGTCTCCGATCATGGCGGTGAAGTCGCCGATCAGAAAGATCACCTGGTGCCCGAGATCCTGAAATTGCCGCATTTTTTGGATCAGCACCGTGTGGCCGAGGTGCAGGTCCGGCCGCGTGGGATCGAAGCCCGCCTTGATCTTCAGCGGGCGTCCCTCGGCCAATCGCTCCCGAAGCTCGGCGAGCTGATGGATGTCGACGACGCCGCGCGTTAGCTCGACAAGTTGCTCTTCAGCGCTGCGCACGGCGCGAAAGCTAGCTTTTTGACTTCAATCCGCCAACGGCTGTCTTGGGTGCGATTGGGCGGCGGTGGAAGTTCGCGTGCCGTATGGTGTTTTTTCTACGTCCGACGCGGCCTTCAGCTCTCGTCGGTGTCGTCGTCATCGTCGCCGTCGTCGTCGTCGCCGCCCTTGATCGCGGTGTGTCGGCTGCTGTTGACGAGCTCCTTCAGTTCTTTTCCTACCTTGAAGAACGGAAGGCGCTTCGCCGGCACGGGCACCGGCTGTCCCGTTCGGGGATTGCGCCCGTCGTAAGGCTTGTACGGGCGAACGGTGAAGCTGCCGAATCCACGGATTTCGATACCTTCGCCGCGCTGGAGCGCTTCGGTCATGGCATCGAAGACACAGTTGACGACCATCTCGGCGCGCGCCTTCGTGAGCTCGCCTCGTGCGGCGATCGCCTCGATGAGCTCGCTCTTGGTCATCCGTTTTCCTCCCTCGAAATTCCAAGCTATGGTTTTCCCTAACGCCTTAACTGTCAACGCCTTTTTCCCGATCGGCGCGATCGCGGCAGGGGGCTTAGGCCCCGGGTGGACCGCGGGCTACTGGGGGCGCTGGCCGGCAGGACCGAGCTCAAAGTAGTCGAGCAGGGGATGGCTACCGGACACGTCGAGCAGGACCCGATGCGGACCGCGTTCGAGCCAGACCTGCTTGGCCGCCAGCCCCCAGCATTCCTCCCGCCCACCGGGATGTCGCCCTTCCCATCTCACTGCTCCTAGCTGGGCCACGAACCGATCCTCGGGGGCTCCGACCATGCCGACCCAAACGTCGTACTTCCCCGCGTGAGGGGTCCACACCTCGAGGGTCACTTGGGCGGGTCCGTGACCGCCAGGCGTCAACAGCAGGCCTCGACCCCCGGAGGCGCAAGCCGACGCCGTGTACTCGGGGCGCGCCCATCCACCGCTGATCGCGAGCAGCGGCCAATCCGCTTCGGCCTCGAAGCGCAGCCGCTCCCCGTTCCCGACCACCACCGGATCGAGCGTGGCGACGGCGGGCCCCCCGAGCGGCTCGAATCGGTAGCGATAAGCGGGGGGCTTGCCGAGCTCTTCCCAGAGCGCCTGGTCGTGGGCATCGCCGCGCCAGCGCGCGACCACGACTCCGTGGGCGGCGTCGAGCTGCTCAGGGACGTGCCCGAGATTGAACCCGTGATCGGTGTCGACCCAGATCAGCCCGCGCTCGACGCCCTGCTCGGCCAGCCGCGCGGGCTCGAACATCGGTCGCCCACCTTCGCGTAAAGCCAGGGCGCGGTGCGAAAAAACCGCGTGCGTCGCGAACCCCACGAGCGAGAGCGGTATCGCGACGAACGCTGCCCGCAGACGGATCAGGACCCACGCCAGGAGCAGGAGCTCCAGCGGCAGCACGTCGGCGTAGAAGCGTGCGCCGCCGCCGGGATACGTTCCGTCGAAGTAAAAGGGAACGTAAGCAGCCACCGTCATCACGACGGCAAAGCCGAGCCAGCGTGCGGCGGGGTGACGTGCAGCCATCACGAGCGCCGCGATCACGAGCAGAGCCAGCGGCTCGAAGTTGGCGACGTCCAGGGCGTGATGGTGCAAGCGGCGCAGCGTGGTCCCGAGGGCCGCCTTCAACCCGAAACCGTCGGCGAGCCGCGCCTGCACGAAATCCCCGTGCTCGTGGATACAGCCGATGCCCGAGCCGAATCCGTAGCGAAAACAGCCCGGGGGACCGTCGGCAAGCGCGTAGTAGTGAAGCTGTGTCGAGCCCCACCATGATCCGGTGGCCGCGCGCTGGTGCGCCAAGAGCAGCGCGACTCCCGGAATCAGCCCGGCGAGGAACAGCGCGTTGTTCCGCAGCCCGCGTGGCCACAAGAGCGCTGCGGCGAGGGTCAAGCCGACGACGCCCGTGACGGGGCGGGAAGCGAGCAGCCAGCCAGCCGAAAGGCCGCAGCACGCGCTCGCGAGGAGCGCGTCGGGCAGTCCGGCCGAAGGCCGGCGCCCGCTCACCTGGCCATTGGAGACCGTGCGCGCGGACCAGGCCGACAGCACGACGAGCGTCAGCAGCAGCGCCGACCAGCCGTGCGCCATCGTATCGGCGGTGTGGTAGCGAAGCGCCGCGGAGAGGGTGACCAGAAGCGCGGCCAAAAGGGCGATATCGTTGCGTCCGAAAATCAGGCGCCCGAGCGCGTACGTGGCGACGACGAGGGCCGCCGCGATCGCGGGCCCGACGGCTAGCGGCGCTCCCAGCCGAAATCCGAGCGCGAGGATGGCCGGATAGCCCGGTGGGAAGATGACCGAGAGCCGGGAGCCGTCCTCCGGTGCGACCAGAAACCGCCCCCGAAACGCGGCGCTGGGCTCCCCGATGCCGAAAGCGAGGTGACCCGCGGAAAGCGCTCGGGCCTCGAGCCAGTAGCTCGTGGCATCGATGATGCGCGGGCCGCCGCGCAGGTAGTGGACGACGTAACCGGCCGACAACAGCGCCGCGAGCAGCGCGAGCAGCGCCACGATCCAGACATCGCTCCGCTGCTTGGCCAGCGCCTTTCGCACGAAGGGCGCGATACCGATCGCGATCAGGGCCGCCACGAGCGCCGCCCAGGCCACCGCATCGGGGGGCGCGCCGACGGCCAGAAGCGGGTTTCTCAGCGCTGCTGAAGCGCCCACAGGTGGTACACGATACGCTCGTTTTTGACGCCGTCGATGCGAACGCTGATGCGGGGGCGTACGAGCTCAGTGGGTACCTCGATCGAGGCGTGAACCCAGGCCTCCGTGGCTTGCAGGGTGAGCTCGTTCAGACGGTGTCCGTCGATCGACACCGCGAGCACCGCTGGTTGCGGCGGCGCGACCCGAAACAGCAGCCGCGTCGGGCGCCCCGCCTCGAGACCGCGGAGCTCGAAACTTTCACTGACGTCGGGGGGAACGCTGCGACCGGCGTCCCAGAGCTGTTCGTGGGCTCGCTCCGGGTGCTGAAGCAGCTTCATCACCACGTGGCCGGTCGCACCCCGGCTCAGCGCGTAACCGTGTTCCTTTTCACTGACCAGGTCGGCGAAATCCACGGCGTCGACGGCGCTTTCGCCAGGCAAGAGCCCGAACGGCCGGTCGCTGTCGGTGAGCACGCGCCAGCTGGGTCGGTAGAGCACCTTGCTCACGCCGGCGCAGACGACGTTGCCTCGCACGCTGACCGAGCCGCCGGGAAGCGGCTCGCCGAACCAGAGCGGCAGGGCATCCCACCAGTGCGGATAGATCGCCATCAAATCGGGCCGATCCGCGGGCGGCATGCGCTCGATCAGCTCGATCGCCGCGCCCACCCCCTGCCGCGTCGCGCGGGCGAAAGGCAGCTCGCCGTAGCCGCCGAGGCCGATGATGTCGAGCGCGGGCAAAT
>Ga0111538_10008239_pt1 | contig 13993 bp, 6 predicted proteins | sample SoiMethybrSBSTD1_FD_79669 | JGI IMG/M metagenome (GOLD analysis project Ga0111538, IMG submission 79669) | Bulk soil microbial communities from a Populus tree surrounding site in Tennessee, USA - Soil MetaG P. TD hybrid SBSTD1 (version 2)... | ecosystem: Environmental > Terrestrial > Soil > Tree... | reverse complement strand
GGGCAGCCGCAACGGCAACTACTACCAGGTGGCGTGGCAGAGCTACCCGGCGCGGCAGGCGAACGGGCTGCCGGTGTGGGGCGAGATCCGGATGCCGAACATCGTGTCGTCGTTCGGCGGCACCCAGTGCCTGACCACCGTCTCGCGCGGCGCGCGGTTCGACAACGCACTGGTCACCTCGAATGCGTCCGGGGTTCCGGATTCGATCCGCGTCTATCTCCAGCACCTGACGCGCTGCTTCTCGCTCTCGATCCCGTCCGCCGACTGCTCGCCGTCGAGTGGCCCGGACGCCGGCGTCTATTTCGACAATCTCGCGCTCGCGCTGATCGATGCGCCGTCGCCGTCGCTCTCGTTCAACGCGTGGGACCTGTTCACCGACGCATTCCCGGCGAACCGCAACGACAGCCTGCTCGCGCTGCCGCTCGGAGTGGCGTTCGACACCTGCGCCGCTCGCGTGCGGACCGCGCTGAACATCGCCGCGCCCGGCGGGCTCGAGCGCCCGCAGATCCCGGGCGACACGATGGTGGTGCTCGCCTCGGGCGCCGGGCAGCGGGTCGACCTGGTGTTCCGGATCGTGCCCGGAGTCGGCAACCACGTGACGCTCGGCGACCGCGCGAGCGCGGTCGCGGTCCGGCCGGATCAGACGCCGCGGGTCGCCGCGATCCCCGGGGATGGCTCGTGGTTCGGCGAGTACCTGCTCGACAACGGCGCATTCGGCACCGGCGCCCCGATGGACGGCACCAGCCCGGGGCCCGGGCACCCGGGCGGCGTGTGGGATCCGAACCGCTGGAACAGCGCGCGCTGCGACACTGCCGAGCTCAACCTGTTCCCGGCGATGGCGGCCGACCCCGATCCCTCGCGGCTCACGCCCGGGGCATGGGCGACCATGCTCCACGAAGCGGATCCTCACTACCCGAAGCTCGGAATTCCCAAGCCGCGCTGCGCGCTCATCCAGACCGGGCCGAACGCCCCGGTCGACGCCACCAACATCACGTGCGGCGAGGGCGCCTATCCGCCGGCCTGGACGAACGCCGGCTCGTCGGGATTCCCGCACAACGAGGTTCCGGGTCAGCCGGGGTGGACGCGCGAGTTCACCAAGATCATTCCCGACGGCCTGCTGACCCCCGGCGCCCACGTTCAGTATTTCTTCCGCAAGAGCTCGATCGCGTTCCCCGGCACCTGGCAGATGGCGCCCGACACGTTCACGATCGTGCCGCAGCCGGTGAACGCCGATCTCGACGGTCATCGCTGGCAGCAGTTCAGCGTGCTGCCCGACCGCTGGAAGGACGTCGCGTACGGCGGTCAGGGGATGGCGTGCATGCTGTTCGTCGACTTCGGCGACCGCCGGGGCGAGGAGCTGGCGTGGGTGTCGATCATGGACTCGATCGGCGGCACCACACCGGCGCGTCGCGGGGCGCACAATGGCTGGAAGGCGCGCGGCGATCAGCCGCTCGGCGTCGGCGTCAATCCGGGCAACGGCGGCGATCCGACCATGGCGGTGGCGGAGCATCTCGGCCAGCCCGGCAGCGTGTGGGATCTCTACTCCGTGCACGGGGCGGAATCGGGGACCACTGCCGGATCGTTCGGCAACCGCCTCGCGACCCAGCCCATGACGGGACCGCTCGCGAGCCGCACCGCCACCGGCGGTCCGAGCGTCGCGATGCTGCGCGCGATCTACCACATGCTGGTGCTCGATTTCGGGGATCTCGGCACCGGAGGGGCGCCGACCCTCGGTCCGTATTCCGGCAAGAGCGACGACGACATCGGCCTGCTCCAGGGCTTCGCCGGCGGAACCGGAGGGTTGTCGGGCGCCCGCGCCGTGTGGGCGCTCGGCCGGAGCTTTGTCGAGTCCCAGAACCAGTCGGGCACCGGACACCCCGGATTCACCGAGCAGTTCTTCGCCGCCGGACTCCGCAGTCCCAGCTATCGCGCGTTCACCGGCAGCACCGCCCGGGTCGCCGACCTCAAGGTCGTCCCGCCGATCGCCTCCGACCTGCCGATCTACGGGATGCTCAACACCTGCCAGATCGACCTCGACCTGCTCACGGTGCAGGGCTCGGTGCCCGGGGCGCTCGCGACCAGCACGCTCGACGACGGCACGATCGCGACCGGAGTGCCGCCTTTCGTGGCCGGGATCCGCGCGAATCCGAGTGCGCCGCATCCGCACTTTTCGCAGCTCGACGCGTTCCGACTGCCGAATCTCGGGAGCCGGCTGACGCTGACCCGCGGGGGGGCGCACCGCTACCTGCTGCAGGCCGTGACCGGCCTGTTCGCGGCCGTCAGCTGCGGTCCACTCGGTGCCCCGGTCGGGATCGGCGACCTTCCGACCAGTGAGGGCGCTGTCAGCGCGCTGCTGACCCTGCGGTCCGCCAACCCGTGGCGGCACGGCGAGGCCCGGATCCAGTTCCGCCTGGCGCACACCGAGCAGGCCGACCTGCGCGTCTACGACCTGGCCGGGCGCTGCGTCCGGCATCTGATCGACCGCCGATTCACGGCCGGGACCGAGCACGAAGTCGTGTGGGACGGAGCCGACGACCGGGGCCGACCGCTTTCGGACGGAGTCTACTTCTACCGCCTGCGGTCCGCTTCGTTCGTCAGCGAGCGCAAACTGACCCTGCTCCGGCGTTGATTTTCGTCGTTTTCGACCTCATCGCCACCGTCCGCCGCGCGTCCCCCGGAGCCCTCCGGACGCCGGCAACCCGTTCGCGGAACGCCGAATCACCGTGTTCAGGTAACAGGTTTCCAGCCCCCAGGCGGGTCGGGAAATCCATGCAATTGCAGGCTTTGACCGGCGTCGGCCCGGGGTAATTGGCTTGACGTTCAACCGGGCGCGTTGCTAGCCTGCAGTCGTTCCCATGCACAACTGACTGGGCGTGCTGGAGGGCGCGAATGCGCTTTCGTGTCGGGCTCGTACTTTGCCTGTTCGTTGCATACATCGCCGCCGGTTGCCGCACGGCACTGGCACCCAACATCGATCGAAACACTGCACCGGAGACGTGGATCACCTCGGCTCCGATGGATACGCTCACGCTGAAGGATCCCAATGGGAGACCCATTGAGGATCCGAATCCCGTGACGATTCCAGTGCGTTTCCACGTCTACTGGGCGGGTTCCGACCAGGACGGGGCGATCGCCGGCTACTACTGGGCGGTGACGGAGACGCTTCCGACTCCGCAGCCCCCGTTCATCCGACCGCCGAACCTCCCGGGGCCCAAGCCGAGCGACTATCACTTCACGACCAAGTCCGACAGCATCTCCATCTTCAACGTCGCCGAGAACATTCCCGACCGCGAACACGCGTTCTACGTGTACGCCGTCGACAACCTCGGCAAGCCCGACGCGACTCCCGCGCGCTTCATCTTCAATTCGCAGGACAACTTCCCGCCGATTCCGATCTTCCTCGAGGCGAAGGGCGTCGGAACCGTCTACCACTTCGATTCGAACGGCAACCTGGTCCCGATCCAGGTCGAGTATCCAATTACCGACCAGGACATCATCGGCACGATGCCGAGGGACACGGTGGCGGCGAACTCGACCCTGATCTTCCGCTGGACGTCCCAGGTCCAGATCGCCAACAGCTACGTGACGGGTTACCGGTACAAGCTCGACGAACCCGATTTCGTTTCGGTTCCGGCGACCGTCACCGAGGCGAGGTACTACACCCGGGTCGGAGCCGACACCGTCCCGGTCGCGTCGGGACGCAAGGCGTTCCGCCTGCGGGTCCTCGACCAGGCCGGCGGCAGTCAGGACAGCACCCGCCGGTTCATCGTGAACTTCAGTCCCGACACGTGGTGGTCCGGCCCGGATTCGAACTGGACCGGCTGGCAGCGCAACGGGCGTGGCGAGCGGTACGTGATGAACACGGACCTCTACCCGAACGCAATCTACGGCGGGACCGGAATCCCGGGCAGCCTCATGAGCCCCGACTCGGTGCAGAAGCTTCCCGCTGCCCGCCCCGATCGCCGGACGTTCCTCGAGTTCTGGCAGGACACCCTGTTCTTCCGCCAGGAAGGCGACACGGTGCACATGAACTCGTACGCGATCCTGCACAACGGCGGATTCGACCGCGACTCCCCGTACCTGGTCCGCGTCAGCCCGCTCAGTGAAGGGCTGCCGAGTTTCCCGGGCGGGGTCGTGCTGAAGAAGAACCCGGAGCCCAACGGATCGCCGATCGGCTTCCACCTGCGGATGGCCGCGACGCTGTCGCCGGACAACGGGTCGCTGCTGTTTGGGCAGTCCGGTCTCTACCCGGTGTTCGACCCCAACGACGTCTCGGGTCAGCCGAAGATCGCCAACTACTGGCCGAACCGGATCAGCGGCACCTTCTATGCCCTGGCGCTGGCCGAGGACGGGGACGGCGCGATCGATACCCGCGTCACCGACGCCATCTCGACCGGAAGCAATCCGAGTGACCCGCTCCGGTCGAAGGTGCTGGTCTACAACATCAACCTGAATCCGTACTTCCGCACCGACAATCCGGCGTTCGTGCCGACCCCGCAGGATACGTTCACCGATCTCAACTGGCGGCTGAACCTTCCGGGAGCGGATCCGGATCCGTACTTCGACGCCCAACCCCCGCCATTCGGCAACAAGGGCAACCGAGGGACACTGCGGCGGCGCCTCAGCGTGCGGGGGATCGACCGGAACACCGGACAGACCATCACGTGGGTGGACCCGATTCCCTACTACCTCGATCAGGAATTAATCAATCTGCTGGTTCAGGCGCCGCTGGCGCCGGGCCCGTGCACGTTGATCGTCGAGTTGTGCGACTGCGACCAGTGTGAAGCGAGACCCGGGACCGGCCGTTGTGTGACCGCCGAGTTCCCGGTGGTTTACGCGCCTCCCGGATCGCAACTGGGTGTGGCAGGACCGGGGACGGGCAGGAGATGACCATGAAGCCAGATTTCTTCCATCGGACCGGTCGGACGCTTCTGACGTTCCTCGCCCTGGTGGCGTTCGGCGGCGGCGCCGGATGCTCCAAGAAGACCGAGGGCACGTTCACGCCGAACCTGGCGCCCACGGTGCGACTGACGCATGCGCCGCTCAACTCACAGAGTCGCGAGAAGTACACGTACCGGATGAACTGGGTCGGCTACGACCCGGACGGCCGCGTCGACTACTTCCTCTACAAGATCGATCCCGCCGATCCGGAAGTTCCCGACACCACGTGGACGTCGACCACCCACAACGAAGAGATCATCGATTTCGACGCCGGCAATCCCGACGAGCCGGTCAACCACAACGCGAACGGCCCGGCGATCGCCTCGGCCCCGCATACGTTCGCGATCGCGGCCGTCGACAACAACGGCATGCACTCGCCGACCGTGTACCGGGCGTTCTTCTCGACCACCGTCGCCCCCTTCATCGTGATCGAATCCCCGCGGCCGTCCAGTTCCGCCGAGGCGCTGGTGACCCCGTCGGTGCGCATCTCGTACAACGGCACCGATCCCGACGGCCCGACCGGGAAGCCCTCCCGGTTCGTGTTCCGTTTGTTCGGCAAGAAGAACTCGGATTTCCCGGGGATCCCGGACTTCATCAATTTCGCGACCAGCCCGACCACCAAGGACTCGATGCGCAAGCTCTATGCGCCCGAGTTCGGGCCCAGTGCGCACTGTCCGACCTGTACCGAGTGGCAGGACTCGCCTCCGGACTCGACCGAGGCCCAGTACACGAACCTGATCCCGCTCAGCCAGTACCTGTTCGTGGTGACGGGCTTCGACCCGGCCGGCGCGTACGATCCGATCTTCAGCCGGAACAAGAACATGCTGATCCTCAACGTGAGCTTCGCCGGGACCCTCGGGCCGAAGATCACGATGTACAACCAATTCTTCAACTACACATATCCGTCGGGTGGATACCTCAACGATCCGACCCGCTACTTCAAGGTCGAGGTTCCCGCCGACCAGAAGGTCACGTTCAACTGGATGGCGGAGGCGCCGCCCGGAGCGGACATGCGTCGCTACCGCTGGGTGCTCGACCTGCTGGATCTGAATGACGAGTCGCCGCGGGGGGGCCAGAACGACTGGTACCACTGGAGCGCGTGGAGTCTCTCCAACACCTCGGCCGCCATCGGCCCGTTCAGCCCGCCGCCCGGGAAGACCGAGAGCCACCTGTTCTTCATCGAGGCCGAGGACAACAACGGGCTGGTGAGCCTCGGCATCATCCAGTTCACGGTCGTGCGCCCGACCTTCGACAAGGATCTGCTGATCGTCCAGGACTGCCGCCTGATCGGCGACAAGATCCAGAACGGCGTCTGGCAGACACCGACCGGGTCGTGGCCCAACAAGGCCGAGCTTGACACGTTCCTCTATGCCAGGGGTGGGAATCCCTGGAAGGGCGCGTACGAATACCCGAGCAACGGCGGTCCCTACACCAGCCCGCCCGGTATTTTCAACGGCTACGAGTTCGACACCCTCTCGGTCCGTGGGATCAGCACCGGCATCGTGCCGCTCGCGACGCTGGGCAAGTACAAGTACGTGGTGTGGTACGTCGACAATGCGTCTGCGACGCTCACCGGCTCACCCAATCTGCCGGCAACCGGCGCGGTGTCGCTGCGCTTCATGAGCGGAGAGCCGGGGCGCGGCGCGCCGAACACACTCGCCACCTTCATCCAGCAGGGCGGCTCGGCCTGGGTGTTCGGAGGTGGTGTCGCAACCGCCACGCTGGCGTCGTGGAACCGGATCGGCACCAGCGCGACCGAGTTCACGTTCCGCGACAACGAGCTGATTCCCGGCCGCTTCATGTACGACTACCCGCACTGGCGGTCCAAGGTCGAGATCGGGCGCACGATCGGAGCGGCACAGCTCAACTGGATGAACCCGAGGTTCAACAGCACGACTCCGGGACGCGGGTGGGACGGACAGCCGAACTACCAGAAGCTGGCCGACAACGCGCTGTGGCTGACCGGCCGGCAGCAGGGGAATCCGGTCGACGATCCGCCGCCGCTGCGCCGTCCCGATTCGTTCTGGTATTCGCGGCAGTTCGCGGCCGACCTGGTGACGGATCCGAACTTCATCATCGAGGACATCAACGGCGAAGCCCCGGGCGGTGAGGAGTCGACTCTCGACACGCTGTACCTCAGCCAGGAGTCGCAGGCGCAGTACGTCGATCGGCCGATCATGACCTACTACCACGGGGTCGAATTCAAGAAGGTCGACTTCGACAGCTCGGTCATCGATACCTTCCCGGCCACCCGGGACACGGTGGTGTACGACCCGGCGAAGTTCGTGTACGCCGGGTTCCCGTTGTGGTACTTCAGCCGGCCCCAGCAGATCGCGCTGGTCGACTTCGTTCTGCAGGACATCTGGGGTCTGCAGCGGGCCAATGTTCCGCGTGAGGCGATTCAGCAGCGGTCGGTGACTGCCTCCGCCGCGGCACCCCCGAACAGCGTGCGGCGCCTCGGAGCACAGGCCGCACGACCGTTGACGCCGCCAGGTGCACGGCCGCTCGCGCCGCAGATTGCACGGCCGCTCCGTTCTCCAGGAGTGCAACGATGATTGAAATGTGGCAGCCCGCCCCCCCGGGGCGGGCCCTCCTCCGGTCGTTCCTGTTTGCCGTTGCGCTGCTGCTTCCCGCCATCGCTTCCGCCCAGTCCGGCTTCCCGGATATCCCGGTGTGGTCGTATCCGGGTGCGTATCAGGCCGGCCCGGATTCGATTGCGGAAAAGGGACGCACGATCACCGTACGGTGGCTGCGCGACCCGGCGGCCGAGGCGCGGAGGGACTTCGGCGGCTATCGCATCTACCGCGTGTTCAATGCGCCCGACAGCTCGCACATGTCGCTGGTGCGCCGCTTCTCGGTGCAGCAAGGCGATTCGGTGTTCCTGTGGCACTTCCCGAAGATCACCGGATCGACGCCGCTCGATCAGCGGGTGGCGACGTTCGTCGACCCCGATTCGAGCGGCAATTTCGTCAAGCGTTGCCGCATCGTCGACGAGTTCGGCCGGTGCGTGAGCCTGCGCGATTCGATCTGGGTGCTGATGACGCCGCCCGGCCCGCACAATGGATTCCGCACCTGGTATTCGATCACGTACGAGGCGCGGAACATCAACGAGAACAACTACGAAGACATGTTCGTGAAGGACCCCGCCTGCACGAACCCGGACACCGCGCAGTGCGTGAACCTCAACAACAAGCTGGCCAACCTGACCGGACCGGTCGAGCCGACCGACGGCCCGTCGGAGAATCTGCTGCAGGTCTCGGTGGTCCCCAATCCATTCCGCGCGAGCGAGGCGTGGGACGCGAACGGGGCCAGCGAAGTCCATTTCATCAACCTGCCGAGCACGGCCCGGATCCGGATCTACACCCTGGCCGGCGACCTGGTGGCCGATCTCCAGCACAACGACCCGGTCCGCGACTTCGCGCGCTGGGACTTGAAAAACGGAAATGGCGAGGCGGTCGTCTCGGGCATCTACGTGTACCGCGTCGAGTCGGGCGTCTTCACGCATCAAAGCCGATTCATCGTCATCCGCTGACGGCCCCTCCGGCGATGCGGCTGGATATCCAGGTGGTGGTATGGCGCGGCTCGATTCCCGAGTCGCGCCATCGTGTTCAGGCGGTGTGCGCCGACTCGTCCGGAGCCGTACGCGCCGCAACCGCCGAGCCGCGCCTGATGACCGCGTTCCGCTCGTCGGCCAAGCCGTTCCAGTTGCTGCCGCTGGTCGAGCGCGGGCACGCCGATGCGTTCGGCTTCGACGAGCCGACGCTCGCGGTGATGGCCGCATCGCACACCGGAAGCCGCCGCCATGTCGCGCTCGCGCGCGGGATCCTCGAGCGGATCGGGGTCGACGAGAGCCTGCTCGCCTGTGGTTTCCACGATCCCACCGATCCCGAGAGCCTGGCCGATCTCCAGCAGGATCCGTCGCTGCGCTCGCCGATCTACAACAACTGTTCGGGCAAGCACGCCGGGATGCTCGCACTATGCCTCGCCGAAGGTTGGCCGCTCGCGGGCTACGAACAGGCCTCCCATCCGCTCCAGCAGCTCATGCACGAGACGGTCGCGGCCCTGTGCGGCTGTCCGACCGCGGCGGTGGCGGTGGCGATCGACGGCTGCAGCGCGTGCGTCTTCGGACTTCCGCTGGCGGCGATGGCGACCGGCTATGCCCGTCTGGCGGCCGCCGATCCGGCGGGAGTCCCGCGCGAGCGGGCCCTGGCCCGGATCCGGAGCGCGATGGCGGCGCACCCGTTCGTGGTCGGGGGCCTCGATCGCTTCGACACCATCTTCGGCGAGCGCACGGGTGGCCGCCGGATCTCCAAGGTCGGGGCCGAGGGACTCGAGTGCGTTGCGATTCCTGAACACGGGCTCGGCGTGGTCACCAAGTGCGAGGACGGCAATCTGCGGGCGAGCGGGCCGGCGACGCTCGCGCTGCTCGAGCACCTGGACCTGCTGACGCCCGCCGAGATCGAAGCGCTCGCCCCGCAGCGACGTCCCGTGATCACCAACGTCGTGGGACGGACGGCAGGCGTCATCGAAGCCGAGGTGCGAGTGCTGGATCCGGCCCGCTGAACGCGGGGCCGGGAACCGCGGGGACCGCGCGGAGCGCGGGTTCTCCGTGGTATTCTCGCGACCTGCTCGTTCCCCGCGTGCGACCGACAACGACCATGCCCGACCGATCTCTCATCGTCCTGGTGCTCGCGGCGACGCTCGCCACCGGGGGAGCCCCGCTCCCCGCGCAGGCGGCGGCCCGGACTCCGGCCGCCGTCGACGACCGCTCCGCGCGGCTCTCATCGGCGCTCGCGACCCGGCTCGACCTGCGGCTGCTTCCGTTCGCGCTCGGGGAAGCCGGCGAAACCGCCGGCGTGTGGGTCGAGTTCGCCGACAAGGGCGAGACCGATGCCCGTGACCTCGCGGCCCGTCTTGCGGACGCCGAAGCGTCGCTGTCGCCGCGCGCACGTGCGCGCCGGATCAAGAACCATGTCACCCCGCTGGTCGACTATCGCGACCTGCCCGTACACGCGCCTTATCTCGACGCACTCGCAGCCCGTGGGTTCGCGGTGCGCGGCGTCTCCCGCTGGTTCAATCAGGCGGCGGTCACGGTGACGCAGGGCCAGCTCGAGACGCTGGCCGGACTCGCCGCGGTCGCGCGCATCACGCCGATCGAGCGCATGCGCCACTCGATCGATCTGTCTGCGAACGATGAAAGCACGCCGGCCGAACGGTCACAGGGCGGGGCGCGCACCCGCGACGCAACGCAGACCGCGAAGCCGTGCCTGCCGGTCGACTATGGCCTGACCACGTCCGCGATCCAGCAGATGAACCTGGCGGCGCTCCACGACTCGGGCTACACCGCGGCGGGGGTGCTGATCGCGGTGCTGGACGCCGGATTCAACCGGTTCGACCGCCAGGAATCGATGCAGCACCTGGCGATCCCGCTCGATCACCAGCGCGACTTCGTGCGCGCCGTGTGGGGCGTGCAGGACACCACCGACCTGGGACTCCGGCACGGCACCTGGGTGCTGGGATGCATGGCCGGGCGCAAGTTCGGAACCTACGTCGGCTCGGCGTTCGACGCCACGTACGCGCTCGCGCGCACCGAGAACGAGATCGGGGAGGTCCCGCAGGAGATGGTGAACTGGGGGCTGGGCGCCGAATGGGCCGACAGCCTCGGCGCCGATCTCATCAACTCCTCGCTCGGCTACTTCACGTTCGACGATCCGCACCAGGACTACACCTACGCCAGCATGAACGGGCACACCACGATCGTCACCCAGGCGGCGCAGATCGCCGCCAGCAAGGGGATCCTGGTGGTCACTGCGGTCGGCAACGAAGGCAGCTCGGGCTGGCACTGGCTGATCGCGCCCAGTGACGCGAACGGCGACAGCGTCCTCGCGATCGGTGCGGTCGACTCGACCGGGGTGGTCGGCGGCTTCTCCTCGTATGGGCCGAGCTTCGACGGCCGCACCAAGCCGGATCTCGCGGCGCGCGGGGTGCTCGCACGACTGGTCGGCGGCACGGCGAATCCGCAGGGCTACACGACCCTGAACGGGACCTCGTTCGCCACTCCGTTCGCGGCCGGCGCGGCCGCCTGCCTGATGAGCGGACGTCCCGACTGGACCGCACGTGACGTGGCGCTCGCGCTGCGGATCACCGCATCGAAGGCCGCCAATCCCGACTCCCGCATGGGCTACGGGATCGTGAACGCGTTCGCGGCGCTCGGCTACGATCCGGTGACCGGCGTGGTGTCGCCGCCCACCCAGGCCGCGCGCCTCCGCCTGGTCGGCGCCCATCCCGCGCGACTTTCGACCGGCATCTCGTTTCACGTCTCGCCCGCGGTTGCCGACGAGCGGGGCGTGGCCGGCCGGCTCCGCATCTTCGACGCCGGCGGACGGCTGGTGCGGGACCTGTGGTCCGGCACCCTGTGCTGCAGCGGCGTCTCGGTGGTCTGGGACGGGCGGAACGAGAACGGCGAGGCGGTCTCGTCGGGACTTTTCTTTGCCAGCTTCGAAGCCGCCGGACGCCGCACCACCACGCGGATCGCCGCGCTTCGTTGATTCCATTTCCGTTGACTCCCATCCTTCCACAACGTTCGGGAACCCCCGCATGAGAATCCGGTTTGCGCATGCCCTGCTGATCGTGGCCGCGACGATGTCGTGGATGAATGCACCCGGGACCGCCGCCGCCCTGATCCCCGGCACGGTCGAGCGCTACACGCTCGCCAACGGCCTCCAGGTGGTGCTCGCCTCCGATCCGGCGGCCGCCGCCGTCGACGTGGCGGTGTGGTACGACGCCGGCACCCGGCTCGAGCCGGCCGGCCGCACCGGGGTCGCGCATCTGTTCGAGCACCTCATGTTCCGCGGCTCCGGGCGGTTCGCCGCCGGCGAGCACGCGCGGCGTATCGCCGCCACCGGCGGAACCTTCGGCGCCTTCACCACCGCCGACTTCACCTCGTTCTTCGATACGGTTCCCGCGTCGGCACTCGAGACCGCGCTCGAGCTCGAGGCCGATCGCATGTCCGGTCTGGTGATCGACGCGAAGCGCATCGACGTGACCCGCGACGGCATCCGGGTCGAGCGCCAGCTGCCGCAGTACGGGGCCCCGACCGTGACCGGACTGCAGCGGTTGTACGCGGCCGCGTTTCCGACCCACCCGTATCGCACGCCGTTGTTCGGCGCCGAAGCCGATCTCAAGCGCCTGACGCTCGCGGAGTGCCGCGCCTGGTACCGCGATCGCTACGGTCCCGGTCGTGCGGTGCTCACGGTGACCGGGCGGATCGATCCGGCCGAGGCGCGCACGCTGATCGCGAAGCACTTCGGCGCGCTCAAGGGCGGCAAGCCCACCGCCGCGCCACGGCCGAAGGTCGACCTGACGCAGAACGGGCGCCGGGTGAGTGAGCGCGGCCGCGCTGCGTTCCGGATCCTGTGGACCGGATGGACGCTGCCGGGACGCGGGGATCCGGATCTCGCGCCGTTGCTGCTGCTCGCCGCGACGCTCGCGCGCGGCGAGGATTCGCGGATCACGCGCACGCTGGTCGAGCAGAGCCAGAGCTGTGTCTTCAGCGACGGCGACCTCGAGGCGCGCGCGGACGCGTCGCTCCTCTACTGCATGCTGGCGCTCGCTCCGAACGCCGACAGTGTCGCGGTCGAGCGCGAGCTGATGACCGAGGTCACCCGGCTCACGAAGGAGCCGCTGACCGCCGACGAGCTCGAGATCGCCCGCCGCCACGCCGAATCGGCGATCCTGTTCAGTCTCCAGGGCGCGCGCGGCCGCGCGATCGCGCTCGGAACCTCGGTCACCGCCACCGGTGACGAGCAGGACGCGACCCGGCAGCTCGAACGCATCCGCGCCTGCACGGCCGCCGACATCCAGCGGGTGGCGGCGCGCTTCCTCACCGCGCCGCGGCGCACCGTGGTGTGGATGGCCGCCCTGCCGGGCGGGCCGCGCGGAGGTGCGCGATGACCCGGCCGGCTCTTGTTCGGATCGGGTCGGCGTCGGGGTTCGCGCTCGGGGTGCTGATCGCGGGCGCGTGTGGCGCGCACGCGGCGGTCGCTCCCTACCGGCCGCCCACGCCGGTGGTGCGCACGCTTTCGAACGGTGTCACCGTCGCGGTGTTCCCCGACCACCGGCTTCCGATCGTCCAGGCGGCGCTGCTGGTCCCGGCGGGCAGCGCGCAGGAGGCGCCCCGCGAGGTGGGCATCGCGTCGCTGACCGCCGCATGCCTGTCGCGCGGGACCGCGTCGCGCAGCGCCGACGAATTCGACCTCGAGCTGCAGCGCCACGGGGCGACGCTCAACGCCTCCGCGGGACGCGAGTACGCAACCGTGAGCCTGGGGCTGCCGGCGAGCGAGTTCGAGGCCGGCCTCGAGCTGATGACGGAGGCGGCGTTGAACCCCGGGTTCGCCGACGAGGAGGTTGACGCGGCCCGGACGCGGCTGCTCCAGCAGATCACCGCCGGTCGCCAGAACATCGGAACGATCGCCGACGATCATGCCATCGCGCTCGCGTTCGCGGGCGCGGCCGGTCATCCGATTTCGGGAACGTTCGAGACGCTGCCCGACCTCCATCGGGCCGAGGTGCAGTCGTTCCATCGCCGCTGCTACCGCCCCGATCGCGCGCTGCTGGGAGTGGCGGGCGACGTCGATCCGGAAAAGGTGTTCGCGCTCGCGCAGCGCCTGTTCTCGTCGTGGAGCGGGCAGGCTCCGGCCACCGGTGCCGCCCGTCATGCCACCGGAAAGGGAACCCGGGTCCGGATCGTGGATCTGCCGAATCGAACCCAGGCCGAGTTCCGCTACGTCTTTGCGGTGCCCGGCCGTGCCGACAGCACCGCCGCCGTCACCCAGGTGCTGGCCGCCCTGCTCGAGAGCGGCCGCGATGCGCGCGGCGGGCTGCTGCCGCGCGACGAACAGGCGCACGTTACCGCGCTCGGCGGCGCCGGACTGCTGGTGGTGTCGGGCAATGCGCCGGTCGACTCGGTCGCGTCGCGCCTGCACTCGATCCGCGCCGCACTGGCGGGCCTCGCCGAGCGTCCGATCGACGCCGCGACGCTCGAGGCCGCGCG
>Ga0111538_10008236_pt1 | contig 13994 bp, 11 predicted proteins | sample SoiMethybrSBSTD1_FD_79669 | JGI IMG/M metagenome (GOLD analysis project Ga0111538, IMG submission 79669) | Bulk soil microbial communities from a Populus tree surrounding site in Tennessee, USA - Soil MetaG P. TD hybrid SBSTD1 (version 2)... | ecosystem: Environmental > Terrestrial > Soil >... | reverse complement strand
GGTGCGTTTGAAGTAGGCGTCGTAGGTCGCCGGATCCCAGTCGAAGAATGTCGTGTTGTTGATGAAGTTCTTCACCAGGAAGTGGCTGGCGTCGCCCAGCAACGCGGAGGTTTCGGCGATCTCGTCGAGCGAGGCGACTGAAGGCCCGAGAATGTGGAACACCGCAAAGTTCAGCTGACCCTTCTTGGCGGCCTCCAGGAAGCCGATGTCGCGCAGCGACTTCAGCGTGATCGACATCAGCCCGGCGCGCACGTCGATCACGGTGATCTGCGCGTCGGTCGACGAGATGGTGTCGAACACCTTCATCTGGTCGGCGGTCGAGGTGATGTCGACCACCTCGGTGACGTCGGGATGGAAGCGGTGCAGCGTGCCGCGCGGCCACTCGGTGTCGAAGGCGCGGGTCGGGATGCTCTGGGCGATCAGGTAATCGAGCAGCGCGCGCGCCACAGTGGTCTTGCCGACGCCGCCTTTGTCGGCGCCCACCAGGATCACTGCAGGTTTGGCCATCCGCGGTCCTTCAGAATCAGGTGCGAGGCGACGCTGTCGCCCGGCGCTGCGTCAAGAACATGGCAGAACCGTTACGCGATTCGCACCGCAGCGACGGAGATTTCCCCCACTGTTTCCGTGAGCTGTCACACGGCGTGTGGTTCAGCTGCGGCTCTTGGGACCCCAGGGCCCTGGATCGGTTCCCGGCAGGGGGCTGCCGATCGGCGCTTGGCCGGGCAGGAACGGCTTCGGCGGCTGACCCGAGACACCGCCCGAAGTTCTGCCGGGCAGTTCGGCGGGCGCTTCGCTTTGCGGGATGCCGGCGTTCGGATCGACTTCATCCGGCAGTGCGAGCGGGCCGGGATCATGGCCGCCCGCGAACTGCACCAAAGCGTGAACCCGCGACTCGACCGAAGGGTGCGTCGCGAACAGGTCGGCAAAGCCTTCGCGCGGATTGTCGACGCACATTTCCATCACCGCAGAGGTGGCGTGATGCAGCTCGCCGCGGCCCTCGATCTTGCGCAGCGCCGAGATCATGGCGTCGGGATTCTTGGTCAGTTCCACCGAGCCGGCATCGGCCAGGAATTCGCGCCGCCGCGACAGCGCGAAACGGATCACGATCGAAAGCAGCCACGCGACCACGACCAGCGCGATCGCAATGATGATGACGATGCCGGCGCCGCCCTTGCCGCGGTCGCCGTCGCTCGACCGGCTGCCGCCGAACCGCCAGCCGCCCTGGAAGAACAGCCGGAACATCAATTCGGCGAAGAAGCCGATCACGCCCGCGATGATGACCGCGATCACCATCATGCGCACGTCGCCGTTGCGGATATGGGTCAGCTCGTGGCCGATCACGCCCTCGAGCTCGGCGTCGTCGAGCGCCGCGATCAGGCCGGTCGTGACCGTGATGGAATACTGCTTTTCATTGAGGCCGGTCGCGAAGGCGTTGAGCGACTCGTCATCCATCACCTTGAGCTTCGGCATCGTGATGCCGCGCGAGATGCAGAGATTTTCCAGCAGATTGTAGAGCCGCGGCTCCTCCATGCGGGTGACTTCGCGGCCGCCGGTCACCGCGTCGATCAGCTTCTGGTGGAAGTGATAGGCGATGACGATCCAGATCAGCGTGCCGCCGGTCGCGGCGGGCAGCGCATAGAGGAAGTCGCGCCAGGCGCGCCGCATCAGCCACGTCACCGAGGCGTCGTACATCAGCCCGTTGGCGAGCAGCGCACCGGCGAACACCATCAGGTAGACCAGGAAGAACAGCCCGATCATCAGATAGATCGAGCGGCGCCTGTTCGCCTGGATGTGGGTGTAAAGACCGTAAGCGGCCGCCATAAGGGCCTCGAACCTGCGTCGTTATCCAGCCGCGCCCCTCGCTGCGAGGGAGCGCGGCCGCCAGAACCGCAGCCTAGAACTTGACCTGCGGCGGCTTGTCGAGCTGGGCGCGCTCGGTTTCGCCGACGTCGAAGAACTGGCGCTGCGAGAAGCCGAAGATCGAGGCGAACAGCGCGGCCGGGAACTGCTGGATGCCGGTGTTGTATTCCGAGACCGCGTTGTTGAAGAAGCGGCGGGCGGCCGCGATCTTGTTCTCGACGTCGGAAATCTCGGCCTGAAGCTGCTGGAAGTTCTGGTTGGCCTTGAGGTCCGGATAGGCCTCCGACAGTGCGAACAATTGCCGCAGCGCGCCGGTCAGCATGTTCTCGGCCGCCGCCTGCTGGGCCGGCCCTTGCGCCGCCATCGCTTGGTTGCGGGCCTGGATGACCGCCTCCAAGGTGCCACGCTCATGGGCGGCGTAGCCCTTCACGGTCTCGACCAGGTTCGGAATCAGGTCGTGGCGCAGCTTGAGCTGCACGTCCACGTCGGCGAAGGCCTGACCGACCCGCTGCCGCATGGCAACGAGCTGGTTGTAGATCATGATGATCCACAAAATGAGCACGACTACGACACCAAGGACGATCCAACCGGTGGTGGACATGACGCTTTGGCTCCTGCGGGGGGATGGCGCGGTCTGGGTAGAGGATTAGCACGGGCTGCGGCCCGAAACAGGGGCTGTCGGGTGGTCGACACAAAGTAGGGAGCCGGCGGTGGCCAAAACAGGGGACCAAAAAAGACCCCAGGCCAAACGGCCTGGGGTCGGATCGCCGGACGACTGTTCGGGGGGCGGGGGGAAGCCGCCCGACGGTACGTAACGGGTGCCTAACGCGCGACCTGTCATCTCGTTCCCGCCGGGGTTCGGTGATCGAAAAAGATATCCACAGCTTCCCGCGAATCCGCGTCGGGCGCCCGACAGAACCCTGGGCCTAGCTGGCTTCCCGGATCTTCACCGCCGCTTCGAGGTCGACCGAGACCAGCTGCGACACCCCGCGTTCCGCCATGGTGACGCCGAACAGCCGGTTCATGCGCGCCATGGTGATCGGGTTGTGGGTGATGATGACAAAGCGTGTATCGGTTGAGCGGGTCATCTCGTCGAGCAGGTCGCAGAACCGCTCGACGTTGTGGTCGTCGAGCGGCGCGTCGACCTCGTCCAGCACGCAGATCGGGGCCGGATTGGTGAGAAACACCGCGAAGATCAAAGCGAGCGCGGTCAGCGCCTGTTCGCCACCCGACAGCAGCGACAGCGTGGCCGGCTTCTTGCCGGGCGGCTTGGCGTAGATTTCGAGGCCGGCCTCGAGCGGATCGTCGTGCTCGATCAGCTGCAATTCGGCGCTGCCGCCGCCGAACAGCTCCGCGAACAGCCGCTGGAAATGGCCGTTGACCACCTGGAAGGAGGTCAGCAGCCGTTCGCGGGCCTCCTTGTTCAGGCTGATGATGCCCTGCCGCAGCCGCGCGATCGCCTGGACCAGGTCGTCGCGTTCGGCGGTGAGCGCGTTGTGCTGGGCCTCGATCTCGGAGAGTTCCTCCTCGGCGCGCAGGTTGACGGCGCCGAGCCGTTCGCGGTCGCGCCGCAGCTTGTCGAGCTCGGCCTCGATGGCGGCGACCTCCGGCATCGCGGCGTCCGGCTCGATGCCGGCCAGCGCCGCGACGCCGTCGGGCTCGCATTCCAGCATGTCGCGGATTTCATGCTCGATGTCGGCGAGCCGGCGCTTGGCGCCTTCGACCCGCTCGGTGGCGCGGGCCTGCTCCTCGCGCGCAACGCCGAGCGCTTCGAGCGCGGCGCGCATCGCGCGGTCGCAGGCCGCCAACGCATTCTCGGCCTCGGCGAGGCGGTCGGCGGCATCGCGACGGGTCGCTTCGGCGGCTTCGATCTCGGTGATCAGCGCGCGGCGCTTTTCCGCGAAGGCGGCTGGCGCATCGGCGAACGAATCCCGCTCGGCCTGGGCCTCGCGGCTGCGCGCTTGAAGCGTGGCGATCTGGTTGCGGGCGCCGTCGGCGCGGTCGCTCCAGGCCTTGCGGTCGGCGGCGATCGCGGTGAGCCGGCGCTCGGCCAGCTCCACCTCGCGCGCCAGCGCCTGGGCCTCGGCGCGGACTTCGGCGAGGGCTACGCGCTTGCCGTCGATCTCGGCGCGCACCGCGGCGAGCTTCTGCTCGATCTCGGCGGCGGGCTGCAGCGCCGCCATCGCGCGCTCGGCGTCGGCCCTGGCGGCAGTGGCCTCGTCGCGGTTGCCGATCAGCCGGCTCTTGGCCTCGTTGAGGGCGGAAATCCGTGCCGCATTGCGCGCCATGTCGCGTTCGGCGGCGGCATGCAGGTCACGCGCGCCGTCGGCGTCATGTTGCGTGGTCCGCCCGCGCTCGCGCGCCGCGACTTCGGCATTGGCGGCGTTGGCGAGTTCGGCTTGCGCGGCCTCGACCAGCTTGCGCTTGCGTTCGACTTCGGCACGTGCCCCGGCGAGTTCGCCGTCGATCTCGGCCAGCCGGGCGCGTTGCGCAAGCCGCCGGGCCGCGCCGGTCGGGGCGTGCGCGTCGGCCGCGAAGCCGTCCCAGCGCCACAGATCGCCTTCACGCGACACCAGCCGCTGGCCGGGCTTGAGCAGCCCGGCCAGCCGCGATCCGTCAGCCTTGGCAACCACGCCGATCTGGGCGAGACGGCGCGCCAGTTCGGGCGGCGCCTTGACGTTGGCGGCGAGCGGTTCGGCGCCTGCGGGCAAGGCCGGGTCGGACGCGTCGATCTCAGCGCCCATCCAGCGCATCGCGTTGGTCTGGTCGACCGGGGCGTCGAGGTCGTCGCCCAGCGCGGCGCCGAGCGCGGCCTCGTAGCCTTTCTCGACCGTGATGTTGTCCATCACGGGCGGCCACATCTTCTTGGTCTCGATCGCCAGGAGCTTCATCAAGGTCTTGGCTTCGGTTTCGAGCCGCTGCGCGGCGCGCTCGGCTTCGTCGAGCGGCAGCCTTGCGGCATCGAGATTCTTGCGGGCAGCGGCGTGCCGGGCCTCGGTCGCGAGCGCGGTCCGCGCGGCTTCGGCGACGGCGGCCTGCGCGGTCTCGACCGCGGCGGCCAGCGCGGCCAAATCCGGGCGGCTCGCGGCCGCGGCCGTCAGGCCGGCGTCGATGTTGGCGATTTCGCCTTCCAGGCGGGCGATGCGCTCGGCCTCGGTTTTCAGCGCGGCCGTCAACTGGTTGCGCGTCGCAGTCAGGTCGGCGAGCGCGCCGGTCAATTCGGTGAAGTTCGCTTCGGCGGCCTGCACCACCGCATCCGCTGCGGCGGCGCGCTGGTCAACGCCGGCACGGCGCGACGCGCCGGTCTGCGCCTCGCGCTGCAGCGTTGTCTCCTCGTCCGAGAGCCGCTGCATCGCGGCTTCGGCGTCGGCCGCCAGAGCCTGCTCGCGGCTCGCATCCTCGGCGAACTGCGACAGCCGGCGGTCGAGCTCGGCGATGCGCTCCTTGGCGCGCGCTTCCTCGGCTTCGAGCGTCTCGCGGGCGATGACCAGGCGCTGCAGCGCCGCTGCGGCCCTGGCTTCGGCCTCGCGCACCGGCGGCACGGCCTGCGCGGCGGCCTCACGGCCCTTGCCGGATGCGCTCTGCGCAATGGTCGCATCCGCCACCGCGCGGACGCTCAGGTCCTTGGCGCGATCGCTGTCGACCACCTCGGTCTTGGCGTTGAGCCAGCGCAGATAGAACAGCGTCGCTTCGACCTTGCGCACTTCGGCCGCGACACTCTTGTAGCGCACCGCCTGGCGGGCCTGGCGCTTGAGCGCGTCCATTTGCGAGGCGAGCTGCCGGACCACGTCCTCGACGCGCGTGAGGTTGGTGTCGGCGGCTTTCAGGCGAAGCTCGGCTTCGTGGCGGCGCGCATGCAGGCCGGAAATGCCGGCCGCCTCTTCGAGCACGCGGCGGCGCTGCTCGGGCTTGGCCTGGATGATCTCGCCGATGCGGCCCTGGTGCACCAGCGCCGGCGAGCGTGCGCCGGTCGAGGCGTCGGCGAACAGCGTCATCACGTCGCGCTGGCGCACCTCGCGGGTATTGATGCGGTAGAGCGAGCCCTTTTCGCGCTCGATGCGGCGCGAGATGTCGAGCGTGTCGTAGTCGTTGAATTGCGTCGGTGCTTCGTGCGCGGAGTTGTCGATCTGCATCGACACCTCGGCGGTGTTGCGGGCCGGCCGGTTGTTGGTGCCCGAGAAGATCACATCGTCCATCTCGGCGGCGCGCATCGACTTGTGCGAGGTCTCGCCCATGACCCAGCGCAGCGCTTCGACCAGATTGGATTTGCCGCAGCCATTGGGTCCGACCACGCCGGTCAGCCCCGGCTCGATCAGGAAATCGGTCGGTTCGACGAACGACTTGAACCCGATCAGCCGCAGACGTGTCAGTTTCATTTCGAGTGAGTTCCAATGGCCGCCCGCACCGGGCCGAATCAAACCCCGCCTCAGGCCAACGTGGCATGAGTTCCGCGGGGTCGGGTGCGCAACGGCGCGGAGAATGAATCTTCGCCGCGTGATCGGCAACGGAAACTATCGCCTTATCCCGGGCTAGATGGGGTCCGGCCTGGAAAAGACGAGTCGGATCAAAGCGGTAGGACGGACCTGGCAGCGTCCGGAGGTTGTCGGCAGCCGCGACATCACGGCCGGGTTGGTGATGTCAGCGCGCCGCAATCGGCGCCCGGGCGCCGACTGATTCGGGCGGCGATTTCGAATCAGCTCTTGAGCAGCGGGTCGATGACCTTGGCGAGATCATCGATGGTGCCGACGCCGCGCTGCATCTTGCCGTTGACGAACAGCGTCGGTGTCGAACTGACGCCGAACTTCGAACTGGCCCGGTTCTGCTCCGCCTGCAGGCCATCGAGCACCTTTTGATCGGCGAGGCAGGCCTTGTAGGTCTGCTCGGTGAATCCGGCCTGTCTCGCCAGTGCAAACAGCGGCGGGCCAGGATCCTGGACGTAGGCCCAGCTTTCCTGGCGCTCGAACAGCACGTCCACCATGGCGAAAAATCTCTCTTTGCCGCCTTGGGTGGCGGCGCAACGCGCCAGCATCGAGGCGGCGGCGCCGCGCTCGTTCAGCGGATACTCCCGGAAGATGAAGAGGACTTTCCCGGTGTCGATGTAGCGCTTTTTCAATTCTGGAAACACGGTCTTGTGGAAGTTGCCGCAGTGCGAGCACCACAGCGAGGCGTATTCGATGATGGTCACGGTGGCGTTCGGATTGCCGAGCGACATCTCACCGAGTGGCGGCGGCACCATGATTTCGGTGGGCGCGTTACCTTGGGCATGCGCGGTAGCAAACGGCAGATCGAGCGCAGCCAGCAATGCCAACGCGCTGGTGGCGGCAAGGAACTCGCGACGTGTGATCACAACAGGCTCCGTGTCATCTGGCTGCGACGGGCTTCGCCATCGCGCGGCAATTGTGTGCGGCGCGAATGTGGCATTGGCGGGCCATTCCGCCAAGGGCTTCCGGTCACGTTCGGGTGAGAGTGCTTAATGTCGGAAAGCCGGAGATTTCGGCGTTTTCTCACCCGAATGCGTAGACCAGCGCGAACACCGCGAACAGCGGCAGCATGAACCAGACGTAGAGGTTGGCGACCGGCTTCCAGGCATCCTGTACCGCCGCCTCGGTTCCGGGCGGCGGCCGGCGGCGCAGGATGTACCAGCAGATCAACCGCCAGACCGGAACGATCGAGGCGACCGCAACCCAGCAATTGGCTTCGTAGACCCGCTCGGGGTCGCCGTCGCCCATCACGACGCGGAAGAACCACCAGAAGCCCACGATCAGGAGGTCGATGAAGACGTAGCTCGGGTGGCTGGTGGGGAAGCCGTAGTCGACGGTTGCGCTCGGCATCACCGCGACGGCGTCGAGGTTTCCGGACTTGAACACCGGCGTCCAGCTCACGCCCGCGATGCGCGGGAACAGCGGTCCCCACATCAGCCAGATCAGCAGCGCGACGCCAATCGCGCCAAACGCGAAGTCGGCGCCGTCGAGCGGCGGCGGCGTGTAGCTCAACCGCCGCGGCCAGATCGCGCGGTAGAGATAGGGCGAAAGCCCGCCGAGAAAGATCGTCATCAGGAATTCGGCGAACAGGATCTGCACGATGCTGGGCAGCTTGGTGAAGTGCTGCATGGAAAACATCGGCGCCACGCCCGCGAAAACGTCAGCTCTTCTTGACCGCCGCGCCCAGCCGGGCCAGCGCCATCCGCAGTTCGTCGTCGGCCACCTCGGTGAGGGTGGCGGCGACCTCGGCAGTCGCCTGCGGATCGATCTTCGGCGCGGCGCGGCGCTCGCGGCGGGCCAGCGGCGCCTGACGCAGCGCGATGCCGCCGACCGCCTGCCAGCCGAAGAAGCGGTTGACCCGCTCGATGATGACGTTGGAAAGATGCTGGATCTCCAGTGCCACCGGGCCCTCGACGCGAAGCACCAGCGTCGCCGGCTCGGCCGGCTCGCCCTCGACGCCGCGCGGCCAGTTCAGCTTGATCGGCTCGGCATGGGCCGCGATCTCAGGGCCGACGATGTCGCGCCAGCGCGTGACCAATTCGGTCGACGCGAAGCCCTGCCGCTTGAAGGTCTCGGCCAGGAAACCGGTTGCCAGTTCCGAAAGCTTGCGGGCGGGGCGGGGCTTGTTCACGGCGTGTGGCTCTGTCACATCGAGGGCATGAGTCTAGCAGGCGAGATGATCCGTAAAAAGCGAATGACGAAGCCGTCGTCACGCCGGCTTGTGCCTGATCCAGCGGCGCTGCTCGCCTGGTACGATCGTCACCGCCGGGCGTTGCCGTGGCGCGCCCGCCCCGGCGAGGCCGCCGATCCGTATCGCGTCTGGCTGTCCGAGATCATGCTGCAGCAGACCACCGTGAAGGCGGTCGGGCCGTATTACGCCAGATTTCTGGCGCGCTGGCCGGACATCGCGAGCCTCGCGGCGGCGCCACTCGACGACGTGCTCAGGACCTGGGCCGGGCTTGGCTATTACGCCCGCGCCCGCAACCTGCATGCCTGTGCCAAGACCGTGGTCGAGCATCACGGCGGCCGCTTTCCCGACACCGCCGAGGCGCTGCGCGCATTGCCCGGCATCGGGCCCTACACGGCCGCCGCGATCGCGGCGATCGCGTTCGACCGCCGCGCTGCCGCGGTCGACGGCAATATCGAACGCGTGATCGCGCGGCTTTACGCCATCGAGACGCCGCTGCCGGCGGCAAAAGTCGAAATCCAGGCGCACGCCGAGAATTTGCTGCCGGCAAAACGCCCCGGCGATTACACCCAGGCGATGATGGATCTCGGCGCCACCATCTGCGCGCCGAAGAATCCGGCCTGCGTGCTTTGCCCGTTCGTTGAAATGTGTGCGGCGCGCCGCGTCGGCGATCCTGAAACCTTTCCGCGCAAGGCGCCCAAGGTCGAAGGCCGGATGCGACGTGGCGCCTCGTTCGTGGCGATACGCGCCGACGGCTGCGTGCTGGTGCGCAGCCGGCCATCCAAGGGCCTGCTCGGCGGCATGACCGAGGTGCCGTCGACCGCCTGGAGCCGCGAGTTCGACGAGAGTGCCGCGTTGGCCGAGGCGCCGGTCCGCGCCAGATGGCACCGCTTGCCGGGCGCGGTCGAGCACGGCTTCACCCATTTCCCGTTGCGTCAGTCGGTCTACGTCGCGCGCGTGCCGGCACAGACCAAGGCGCCGGCCGGCATGCGCTGGGTGACATTGGCCGATCTGCATGCCGAGGCGTTGCCCAATGTGATGCGCAAGGTGGTGGCGCATGCCGGGCTGGACCGGCCGCGGTGATTGCAACACAATAACCTGATGTTGCCGTCGCAACGCGCGCTGTTCGACATCCCGGCCGATGTCTGCTTTCTCAATGCCGCGTCATGGAGCCCGCTGCCGCTTGCGACCGTCGAGGCGGGACGCCGGGCGGTCGCCCGCAAAAGCCAGCCGTGGCGGCTCGACCCGGATTTCGCAGCGGGTCAGTACGAGCGCGCCCGCAAGGCCGCTGCCCGGCTGATCCACGCCGACCCCGAGGACGTCGCGCTGATCTCGTCGGTCGGCTATGGGGTTGCGACCGCCGCGAAGCTGCTCTCGGTGCCGCCGGACTCGCGCGTTCTGGTGTTGCGGGACGATCATTCCTCGCCGGTGCTGGAATGGGCGACGCGCGCCGGCGAGGGCGGCTTTATGGTCGAAGCCGCTCGGCCTGCCGAGAACGGCGATTGGACGCAGGCGGTGCTCGACGCCATCGAACGCCCGAGCGCGCCGCCGTTGGCGGTGGTTTCAATTTCGTCGGTGCATTGGTCCGACGGCGGGGCGATCAACCTCGGCCAGGTGGCGCCGGCGGTCCGTTCGCGTGGCGCGGCGCTGTTGGTCGACGCCACCCACAGCGTCGGCGTCGTCGACCTCGACGTGCGCGCGCTCGATCCGGATTTCCTGGTGTTCCCGACCTACAAGTGGCTGCTCGGCCCCTACGGCCGCGCCTTTCTCTATGTCGCCAGGCGCCACCAGGATGGCATTCCGCTCGAGCAGACCAGCTACGGCAGGCGTGCGGTGCGCGCCGAGCAGGACGTCTATTTCACCGACACAAGTTACGTCGATGGCGCGCGGCGCTACGACATGGGCGAACGCGATCATTTCATCTCGATGGAGATGGCCTCGATCGGCATGGAGCTGGTCGCCGACTGGGGTTCGGCCGCGATCGTCGAGCGGCTGGCGATGCTGACCGGGCGATTGGCGGACGGTCTGCGCAGCAATGCGGTGACGGTGCCGGATGCCCGGGTGCGGGCACCGCACATCCTGAGCCTCGGCTTCGAAGGCGGCATGCCGCAAGGCCTGACCGCCAGGCTCGCGGCCGAGAACGTACACGTCGCGACGCGGCTCGGCCGCATGCGGATCAGCCCGCATGTCTACAATGACGAGCGCGACGTCGACCGTTTTCTGGCGACGTTTCATCAGCTGATGCCGCGCTAGCCGTTTTGGTAAAGGCGGTCTTAAAAATGGCAATTGCGAACTATCGCTCGTCGTTGCGCGATGCGCTCTGAGTCTTTTGACATGCGAGTTGAACTCGTTGGTCCCGTCGAGTTTGGGTTGTATTAACCCCTCATCGCCTAGTGTCGCGGTGGGGATCCGGGGATGCTTGCCGCCATCCAAGACGATGTGGTCGTCATTGAACGACCAGTGGAACGTCGCACGATTTACGCGATGCCCGGGCACTATTGCCTGTCCGGCTGGCGGGATGACAGCGGCAAGCCCCGAATTCTCGAGTGCAAGGTCGTCAACTTCACGTCGGATCACCTGACGGTCGCCGCGCCCGTGAAGGGCAGCATCGGCGACACCGTTTCGATCTACTTTGCGCTGCTCGGCAAGTTCGAGGGGCCGATCCTGCGCACGCTGCCGACCGGCTTCACGATGCGCATCGTCGCGACCTACGAAGAGCGAGCTCTGCTCCAAACCAAGCTGGCTTGGTATCAGAACGCGGCCCAGCGCGAATTGCGGCGGCATGCCCGCTTGATACCGATCAGACCGGATTCGACGCTGCTCACCAGCGACGGCCAGGTGCACAGATGTGAGGTGCTCGATTATTCGGCGTCGGGCGCCGGCATCCGGGCCGACGTGACACCCGACGTCGGAGAGATGGTGACCCTGGGCTGGATCAATGGCCGCGTCGTCCGTCATTTCGGTGGCGGCTTTGGCATCGAATTCGTGCTGGTGCAGAACTCCACAGATGTCGAGAAGCTGATCCTCCGGCCGCAGCTATGACCGAGCTGTTGGTCATATCGTCCGATGTGAGGGAACTGGAAGACAGCCTGCAACCTCTCAAGAAGCTTTTCTCGCTTCGCTTCGAGGGCCTCGACCGGCTGGCGAAATTGACCCCCGCGCCACGAATGCTGGTCGATGTCGATCTCAGCCCGCGCAACAAGGACCGCATCGTGCAGTTGCGCGAATGGCTGCTGCGCCGGCCGCCGGACGCCAAAGTCATCTTTGCCACCGAGAGGAAATCCCATCTCGCAGAGGCCCAGGCCTTTGCGATTGGCGCGACCGGGACGGTTTCGCGTCCGATCGACGCCAAGGCGGTCGTGGCGGCGCTGTGGGGTGAATTTTCCAGCCTGGCCGGCGATCCGGAGGCCTTTGCGGCCGGCAAGAAGCTGCCGGCAGCGGTGAAGTCGGTCGATGCCATGCAAAACATCTTTGCGTCGGCGTCTCTCGGCACGGCGATTGACGCCACGCAGTTGAACACCGCCAGCGCTGCCGTTGTCGATCAGATCGCGGCCCAGGGGCTCGAAGTCTGGATCGAGATCGTTCGCATGCACCACAGTCAGACCTACCAGCACTGCCTGCTGGTGACCGGCGTGGCGACGGCATTTGCCCAGCATCTCGGGTTTTCGTCGGCGGATCGAAACCGCCTGTCCACGGCCGGCATGCTGCACGATGTCGGAAAGGCCCGCATCCCAGTCGCGATCCTGGAGAAGCCGGGGCCGCTTGACAAAGACGAGCTGGCCACCATGCGCAAGCATCCCGAGCATGGCCTGGCGATATTGGCTTCGACACCCTCGCTGGCACCCGAGATGTTGGACCTCGTCGTTCATCATCACGAATATCTGGACGGCTCCGGGTATCCGCATGGCCTGAGGGCATCGGAGATTTCCGACCTTGTGCGGATCATGACGATTTCGGATGTGTTCGGAGCCCTGCTTGAAAAGCGCTCCTACAAGCCGCCGCTGTCGGCCGAGCAGGCCTATCAAATCCTGCTCGATATGGGACCGAAGCTCGACAAAGACCTGGTGCGGGTATTTCGAACGGTGTCGACCAACGCTGCGTAGACGTCCCGTACTAGCGCCACAACATCTTGGTCGCGAGCTTGGCGCCTTCGCTGAGCGCGGCGAGCTTGGCCCAGGCGATCTCGGCGTGGACGCGGCCACCCAGCCCGCAGTCGGTGCCGGCGATCACGTTCTCGCGCCCGACGCACTTCGCGAATCGTAAGATCCGTTCGGCGATCAGGTCGGGATGCTCGATCAGATTGGTGGCGTGGCTGACGACGCCGGGCAGAATGAACTTGCCGTCGGGCAGCTTCCTGTTTTCCCACAGCCGCCATTCATGCTCGTGGCGGACATTGCCGGCCTCGAACGAGTAGCACTGTGCGTTGACCTCAAGCATCAGGTCGATGATGTGCGCGAACGGCAGGTCGTGAGTGTGCGGGCCGTGCCAGGAGCCCCAGCACAGGTGATAGCGCACGCGGTCCTCGGGAATGCCCTTGAGCGCGTGGTTGCAGGCTTCGATACGCACCTTGGCGAATTTCTTGACGTAGTCGTCGACGCTCATCGCGGGCTTGATCATGTCCCACCAATCCGGCAGGCCGGGATCGTCGATCTGCAGAATGAAGCCGGCGTTGACGACAGCGAGATATTCGGCGCGCAGCGCTTCGGCGAGCGCGAACACGTAGTCCTCGTCGGTCTTGTAGTATTCGTTGTAGATGAAGTGATCGAGCCAGCCCGGCGCCAGCACGCAGAAGAACGTCTCGTCGACCGGGCGTCCGGCTTTGGCGATGGCGGCCTTGAAGGTCTCGATCTCCTGCGTCAACGCGCCGTTGTCCTTCGGCTTGATCGGGCCGGTCGCGATGGCGCGCACGCGCGCGGGCGGCATCGGCTTCTCGCCCGGCACGTGGAAGATCGTGCCGGTGGCGTCGAGGTCCTTGTAGAACTGCACGAACTCGTCGCGCTCGCGGGTGAAGACGCGGGTTGACTCCGGCTCGCCGGGCTTGAGCTCGCGGGTCTCGATGCCGGTGAAATGCCGGCCGTAATACATGTAATTGCGCGATTTCCAGAACTCGCCGTCGCCGATGCAGTCGATGCCGGCGTCGAGCTGGCGGCGCACCACCTCCTCGAGGCCCTTGGCGATCACGGCCGGATCGACCTTCTCGCCGCGGAACAGCCGGATCGGCATGTCCTCGCAGCCCGCCGGCACCGGCAACCGGCCGGCATGGGTGGTGCGGATGCGATCGGCGCTGCGCTTCATGTTACTGCCCCAGTTTGATGTTGGCGGCGCGAATGATGTCGCCGTAGGTCTTGGTCTCGGCATCGAGCACGCGGTTGAACCCGACCGGATCGGCATACTCGACCTGCACGAAGGTGGCTTTCAGCCGATCGCGGACCGCGGGCTCCTTGACGATGGCCTCGAGCTCGCGG
>Ga0111538_10008235_pt1 | contig 13994 bp, 5 predicted proteins | sample SoiMethybrSBSTD1_FD_79669 | JGI IMG/M metagenome (GOLD analysis project Ga0111538, IMG submission 79669) | Bulk soil microbial communities from a Populus tree surrounding site in Tennessee, USA - Soil MetaG P. TD hybrid SBSTD1 (version 2)... | ecosystem: Environmental > Terrestrial > Soil > Tree... | reverse complement strand
CAGCTGCGCGATGCACCGCTCGGAGCTGCCGGCCGTCAGCTTCAGATCGATCTCGGGATGCTGCCGCTTCAACTCGGTGAGGAGCGGCGGGAAAACGTAGAGGCAGACGGTCATGCCGCCCAGCAGCCGCACCGTGCCGCGCAGCGACTCCTGGCTGTCGGTGATCCCCGCGGTGGTGTCCTTCAAGTCCTGGAAGACGCGATGACTCAATTGCAGCAGCGCTTCGCCCGCGGGCGTGATGCGGATGCGCCGCCCGACGCGCAGGAACACGGGTTCCTTGAGCTCGTCTTCGAGCAGGAGAATCTGCCGGCTGATCGCCGACTGCGAGACGTGCAGCTTCTGCCCGGCCGCCGTGAACGATCCGGTTTCGGCGATGGCTCTTATGATTTCTAGTTGTCGGAGGTCCACGAAGCTCTCCCTGAGTGCATGAAAGAATACATCTCGTGGAGAGATGGTTTCAAGGGGAACCATCCATCGCTTTCCTGGCGCGGGCGATCGACTCCTTCAAGTAATGCTCGTCGAGCTCGATGCCAACGAAGCTCACCCCAAGCGTGGCGCATGCCACCGCCGAGCTCCCCAGGCCCAGGAATGGATCGGCGGCGACGCGGATGCGGGGCAGGCCGTGCAGCCGGAGGCAATACGCGGGCAGCCGCCAGGGGAAGGTCGCCGGGTGCGGCCGTTCCTTGTCGCGGCTTTGAATCGTGTCGTACGGGAGGAACCACGTGTTGCCGCGGCAGCGCAGGCCCGATCCCGCCTGTTGCCACCGGGTGACGTTCGACTTGTCCTGATACTTCACACCGATGGCCCGGCGATCGATCGGCGTCTCGCCGGTCCGGCTGAAATGAAAGACGAACTCGTGGCAATCGTTGAGAAAGCGCTTGCTGTTTATGGGCTTGTAGTGGCCGACCGCGAGGTCGTCTTTGAGTCCGGCCCGCGATCCGGCCAGGGCCTTTTCAATCGCAATCGACTTGACCCAGTGAATGATGTTTTGGAGCTCGAGATGGGGCCGGGCGGCCTGGGCCACATCGAGCGCGGTCCACGGATCCTTGGGCTTGGCCCCGACGTTCAGGAACAGGGACCCGTCTTCGGCGAGCGCCCTGCGCGCCGCCTTGATCCAGTCGGCCGTCCATTCCAGGTACTCCGCTCTCGGCCGGCCGTCATCGTAGGACCGGTATTGGATACCTAAATTGTAAGGAGGGGAGGTGACGATGGCGTCGATGGAGCCGGCGCCGAGGGCCTTCAGCGTGTCGATGGCGTCGCCGTGGAAAAATCGCAGCCGGGTCCGGCCGCGCTCGAGCAAGGCGTATGGTTTTGGCGCGCGGGGCACTGTCCCGCGATTGTACCGGCTGACACCGCCAACCGGTGTCAGGGTCAGTGACGAAATTTGTCTTAGGAGGCTCTCGCGGTCATCGTGGTCAGGGACACCGCCGCGAACCGTTCACGCTCCGCCGACACCGTATGGTTGCGACGATGCGCGTGGCTTTCGCAGCCGACGCCCTTTTCTTCCACGTAAGTGACCTCGCGCGTGCTGGCAATGTCCCGGTACCGACCGACCACACAGCCGCACGACAGCGTCGAGAACCCCAGAATGCGAACGACGCTCATCGATCTTTCCCCTTCGACACCGAAACATAGCAAGGTGCATGCCGGACAGTTGAAGGTCATCGCAGGCAGGGAGACGAGCGTTTCAGATCGAGTTCCCTCTATGAGCGTGGCACTTCTTACACACCGGAATGCGGTCGCGCGCCCACACTCTCGCCGACCGCGATCAACGAAGTTGGATCGAAGTTCAGCGAGTTGAATTCGAGGTGAGCGTCGCAAGTCCGTCACGCGCCGCCTGGTTGTTCGGATCGATGGTCAGCGCCTCGGCGAAGTACCTCTTGGCGCGATCGCGATTCGCGCTCTGGAGCTCGAGGGTCGCCAGGTTCGCGTAGGTTCCCGCCTCCCTCGGATCCGCCTTGATCGACGTCTCGAAGGCGGTTCGGGCGGCGTCGGTCTGACCCGTTGAGGCCAGGGATGCCCCGATCAGGTTATGGGCCTTGGCGTTCGACGGATCGATCGCGACCGCGTTCCGCGCTGCCTGCATCGCCATGTCGAGGCGGCCCTGTATGAAAAACAGTGAAGCCGCGTAGTAGTGCGACCAGGTGTTCTTCGGCGCTTCCTTGATCAGCCGCTGGACGACCGGCTCGAGCCGCCCGGCATCGCCGATGTCCGAAAGGATGGACGCCAATTGCTCGAGGGCGGGGACATCAGCGGGGTTGGCCTGCAGTTGGTCCAGCGGAATCCGCACGGCCGCGTCGATGTTGCCCTGCGAAGCGAGCACCCGTGACAGCCCGAGCTGCACGGCCTTGTGCGCCGGGTTCGCGGCGAGTCTTTTCAGGCGCGACTCCAGGTCATAGATCTTGTTGATCGCCGCCGACGCGCGAATCAGTCCATCGAGCGCCGCTGTGTCATCGGGGTTGGATTCAAGCGCGCGGGCGAGATCCTCATACGCCGGCTGAAAGGCCTCCGCCTTGAGCAGCATGAATCCGCGATCGCGGAGGTCCTCCGCCGTCGCCGCTGCCAGCGCCCTGGCGACGGCCGCAGGCTTCGGACTCCTGGCGGCGAGCTCGCGCAGCGCCGACGCGTTGTCGTCCCGCGCGGTTCCGAAAATGCTGCGCGGTCCCGAGAACTCGAGCGCCGATCGATCGTCGGTCTGCAAGGGCGCCCCGTTGGCCCACGCCTTCAGCGCCTCGCCTTCCGCGACGAAGAGCGAGGTGACTGAGAATGGCCGCGTCACTCCGATCGATGCGAGATCCTCGGCCACCCCGGGCCGCTCCATCGCGGCCGCGATCCCGTCGATGCGGGTGTCGAGCGGCTCGGTCGAGCCCACGAGCAGCACGTCGGCATCGCCCACCAGCCAGAGGGTGCCATTCGGGAACGCCGACAGGAACGTCGCGACGATCGATCGCAGATCGGCGTTGCTGATGTCGTAGGTGTGTGCCCATTGGCACAACACGCCGCCCGGCGCGAGGCGGGCGCGCGCGCCTTCGAAAAACTCGCGGGTGAACAGCGATGCGATGCCCGCCATCCACGGGTTCGACGGCTCGGAGACGATCACGTCGTACGTCTGCGTGCCGAGCATCAAGTGGGTGCGGCCGTCGCCGATGACGAGGCGGGTGCGCGGGTCGCTGAGCGCGCGATGATTCTCGGTTTCGAAGAAGCTCGACGCCGCCACGACTTCGGGAGAAATCTCGAGGACCGTCACGTCGCTGATCGGGTGGCGGAGCGCGGAGCCCAGCGTCACACCGCTGCCGAGCCCGATGATGGCCACGCGCTTCGGATTGGGATGAATCAGCAGCGGCACATGCGCGAGCATCCGCTGCGTCAGCATGTCGCCGGCGTTGGAGGCATCGACCTTGCCGTCGATCGCCAATGAGATGGTGCCCGTGAGCCTGCGCACGGCGACGGTGCCGGTCGATCCCTCGCGATAGGAGAGGAGCTCGCCGGCGGTCAATGCGCTCTCGAGATTCGAGCCCCGTAGTTGCGACGCGTATTTGTAGGCGCCGCTGGAGAGCAGCGCCGGATCCCATTGCGGCACGATCGCGATCGCGATGCCGACCACCCCGGCAAGGGCGAAGCCCGCCATCCGGCTGCGCGTGGGCGGGGACAGCACGAGAATCGCGATCGCCATGATCGTTCCGATTGCCGAGACGAGGCGAATCGTCAGGTGCAGGCCGATCATCGGCACCAGGACAAATCCGGCGAGCAGGGAACCCAGGATCGCGCCGAGCGTGTTGATCGCGTAGATCAACCCGAGCTGTTCCGTGACGCGGTCATCGCCGCCGCCGGCCATCGCGATCGCGAACGGAAACGCGGCGCCGAAGGCGATCGTCATCGGCAGCAGCAATGCCGATACGAGCAGGACCTGGCGGAGCAGCACGTCGGAGAACTGGTAGTCGGGCCTCGAGACGATCTCGCCGATGGTCAACAGCGCCCAATCGACGGCTGACGCCGCGGCCAGTGCGAGACCCGCGCTGATCAGCAGCGTCAACGCGAGTCCCACGCCGGGATTCCTCGCGCGCGCCGCCAGCCGCGACGCGATCGCGGCGCCGATGGCGATGCCGATGATGAAGATCGCGACGACGGTGCTGAAGGCGTAGGTCGTGGGTCCGAGGATCTGCACGAGCAGCCGCGTCCACACCACTTGAAGCGTCAGCGATGCGAATCCACTAGCGCCGAGTGCAGTCGCGGCCATCCAGGGCGAACTGGACCGGGAACCGGGAGCCGGGAGCCGGGAGCCGGAAGACCGCGCGCTGTTCCGGTTCCCGGTTCCCGGTTCCCGGATTCCGGCGCTGTCGGCCGGCAATTCTTCCGACGCGGCACTTCGCATGATGCCCCACGCTCCGGCCGCGGCCATGACGTTGAGCACGACACCGACGAAGGTGGTGCCCCGTAATCCCAGCGCGGGGATCAACGCGAATCCCGCGAGCACGGCGCCCGCCGCGGCGCCAAGCGTGTTGGCCGCATACAACCCGCCGGCATCCTGCGCCGCGGTGGTGGCGGTGCGGACGATCCATCGCGATGCGATCGGAAATGTAGCGCCCATGCATGCGGCCGGCACGCACAGGAGGAACACGCTGGACGCCAGACGTACGAACGCGAACATCGCGCCGCCGTTGCCGTCCGCGTAGGTCGATGCGAGCAGGGGACGGACCGCGATCAACATGAAAGGCATCAGGACGGCGAGCCCGCCAATCGCAATTTCTAATCCGGCGTAGAGCGTCAGGGCGCGGCGCGGCGGGAGCGTGCCCGCATAGCGGCCGGCCGCGCCCGCGCCGGCGGCAAGCCCGCCCATGAATGCCGCGAGCACCGCGCTCGCGGCGGCGAGGCCATGACCCATGTGCAGCGTGAGCAGGCGGGTCCAAACGACTTCGTAGATGAGGGCCGCGGCGCCGGACACCGCGAAGAGGATCAGGAACGGGCCACGCCGCATTACGCAAAGAGTATCAGCTAACGCTGCGGCGGAGCATTGTTGGCAGGAACGTACAGCGTCAGGTGCTGGTCGCGCTGGATCTCGATCAACTTGAAGGCATCGATCACCAGCTGCGCGCGATCGGACTGGATGAAGCGCGAATCGATCACGACGTAGCCCACGTTGCCTTGCGTGATGAGCCGATCGCCGCGCTCATCAAGGCGCGCCCGGACGTCGGCGCCGATCGGCGCTTTCTCACTCAACGAGATCAGCGAGTCGAGGGTTGGGTAGTCCCGGCGCATGCGCTCGACACGCCGCGGGGAGACGCGCGACAAATAACCACCGATCAGCGCCTTGCCATGCCGCGTCTGATTGAACAACGAGCGCGGCCGGAAGTTGCCCGTCTCCCATGTCCCGTCGCGGAAGCCGAACGGCAGCGACAACACGCGCACCGGCCGCGGATCGGCGGCGATGCGGTCGTAGATCGGCGAGATAGCCGCGGAATACAGCGTGCGAGGCGCCGGCCACAACTCGAACACCAGCAGCACCGCGACGAGCGCGCCGATCTGCCGGCGGCGATGCGGCCAGCGCGTTCCGATCGCGGCCAGCGCTCCGGCCATCAGCACGGAGACGCCGATCGCGGCGACCACCGAAAATCTGGTCGGCATCCGCGCGAGACCGACGACGGGAACGTATCGCAACAGCGCCCACGGTCCGGGCACATGCGTGTTGGCGCCGGCGATGTAGACGAACGGGCCAAGCGCCAACAGTGCGAATCCGATCGTGATCGCGACCCAGCCGGCGCTCGGGCGGTACCGCGCGCGCCACATGGCAATGACGACGATTGCGATCGCGACCAGGCTCAGCGCCGCGGTGTATTCGACGAACGTCGTCGGCCGAAGCGCCTGCGGATCCTCCGCCAGCCAACGAGAGATCGGATGCTGGGGATTCGGCGTGATGAACGACAGCAGATCGACGCCACGCGGGCTGCTGCGCCAGAAGATCTTGGGGCTGACGAATTGTCCATCCGCCACGCGGGTGCTCAATCCATACAGCACGGGCGCCAGCGGTCCGACGCACGCAATCGCCGCGATTAGTACGGTCTTGATCGGCAGCGGGCCGAACGCGGGCATCTCGAAATGCGGCCGCCACCACATCACGGCCCTGACGATCGTGAGCAACGTGACGATGAGCACGGGGGTGTAAAGGCTGCGCGCGTGAATCGGCACGCCGAGCAGCGTGAATTCGCCGCCGCGGCCGAGCAGCAATCCGGCGATCAATCCGCCGAAGCAGACCATCAGCACATCGACGGCCCATCGCCACCCGCGCGGCGCCGGCCTGGAAGTGCGCGTGACGCGGAAGAGCGTGGTGCCAACGTAGAGGGTGCCGATGATCACGCAGTAGATGCCGAAGTAGGCATCGGAGAGCGCGGCCCACGCCATGCACAGGCCGACGAGTGCGGCGTCGCGCACCGATCGCGTGCGCTCGGCATTGACCAGGCACCACAGGAACGCCGGCAGCGCCGCCGCGGCCGCGATGCTGAAATGTCCCGTCGTTCGCGCGACCATCGCCGGCGCCCACGCGAACGCCAGCCCCGCGAGCCACGCTTCCCACCGATTCGCCGCGGTCACCCGCCGCGCGAGGCCGTACATCATCACGGCGTTGAGCACGCACACGATCAAGAACACCGCGTTGAACGAAGCCACCACGCCGAGCCAGGAAATCAGCGGCAGCGCCAGCACGTTCGAGAAGGCGGTGTAGTTGTGCTGCGTGAGATCGACGCGTGAGGTGAGCGAGAGAATCTTTTCCGTCGCGAGCGGATTGTGGCCGGTGGTCAGCTCCTGGTGGAACACCCACTGGTTCCAGACATATACACCGGTATCCCCGCCGGGATCACCCGTGAAGTGGGTGCCGAGATGCAGTGGCAATGGCCACGAGAAGGCGGCGGCCGCCAAAACGTAACCGAGCACGACGGCGAGCTGGGAGGCACGCACGCGTCGCATGAGGCGAGGCGCAGACTATCACAACCTGTGCCGTTCAGGCTGTTGGGTCAACGTTTTCCTGCTACCAGTTGAATCGAATCGCCAGCTGTCCTAACCGTCCGCCCGGATCGTAGGTGTTGTCGAGATCGCGATAGGCGGAGTCGGTCTGGAAAATGCCGGCGGCTGAGCCCGGCGTGCGAGACGCGTCAACAATCAGGAAGTTCACGTTGTTGAAGACATTGAGCACGTCGGCGCGGAACTCGAGGCTCCGGCTGCCACCGATTCCGATGCGTTTGGTGACGCCGATGTCGACGCGCATGAACCACGGGCCCACGAACGTCACGTCGCGTGTCGCGCAGTCGCCTGCCTTCAACTGAATGCAGTCGAAGGAATTTGCGGGCGCGAAGTAGCGGCCCTCGGGAACGCCGAGATCGCTGTAGCCGTTCAAATTCGTTGCGCTGACGCTGAACGCACGGCGGGTATTGAGGATGACATCGTCGGGGAACGCAAAGACCGTCGGCAATCCGGTCTGCGGATCGTTTCGGACCTCGAACTTGAACATCTTTTGCGCGTCGGCGTGCGTCATGCCCACCAGGCGAACGTTGCCGAAGCCGGTGGTGCGTGCCTGGAGACGGCCCGCGCCATTGAACTGCCACCCAGACACGATCGAGTCGAGCAGACCGCTCTGTGCCTCGCCGAATGGCAGCGCCCAGTCCCACTGCGCCTTGATCGCGTGACGGATGCTGCCACTGGTTTTGCTCGACGCGCGGCCGAAGTGGAAGCCAAGGAATTCCGATCCTTCTTCCAGGGCGTACTGATAGCTGCCGTTCAGCGCCAGCCCGTGGGACAGCCGTCGTCTCAGCTCGAGTTGCAAGGCGTGGTAGCTGCTGAATGCGCCGCTGTCGCGCACGTTCACCTGGTTGGCGTGCGGATTGACGACGAAGTAGTTGGCAGGCAATCCCGCGGCAATCGCGTTATTGCGGAAGGTCAGGTTGTTGTCGAGATCACCTGCCGCATTGGCGTTGGCATTCGTGGCCGTCGACGTCTGGCTGCTCACAAAATTTGGATTTGGATTCGTGAAGGCCAGCCGCCCGGCAAAGGTGGTGTTGGTCCAGGTCTGCGCCCCCCCGGTATACGCGGCGGGATTGTCGGCGTCGCGGCGGCCGTTGAGATACGCCAGATAAACCGGCAAGGGACTCGTGCCCGTGCCGGCACCGAAATACGCGAACGAGCCGCGGCGGTCTGCGATCCCGGAGGCGTTGTTGGCGCGAAGGTTCACCATCGCGCGCTTGAACTCGTCGAGGAAGCCGTTCTCGATCACGTTGCGCTCGTTGTAATTGAGCGTCGACCACTGATTCACGCCTTTGGTGCCGAGATAACGCACTTCCATCGCGGTGTCGCTGAAGAGCGCGCGCTGGAATCCGACCGACCACGAACGGGCCGATGCCACTTCGATATCCGGATGAAACGCGTTGATGCTGTCGGCGCGGTTCGGGCGAATCGGAATCGGGAACGTCGCGGTCTCCGGGAAACTCGCCGGATAGAGCCGGTTGGGTTCGCGGAGGAGCACCGGCCAGCTCTCCCCCGGTCCGACGATGCCGGTCGTCGCGTTGCGTGTCAGGCTCAACGTGCTTCCCGGGTTGGGACCGTAGATGCCGGTAAACCCCCCGATGCCTTGCCGTTCGAACGATTCGGCATAGCCCGCGCGCAGCGTCGCCTGTTCGGGATTGCCGAGCAGGCCGCGCAGCCAGCCACGTTCGATGTTCGGGCGCCACGCAAAGCCGATGTTCGGCGAGAGGTTGTTCCAATCGACGTTATAGCCGAGCGTTCCGCTCGTCAGCTGCGTGAATTCCGGAACCTTGCCGCCCGACGCCGCGGGATGAGAGAAGTTGCACGCGTCGTAGATGCCGCCGCCGCCGATGCCCGAGACGCCGCAAATGTCGGCCAGGCTCGCCGTTGTCATCGTGTCGTTCGACGGTGAGAACGGCATCTGGACGTCCCAGCGCAAGCCGGCATTCAGCGTCAGCGTCGGCGTCGTGCGCCATGAATCCTGGATGAACCCCGAGAACACATCGAGCTTGCCCTCGCGGCGGCGGCGTCCGAAATTCACGTACTTGTTGGTTTCCGGATCGAGTGCCGCCAGGCCGGTGACGGCAATGACCCGGCCGGTCAGCAACGCATAGAGATCGCGAGCGTCGTTGAGCTGCGCCGCGGACGCGCCGGCGAAGTTGGCGGTCGTGAACAGCGACGCCGCCGGATCGTTGGTCTGGTCGAAGCCGAGATCGATACCCGTTGTGAGCTGCTGCGAGTCGTCCCACGCGCGGCCCAGGAATGCGCTGGCGCCAAAGGTGAAGCTGTGGTCGCCTTTCTGCCAATTGATCGTTTCGTCGAGGGTGTACTGATAACCGCTGCGCGACGAGAGCGTGTTGGTGACGTGCCAATCGGTCAGGCCGATGTTTTGATCGAGGTTCAATGCGTAGCCGTTGGTATCGCTGAACGTGTCGGCCGTCGGCGCGTCGAGCTCCGGCCGCCCAAAGAACAGCCGCTCGCCGCGCGTGATGCCGAAGCGCAACTCCGAAACGGTGTTGTTCGACAGCGTGGAACGTAGCGCTACCGATCGCGTCGGGCGCGTCGTCCGCACCTGACGGTAATTGGGCGAGCCGGGGAAGCGCTTGTCGGCGCCGTTGATGTGATCCTGTTCGCGGCCCTCGAAGAAGTGATTGTAGGTAGCGGTCAGCCGATGCCGGTCCGTCAGGTTGACGTCGATGCGCACCGCCGGCTGTATTTCCTTCTGATAGCCTTCATTCAGGAAGAAATAACTCTGCAGCAGTGGATCACTGGCGGGTGTCAGACTCCCGGTGATCTCCGGCGATCGCTGTATCGCCTGCAGCGTCCGCATCACGATGGGATCGGTCGTGGCCAGCTGACCGTTGGCCCGCGCGAGATCGAGCACGTTGATCTCGCGGACAGTCTGCTGGCCGCCGACGGTGACGTTGTAGCGGAACGTGCCGCCGAGCGCGCGTGGATCCAGGACGGTCCGCGTCCGCGATGCGTCGTTCGGGTTGAGCACTTGTTCGAAATGCCCGAAGAAGAACGCCTTGTTGCGGACGATCGGCCCGCCCTCGCGCACGCCGAACTGGTTGAGCCTCACGTCAGCAGGGGGTTGCCCGTTGCGCTCGTTGAACCAGTAGTTGGAGTTCAGCGATTTGTCACGGAAGTACTCATAGGCGCTGCCGGCGAACCGATTCGTGCCCGATCGCGTGGTGAAGTTGATCGTCGCACCGCCGTGACCGCCGACTTCGGCGCCGCCAACCGCCGTTGTCACGGTGACCGCTTCCACAGCGTCCTGCCGCGGCCGCACCGGCGAAAAAAACCCGTCCGTGTTCTTGTTGAACGTATCGTTGTTGCTCACGCCATCGAGCGTGACGTTCAGGAACGATTCCGGCAAGCCGTTGATCGTCGATCCGCGCATGCCGCCGGGCGTGTTGACGCCGACCATGAACGTGACCGCGTTCAGCGCGTTGCGCGTCGGCGTCGGAATCACCGCGATCTGGTCGACGTTCATCGTCGTGGCCACAGCCGCCGTCGTGGTGTTGATCAGCTCAGCGCCGGCGCCACTGACTGTGATGGTTTCCTCGAGTGTGCCAACGCCCAACACGGGGCTGATCGAAGTCGGAACGCCAAGCTGGACTCGAACATCCTTGATCACCGAGGTCTTGAAACCGGTTAGCGACACCGTGATCGTATAAAGGCCGGCGGACAACGACGGAATCGCGAACGATCCCGATGCCGTTGTGACCGCTTCGAACCTGGTGCCGGTGGCATTGCTGGCCGCGACCACGTTCGCGCCTGGCAGCACGCCGCCGCCTTCGTCCTTGACGACGCCACTGATCGTCGACGTGGCGGAGCCTTGCGCGCGAGCTTCAGGAAGGGGAGTGAGGCTGAACAGAGTCGCGAAAACCAGGCTGCCGATGACCACCCGCATAAGGCCTCCTGCGATGGAGCGTGACGAAGGTGCGGGGCACAATGTAAACGGATGTAACTAGCTTTTCAAGCACGGCCGCAGCAGTTCGTACCAAAAAAAATCGGCCCGCCCCACATTTGTGGGAGCGGGCCGATCGATTTCTACGGTCGAGCCGCCCGGCCGATCCGGGCAGGACGCGTCAGAATTGGAAACGGACGCCGAAGCGAATGACGCGCGGGTTGAGAATCGCGGTCACATCGTTGAACGGCGCGGCCGCGGTGTTTGTCGTGCGCACCGTCGTCGGCACGCCCGAGTTGAGGATGTTGAAGACGTCGAGCATCGGCGTGAGCCTGCCGTACTTGCCGAAGGTAACCGTCTTGTCAAGACGGAAGTCGAGGATCCCGACGCTCGGGTAACGATGCGAGTCAACCGGTTCGACCCGGATCGTGCGGTTGCCTTCGACCGGCATGGCGACGCTGATGGTGCGGGCGTAGTTGAAGCCGCTCTGCACCTTCCACGATCCCGAGAACCCGATGTCATACGGCAACACGTAGCGGCCGATGATCTTGTAGTTCCACAGCGTCGTGGTCTCCTTGCCGTTCTCTCCCCACATCAGGTCGAACGGACGATAGACGAACGATCGCGCACCGCCGGCGCTGTGCACCATCGTCGACCAGGTGTAGCCGAACGAGGTGAGCATCATCCACTTGCCCGAGAAGCGGCGGTTGACCGCGAACTCCGCGGTGTGGAAGTCGGCGTTGGCCTGATCGCTATTGGTGTAGACACGATCGGTGCCGGTGCCCGCGGCGAGCGCCTGGGTCTGGAACACCTGGTCGTCGCTCGTGCCGACGACGCGGTCCGCGCCCGGGTCATTGATGGTGAATGGCGCCGTATACCCGGCGGCACGCACCACGTCGATCTCACCCCACACATTGCGCATGTTCTTGTAGACATACGACGCGCGGCCCGAGAGGCCGGTGGTGATTTCGCGCTCGAGGTTCAATGACACTTCGTTGCTCGACGGGCGAACAATGTCGCGGTCGACGCGAACGAAGCCGCCGCCGCCCTGCGTCGACTGGAATGCGCCCAGTTCCTCGCCGCTGCTCACGAGACGATCGCCATTGAGGTCGCAGCCGATGGTCTGGCCCGCGGCGCACGAGACGAATGCGTACCGCAGCTGCGCGAGGCCGACGGGGTTCTCCTGGTCGGCGAGGGTGTCCGCCGAGTTCCAGCGCGACTGGCCGATGAAGCCCTTGAACACCGTGCGGTTGTCGCCGGTCAGGTCGTAGGCGAAGCCGAACTTCGGCGCGAGCGTGGTGGTGTTTGCCACTGTCCTCGCCGTGACGTCGATCGGGGCGACGAACGACTGATACTGCGCGTTGTTCCAGTTGGCCAGCGCCGGGATGCCGTTCGGCGTCAGTGACTGATCCGGCCACTGGTCCTTGTAGTTCTCGACACGCACGCCGAGGTTCAAGGTCAGGCGGTTGGTCACCTTCCAGGTGTCGTTGATCCAGCCGGCGGTGTAAACCACGTCGTTGATGCCGGTGACCGATGAATTGAAGATGTCGACCTGCGCGAGCACTTCCTGTCCGGCCGCGTTGTTGTTGTCGCGATACCAGATGTCGAACGGCTGATCGTTGAACAGGCTGCGGCGATCGCGCTTCCAGTCGAAGCCCGTGCGCAGGTCGTGCGAGCCCTTCCAGCCATCCTTGAAATACGACAGCGTGGTGTAGAACTGGGGCTTGTAGCGCTTCTGATCCTGGTAGCCGTTGTTGCCGCCGGTCGGCGACCACTGGCTGGTGGCGGTGTTCTGGCGAGGCGGCGTCCACGGGCCGTCATACAGGCCGTAGTCGCGAACCGGGCGCAGCGGGAAGAAGTTGTACCAGTTGCCGTAGAGGACATCGAGGAACGCGCGGCTGCCGAGCACCGAGGTCCACTCCACCTTCCACGGATAGTTACGCGAGCTCTGGTAGTAGGCGGCCGACAGCGGCGTCGTCAGGCTGATGCCGCGCTTGTCCTGCAGCTTTTCGCGCTTGTTCAGGAAGCCGATGATCTGGTTGTTCTTGCCGACCTGGAACGTGCCCTTGAACGTGTACTTGTTGCCCAGCTTCGAGCGCTGCGTCGTCTCGCCGAGGCCGGCGATGTACTCGTACTTGTCGTTGAGGCGCCAGCTCGTGAAGAACCAGGCCTTCTGCTTGACGATCGGGCCGCCGAAGTCGCCGTTGAGGTCCATCTGTTTCTGCGTCGCGTTACCCTTGCAGATTCTCTCGCCGGAGCGATCGAAGCAGAGGCCCACGCGAGAGAACATGCCGTCCTCGTTGGGCGTGTTAATCGTCTGCAGATAGTCGGGAACGTTGTCGGCCACCTGGCCTTCGCTGATGAAGTCGCTGTACCAGGTGCCGGTGAAGCGATCGCCGCCCGACTTGACGCTGATGCTCAGCACCGCGCCGCCCGCGAATGCGCCGGCGTCCGCGCCCGCGCCGCCGACCTGGAACTCTTCGAACGATCCGAAGTCGAAGTATCCGGCGTTGGCGTTGGTGCCTTCGGTCGTGTCGATGCCCTCGACGCGCGTCTGGTTCTGCGTGTCGAAACCATACGAGCGATAGCCCGACTGGTTGCCGGTGTTCGAGCCGCCGACGTCGAACGCGGTCATCTGGATGCCGGGCGCCTGTGACATCGCCGCCCACACGTCGCGGGCGTTCGGGATTTCCGTCAGCAGTTCCTTCGTGAAGTTCGTGCCCATCGAGGTCGTCGAGGTATCGACGATCGGTGAGTCGCCGGTCACCGTGACGGTTTCCTGCAGCGTGGCGACCTGCATCTGCATGTCGACGGTCAGGGTCTGGTTGATGATGACGCGGACGTCCTGCCGCTTGACCGAGTTGAAACCGGTCAGCTCGAAGTCGACGCTGTAAACGCCCGGAGGCAGCGCCAGGAAGCGGAAGCCACCATCGCCACCGGTTACCTGTACCTGCGGTTGAATCAACGCAGGGCTGGAAGCCGTTACGGTCACGCCAGGCAACACGGCGCCGGTGTTGTCAGTGACGGTTCCATTGATACGGCCGCGGAATTCCTGTGCGAACGTGGGCGCTGCGAT
>Ga0111538_10008234_pt1 | contig 13994 bp, 13 predicted proteins | sample SoiMethybrSBSTD1_FD_79669 | JGI IMG/M metagenome (GOLD analysis project Ga0111538, IMG submission 79669) | Bulk soil microbial communities from a Populus tree surrounding site in Tennessee, USA - Soil MetaG P. TD hybrid SBSTD1 (version 2)... | ecosystem: Environmental > Terrestrial > Soil >... | reverse complement strand
TCATCGCCGTTTCGAGTTACGCCAAGGGCACGACGAGCTCTGGTGAAGTGCGGCTGCTGAAAGACCTCGACTACGCCCTCGAAGGCAAGAACGTCGTGATCGTCGAAGACATTGTCGACACCGGGTTGACGCTGACTTACCTTCAGGACATCCTCCGCGCACGAGGCCCGAGGAGCCTGCGCACGGCTTGCCTCTTGAGCAAGCCCTCGCGTCGGAAGGTGGACGTCAAGGTCGAATACATCGGCTTCACGATCGAGGACCGTTTCGTCGTCGGCTACGGCCTCGACTACGCCGAGCAATATCGAAACCTGCCGCATATCGCCGTCGTGTCCGATTAGCGGCCGACCGCCGCCTGCACACTCGCCGCGACCGACCGGGCGTCGGCCAGCACCTGCGCCCGATCGAGCGTGAACAGCCGGCGGTTGAGCATCAGAATCCGGCCGTTCACGATGGTGGTCCTGACGTCATCGCCTCGGGTGACGTACACGAGGTGCGAGATCGGGTCGTATAAAGGCGTCTCACGTGCCGAGTCGATGGCGACGGTTATCAGATCCGCGCGTTTGCCGGCCTCGAGTGAGCCAATCGAATCCTGCAGGCCCAGAACGCGGGCGCCGCCTGACGTCGCCATGGCCAAGGCTTCTCTAGCCGGAACCGCGGTGGGATCCTTCGTCGCCAGCTTGGCCAGAAAGGCGGCCTGCCGCATGGCCTCGAACATATCCAGGTCGTTGTTGCTCGCGGCGCCGTCGGTCCCCAGGCCGAGTGTCACGCCAGCCGCCTTGTATCTCGCGACGGGTGCGATGCCACTCGACAGCTTCATGTTGCTTTCTGGATTGTGCGACACACCCACGTTGCGTCTCGCCAGAATCGCGATGTCATCGTCATCGACCCAGACGCCGTGCGCCGCGACCGTGCGGGGGCTCCAGAAACCCAGCGATTCGAGATACGCGGTCGGCGACTGCTGGTGCGCGGCCAGGGAGTCCGTACGCTCGACTTCGGTTTCAGCGAGATGAATTAGTATCGGGACGCCGTACTGCCGGCCCAGGGCCGCAGATGCGACGAGAATGTCGCGATCGAGCGTATAGATCGCGTGCGGCGCGACGGCCGGCACGATCAGGGCGTCGCCGCGGAACGCTTTGATGAACGCCTCGGTCCGCGTCAGCTCCTCGGCCGGCGTCTTCGCGTCGGCCACGGGAAATTTGATGATCGTCTGACCCAGCACACCGCGGACGCCGGCGGCTCGCGTCACCGACGCTATCTCCTCTTCGAAGTAGTACATGTCGGCATAGGTCGTCGTGCCCGACTCGATCATTTCGAGCACCGCCAGCCGGGTGCCGGTTCGAACGAACGCAGGCGTGACCGTCTTGGCCTCAGCCGGGAAGATGTACCGCTTAAGCCACTCCTTCAGGGCCAGGTCGTCGGCCAGGCCCCGGTAAAGGACCATCGGTGCGTGCGTGTGTGTGTTGACCAGGCCGGGGAGCACAATCTGATTGGAGGCGTCGACCACTTCCTTTACGGTGTACTTCGCGAGAATCGCATCGCGGTCGCCGACCTCGATAATCAGGTCGCCGTTGATGGCGACCGCACCAGGTGAGAGCACCTGACCCGCAGCATTGCCGGTCACGACATACTGGCCGACAACGACGAGCGAGGCGACCGGACGCCCGGACTGGCAGGCTGAGAGCGTCAATGCGGCAAGAAGTGCGAGATGGACGCGCATGGAAAGGCGAAATTGTATAGTCTGGAGCCGTGCCGGTCCACCTCGTCGACCATCCACTCGTCCACGACGCACTGCTCGAATTGCGCGATCGCCACACGCCGTCTGCGGCATTTCGCCGCGCGGCGACGCGCATAACGACGCTGCTCGCCTGCGAGGTCATGCGCAACGTGCCGTCGACCGCGGCGACCGTCGAAACGCCGCTCGGCGCCGCGTCGGGCCGCCGCGTGGCCGGTGATGTCGTCGTGGTGCCGGTGCTTCGCGCCGGACTGGGGATGCTCGACGCCATTCTCGATCTCGCGCCGCAGGCGCGGGTCGGTCACATCGGGCTGCAACGGGACGAGATGACGGCGGTCGCCTCGCAGTACTACGCGAAGTTTCCGGCCCGGCTCGACGCCAGCTTCGTGCTGATGGTCGATCCGATGCTGGCGACAGGAGGCAGCGCCATCGCGGCGTTGGAACTGCTCGAGCGCGCGGGCGCCAGGCGCGTCAACGTCGTGTGTATCGTCGCCGCACCCGAGGGCGTGGCGGCGCTCGATCAGCGATTTCCAGAGGTCCACATCTTCACGCCAGTCATCGACGAACGATTGAACGCGAACAAATTCATCGTGCCGGGTCTCGGCGATTTCGGCGATCGTCTGTACGGGACGAGCTGACTGACCGTTCCCACGCGGAGGTGAGCCATGACTGATCGCACTCCGACCATCGAGCGCCGCGCGCAGCCACGCACGACCGGCGACCGCTGGCAGACGGCACTGACGTCGATCGCTCCCAATGCGATTCACATTCGCGGCTACGCCGTCGACGAAATGATGGGCCGGTTGTCGTTCGCCGAAGCCGTCTATCTGCTGCTCATGGGCGAGCTGCCGACGCCGGCCATCGGCAGGCTGCTCAACGCCGTGCTGATCTCGACGATCGATCACGGCGTGACGCCGCCCTCGACGCTGGCCGCGAGGAACGTCGCCACGACGGGCGCACCGCTCAAGGACAGCGTCGCCGCCGGCATCCTCGCTTTCGGTCCCCATCACGGCGGCGACGTCGAATCGTGCATGCGCTTTCTGGATTCAGGGCTCACGCTGGTGCGCAATGGTCACTCGCTCCAGGAGGCCGCCACTCGCGTGATCGACGACTGCCTGAAGGAGGGGCAGCGGCCGCCTGGTTTCGGGCACCGCTTCCACACCCGTGACCCCAGAGCCGCGCGACTCTTTCAGCTGGCCCTCGAACTCGATCTCGAAGGTGAGCACGTACGGATGATCCGCGCAGTCGAGCGCGTGCTCATCTCGCGAGAGGAGACGCTGGGCGTCGTGCCCGTCAACGTCGACGGCGCGATCGCCGCCGTGTGTGCCGATCTCGGATTTGCCTACGATCTCGGCAACGCAATTTTCCTCGTGTCGCGGCTCCCCGGACTCATCGCGCACGCCCACGAGGAGCGAACCCGCCAGCCGCCGATGCGGCCGATTGATCCGTCGGACCACCAATACGACGGGTCGCCTCAACGGCGGTTGCCGGAAACGCGCAAGTAGTTCTGCGCGTTGCGGTCGCCGAAGCCGATGCACTAGACTAAATGTTCGCGCTGTCACTGGACGGCGCGAACATTCCTGCTCGCGGGGCGCTTAGCTCAGTTGGTTAGAGCGCGTGCTTCACACGCACGAGGTCATAGGTTCGAGTCCTATAGCGCCCACCATTCACAAGATCCGGTCTGAACAACAAGTTCCCCGTTCGCCGATCAGCAGCCTGCATCACGGATCGGGAGACCCATTGCGATAGAATCGACTTCGCCCGCGGTAGACGAACAGGAGCGATGCTGATGTCCGAATGGACCCGCCGTGCTCGTGCATTCTCGATTCTGATTGGGGTCCTCTCCTCGATCCACTCATCGGCAGCGCAGGCACAGACGACGCCTGTTGCCGCCATGTTCGGCGACGATCAGAAGCGGGACGCATCGCTCGCAGAGAGTTTTCTGACGGTCGATTTACCGGCGGCGAAAGCGGCAGCTTTTCCCGCGCATGTGTACCTCAGCGCCGGGGACCTCGAGCGCGCGTTCGACAGAGCCGAGTTTCGTCCGGATGGCGCCATCGTTCCAACCAACACCGACCTGGTGACGAGCGCACCGGCGCCTGCAACCCAGCGCGTGCTCATCGATCGCGTGCTGAAACAGCCGGACGTCATGCGTGATCTGGACGACCAGATCGCGGCGCGGCGGAAGCAGCCGCCCGCGCCGGGTGGCGAGCCGGGTCTGATGCGGATCGGCATCGATACGTTCGTCGCCAGGCTGGCGCCCGGAGCCGGCATGCCCACGGCTGGAGCCTTCCCGAAGACGGCCTGCTTGATTGCGACGGACTTCGCCAAGGGCGGCGCGATCGATCGGCGTGAGCTGTTCACTCAGGACCGGCTTCGGAAGGGTGTCGCCGCATGTCTTTCAGCGCTCGATGCTGGCGGCGCCCAATCGGTCGTGTTGCCTCTCATTGGTGCCGCCAGCTCCGGGAATCAGCTGAACGACAAGTTTTTCGAAGGCCAGCGGGTTCTCATGGAGTGCCGGCTCATCAACGCGACAGCGGGCATCGCGCTCGGGATACGCGACTTTGCGCCGGATCGCCGCAACCTCCGGGAGATCGGCCTGCTGCAGTGGGACCGGGAGATCGAGGGCATGTTCAAGGTCCCGCCCGGCAGCCGCGCCGAAGGGAGCGCTCTCTCCGCGTACCGCGCGTATGCCGAGCAGATCAAACAGGCGTTCCGCAGGGGGCTGGCCGGCGATCGGACGACCGCCGGTGACTTGAACGGCACGTGCAACGCCATCCTAAGCGTTCAATAGATCGCGGGTGGGGTCCAGGAAGCGGCGCCCGTCACGATCCAGCCGTGGCGCGATGACCGTCGATGGTGGACCGAGCTGATTTGATTCTGCGCGTTCCGAAGGAAGACGAAGAGGACGAGTTCCTCCGAGCGCACCGCGCCACTTCGCCAGAAGCGCCTTACTTCCTTCACTACTATCAAGAGGGCATGCCGTTCCGGCGCTACCTCGATCGCCTCGCCGCGATCGAGCGCGGCGACGATCTCCCCCCGGACCACGTGCCGTCAACCTTTCTCTTCGCGTTCGTCGGGCTGCGGATCGTGGGACGCGTCTCGATTCGGCATTCTCTCAATGACTTTCTCGAGCATGCCGGAGGACACATCGGCTATGTCGTCGTGCCGGAATTTCGCCGGCGTGGCTACGCCACGACGATTCTTCGGCTGGCCGTCGAGATCGCCGGCGCGAAGCTCGGGATTGGCCGCATCCTGGTTACCTGTGACGACGACAATACGGGTTCGATCAAGACGATTGAAAGAAACGGCGGTGTCCTCGAGAGCACCGTCGCGGTCGCAGGCTTTGACAAACCCATCCGGCGCTATTGGATCGAACTGCCGCAAAGGGAGGCCCTGGGCCGGAAGGGAGTTTGAAGCTGTCCGTTTGAAGCGTCAGCCAACCTGGGGGGCGCCCCTACGGTCCCCACGCTACTTTTCGCCGGACAAGCGCGCCCAGTGGACTCTAGCCACGATGTGCATGTACCCGCCTGCCGACCGGAAGCGATCACTTGCGGCCGCTGCGAGCTGTTCTCGTCCGCCACTGGCGTCGCCCACGGCCTCACGGTACAGACCCACGTAGAGGTTGGCGTAGAACAGCCCACCGACGTCCGAGCCCGCCGCTCGGAGCACCTGCTCCGGAGTCATCGTTCCTTTGTAGAGCTCGTACACCTCATGCATCGGCACGCGCGCATCGCGACCCACCGGCAGAAGTGCCGCGCGGGCCCGCGCCGGCGACTCCGCGCGCGCCACGCAGAGAAAGTGCCAGGCCGCATTCTCGACATCGTCGGGATTGACGGTGCGATGCGCCTCGAACTGTTTGCGGCAGTCATCGTAGCGTCCCGCGTAATACAGGGCGATGCCACGCTGCCAGAGCTGCGGCATTGCCCGCGGCACCACCGTCACCAGCTGGTCGAAGGCCAAAACCGACTGGTCGATGCGCCCGCGCTCAAAGTCCGCGATCGCAGAATCGAACAATTCGTTGGGGTCCCGAGCGGCTTGAGCCGCGAGCGCCGAGACGGTGGCGCTACCGCGGACGATGACAATGCACAGCAGCGCGCTACTTGCGAAGATCCAGCGCGACCAGCGTGTTCTCGTTCCTGACATACAGGATGCCGTCCGCAATTGCGGGAAACGCGCGAACCACCGCCGGGAGCACCTGCGCACGCGCAACCGGCTTGAAGGCATCCGGGGTCGCTTCGGCCAGGACCAGTTCGCCGCTCTCGCGCATGATCACGAGCCGATTTCCGGCGAGGGTGATGCTCCCGGCGCGAAACTGGTCCTGGCTCCAGCGCACCTTGCCGGTGCTCAGCTCCACCGCGCGGAGCGACGGCCCGAATTCCTGGCGGCCGTGGTACCCGTACAGGATGCCATTTGCATGTACCGGTGTGGCGTAGTGCGTGGTCAGGCTGTCGAGCCCGCCCCAGATGTCCACGAGCGTCGAACCCTCAACGCGCATGAGTCCCGCTCCCGGGCCGTACTCGGCCGAGACAAACAGTCGATCGCCAATGACAAGCGGAGTGGCCGCGTTCACCGAGGCCGCCAGACGCGCCCGCCATGGACGGCGAAAGGCGATCGCGCCACTGGCCGGATCGAGACCGACCACCTCGGCTCGCGTCAGAAATATCGCCAGCCTTCGCCCGGCAATTGTGGCGCCGACCGGAGACGAATAGCTCGCTTCATCGTCGGTCGCGGTCCAGAGCACCTTACCCGTGGCCGCTTCGAAGGCGACGATGCCCGCGCCCTTGCCGCCGACGTTCGCGAGGAGGCGTCCGTCCTCCACGAGCGGTGACCCGGCGGCCCCGAAGAATCCCTTGTTCACCTTGTAGCGGGTCGCGGTGTCCTCGCTCCAGCGCTTCTTCCCATCGGCCAGCCCCACGGCGTGCAACTGTCCCTCTGCGCCGAAGGTGTAGATCACCCCGCTCGCCACCACCGGCACAGCGCGCGGGCCTTCGTCGAAGCCGAAGTCGTCGCGGTAGCTGGTGGGATAGGCGTAGCGCCAGAGGTTCTTGCCGGTCGCCGCGTCCATCGCCTCGACGACCTCTTCGTTCTTGACTCGATGAAAGAGGATCAGCTTGCCATCTGCGACGACTGGTCCGCTGAAGCCTGCGCCGACCGCCCGCTTCCACACGACGCGAGGACCCGCGTCCGGCCAGCGGTCGGCGAGTGGCACGCCGCGATACACACCATCGCGAGCCGCGCCGAGATACTGTGGCCAATCGTCGTTCCCAGAGGCTCCCGCAGTCGCCGGCAGGTCGCGAACGGCAACCAGGAGAACCAGCGCAAGAGCTGCCGCCGAGCAGAGCAGCCGTTTCATGAGTGTTGGCGGCAGTATATCCGCATGATCCAACGCCAGGCGCGTTCAGCAACAACCTCTTCTAGAGTCCGGTTATTCGCGCAAAGGCACAGCTGTTGCAAACTCGGACGGCATGCGTGAGATGGATGTCTTCGAAGTGACCCGCATTGCTCGCGAAGCCGCGCGGGATCAGTCGCAGCCGGTCGAAGTCATCGGCGTCGTACCGGCCCCAAGCGGCGAGTACGCCGAAATCCTGCTCTTTGTCGATGGTTGCGCCGCTGACCCATGTTTGGTCGAAATGGGTATCTTTCGTGACATATCGGAGGCCGAGCTTCGCCAGACGATTGCCGAGAAGCTCGGCACCCACCTGAAAGAGCAGCACACCTGGGTCACGTAACGTAACTCCGTCGTGACCGTCGTGACCGGCGGCCGGCGCCCGCACTCCCGCGACTCAGCCTTTCCTGCCGAATCGGTCTACAATCTCCCGCAATCGGAGGGGAGACGATGGGCAGGAAGCTGAATCGGCGTGAGTTCGTCCAGCAGACGGCAGCGGCGCTCGCGGTGACGTCGGCCGCACCGGCAGCAGCGCAGTCCCCAACCGTCATCGCACCAAAATCGGCACGGCCGACCGTGGTCGCATCTGCCAACGGCAACCGCTTCAAGAACGGTGGCACGCAGACCTGCGTCGAGAAAGCGTTCTCGATGATGACCGGGGGCGGTGACGTTCTCGATGCCCTGATCGCCGGCGTCAACATCGTGGAGCTCGATCCCGAAGAGTCGGGCGTTGGCTACGGTGGGCTGCCGAACGCGGATGGCGTCGTGCAGCTCGATTCATGCTGCATGCACGGTCCGAAGAGACGCGCCGGGGGCGTGGCCGCTTTAGAAGGTGTTCGCACGCCATCGAAGGTCGCGCAGGCGGTGATGGATCAGACCGACCACCATCTTCTGGTCGGCGCCGGCGCGCAAGGCTTCGCGCGGAACATGGGCTTCACTATCGAGGCCGACCTCAACACCGAGAAGTCGCGAAATCAGTGGCTCGAGTGGAAGCGCCGAACGGATCCCTTGCACTACCTCGACCCCAAGAGCCGCGTGCAGGCCTGGTATGACGCAGGCTTCCAGATGGTCCGCGAGGGCCTCATCGACGTCGAGCATTTCTGGGGCACGATCAACTGCAATGGCGTCAACGCCAAAGGCGAAGTCTGCGGCGTCACCACGACGAGCGGGCTGGCGTGGAAGATTCCGGGGCGCGTCGGCGACTCGCCGATTCTGGGCGCCGGGCTGTACGTGGACGGCGAGGTCGGCGCCGCAGGGTCGACAGGCCGTGGCGAGGCGAATCTCTTCAACCTGTGTTCGTTCTTCATCGTCGAGGAAATGCGTCGCGGCGCGCATCCGAAAGATGCGGGCATGGCAGCGCTCAAGCGAGTGGCGAAGAACACCGTTGAGAAGCGCCTTTTGAACGGCAAAGGCCAGCCTGCATTCGGCCTCAACTTCTATATCGTGAATGCGGCTGGCGAGCACGCCGGCGTGTCGATGTACGCCTCGAACTATGCCGTCTGCACCGAGAAGGGCGCGCAGACCCTGGCGACGGAGCCGCTGTTCCAGGGCAAACCGACCGACTGATCGAGCTCAGGAGCCGACCGCGGACATGACGCGGCCATCGCGTATCTGCAGCACGCGCGTGGCCGCAGCCGCTGCGAAGTCCTCGTCGTGGGTGGCCACGAGGAGCGTCCGGGGCCGTTCGGCCAGCGACCGCACGACCGACGCCAGTTCCATCCGACGTGACGGATCGAGCGACGCCGTCGGCTCGTCCATCAGCAACACCGGTGGGTCGATTGCCAGCGCTCTGGCGATGGCCACACGTTGCGCCTCCCCTCCCGACAGCTCCCGCGGCAGCGCCCGCGCCCGATGCTCGACTCCGAGCGCCGCGAGGAGATCACGAGCCCGTGCCTCGGCTTCGGGGCGTGGCGTTCGATGCACGTGCAGGAGCGCCAATGTCACGTTCTGCAGCGCCGGCAAGTGTTCGAAGAGGCAGTGAAACTGAAAGACCATTCCCACCTTTTGCCGTAGTCGGCTGATCCGCTCAGGAGCCGGCGGTCCTTGCATCACGACGGCGCCTTCGACGTCGACAGTGCCTTGTTCGAATGACTCGAGGCCGGCGAGAACACGCAGAATGGTGGTCTTTCCTGAGCCGGACGCGCCCATCAGCGCGACGACCTCGCCACGCGTGACCTCGAGATCGACGCCCGACAGAATCTGTCGTGTGCCGCGGCTCAGATGGAGGCCCCGGACGGCGATCGCCGGCCCGTTCATACCGTAGGGGCTTTCCAGCGCTCTTCGAGCCGGCGCGCTACGGCCGATAGTGGAAGGGACATCGCGAGATAAAGCGCGGCGCAGAGAGTGCCGGGAATGACCCAGCTGCCGATGTTCGTCGCGAACACCTGGGTCTGCTTCGTGAGCTCCATGACCGTGAGCACCGAGACGAGCGACGAATCCTTCAAGAGGGCGACGAAGTCATTGGTCATCGGCGCGAGCGCCAGACGAAAGGCCTGCGGGCCGCGAATGAGCGTCAGGACCTGCCGCTCGGAAAACCCGAGCGTTCGGGCCGCCTCCAGCTGTCCTTTCGAGACGGCTTCAAGGGCGCCCCGATAGATCTCGCTCTCGTAGGCGGCATAGTTCAGCGCGAGGCCGAGGAACGCCGCGGCGAAGGCTGGCAGTCGCACGGCCGCGGCGATGCCGTAGTAGAGGACGAACAGCTGCAACAAGACCGGTGTTCCGCGCATCAACTCGACGTAGGCCACCAGCACCGACCGCACCGGTCGACTGCCATAGACCCGGCCGCTCGCGATGACAACACCCAGTGCTACGGCGAGGACCATCGACAGACACGACAGCAGGATGGTGACGACAGAGGCTCGCAGCAAAGCCGGCAGGTACGCCAGCGTCGCCTCCCACCGCGACTCGGCTGCCAGGATGGTGCGACCAGTCGCATCAACCACCGAAGGCAGAGGGTCGCCAGCCAGAACGCTGGTGAACAGCCTCGGCTGATCGTCGTTCCAGACACCCCACTTCGTGAAAATCCGCTCCAGCGTCCCGTCGCGCATCGCCCGCCGCAGAATCTCGTCGACCTCGTCACGGAGCGCGCCGTTCGAGGGCGCGAACACCCCGACGTAGTGACTGGTCGCGACGCTCCCCGGCTGTATCGTGAGGCCGCTGGTGGTCTTCATCCGCCGTTCGGCGAGGACGTTATCCAATAGCACCGCGTCCAGCCGGCCCAACTCGAGATCACTGAACGGATGCACGTCATCGTCGTACGACAAGGCAGTCAGGCCGTGTTCCTTTTCAGCGGCTAGGAGCAAGTCGTAGGCAATGGTCCCGACGAGCGTGCCGACGCGGCGACCGGCGAGATCGGCCAGCGACCTGAATCGCTCCCGGTCCGCGTTCCGGACGGTCAGCACCTCGTGGAACTCGTAATACGGCACGGTCACGGCCATGGCGGCTCGGCGGGCCGGGGTGTCTTCGATGCCGCTCAATCCGACTTCGGCGTCGCCGCGGGCGACAGACTGATCGATCTGCGCAAACGCCACGAAGACGAATTGCGGCACGCGACCTAATCCGCGCGCCAGTAGCTCGGCAATTTCAACGTCGAAGCCGACAAGCTTGTCCGGATCTGTCGGACTGGCTTCGACATACGGCGCTCCGCCCTCCGGATCGCCAGCCCATCGCATTGGCGGACGTTCTTGCGCCAGGACACCCGCCGGCCACATGAAGACTCCAGCCAGCAGCGCCACCCATCTCATCTGCAACGCGATTCTCTCCCAAATCCGACCCGCTCGACATGCGCGGCACTCCTCGAGGTGGCCGCGTATTCCTTTACGTCGATCGTGGATAAAGTTCACGACAACCGGGACCCGCACGGGCCGCCAAGACGATCGTGGTCGGCCTCAAGAAATGTTGAAATCGGGCCGCGGCAGCAATCTGGCCGAGCTTTCCGGGGCTGCTTCACGAAACTCATCGACTTTGCTCAGCGTGGCATTCGCGTTGCAGCCGGCCGACCGATGCCGCTCGTCCGCAACTGTGCCCTGCAGGGCGATTTCTACCAGTCAACGATCCTCTCCCCTTCGTGAGCGACTGATTCCCTCTGTGTCGTCGAGGAGTGTACGCGTGATGCCCCGGAGCGATCGACAGCGCCTGCGGATTTTCGTTCTCCACGCGTGTGCGCGGGCCGCCGATCGCCTGCCGCAAGAAGAGGCTGTGGCCGCCGAGGAGTTCATCCGCCGGCTGGCCGAGCGCGGACACGTCGTCCACGTCGCTACGCATTCGATGGATTTCGCGCTGTCGATGCCGGCGAGCGTGACGCTCCATCGCCTCCGGATTGCCCGGGTTTGGGGCCCGCTGTGGCGTCTGGTGTTCATGCTGAACCTGCGGCGACTCTTCAAAGCGCTGCATGACGAGGCGCCGTTCGACCTGGTCCACCAGGTCGTTCAGGCCTGTCCCGGCCTGAGTCTGGCCCTGTACGGGCTGAGCGATACAGTCGTTCTCGGTCCGTTCGTGCCGGATTGGCCGGAAGCGACCAACGGACCGTCTTCAGGGTGGCGTGCGGCCCTCCGGCAATGGATCGTGCGTTTACAGCAACGTCACGCCTCGTCGATGCTGCTGACAACGCCGGCGGCCTTGAGCCGCATCACAACCTCGCGAGCCGTCGGTCCGCTTCTTCTGGAAGTGCCTCATGGCGTCGATCCGTCGGCGTTCGAGGCTCGAACGATCACGCCCGGCGAACCGTCTGTGCTGTTTCTCGCCAGCATCTGGCGACGGAAAGGGATCTTCACGTTACTCGACGCCATCGCCGCCGTTCGGGAGCAGCTCCCCGCCGCCACTCTGACCATCGCCGGACATGGGCCGGACGAACAGCTGGTCCGGTTTGCGGTCGAGCGGCATCCGGCGCGGGACGCCATCCGAGTCGTCGGCCATTCGAGTCCAGCCGATGTCCCCGAGATGATTCGCTCCCACGCGGTGTACTGCCTGCCGTCCACCGGGGAGCCGTTCGGAAGCTCGATTCTCGAGGCGATGTCGTGCGGTGTCCCAGTCGTCTCCACGAACGCCGGCGGGGCCGCCTTCCTCGTGGACGATCGCGGCGGGCGCCTCGTGGCACCCAACGATTCAGCCGCACTGGCCGAAGCACTCGTCGACGTGTTGCAATCGGTCAGCCGCAGGGAAGCCATGGGTCGTCACAACCGGGCGGTCGTCGAAGAGCGCTTTACCTGGGACCGTGTGCTCGACTCGCTCGAGGATGCGTACTACGCGACCCTCGATCGGCGGGACAGAATGGTCTCCGAGGCCCCGGCGCCACGGCCGAGTGCGGAACTGCCGGCCGTCTCGGAACCGGCTTTCTTCCGCTCGTATACGCCGGCCGGCGTCGGTGCGCCATCGCCGCTGCGGGCGGCCTCGGCCACGCCACGGCTGGGGCCGGTCAACGATTAGCGGCTCTTCTTGCGGCGAGCGCGAACCCTGGTGGACGTCTTCAACGCACCTTGCCAGGCGAGCGTCAACGCCTCGCCAATCGATTCTTCCTCGGCCGGAGAGAGCTGAATTCGCGTCCAGCCTTGAAGGCCCCATGCGCCGCTCTCCGGCGCAAAAACCGCCGGGTAATCCGCCACGAAGCGTCCCTGTTCCTCGGGCGAGAGTTTCACCGCGCCGGTCTTGCCGTCGCTCTTCAGAGTCGCGAATATCCGGCCGCCAACGCGAAAGTCCGGATGATTCATATGGGCGGCCTCGGTGGCCCCTTCAAGTGACAGTGCGATTCGGCGAAAAGTCCGCTCAGTCATGCTCGTTGAGACTGCGATTCTAACGTCTGCTGCCCACCACGCAGCCGTGTAGTACGCTCCGATCGGCTGCATGCAGGTCGCGATCGACGCCCGCTACATCCGCGAGAAGCCGAGCGGCATTGGTACCTATGTCCAGGTGCTCGTCGATCGGCTGCCGTCGTTCGCCCCCTCAGATCGGTTCCTGTTCTGGGCCCATCCCCTCGCCGACCGACCGCTGTCGCGCTCCCCCAACACACGCGATGTCGTGGTGACGCCAGGTCCCAACTCGCCGCTGCCTGTCTGGTGGCCGGGGCGGTACGCGCCGTTCGACGATGTCGATGTCTTTCACAGTCCCCACAACCTGATGCCCCATGGAATCCGCTGTCCATCGGTCGTCACCGTTCACGACGTGATGTCGATCGAACGGCCCGACCTGCACCTGCAGGGGCTCGAGCGCATCGTCAAGCGCGCCTACTATCAGCAGGCAGTCTGGCGCGCACTCCGGCAGGCCACGTGCCTCATTGCGCCGACGCGCGACGTCGCCGACCGCGTGTGCCGTCTCGAGCCATCGGCGCGGGCGCGAGTGCACGTCATTCTCGAAGCTGCCGACTCGTCCTTCACGCCAGCCGCTGATCGCCGCGCCGCTCGCCGCCGCGCGGCCGAACTGACCGGTGACCCTGCGCCTTTTCTGCTGGTCGTCGGCGCCAACAGCCCTACGAAACGCCACATCGACGCTATCAGTGGATTGGCCCAGGTTCCTGCGCCATGGCGACTCGTGCTGCTCCAGCGCCAAGGCGCCGACCGCCGGCTTGCCGCACTCGCCCGCCGGGCAGGCGTGGACGGACGCGTCACCTGGATTCCACGTGTGTCGAACGCTGACGTGGTTTCCCTCATGCAAGCCGCCGATGGTCTCATCCAGCCTTCGTTGTACGAAGGCTTCGGCTTGCCAGTGATCGAGGCCATGGCCTGCGGCTGCCCGGTCATTGTGAGCGACATTCCGGTGTTTCGCGAGGTGACCGCTGGCGCCGCGGTCTTTGCTGACGCTGGCCGCCCCGACAACCTGGGCGAGGCGATGAAGCGCCTGGTCACCTCGGCGGCTTTGCGTGAGGACTTGTCGGCAAGCGGC
>Ga0111538_10008231_pt1 | contig 13996 bp, 14 predicted proteins | sample SoiMethybrSBSTD1_FD_79669 | JGI IMG/M metagenome (GOLD analysis project Ga0111538, IMG submission 79669) | Bulk soil microbial communities from a Populus tree surrounding site in Tennessee, USA - Soil MetaG P. TD hybrid SBSTD1 (version 2)... | ecosystem: Environmental > Terrestrial > Soil >... | reverse complement strand
CCTCCTGGCGGCTCGATGCGATCTGGACCGCGGGAATCGCGGCGTTCGCGATCGGCGCGCAGCTCCTCGCCGAGCGCATGGACTGGACCCAGCGAAACCAGGTCCTCTTCGTACAGGCAGGCCTGCCGTGCCTGGCCGTCCTCGTCCTCCTCGCACGTCCGCGGCGCTTCGCGCTCGCGCTGGCCGCGCTGATCGTGGTGGGAGGCCTCTGGGGCGGCATCCGCGGCGACACGCTCCTGAGATCGCGAACGTTCTTCGGCGTCCATCGCGTCGTCGAGCGCTCCGGACCTACGCTCGCCGCCGAAGGGGAAGACGGCGTCCGCCGCCCGGTGAGCATCCGCTTCCGCCACCTCTACAACGGCACGACCCGCCACGGCTCGCAGGCCCAAGACCCGTTGCTGCGCGACCTCCCGACGAGCTACTACCATCGGTCGGGCATCGTCGGGCAGCTCTTCGGCGCGCTGGGCCCGCGCTTCGAGCGCATGGCCGTCATCGGCCTCGGTGCCGGGACTCTCGCCGCGTACGCCCATCCCACGCAGTCGATGACCTTCTACGAGCTCGACCCCGAGGTCGTGCGCATCGCCAGCGACCCGAGTCTCTTCACCTACATCTCGGGATCGAAAGCCAAGCTGAACTTCGTCACCGGCGACGGACGCCTCGGCATCGCGAAGGCAACGCCCGGGCAGTTCGACCTCATCGTCGTGGACGCCTTCAGCTCCGACGCGATCCCCGTGCACCTGCTGACGAAGGAGGCGATGGCCCTCTATCTCCGGGCGCTCTCCCCCGAGGGCGTCCTCCTCCTCAACCTGACGAACAACCACGTCGACCTGCTGCCGATCGTGGACGCGCTCGCCTCCGACGCGCACCTCGTCGGACTGGTCGGCGAGGACGCGCCGCAGACGTTCAAGCAGATGCTCGAAGGGATGGACGGCGCGCGCTGGGCGATCCTGGGCCGCGACACGGCCGCACTCGGCGCGCTGGCCGACGACGACGCCCGCCTGAAGCTTCCGGTCGCGAAGTCACACCCGCCGGATCGGCGCTACCTGTGGACGGACGATCACGCGAGCGTGTTCACGGTGCTGACGCCGCGCTGACGCGCTCAGGTCTCGATCCGGTAGCTGTCTCCGGGCTTGACGACCACGGACTTCCGCCCCGCCGCCGCGACCTTGCGGGTGAACGCGTCCGCATCGACCTTGATCCAATCGAACGTGTCGTAGTGCATCGGGATCGTCACGTGCGCGTCGAGCAGCTCCGCCGCCTTCGCCGCATCCTCGATCCCCATCGTGAAGTTGTCGCCGATCGGGAGCAGCGCCGCCGCGAGCGGACCGTTCATCTCGCTGATGAGCTTCATGTCGTAAAAGAGGCCGGTGTCGCCCGCGTGGTAGATGGTCTTCCCGCCCATCGTGAGCAGGATCCCCGCGGGGTTCCCGAGCGGCTCGCCTTCCGGCCCGGTGGACCCGTGGTGCGCGATGGTGAGCTTCACTTTGCCGAACGGGAACGTCCTCGCCCCACCGATGTGCAGCGGATGCCCCTGGACGCCTTGCTTCCCGAACCATCCGACGATCTCGAAGTTGGAGACGACCAGCGCCTTGGTCGCCTTCGCGATCTGCACGGCATCTCCGATGTGATCGCCGTGGCCGTGGCTGATCAGGATCGCGTCGAGCTTCTTGAAATCGACCGGCTTGACGTCGGCGAGGGTGTTACCGGTGAGGAATGGATCGATGAGCACGCGGTGCGTGCCGTCGTCGATCTCCCAGCACGCGTGGCCATGGAATTTGAGGTTGAGCATCGTGGACTCCTACGACGAGTGTGCGATCGATTCTAGGGGCGCACGTGGCCCTTCGCCCGTGTCAGGCCGAGTCGTCAAGTTCCGCCAAGAGCGCTGCCACATCGCGGGGACGTGAGCCTTGGAGCTTGCGCAAGCCATCTTTCACGATCCATCGGGTGTGCGGGTCCGTCGAACGCACCCACAGCCGACAGAGGTCGAGCACGAAGTCGGGATGCTTGCCGCTTGCGTTCCGAAGTACGTTGGCGACGGACTTCTTGACGTACAACTCGCTATCCGCGCGCAGTGTCTCGAGCACCGGCCGGACCGCTTCCGGATCCGACTTGACGAGTCCACGGAGACCCTCACTCGCCGCCCGCCGCACATTCGCGTTCCGGTCCTTCGCCCACCGGCGCGCCGTCTGAAGGACCGCGGTCGGATGTCGCTTGCCCAGCTCGACCAGCGCGGTCGCGGCTACTTCCCGAGTTTGCCACCGTTCGCTCGCAGCCAGTTTTCTGATCTCCGGGAATACGGCGTTGGGCTTGACTCGACCTCGCTCGAGCAGCTTGTCGATGTCTTGAATCTTTGCGATCAAGCCACGCCCGTGCTGGGTTTCGACCTAACGAGCGATCGCTTGCAGAGCATCCCGCGCCGCAGCAAGTGTCCGCTCGATGATCGCGGGACTGTGCGCCGTCGAAACGAACAGGGCCTCGAACTGCGAGGGCGCGAGGTAGACGCCGCGGTCGAGCATCGCCCGGTGGAACGCGGCGTAGCGCTTCGTGTCGGCGATCGTCGCGGACGCATAGTTGGTCACGGGACGATCGGTGAAAAACGCGGTGAGCATCGAGCCGACGCGGTTGACGACAGCGGGCACGCCGGCGGCGCGAGCCGCGGCTTCGAGGCCGGCCTGGAGCTTCGCCGAGGCCGCTTCCAGCTTCTCGTAAGTTCCCGGCTCGTCCAACAGATCCAACGTCGCGATGCCGGCGCGCATGGCGAGCGGATTCCCCGAGAGCGTTCCGGCTTGATAGACCGGCCCCGAAGGCGCGACCTGGTCCATGAACTTCGCTTTGCCGCCGTAGGCGCCGACCGGGAGACCTCCGCCGACGATCTTGCCGAAGCAGGAGAGGTCGGGCTCGACGCCGTAGAGCGTCTGGGCGCCGCCGCGATCGACGCGGAAGCCGGTCATGACCTCGTCGAAGATCAGGAGCACGCCGTTCTCGGCGGTCAGATCACGGAGCGCCTTCAACCATCCCTCGGGCGGGGCGACCACGCCCATGTTCCCGGCGACCGGCTCGACGATCACCGCGGCGACGTGTCCGGCGCGCTCGGCGAGCACACACTGGAGCGCCGCCGCATCGCCGAACGGGATCGTCACGGTCAGCGCCGCGAGGTCCGTTGGAACGCCGGGGCTTCCGGGGATGCCGAGCGTCAGCACGCCGGACCCCGCCTTCACGAGCAGCGAGTCGGCGTGGCCGTGGTAGCAGCCCTCGATCTTGACGAGGACCGACTTGCCCGTCGCGGCGCGCGCGAGACGGATTGCCGACATCGTCGCTTCGGTCCCGGACGACACGAAGCGTACCTTCTCGCACGCGGGGAAGCGGTCCACGATGCGTCTTGCAAGCTCGGTCTCGAGCTCCGTCGGTGCGCCGAAGGTCGTGCCCTTGCCGGCCTGGTCGCGGATCGCTTCGACCACCTTCGGGTGACTGTGGCCCACGATGAGCGGGCCCCACGAGCCGAGGAAGTCGATGTACTCCTTGCCGTCGGCGTCGTAGACGAACGCTCGTTCGCCGCGCTCGAGGAAGATCGGCGTGCCGCCGACCGCGCCGAAGGCGCGCACCGGGGAGCTCACGCCGCCGGGCATGAGTGCCTTCGCTTTCTCGAAGCGGCGGTCCATCCCCTCGCTCAACGCACCACCTCGAACAGCACGCGCGGCTCGGGCGCCTTCTTCGGCCCCGGCTTGTACCAGCCGCGGCGGCGCGCCTCGCCGAGCACGCGCTCGTAGTAGCGCCGGAAGCGCGGCGAGTGGTCGAAGTGCTTCAGGTGCGCGAGCTCGTGGCACAGCGTGTCCACGAGGCTCGATTCCTTGAGCAGGCGCCCGGTCGTCGCGTGGCGCAGGCGGATGCGGATGCGGCCGTCGGCGTAGCAGATGCCGTAGTGCTCCACGACGCCGTCCACCTCGGCCTCGATCGTGCTGTAGCTCAAGTTGAAGTGCGCGGACAACTCGACCGCGTAATGCCGGAGCTTCTCGAGCATGTCGGAGTCTTCTTCGGCGCGCGTCTCGGCGCGACGCGTCCTGGCGGGAGCCGTCAGCGCCAGCGCGCGGAGCCGTGATGCGGCCGTGGGCTCCACGGCGACCGCCTCCGGCTGGAACAGCGCGCGCTGTTGCCCCGCCGGGGGCCGCCGACTCATCGGAGCAGGCGCGCTGCCTCGCGCGCGTGGTACGTGAGGATGATCGAGGCGCCCGCGCGCCGGATCGACGTGAGCGTCTCGAGGATCGCGCGCTCGCGGTCGAGCCAGCCGCGCGCCGCGGCGGCCTCGAGCATCGCGTACTCCCCGCTGACGTTGTACGCCGCGATCGGCACGGGGAACGCGTCCTTCGCGCGGCGGATCACGTCGAGGTACGCGAGCGCCGGCTTGACCATGACGAGGTCGGCGCCCTCATCGATGTCGAGCGCGATCTCGCGCATCGCTTCCTCGACGTTGGCCGGATCCATCTGGTAGGCGCGGCGGTCGCCGAACTGCGGCGTGGAGCCCGCCGCCTCGCGGAACGGGCCGTAGAACGCGGAGGCGTACTTGGCGGCGTACGAGAGGATCGCGGTGTCGGTCAAACCTTCGAAGTCCAGCGCCTCGCGGATCGCGGCGACCCGGCCGTCCATCATGTCCGACGGCGCGACGAGGTCGGCGCCGGCGCGCGCGTGGGAGACCGCCGCCTTGGCCAGCAGCGGCAGCGTCGCGTCGTTGACGACCCCGCCCTTCTCGACCACCCCGCAGTGGCCGTGGCTCGTGTACTCGCAGAGGCAGACGTCGGTCATCACGAGCAGGTCGGGGAACGCCTTCTTGAGGGCCGCGGTCGCCTGCTGCACCGCGCCGTCGTCCGCCCACGCTTCGGAGCCCTGCGGGTCCTTCGCGTCGGGCAGGCCGAACAGGAGCACCGAGCGGACGCCGTCTTCCAGCGCCGCGCCGGCCTCGGTCACGATCGTGTCCGGGCTGAAGTGGTATTGCCCCGGCATCGAGGCGATCTCGGACTTGACCCCCTTCCCCTTCCGGACGAACAGCGGGTAGACGAACGCCTCGGGGCGGAGGAAGGTCTCGCGCGTCAGCTCACGGAGGGCCGGCGTGCGACGGAGGCGGCGGGGGCGTGAGGCGGGGAACATGGGAGGACCGCGTCAGTCCTCCGGGTCGGCGAAGAAGAAGTAGTCGGCGCAGTGTTTGCCGCAGAACACCCGGCCGCTGTAGTGGAAGGCGTGCTCCGAGCAGACGTACTTGAAACAGATCGGGCACTTGAGGAGGTCCGCTTCCTTTTCGTCCTTCTGGCATGTCGAGCAGACGGTGGCGAGCACGGAACCTCCGTGGATGCGGGGATTATAGCGCCCGTTGAGCGGCGGTCCCGGTCCTGCTAGATTCACCCGGCTTCGCACGGGCCGGCGTAGCTCAGGGGTAGAGCGAGGGTCTCATAATCCCTAGGTCGGAGGTTCAAATCCTCCCGCCGGTACCAACGCGTCGGAGGGGGTGCCCATGCGCAAGGTCGTTCGCGGGGTCGGCGTCGTCTCCATCGGCAAAATGGCCGCGGTTCTCTATGCGGCGATCGGATTGATCGCCGGGTTGATCCTGGCGGCCTTCGGTTCGCTCGGCGGGCTCGCCAGCATGGCGGCCGGAGAGCGGGGCGCGGGCCTCTTCGGGATGTTCTTCGGCGTCGGCGCGATCATCATCTGCCCGATCCTGTACGCGGTCCTCGGGGCGCTCGTTTGGATGCTCCTGGCGGCGCTTTTCAACCTCGCGGTGGGGTTCATCGGCGGGATCGAGTTCGAAGTCGATTGACGGCTGAACCCTTTCGCCGCATCTCCTCTCCAACGGGCAGCGCCGGTCCGGGAGTGAGGCCCGGGCCGCGAGGAGGATGGTCATGAGATTCGTGCGATTCGCGCTCCCTGCGATGTTGCTCTCGCTGTCGGCGGCGGCCGCCGATCCCCTCTACGGGCCCCAGTCGTTCGACACCGCGGGCCCCGCGGTACCGAACCACGACACCTTCGACGTGTCCGCCGCGACGACCGCGCTGGTGTGGATCCAGAACGGCGACGGTGAGGGGGGCGCGCGCGCCACGGGCGGCCAGGTCGTGATCGCGGGACAGCAGGTCGCCTCGGGGGCCGACTTCACGCGCCCCGGCGATCTCTTCGCCAAGGCGGTGGCGCTTCCCAAGGGGACGGTTCCGGTGGACGTCGTCGTCGAGGGGGGCGAGGGCGTGATGATCACGCTCGTCGTCATGCCGCTGGGGCAGCGGCCGGAGATCGCGGTCGGCCGGTTGATCCTTCCGCACGCGACGTCGTCGGGGCTCACGATCGCGCTCAAGAACGGCGCGAAGCACGTCCGCCGGGTCAAGGTCGTCTTCTACGATGACGACGGCGACGTCGTCGCCTGGTCGCACCGCTTCGAGATTCCCCCGCACGGCAGCTTGTCGGCTCCGTTCGGAAGCCTGATCAACGAGGGGAGCTTCAGCTCGGGGTCGATCGAGGTGCTCTGGGCGGGCCGCGGCGGCGGCCGCCTGTTCGGCCAGGCGACCGTGCACGACGACCTGACCGGCGTGGACTCGGTCGTCGAGATGCAGCACGCCGGGTACAAGCGCGTCGACGCGGACACGCGGAGATAGCTAGAAGATCCTTTGGATCGTCCAGTAGAGGCCGACGGCGGCGATCCCGAGCGAAGCGGGGATCACGATCCGCGATCGGTACCAGGGTCGTGATCCCAGCCAACCGACCGCCAGGAACGCGAGCGCGATCACCGAGAGCTGCCCCAGCTCCACGCCGAGGTTGAACGAGAGGAGCGCGGGGAGGAACTGGCTGCGCGGCAGGCCCAGCTCGTGCAGCACGCCGGCGAAGCCGAGGCCGTGCAGCAGGCCGAAGCAGAACACGATCGCGATGCGGCTCTTGTGAAGCTCCTTCGCGAGCACGTTCTCCACCGCGACGTAGACGATCGACGCCGCGATGAGCGGCTCGACGATCGTGGACTTGAGCGACACCGCGCCGTAGATCGCGAGGCCGAGCGTGATCGAGTGCGCCACCGTGAACGCCGTGACCTGCGCGAGCAGCGGCCTCCACCGCGTGCTCATCAGGAACAGGCCGAGCACGAAGAGGATGTGGTCGAGACCCTTCGGCAGGATGTGCTCGTAGCCGAGCACGACGTACTGCCGGACGGTCGCGCCGATCGTCGGCGCGGGCGGCGGGGCCGCGATCGCGAACGGCTTGCTCTCCTTGCCGACGTCGAGCCACTGGGAGGCGCTCCCCTCGATCCCCTCGTTGACGACCTGGACGAGGTACCAGCCGATCGCGGCGTCCTGGCGGAATGTGACGCCCTTCGTCTCGGCGGGGATGCGCCCCCCGAACTTCAGGATGAACGCGGGCCAATCCGGCAGCGGCGTCGCCTTGCTCTCGTCCGTTTCGAAGAGCTCGCGCTCGACACCGTCGAAGGCGATGTGGGCCTTCGCAATGAACTCGCGGCGCAGCTCCTCGCGCGAGTCGCGCAGCGGCCCCGGCGACACGTGCTCCGGGTCGATCTTCGCGACGACCGTGTACGTGCCGTTCTTGGCGAGCGTGATCTCGACCTTCGCGGAGCCGATCTCGTGCGCGGCGGCGGACCGGCAAGCCGCGATCAGCGCCGCGACCGCGAGGAGACGCCTCAGAAGCGGCACCCGGCGGCGAGCGCGACCGAGCGCCCCGGAGCCTCGGCGGAGGCGGCGTCGGCGGTCGCGGGGTAGGCCTCGTCCGTCAGGTTCCATCCGTGCAGCCTCACCTCGAGGTCCTTGTAGACCTTTACGCCGACCGAGGCGTCGATGGTTTGGTACGAGGGGGTCGGAAGCTCGGTCGGGCCGGCGTCGTCCTTGCTCGCGACGACGGCCGCGGTCGCCCGCCACCACCACCGCGGCCGCGTCTGCACCAGCGAGAAGGTCAGCCGGTCGGCCGGGATGTCGCTCGGCGTGCTCCTGTCGTCCACGATCTCGCCGCGGACGACCGCGGCGCCGAGGCGGGCCGCGAGCGTCTTCGTGAGGTCGAAGGACGCCTCCAGCTCGATCCCCCGGATCTCCGCCTGGTTGCGGTTCCGGAAGAAGAAGCAGGGCGCGACGGCGGGGGCAGCGCAACGGGGGTCGGCGTCGTCCCGGTACCGCTCGACGAGGTCGTCGATCCGGTAGAGGTAGGCGTAGGCCGCGAGCCGCATCGGGCCCGCGGTGCCGCGCACGGCGAGGTCGTACTGCTCGCTCGTCTCGGCGTCGAGGTCCGGGTTGCCGATCGCGGTGCCGCGTCCCGAGGCACCGACGAAGTACCGATCCGACAGGCTGGGGTCGCGGAAGCCCACGGCCCCTTGCAGCGTCGCGCTCCACTCCCCCGCGATCCGCACGGTCGCGGCGAGGTATCCCGACGGCGCGACCTCCGACGTCGAGCGGGCGCCGTACGTCCCGCCGGTATTGTCGGTCGTGACCGCGTCCCCACGGGCGCCGGCGGCGAAGGTCAGGCGGCTCGCGATCTGCGGCGACTCGGCCTCGAGGAAGAGCCCATACGACAGGGCGCGCGCGTCCTCGATCGAGACCCGCTCGGCGAACGTGGTGGGCGCTCCGGCGGCGTCGAAGTCGGTCTGCCGGTCGATCGCCTCGAGGTTGAATCGCCCGTGGACGTCCACGCCCATGCGGAGCGGGACCTTCCCCACGGCCCGCGTGGCGGTGAGGCGCAGCGCGGCGTCGCTCGCTTCGACGTCCGCCTCGCGCAGAACGCGCGTCGTGGTCGGCGTGGCGAACGTGTCGCGGTCGGTGACGAGCCGGTAGCGCCCCGCGAAGGCGCGCAGCTCGAGCGAGCCGAATCCCGCGACGCCGCTCCAGTCGGCGCCGAAGCTGAGGCGGTCGGAATCCTCGGTCGGGTAGAACGTCTTCGTCACGGTCGAGTCGATCGCCGGCTTCCCCTCGTCGCGCCCGCGGTCGATCTGCACGCCGAACGTCAGCCGCGCGCTCCGCGCCGGGAACATGCCGCGCAGGAGCGCGCCTCGATCCTCGGACGCCGAGTTGAAGACCTCGCCCGACGGCGCGTCGTAGTCGTCGTGGTCGCGCGCGTGCGCCGAGAACAGCAGCGCCCCCTTTCCGACCGGGACGTTGATCTCACCCGCGCCCGCGAGGACCGGCGAGCCCCACCCCGCGGCGACCTCCATCCGTCCGCCGAGCTTCTCGGGATCGGGAACCGGGGTCCGCACGTGGAGCACGCCGCCGATCGCGTCCGAGCCGTACGCGACCGATCCCGGCCCCCGCGTGACCTCGACGCTCTCGAACATGAACGGGTCGATGTAGCCGCCCGACGGACCGGCGCGCCGCTCGGCGGTGATCCGGCCGTCGTCGATCAGGAGGAGCGTCCGGCCGCGCGACAGCCCGCGCACCGCCGGCACCACCGTCTGCCCTTCCTCGAGCCGCCCCGTCCCCGGCACCTCGTCGAGCACGTCGGCGAGGCGGTCGGGGCGCTCCTGCTCGCGCTCCCTCGCACCGTACAGCGTCGCCGCCGCCGCGGGGGACGTCCACGTCGACGGTGCCATCCCCGCGCGCACGGTGACGTCCTCCGAGGGCGCCGCGGGCAGCGTGAGCACGCGCGTCTCCTGGTCCGCGGCGCTCACGCGCACGATACCCAGGAGCGTCCCACGCGCATCGAACACGGCGAGGTCGAGCGGCAGGTCCCATCCGGGCTGCATCGGGAACGAGCCGTCGGGTCCGGTCGCGATCGAGCCGTTCTTCCCGACGACCGTCACCGTCGCCGCGGCGACCGGCTTCCCCTCATCGTCGAGGAGGGAGAAGGTGGACTCGTCGGCGTGACCGGTCGATGCGGAGACGGCAAGGGACCAGACGAAGCCGACCCTTCTCAGCACCGACATGCGGGAACCCTCTAGGAGATCTTGTCGAGGAGCGCGCGCATGCGCGGGAACATCTCCGCGATCTCTTCCATCGAGACCGCGCCGACCGACAGGCGGAACCACCCGGTCTCCTCGTCGAGCCCGAACGCCTGGAACGGCACGATGGCGAGACCGGCGTGCTCGAGGACGAGCTTCCGGATCATCTCGTTCCCCGTGATCTTCTGCCCGTCGAGCGTGCGTCCGACGACGTCGAGGTGCAGCGACAGGTAGATCGCCCCCTGCGGGTCCACGCACTGGACCGGGTACCCGGCGGCGCGCAGCTCGGAGAAGCCGTCGTACAGCGCCTGGAGCCGCTCGCGCAGCCGCCCGTCCATCTGCTTGCGGAACGCCTCGACCGCCGCCTCGTTCTTCAGGAACTGCGCGACCGCGACCTGCTCCGGCCGCGGCGCCCACGCGCCGACGTGGCCGAGAAGATCCCGCATGCGCGCCGTCATCTCGGGCGCCGCGAGCAGCCACCCCACGCGGAGGCCCGTTGCCGCGAGCGACTTCGAGATCCCGTCCACCGTGATCGTCCACGGTGCGACCTCCGGGACGAGCGCCGCCGGATGCTCGTGCCGCCGCGTGCCGAACACGAGTGAGCCATAGACCTGATCGAAGAGGAGGAACACCGCGCGGCGCCCCGCCTTCGCGCGCTTCGCGTTCTCGTCCACGATCGCCTGCGAGATCGCGGTGAGCTGCGCCGGATCCATGACGGTGCCGGAGGGATTCAGTGGCGTGTTCAACACCACGAGCTGCGCGCTCCCCAAGTGCGGCTCGAGCTGCTTCAGCGTCGGCTGGAACCCTTCCTCGATGTGCGTGTCGAGGCGAACCCCCTTCGCCCCGACGAGCCACACGTAGTGGTTGTTGTTCCACGATGGCGCGGGATAGACGACGACGTCGCCGGGGTTCACCACGCAGCGGTACGCCCCGTAGAGGATCGGCCGCGACCCGCCGGCGATGAGCACCGACTCGACCGGGTACCGGACGCCGAACTCGCGCGCGGTGAACTCCGCCGCGACCTCGCGCAGGCGCAGCAGACCGTCCGACGGCGGATAGTTCGTCTCGCCCGCGTGCAGCGCCTTCTGGATCTCCTCGAGGAGCAGATCCGGGATCGGGAAGTACTTCGGGTTGAAGTCGCCGACCGTGAGGTTGCACACGGGCTTGCCCGCACGGACCATCGTGCGGATCTCGGCTGCGATCTTCAGGATCTCCGAGCCGACGAGGCCGCGCGCGCGCTCCGAGAGCGATCCATCGACCGAGCCCGCCGCCCCGAACCCCAGTTCCACCATCGTCCTGTTCGACATCCGGCGGATTCTAGCAGCGTCCCCCGTCAGAACCGCCCCTCGGCACCCCCACCGCCCGACTCTCCCCCACCGGCCTGGAATGGCCTATCCCCGTGGGTGGTCTGTGCTGCGTGTCCGAGCGTCCCGACCACGGCCGCGACCCTGAGCGCCGCCGCGCGCGCCGGGTCGTCGAACAGTGGATCGGCGGTGATCCCGCGCCACTCGCGGTCCGGGGCGCCGTCGAGGAAGCGGCGCACGAGGATCGCTGTAACGAAGCAGGCAAGGCCGCCGGCGGTGAGGGTGAGCCACAGCGGCAGCCACGGCCAGTGGAAGCGCCAGGTCGCGAGCGAGATCCCGACGAGCAGTGCGCCGATCGCGATCGCGATCTTGTCGCGCCGCCGCACGCCGAACACGAGGATCACGATGGGGACGATCGCGGTCAACAACACGCCGGGGAGCAAGAAGGCGCCCCCCAAGAGCTCGCCGCTGCCGAAACCCTCGATCCAGCTGCTCCGAAGGCTGTCGTAATGAACCGCTGCGTACAGTCCGAGCAGCGCCACCGCGAAGACGACGCGCAAGCATCGCCGATGCGACGGAGCGAGCGGCAAACGCGCTCGCGGCCAAACGATCACGATCGCCACGAGGCACGCCGCGATCCACCACGCCCGGCCGAGCGGAATCCGGGCGAGCGCGAGGAGCGTGAAGAGCGACGCGCCCGCCGCGAACGACGCGAAGCCCCACCGGTAGGCGCCGGCGGCGAGTACCAGTGCCGCCGCGGCGAGAATCCAAGCGGCGTCGAGGTCGTCCGCGATCACGACGAGGCCGATGCAGAACAGGATCGGGACCAGCCATCCCGTTGCGAGCTCGGTTCCGGAGCTGGCCCGTCGCAACGGGCCGAGCTGATACTCGGTCGCGATCGCGAATGCCAACGCGAAGACGATCAGCACGACGCCGATGCCGTCGTCGTGGAACCTCAGCATCGCCAGGATGGCGCCCGTGACGAGAAGGCCCCCCAAGAAGACCGCGACGCCGGCCAGGATGGCGAGACCGAGCCGGAGCCTGCGCCGATCGTCGGGGTAGGCCGCATCGATCTTCGCGCGGACATCGGCGGAGATCACGCCCGCCTTCGCCCAGCCTCGGGCGGCGTCCCGCACGTCCTTCGCCCGGTCCGCATGGACCGCGGCGGCGTTCACCGAGCCGCCTGGAGCGCGCGCTGGGCACGGACCACGATCACGACCAGCAGGAGAGCGACCCCGGCGCAGGCGAGCATGACGATCTCGTCGCCGGCGGAGATGGACCAGAGGCCGCGTACGAGCAAGCCGCACGCGCCCACGCCGACACCCGCCATGCCCAGCGCGAATCGCCCGATGCGACGCTCGTCCCAGGCAAGCCAGGCGATGAACGCACCGGCGGCGACGAGGAGCGCGGCGACGATGCTGCGGCCCGGCGGGTAGGTCATACGCGTCGCCATCGCGGCGAGGAGGAGCAGCGCGCCGAGCCAGAAGGCGACCGGCTCGAAGTGGGCCTTCCAGTGGAAGCGCTCGAGGACGCGCCCGAGCAGGATGAAGATCACGCCGCAGAGCACGGCCTCGGTGAAAAGCTCGCCTTCCGATCTCCACCACGTCTCGGCGACGAGCTGGAGGCTCACGCCGCGCCACGCGGCGAACGCGGTGAGCGCCAAGCCGAAGACCGAGCGGGAGTCGAACTTGAATGCGAGCAAGGCATAGAAGATGGCGACGATGAGGAGGTGCCACGGCCAGTGCTCGCCCAGCGGGGTGAACTTCACCTCGATGAACGCCAGGTCGGCGGCGACGAGGAGCGTGCCGAGGGTGAGCACGTATTCGAAGGCGAGATCCGTTCGCTTCCCCTTGCGCCAGCACCAGATCAGGCAGCCAAGTGCCGCCGCGCCGATCGCGATCGCGAGCGTGAGGGGACCGATACGCTGCAGGTTCTGCTTCACGAGCACGCCGACGCCGGCCACGACGAGTGCCACGCCGAAGTAGAGGAGGATCTCCAGCTCGCGCCGGACGGAGATCAGCTCGCCCGCCGCGATGCGACGCAGATGCGGGGCGGTTTCGGCGGGCAGGATCCCCTTGCGGGTCAGATCGTCGATCGCGCGGACGACGTCGGGGCTCACGGCGTCTTGCGGCGGAAGAACGGGAAGAGGAGCAGCGCGATGCCGCCGAAGGTGATCGCCATGTCGGCGACGTTGAAGATGCCGGTGCGCAGCGAGCCGATGCCCACGTTGAGGAAGTCCCTCACGCTGCCGTCGAGCTGGATGCGATCCACCAGGTTGCCCACGCCGCCCCCGACGATCGCGGCGACCGCGATGACTTCCGGCAAGTGGAAGCGGTGGTCCACGAGCGTCAGGACGAGGAGCGTCGCGAGCACCGCGGCGACGCCGACCACGAAGAGCCAGAAGCGGACGGCCGGAGAGAGCGCATGGCCGAGCGAGAGGAAGACGCCCGTGTTCTCGACGTAGCCGATGCGGATCGTGTCGTGGAGGTGGGACTTCGTTTCGTGCCCGGGGAGGTTGTTCTGGGCCCACACCTTCGTCGCCAAGTCGACCACGAGGACGACGGCCACGATCGCGACGATGATCACGATCTTCGAGCGCAGCGCGACGCCGGGGCGCGCGTGTTCCGCGGTCGCCGTCATGCCTGCGGCGTCTTCCCGGCGAGCTTTTTCGCCTCTTCCTCGACGAGCACGCGGCGGAGGACCTTGCCGATCATCGACTTCGGGAGATCCGTCCGGAACTCCACCTGGGTCGGCACCTTGAACGGGGCGAGGTGAAGGCGGCAGAAGTCGCGGATCTCGTCCT
>Ga0111538_10008230_pt1 | contig 13996 bp, 10 predicted proteins | sample SoiMethybrSBSTD1_FD_79669 | JGI IMG/M metagenome (GOLD analysis project Ga0111538, IMG submission 79669) | Bulk soil microbial communities from a Populus tree surrounding site in Tennessee, USA - Soil MetaG P. TD hybrid SBSTD1 (version 2)... | ecosystem: Environmental > Terrestrial > Soil >... | reverse complement strand
GGGACCGAACGGGAACCTCGGGACCGAACGGGAACCTCGGAACCGAACGGGAACCTCGGAACCGAACGGGAACCTCGGAACCGAACGGGAACCTTTGAACCGAACTTGGAACCCGGCACCCGGCACCCGGAACCTACTGAGCCCTCGTCAACTGCCCCCGCACCGCTCCGCCCTGATTGAGCGCCGTGTGTACGTTGAAGTAATAGGCCGCGGGATTGGCCATGATCGCGGCGGCGTCGGTCTGGCTCACCGGGGCCGTCAGCGACACGTTGACGGTGCCGTCGCCCAGCAGGAGAGGGGCTGTCGGTGTCAGATTGGTGTTCACGAGCGGGCTGCCGTTCTGTCCGGCCACACCCGGATGGATGTGCGCGAGGATCGCGGGCGTGCCGGGAGGGAAGCCGCTCAGCTGAATGGCGAACGTCGCCGTGCCCGCGCCGGTGACGCCTCCGCCGGCGTCGCGCGGCACGTTGAACGTGATCGTCACGTTGCCGCGCCCGTTCGCTTCGGTGCCGGTCACCGGCGGCACTTCGTTCGCCGCGGTCAGCTGCGAGCTGAAGACGATCGGTCCCGTATTCGATGGTCCGGCCGGATTGTCGTTGTCGTCGCCACACCCGGCCGCTAGCGCCAGGACCGTCATCAGGACTGCCACTCGTCGCATCACGTTTCTCCTGTGGGGAGTAGTGTATGCGGCCGGGCGGACGCAGCAAAAACGTCGGGGCTCGGGGGCTCGGCGGCTCGGGGGTTCGGCGGTACTCAGAGGCAACGGGGGCCAATCCAAACGGCCTGTTGCCTCTGAGTACCACCGGCTCCGCCGAGCCGCCGAACCGCCGGGCCCCCGAACCCCCGACAGCGAAGCCGTTACTGCCTGATCAGCTGCCCGCGCATCACACCAGACCCGTTGGCGCGCGTGTGCACGTTGAAGTAGTAGGCACCCGGGTTCGCGGTGATGTTGGTGGCGTCCGTCTGGGAAAGGGGATTTTGATTGGTCAGCAGGCGACTCACGTTTCCGGTCGTGCCCAGGTTGATCGGATCCGCTGGCGTCAGATTGGTGCCGACCAGCACCCCTCCATTCTGGCCGGTGACACCCGGATGAATGTGTGCCGCGACTGCCTGCGCGCCGTCGGGGAATCCGGTCGTCGAGACTTCGAACGTCGCTGTCCCGGGCCCGTTGATCGCGCCGCTGTTGTCGCGGGGCACGTTGAACGTGATGATGACGAAGCCGCGGCCGGTGGCTTCCGCACCCTGGATAGCCGGGACCTCGTTGGCGGGGCTCAGCTGGGCGGTGAACAGGATGGGCCCGGCGGTTGGCGAATTCGGGTTGTCGTCGTCGCATCCCACCGCCAGCGCCAGGACAATCATTAGAAAACCTACTCGTCGCATCTTCACTTCTCCCTTGAAGAACGCCCGCCCGCTGGCGGCGTTGCGCTCGGATCGTAGCCTACGAGCCGTCGCATGTATGCACCGGTCGCATGTATCGAACCGAACCGTTGAGGCGGTGTCATGCTGCTGTATCTGTTCCTTACGCTGGCAAGCGCCGTGCCCGCCTGCCCGGCGCCCCGTCCGTCGTTCATCGAAGGAAGACGCTCCGTCGAGTTTCGCGCCCGAATCACCTTACCGATTCGGAAAAACGGATTACGGCTCGTGTAACGTATCGTGAGGATGCCTGATCTTCCCGATCCGCCTGTTGCGGATGCTCCCCCGGCCCCCTCAGCCCCGCGGACCCCGGCCGCGCCCGATCGTGGCTGGCGGCAGCGCGCCGGCACGGTCAGTCTCCCTGAGGTTCACGGCACGGTTCCGGTCCCGCTGACAGCCGGGTTCTGGCGCAAGATGCTGGCGTTTGCCGGACCGGGGTACCTCGTCGCCGTCGGCTACATGGATCCAGGCAACTGGGCGACCGACCTCGCCGGAGGATCCCGCTACGGCTACACGCTGATCAGCGTGATCATGCTGTCGAACCTGATGGCGATCCTGCTGCAGGCGCTCTCGGCGCGGCTGGGTATCGTCAGCGGCCGCGATCTCGCGCAGGCCTGCCGCGATCATTTTTCGCATCCAGTCACCGTCGGCTTATGGTTCCTGTGCGAGATTGCGATTGCCGCCTGCGATCTCGCGGAAGTGATCGGCTCGGCGATCGCGCTCAACCTGCTGTTTGGCCTGCCGCTGTTCTGGGGCGTGTGCCTGACCGCCTTCGACGTGCTGCTCGTGCTGTATCTGCAGCAATACCGTTTCCGGTACGTGGAGGTGCTCGTGGTGCTGCTGATTCTCGGCATCGCGGGCTCGTTCGCGATCGAGCTGGCGCTGGCGCGGCCCGATCTCGCCGAGGTGCTCGCCTCGCTGGTGCCGTCGCCCGAGATCGCGCGCAACCCCGACATGCTCTACATCGCGGTCGGCATCCTCGGGGCGACCGTCATGCCGCACAACCTCTACCTGCACTCGTCCATCGTGCAGACCCGGAAATACCAGGACTCGATCGAGAGCCGGCGCGAGGCGGTCCGCTTCGCCACCATCGACTCGACAGTCGCGCTGATGTCGGCCCTCTTCCTGAACGGCGCGATCCTGGTCATGGCTGCGGCGACCTTTCACGGCACCGGCCACCAGGAGGTGGCGGACATCTCCGACGCCTACCTGCTGCTCGCGCCTCTGCTCGGCACCCAGCTGGCGAGTACGCTGTTCGCGGTCGCGCTGCTGTTCTCCGGTCAGAACGCAACCTTGACTGGCACGCTGGCCGGCCAGATCGTGATGGAAGGCTTTCTCAACATCCGGCTGCGTCCCTGGCTGCGGCGTCTGATCACGCGGTTGATCGCGATCGTGCCCGCGCTCTTCACGGTCGCCCTCTACGGCGAGCGCGGAACGGCGGCGCTCCTGATCCTGAGCCAGGTCATCCTGAGCCTGCAGCTCCCGTTCGCGGTCTTTCCCCTGGTCATGTTCGTCGGCAGCCGCCAGAAGATGGGAACGCTCGTCGCTCCTCGCTGGATGCTGGCGCTCGCCTGGCCGACCGCCGTCGTGATCGCTGCGCTCAACGTGTGGATGCTCTGGCAAACGCTCGGGGCCTAGCGATGTACACGAAGATCCTTGTCGCCATTGAGAACTCGGCCGCCGACCAGGCGGTGCTTCAGCACATCGAGCGCCTCGCGCGGTTGACCGGCGCCGGGCTGTTGCTGGTCCATGTCGCCGACGGGTTCGCGGCGAGGCACTTCAACGATCTGGATCTGCGTGAATCGGAAGAGATGCGTGAGGACCGCGCCTACCTCCAGCAATTGTGCGAGGACATGAGCGGCAAGGGCATGGTCTGCGCCGCGCGGCTGGCGATGGGCGACCCGGCGACCGAGCTGGTGCGGGTGGCGGCAGAGGAGGGCGTCGACTTGATAGCGATGTCCACCCACGGGCATCGCTTTCTCCAGGACCTGCTGCGGGGCAGCACCGCAGATCGGGTGCGGCACGGTGTGTCGATCCCCGTTCTGATGGTGCGGGCGAAGTAGCGCGTGAAGCGCCCGCGGTTCCGTCGCCCGCGCGATCGACAGGAGCTCTCGATTCTGGTCGGGGCGATCGTCATCCTCGCGCTGATCTGGATCTTCGCCACGCTCGCGGGCGAGGTCATGGAAGGCGACACCCGGCAGTTCGACGAGTGGGTCCTCGGCGCGTTGAGGCAGCGGGCGGACCCGGGACAGTTGAGGGGACCGACGTGGCTGGCGTCGGGAGCCCAGGATCTGACCGCGCTCGGCAGCCCGACCGTGCTGGGCTTGACCGTGCTGGCGGTGACCGGCTACCTGTTTCTGCACGGTTTGTATCGCAACGGGATGTTCATCTTCGTTGCGAGCGTCGGTGGCTGGGTCCTCAACTGGCTGTTGAAGGCGGTATTCGCTCGCAGCCGGCCCGACATCGTGCCGCACCTGCGCGAGGTGATGAGCTCCAGCTTTCCCAGCGGTCACGCGTTGACGTCTGCGGCCGTCTACCTGACGCTCGGCGCGCTGCTGATGCGGATCGCCGAAGGTCGGCTCGCGAAGTACTACTGCATCGCGATCGCGATGCTCCTCACGTTCCTGGTCGGCAGCAGCCGCGTCTTCCTGGGCGTGCACTATCCGACCGACGTCGTGGCCGGTTGGCTCATCGGCATGTCGTGGGCGCTGCTTTGCTGGGTCGTCGAGCGCACGCTCGAGCGCCGCGCCGGGCTGAAGCGGGAGAAGGAACAAGTCGAGAAGCAGGGTTCGGGAGATACTTGACCGCCGATGTCCACGTCTTCAGTGCTCCGTGTGTTCGGACTGCTTGCCGCGCTCGCTGTTGCCGGCCTTGCGCCTGCAGGTGTGCGTGCCAGTGGCCGTCAGGAAGGGAAGCAGGGAGAGCCGGCTCGCCGCAGCGACCACCTCGTGCTCGCCGTCGTCCGGAACGATGGTATCCTGTTGCCATTCGCCGCTTTCAACGGACGCAAGTGGTCCGCGCCCTGGCCGTTCCTGCAGCGCCGCTTCGGTCCCAACACCATCGAGATTCCGGTCAATCTGGCCAGCGTGCCGCTGGACTGGTGGGGCGGCGAGCGACCGGGTGACTGGCGGCTCTGGCCCATGAATTCCGAGAGTTCGCGGCCCCTGACCTTGTCCACGCTGATGATGATGCAGATCGGCACGGACCGGCAGATCGGTTTCCGCACGGACCAGCCGCCCGTGTTGCCGCCCGTGCCGCCGTTCGAGCTGCCATTCCCGAAGATCGGTGTGGCTGTCGCAGGCGACACGCCGGTGACGCCGATCGCGACGGTCAGCGCGCTCAGTGCCACACGGAAAACGTTCGCCGAGTCGCTGCGCGTGGAAATCGACAAAGCCGAAGACCGCGCCCTCGGTGCTATCAGTGCGTCCAGCAACTGGCGCCACCCGGTCAAGCGCGAAGCGCGCGCAGCGCTGGTCCCGGAGATCGAGGCGTGGTACATCACGCCGCTCGGGTCCGCAGACGAGCGGCTGTCCTATATCGAAGCGGTGAAGAAGTACCCGTTGCAGCCCGACGACAAGGGCTGCGGGCTGGAGACGTTCGCCAGCGGGTGGGTGTACCACGACGCCGACCCGCAGAAGAACGCCAAGGCGCGGCTCAGCGCGGTCGTGACGTACTGCGATCGCCGCGGGGTGTCGTACATGCTGCCGTTCGGCCAGATGAAGCTCAACGATCGCGTCCACTGGATCGTCCAGATGTCCGGCCGCGATCACGAGTGGTACGCGGTCGTCGAGGCCACGCCTGACCGCACCCGGTACGTCGCGGAATTCCAGGCGGGATCGGTGCCCCTGCCCCGATGATTCCGTCCACCGGCGCACCACCTGGCACCCGTGTCCGCGGGTCCGTCGTCCAGCTGCTTGCGATACTCGCGATGACGTTGACGGTTCCGTTCTCGCTCCGCGTGATGCACGGCCGTTCCGCGGATACGACCTCGCGCCTTCCGTATCTTCCGGTGTTCCCCGGGCACCGCTCGCAGCTGTTCCATGCCGGCCGCATCCCGGAGCTCCAGCAGATGAACCCGGGGGCAGTGGTGATTGGCGATTCGATGGCCGGCACCCGCATCGACGAGCGGGTGCTCTCGAAACGTTCAGGTGTACCGGTGGCGCCGCTCCTTCAAGCGGGATCCGGGCCGGCGTTCTGGTATCTCGCGCTCAAGAACTGGGTCGTCGCCAGCGGAATCAAGCCCCGGGTGGTCTTCATCTTCTTCCGCGATACCAACCTTACCGACGTGATGTTCCGGCTCGACGATCAGTTTCGCTGGTCGCTCGACATGGTCGCCAGCGACACCGAGGAGGAACTCAACGACGTGGTCCAGTCGGCGCTCGATGGACCCTTCTACGCGGTGCATCAGGGCGTCGAGCGTCTCTATCACGTGGATGCGGCGCGCCGGACGGTCGAGCCAATGGTGTCCCGCGCCCCGGCCAGGTGGATCGCCGGATCAGCGGGACAGCCGCGGCTGCTCGAACATGCCAACCAGCGATTCGGGCTCGATCATCTCCGGGTCATGGAAGCGGCCGACATGGCCGCCGACGCCGGGACCGATTTTGCCGCCTCGGTGAAGCAGTCCGTGCTGCCCCTGATGCTGCGTGAAGCGCAGCGGGGCGGCTTCAAGTTGTGCCTGGTTCGCGTGCAGCGCCGCCCGGTGAACGGTCAGCCGCCCGTCCAGTCTCCGGCGCTGAAGAAGTACGTGCACGATCTTCGCGAATACGTGCAGGCGCATGGCGGGATCCTGCACGACGACACCGGTGACCCGGCGATCACCCTCGACATGTACGAGGACGGCGATCACATCGCCCGGCACGCACGCGCTGACTACACCCGGTTGTTCTACGAGCGCCTGCGCGTGCTGTTCAGACCTGCTCTCCGCGTCAACGGAGCCCCGGCCGCGCAGTGATCTTTCACAGCCTCGACTTCGTTCTCTTCTTCCTCGTCTTCACCGCGATTTACTGGTCGCTGCCACACCGGCCCCAGAACGTCTTCCTGTTTGCGGGCAGCTACTTCTTCTACGGCTACGTCCATCTCTGGTTTCTGATCCTGATCGCCACCTCGACGAGCATCGACTACTGCGCGGCGCGCGGGATGGAAGCGCGGCCGGCTCACCGCCGCAAGTTCCTCTGGCTGAGCATCGTCACGAACTTCGGGATGCTCGGGTTCTTCAAGTACTTCGATTTCTTCGTCGACAACGTTGCCGCGGCGCTGGCGACGATGGGCCTGCCGTGGCATCAGCCGACGCTGCGGATCCTGCTGCCCGTCGGCATCTCTTTCTACACGTTCCAGGCGATGAGCTACACCATCGACGTGTACAAGGGAGAGCTTCATGCGCGCCGAAACCTGCTCGACCTCGCCACGTTCGTGTCGTTCTTCCCGCACCTGGTCGCGGGACCGATCCAGCGCGCGTCGTTCCTTCTCCCGCAGGTCGAGACGCCGCGCCGCTTCTCGGTCGACAAGGCCACGAGCGGGTTCGGGCTGATCTGCTGGGGGTTCTTCAAGAAGCTGGTGATCGCTGACAACGTCGGCGTGATCGCGAACAAGGTGTTCGCGCTCGGCGATCCGACGTTTCCGCTGCTGTGGTCAGGCGTCTTCGCGTTCGCGATCCAGATTTACGCGGACTTCTCCGCCTATACCGACATCGCGCGCGGAACCTCGCGGTGGCTCGGGTTCGAACTGACCGAGAACTTCGACCATCCGTACCTCGCGCGTACGCCCGCGGACTTCTGGCGGCGGTGGAACATCTCGCTTTCGAGCTGGTTCCGCGATTACGTCTACATCCCGCTGGGGGGATCGAAGGCTGGTGACGCGAAATGGGCGCGCAACGTGATGGTCACGTTCCTGCTGTCCGGCCTCTGGCACGGCGCCAGCTGGAACTACGTGCTCTGGGGCGCCTATCACGGCGTCCTGCTCGTGCTCACACGCGCACGCAGGATCCTCAAGCCCGCCGCGCCGGTCCCCGCGGGGCACAGGCCAGTGGTTGCGGCCCTGATCATCATGGCGCAGGTCGCGGGCATGTTCGCGCTGACGCTCGTTGGCTGGTTGCTTTTTCGGGAAACCGAGCTGTCGGCGATCGTGCGTGCCCTCACTCTCTCACCGTTCTCCGCGCCGGCCGACGATCGCAGCACGGGTCTCTATCTGTTCGTGCTGACACTGCTGTACTCGTTGCCGCTGTGGGCGCAGAGTATCTGGGTGGAGTGGCATCGCGACGAATCGGGCGTTCGCCACCCGGCCTTCATCGTGCCGCCGGGATGGCCCCGCGCCGCGGTTCAGGGCGTCGCCTGCGGCCTCGCCTTCGCGGCAATCCTGCTGCTGCGCAGCCGCGCGTCGCTGGATTTCATTTACTTTCAGTTTTAAACAGTCGCGGGTTCGGGGGTTCGGGGGCTCGCGGGTTCGGGAAAGCCGGTGGTAGGAGCGGCAACCGGCCGTTTGGATTTACCCCGGTTGCCTCAGACTACCACCGGCTCCACCGAACCCGCGAGCCCGCGAACCCGCGACAGGCCTATTTCACCGTCACGCGCGCCCAGTCCCATCCCTCCAGCCCGCGCTGGTTGATGGCTTTCACCCCGATGCTCGTCCCCGATGCGACCTTGATCGACGCCGTCGGCTTGGAAACGCGAATCTGCTGCGCGTCCGTGCCCCACGCCACGATGTAACCGGTAACCCCTTGTTCGGGCGAAGGCGTCCAGGAGAGCGTTGCCGTGCCGTTCTGGTAGCTGTCTACCCTCAGATCTGCGAGTCGCGAGGGGCTCGACGCCAGCAGCATCAGCGTGGCTGCCGTGGTCTTCGCGACCTCGGTCACCAGCTGGTGGTTGATGGTGTCGAGCGTGTCGTGCGGCTGATGGTAGTGAGGGCTGGCGAGTACCGGATATGACCCGATGCCGCCCACGATGTCTCCGTAGGCTTCGTAGTAGGCGTGCGCATCCGTGCCCTTGTAGTAGAGCACGTCGTAGGTGATGAGGTTGCTGAACTGCATCGCAGCCGCGTGCTGGATGTCGCGGATGCCGGGATTCGAGTAGCGGATCGTGTTGTCCAGCCGGTTGTCGTTGGCCCATCCGACCATGTCGTTGTTGAGCGCGCCGACGATGCGGACTTTGTCGGCGACGGCACGCCGCACGAACTCGCGGCTGCCGAGAAGGCCGGACTCTTCGCCGGTGAACGAGGCGAACATGATGGTCGCAGGCTGCGGATGCGCGGCGAGCAGCCGGGCCGTCTCGAGAAGCGCGGCCGTCCCGGACGAATCGTCGTCTGCACCCGGGCCGGTGGCCACCGAATCGTAGTGGCTGCTCACGACGTAAACGAGCTCGGGATTGGTCGTGCCTTTCAGCGTGGCGACGACGTTCGCGGTCTGCCCGCCGGCGGCCTCGGATCGTGAGAACCACTGGAATTCCGGCGTGTAGCCGAACGACTTGTACGTGTCGAAGAGATAGCTGGACGCGAGCTTGTTCCCCGGCCGTGTGATGTGCTTCGAGTCGAAGTCATACAAGGCATGCTCGTAGGCGTAGACGCGGCTCGTAGAGGCCTCGGAGACCACGGCGGTCACTGCGGCGGCGACGGGAGCGAACGCGCGCTTGCCCCTGTTGCGGAGGGCTTCCTCTGCGGCGAGGTTCGCCTGAAGCCGCGCGCGCAGCTCGTCCCGGGTGATCTTCGTTGTGAGGTCGGTGATGTAGACGCCGCGCTCCAGCGAAACGGTGTCACCGTCACGTTCGGCCACGATCAGCACCTTGGTGCCATCCCGGTTCGGCACCCATTCGTATTCGGGAGCAACCGTCCTCACGGTGTTGTTGTGGAAGAGCCGCATGCGGCGGCCCGATTCCGGGTCATAGACGAACGATCGCCGGTGCCGCGGTTCGCCCATCAGACCCAGAATGCGTCCGTCCCCAAGAAAACGCGGTGCGAGGTCGTGCTGGATTTCCCGTGTCAACCGGTGTTCGCCGGTGCCGTCCGTGCGCGCGACGTAGAGTTCCCAGTCCTGATCGACCATCATCTGGAACGTCACGCGGCTGCCATCAGGCGATAGCGCCGGCGCATCGAGCCTCGTCGTGCCGGTCCGCGCTACGGTCGGTCGATCTGGCGTGGCGACCGCTGCGACGAGCAGTTGCATGTCGGGAGCCAGACGCGAGACATAGGTCAGCATTCGTCCATCGCCAGAGAATGCCGGCGCCGTGCCGGAGATCACGGTCGCTGTAGATGCCGGCAGCGAGATCACACCGAAGCGCGCATTGAGCCCGGAGCCCGCACCACGCCGTCCCTGCGAGCGATGCGTGAACAGCACTGCGGTTCCTGTCGAGTTCACCTCCTGCAGCACCTTGGCTGGTTCACCGGTCGTGAGGGCCACAGGGCTTCGTCCGTCCTTGATGACGAACACCTGTTCGACATTCCCTTCCTCGGTGCCGGTGAAGAGGGCGATGTTGTCCGCGGCGAGGCGTACGGCGGTTTTCCGGCGGCTCCCGGTATCCAGTTCACGCTCAGCGCCCGTAGCGATCTCGCGAACCGTGATCCATGCGGCGGTTTCGGTCAGCGCGGCCAGCGCCGTCGTCAGCCGGGTGCGCTCCGCGGCCTCGGCCTGTTCCGCCGACGTTTCCAGGCGCTGCATCTCCGGAGTGGCCGCGAGTTTCAGGTACGCGATCTGCGATCCGTCGGGGGAAAATGACGCGCCGAACCCCGTAAGCTCCGCGATGGTCTTCGACGGCGCGTCCGCACTGGCGAGCCGCGTGCGGCGAGCGACACCACGGCCGATCTCGTATGAGAGGTACCGCCCGTCGGGCGAAAAGCGCGGTGACCCGCCGTCGGTGGTCAGTTCGGTTGTCTTGAAGAGCTCACCGGTCTGGAGCGCGATGGCCTCGATGACGTCCTGCGACGGAGAGCCGTCGAGAAGGGCAAGATATTCGGTCATCGCGCGAGGGTAGTCGCCGCGATCCCACGCGATGTCCGCGTCGATCAACCGGCCGTTCGAGACCTCGCCGAATCCAACCCACGCCGTCAGCAGGACGATCGCTACTGCACCGGGCAGTCGTGTCATGCGGGTATTTTGACGTGGGAGCTTCGCTGGTCGGTAGTCGGAAGTCAGGGACTGGGGGCTCGGGACTGGGAAGCCGGCGGTAACCAGAGGCAACTTGCTGCTGGGCGTTGCCTGGTTGCCTCTATTACCGCCTAGCCCCAGCCCCCAGTCCCCAGCCTCGACTCAATAAAAAGAGGGCCGGCCCCTTTCGGACCGGCCCTCTTTCTTTCTCTACTCGCTCCGGGATGAGCGTTCCCCTACTTGCTGCTCTGATTCAAAGCCTTCCGTAGTTCCGCCAGGTGCGTGCGGATCTGTTCGATCTGTTCACGATTGAGGGAGCTCGCGCCAGCCGCTGGCTTGCTCGTGGCGGAGCCAGTGGTTCCGGCCGCGCCCGATGATCCGTTCAGGATCGCTTCGATCGCTTCGATCTGGCGCATCGCGTCTGAGTGACCCGACTGCGCTTTCGCCGACTGATCGGGCGAATCCGCGGCCGGCGTCGCGGTGCTGCCGGTCGTGCCGGCGGGCGCCGGGGCTGTCCGGCCCGACGTGCCCGTTGGCGTAGGCGTGCTCGGCGAAGGCTCCGCAGGCGTGGTCGGTGCTGCTGGCGGAGTCGGCTCGGTCGGCGCTGCCGCCGGCGGTGTGCTGGGCGGTGTGCTCGGCGACGTCGGGCTTGGTTGGGCCGCTGCTGCGGCAGGGTCCGCCGGCGTGGCCGGCGACGCGGCCGGTGAGGCGCTTGCTGACGCGCCGCCGCCCGCGGCCTTCTCGAACTCCATCAGGTGCGTGCGGAATTCAACGAGCTTGGCGCGGATCGTCGGATCGACCGTATTCGTTCCACTGGTGCCGACCGCGCCCGCGGCACCCGGCGCCGGGGTGGCTGGCGTTGCTGGCGTAGCCGGGGACTCGTCCGCGCGCTGATCGCCAACCAGAGTATTCAGGTTCGCCTGTACTTTGCTGTAGGACGCACGCCAGTCGGTGTTCGTGCTGATCAACTCGTTGAAGTTCGAGATCAGCTGCGAGACCTGGGTCCGTGCGTCACCTGTCAACTGCGACGCCGCGGGAAGCTGGGTGAGCTGACTGAGGCTTTCACGCGCCGCGGTCAGATGCTTTTTGACGGCGTCGGTATCGACCGACTGCGCGCCAGCCGGAGGCTGCTGTCCGGCCTGAGCCTGTGCGGGCGGCGTCGCTGCAGCCGGCTCAGTCGGTGCCGGGCTCGCGGTCGTCGTGGTGCTGCTCGGCGGCTGTGACGGGCTCGCCGACGGCGTCGACGGGCTCGCCGCGGCAGCGGCCGCTGCCGCACTCGCGCTGGCCGACGGATCTTCAGCGCCCGGCGACGGCGTGCTGCCCATCGAAGCCGCGAACGCGGTCAGATGGGTGCGCACTTCCTGCAGCTTGGCCTTGGCGGCGTCGTCGAGACCCGGCGCGGCCTTCGAAGCCGTCTTGCCGGTCGTGCCCGCAGCGCCTGGCTCGGGGGCGCCGGTCGTGCCCTCGCCGCCAAGCAGCTCGGTCAGAATTCGATCGGCGGCCGCGAGCTCAGTGCTCGCGCTGGTGCTGCTCTTGCCCGCGGGTGCCGAGGACTTGCCGGCAGACGACGAGCGCTGGAGCGCGGTGATGTGTCGCTTCAACTCGGCCACGCGGCTCTTCGCGGTGCCGGTCAACGACGCCGCCGGAATATCGTTCAATGCCGTTTCGGCCTTTCGCAGATGCTCGTTCGACGAGCTCTGCTCGCCCGCGGGGCGAGAAGCAGAAGGTGTCTGCGAGGGCGTAGGGCTGGTCTGCTGCGCCCAGCTCCCGACGGGCATCGCGAGCAGCGCGGATGCTGCAATCGCTGTTGTCCAACTCGCTGTGGAACGTTTCATTGCTTGGCTCCTCCCTGAGCAAATGCTTCAACTGTCGCTGTAGGAATCGAGCAAGCGAAATGCCACGGCGAGCTCAACGAGAGCGGTCCGCGACCGCTACCTTCAAACTGCCAATGATTTGTGGTCGGGCTTAGTGAGTTACGCAAGAGGCGCGCAAAAAAATCGCGCAATTTCTACCTGATCGTCGCGTTCGCTGCGTCAGCCGCTCATCAGCCGCTGGCAGCGTGTTCCCTACTGGATCGTGAGGCGAACCAGAACGTCGCGGCCTTCGCCCCACGCCTCACGGTTGCGTGTGACGAACAGCAGCGTCCCGCCTGGCGCGGTGGTGACTTGTCCGATTGCCCCGAAACGCCGCTGGAGCAGCCGCACCGGCTCGGCACCGTCGAGCCTGCCGTCAGGTGTGATCCCAATCCTTAATAGATCGTGAACGCCGAGAGAGGAAACGATCAGGTCGCCATCGAACGGGCTGCGCGGATCCTTGACGGCGGTCATCCCCGAGGGAAGTGTTCCCGCCGGCAACGACACGGTTGGCGCTGAGCCGTCCGAGAGGCGTGCGCGCCTGTTCACGGTCGGCCACCCATAGTCCGCGCCGGCATGCACCGTGTTGATCTCATCCGCATCGAGCCCGCTCTCCACCTCCATGAAGGCGCCGGCGCCGAGCCAGACGAAACCGCTCGGGTCGCGGTGACCGCTCGAGTACACGGGTGACGCGCGTGGGTTGTCGCGTGGCGTTCGACCATCCGGCAGCAGTCGCAGAATCCTGCCCCCGTCCGGCGAAGCGCTCAGCGTGTCCGCGTCCATGGATCGCGAGCCGAGTCCGACGTATAGCCCGCCATCGGGACCGAAGCGGATCACGCCGGCCGGATCGCGAGCGGTAAATGGCGCGGTGGCGATTACCGCGGCCTGACCGAATTGTCCGTTCGACTCCCTGTATCGCACCAGAAGCGCTCGCGACTCCGCCGATGCAGGTTCGACCTTCAACACATAAAGGAGGTGAGATTCGGCGAAGTCCGGTGCGAGCGCGATCGACAGCACGACCGCTTCGCGATCGCGTGAGGTCGGAAGGCTGTCTGCAGCGTCGCCGCCGGAGGTCGTTCCATCCTCGTCGAAGAGGCGGATGATGCCTGCACGCTCGGCGACGAAGATGCGACCGGACGGGTCTATCGCAACGTCGGCCGGTTCCACGAGACCGGTACCCAGGATCTCGGCATTCAGCATCGTGCCATCAGACGCGGCAACCGGACCATCCTCGGGCGGCGCGACGCTCGGGAGCGATGACGAATCGTCCGAAGCTGTCACGCTCGCGATCTGAAGTTCCAATGGGGCAGAGCGCGGCCCTTCGACCACGGTATCGCCGGAAGGGTAGAAGGCAGCCAGCTCCAGCGTGTGACGGCCGGCGGTCATCGATGGCAGCGGTGCGTTACATTCGAGACTGCCGCTGCTTCCGGGGTTGCAGACGACGCCGTCCAGGACTCGCCGGGTGCCGTCCACGTACGCCGCAAACTGGAGCACGGTCGCGTCACTGGCGCTGGCGGCCTGCGTCCAGCCGAAACGTTCGCGCCCGGTGACGGTGTCGCCGGATCCTGATGGTGGAGGGGAGGATGGCGGCGAGTCGTCACTGCCCCCACAGGCCGCGGCGGCCAGTAGTGACACGACGAGCAAGGTGCGCGACAATCCCATT
>Ga0111538_10008228_pt1 | contig 13998 bp, 8 predicted proteins | sample SoiMethybrSBSTD1_FD_79669 | JGI IMG/M metagenome (GOLD analysis project Ga0111538, IMG submission 79669) | Bulk soil microbial communities from a Populus tree surrounding site in Tennessee, USA - Soil MetaG P. TD hybrid SBSTD1 (version 2)... | ecosystem: Environmental > Terrestrial > Soil > Tree... | reverse complement strand
TTCGCTCGGGAAAGTCTCCGATCCTCGACCTGAAGCCGCTCGACGGCAAGCTCCGGGACGACCAGGTGCGCGACCTCGAGCTCATCCGGCAGCTCGACGCCGCGCACGCGCGCCGCCTGCCCGGGCACCCGGACCTCGAGGCGCGGATCGCCGCGTACGAGCTGGCTTTCCGGATGCAGTCCGAGGTGCCGGAGGCGGTGGCGATCCAATCCGAGCCGGAGGAGACGCGGCGGCTCTACGGCCTCGACGCGGACGTCACTCGTTCTTTCGGAGAGCGATGCCTCCTCGCGCGCCGCCTCGTGGAGCGCGGAGTGCGCTTCGTGCAGGTCTGGGCGCCGGGCTGGGACTCCCACGAAAACATTCTGCAGGGCCACCGGGACGCCGCGCGAAGAGTTGACCGGCCGATCGCTGGGCTGCTCAAGGATCTGAAGCGCCGCGGCCTGCTCGAGACGACGCTCGTGATCTGGAGCGGCGAGTTCGGCCGCACGCCGGACAATCAGGCATCGAAGCGGAACGCGCCCGGCCGGGATCACAACCCCGGCGCCATGACGATCTGGTTCGCGGGGGGTGGAGTTCGCGGCGGCGCGATCGTGGGGGCGACGGACGACGTCGGGAACAAAGCTGTCGAGCGTCCCTACCACCTGCGCGATGTGCACGCCACGTTCCTGCACCTGCTCGGTCTGGACTCCCAAAAGCTCACCTACTATCACGCTGGCAGGTTCCAGAAGCTTACGGACACGGGGGGAGACGTGATCCGGGAGATCCTGGCATGAGCGTGCGGCTCAATTGACCTCCGCTTCGCGCTCCGCGAGAGGCCGCGCCGGCTCGCGTGCGCGAGGACGGCTGCTCCTGGAGCTCGATCGAGCGGGCGTCCGCCGCGGGGAGCGCACCGTCCTCTCGGACGTGACGTGGCGCGTCCGCGACGGGGAGTTCTGGGCGGTCCTTGGGCCCAACGGCTCGGGGAAGTCGACGCTGCTCGCGGCGCTGCGCGGAGAGGCGCGCCTGGCGCAGGGCGAACTGCGCTTCGGCTGGAGCTCGGGGGCCGCGGCGGAGGCGAGCGATCCGAGCGCGGAAGTTCATCGCGTTGCGTTCTCCGATCAGCTCGCGGCGCTGGGGAATGCGAGCGGGTTCCACCAATCGCGGTGGCACGCGGGCGAGGACGCTGCGGTGCTGCGGGCAGGCCAATTCCTGTCGAAGTGGGGCGCTGCGGGGCGGCGGGCGGCGACGATGCTGGGATTGGGGACTGCGTTGGGCCGGAGAGTGACTGAGCTGTCGAACGGCGAACGCAGGAAGCTTCTGCTCGCGGAAGCGGCGGCATCTCGACCCCGCCTGCTCGTCCTCGACAATCCGTTCACGGGGCTCGACGGGCCGTCGCGGCGGGACCTCCTCGACGCGCTCCGCCGGCTGCTCGCTCGCCGGCTGCGGCTGATCGTCACCGTCGCGAGGCCGGAGGAAGTGCCGCGCTCGGCGACGCACGTGCTGCTGCTTGCGCGCGGGCGCGTCGTCGCGTCGGGGCGGCGCTCTGCGGTCCTACGGCCGGCGATTCTCGCGCCCGTTTTCGACGCGTCCCGAGCTCGGGACCGTCGGTCATCGAGTCCGCGGCGGCCCCTCGGGCGCGCTGGCCGCGCCGTCGTCGAGATGCGGGACGCGCGCGTCCGTTACGCTGGAAAGCGTATCATCGACGGCGTGAGCTGGACCGTGCGTCGCGGCGAGCGCTGGGCGGTCCTCGGCCCGAACGGAGCTGGCAAGACGACGCTGCTCAGTCTGATCGTTGGAGACAATCCACAGGTCTTCGCCAACGAAGTGCGCCTTTTCGGGCGCTCCCGCGGGGGTGCGCTCACGCTGCGAGAGCTGCGCCGTAAGATCGGTTTCGTGTCGCCGGAGCTGCACCTCCACCATCCGGGCCGCGTCACCGCGCTCGAGGCGGTCGCTTCCGGCCTCCACGATTCGGTCGGCCTCTACCGGCGCTGCACTCCGGGTGAGCTGCGGCGCGCGCGGGCGCTGCTCGAGCGTCTGGGGCTCGGCCGTTCGGCGCCAACTCCTTTCCGGGAGCTGTCGGAAGGGGAGCAGCGGCTCATTCTTCTGGCGCGCGCGCTGGTGAAGGCGCCCGAATTGCTCGTCCTCGACGAGCCGTGCCAGGGCCTCGACCCGTCGACGCGCCGTGCTTTCCTGGCGTTCCTCGAGGCGATGCTTCGCCGGCACGACCTCACGCTGATCCAGGTGGCGCACGAGGTGGAGGATTTTCCCCACGGCATGACCCACGCGCTCCTTCTCGAGAGCGGCCGCGTGGAGATGGAAGGCGATGCCGGCACGGTCATCCGCGCGTGGGAGCGGGACCATCCTGGCCACCGAGCCTCGCGGAGGGCCCGCTGACCGGGCGGCTTGCGTTTTGGACCCGGCCGGCGCCGGCGGCGTGACAGGATTTTTTTTGTCCTGCCGCGGCCGCCACGCTCCGGCATGAAGCCCTCCGGCTTCAGAGCGTCCAGCCTTTGCGATACTCCCGTTGGAGCAGCGCATTGGCCTGGGCGCTGTTCGTGATGCGGCAGCCTTCCGCGTCGAACTCTACTTTCGTCCCGGTCCGGTAGGCCACATTGCCGAGCAGAACCGACTCCGAAAGCGCGCCAGAATAGCCGAAGTTGCAGGTCGTCGGGCTGCCGGTCTTGATGGCCTGGATCCATTCTTCGTAATGGCCGATCGAGTCTGGGATCGAATGCGGCACCTGCGTAAAACCAGCGTATTGAGCCTCCGGCAGCAGCTTGTAGCCGCCGTAGTCCGACAGCATCCATCCCTTTTCCCCGATCCAGAGCACTCCGTCCCCCCAATCCGGCAGCTTCCGCGCAGGATCTTTCTCCGCGAACTGCGGCGGCCGTTTGCCGCCGTCGTACCACGTGACCGTGACCGGACCGCGGCCGTTCTTGGCGGGGTGCGCGTAGCGCGCAATCAACCACGCGGGAGTCGTCTCGGCGTGGACGGGTGGCCCCTCCGCCTCGACGTGCGTCGGGTGGCGTAGTTCGAGAGCCCAGTGAACGACGTCCATGTGGTGGCAGCCCATGTCCGCCAGCGTGCCGCCGCCGAAATCCCACCATCGCCGCCAATTCGCGGGGAGATAGATTTCTTCGTGATAGGGGCGCTCGGGCGCCGGTCCAAGCCAGAGATCCCAGTGGAGATGCGGCGGCACGGGCGACGCGTCCTTCGGGCGTTCGCCGCCCGACCAGGTCTTCCCCACCCAGACGTGCGCCTCGCGCACGGCGCCGATCGCTCCCGAGCGGATCAACTCGACGACGCGGCGATAATTCGCGCCGGCGTGGATCTGCGTGCCCATCTGCGTCGCGCGCTTGTTCTTCGCAGCGGTCTCGGCCGCAACGCGCGCTTCGTGGATCGTGTGCGCGAGCGGCTTCTCGCAGTAGACGTGGCGGCCGCTCTTCAGCGCGAGGACCGTGGCGGGTGCATGGATGTGGTCGGGCGTGCTCACGACGACCGCGTCGATGTCGCGCCGGTCGAGCAGCTTGCGGAAGTCGTTGTACTTCTCCGCGTGCGGAGCTCGCTGGGCAAGCGCCGCGAGGTAGTGATCGTCGACGTCGCAGATGGCGACGAAGTTGTGGTGCTGGACGCCCTCAATGTTGGCCTCGGCGCGGTTCGCCGTGCCGATGATGCCGAAGTTCACTTTCTCATTCGGCGAGCCCGGGCTCTCGAGGAATGCAGGAGCCGTCAGGGCAGAGGCGGCGCGGCTAGCGAAACCAAAACCGGCGGCCGCGAGGGCGCTTCGGCGGAGGAATTCACGACGCGTGGAAGTGGGCATGAGGAGTCCTCGACCTGGGGGTTCTCTCGATAGGGGGCGCTCGGTGCCCTGGCGGGTGCCAGAGCCGACCCTTCCGCGGCACTGATTCTATCTCAAGAAGGAGGCAGCGTGGCAGCGACTGCCTCGCCCTTTCCGATGTCGAAGGGCGATGGCTGGTGTCAGGGTTTGGGGGCAGCGCGCGCAATGACCGTCAGCCAAAGTCTCGCCGTCGATGCGTGGCCTCCGGAGAGGGGCGCACGGGCCTCCCGCAGAAGAGTCTGGGCTCCCAGCGACTTGCCGGCGACCCCGATCGGGCCGCGCCAGCCGTCGGCGTGCGCGCCCCGCGCGATCGATAGCTTCACCTGCCGGGACGCGTCGCCCTCGCCAGGGCACTTCACCCGCGGAGCCTCAAGGCCGGGGGGAAGACCGGTGACTTCCACTTCGATTTCGTCGCGGAAGCTTTCCCGGCGGTCCACGCCGACCGTGAGCTCGATCGGCTTGTCGCCGTCGAGGACGAAGGAGTCCGCCGCGACCGTCAGCGCGAAGTCGGGTTCCGGCACCATCCCCGTCAGCAAGTAGGCGAATCGAGGACCTCCCCGCCCGAGCAGCTCCCGCACGGTGACCGAGCACACGCCGTCGGCCGGCAGCGTGACGATCTGCTCCGGATCTCTGTTGTTGCCGGCGTCATCGGCCTCCCCGAGTAGTTTCCCGTCGGCGCCGGTGACAATGAGCATGGCATCCGCGGGGAGACCAAATCGTCGCGATTCCGCTGCGAGCTTCACCCGCTGGCCCGGCTTGCCTCTCACGGACCATACGTCGGCGTCCCCCGGGCTTTCGAACGCCGCCGACACGGCAAAAGGCGGCTGCAACGCGGGCACCAGCTCTCCGAACGGATCGCTCGGCTCGAGGAAAACTTCGCAGGGCAGGATTTTCAGGATAGCCGATCCCGCGACGCCGCGCTGGAAAGCTTCGGCCCAGCCCGGCAGGACGGTTGTCTCGCAGGTCACGGCGGCTGTCGCGTCCTTGGCCAGGATCGAGCCGCGCAGCCGCACGGGTGCTGTGGCGTGCGCGCGCGCAGCGAGCGGCTCGGCCCGCTCGACGTAGCCGCTCGTCGTGACGTCGAGGCGGTAGACGTAAGCTTCTCCGCCGGCGAATGCGATCGTCGAGTTGGGCTCCGACGGGAAAGCGAAAACGCGCAGACAGTATTCTGCGCCGGCGGGCGCTTGGAAGACCAGTCGAGGGTCGAAGCCGCCCTCGTCATCGTTTTGATCGAGGACGAAGCCGTCGCGGGTCAGGATTTGTAGGACTCCGTCCATGGGGGAGCCGAGCCTCTCCGCGGCCTGGATGGCGGCTACGAGAGTCGCCCCTTGCTCGAGCTTGACGCGGTAGCAGTCCACGTCGCCCGCGCGCTCCAAGCGTCCGTTCACGGTCTGACCGGCGGCCGCGACTTCCTGCGCCTGGGCCGGCACGTCGTTCGGCTCCTTCTCGACTTCTTCGGGCAACGTGCCGACGCAGAAAGGCCTCGGCGCGGCGGCTCCTTCGGCGTCGTGCACGCGGATCCAGCGGACGCCGGGGGATGCATCGGCGTCGATGCGGATCACGAGCTCGCCTTTCTTCTCGGTGGGCCGCACGTCGAGGCCATCCCCCAGCACGTCGAGGCCCGGGGGCCAGGCCTCGAGCTTCCCGGTGATGCGCGCCGTCACCGTCTCGCCCGCCTTGCCGCCCGCAGGAAAGAGCTGGGCGACCTTGGGCGGCGCCGCGACAGCCGCCGCAGCGAGCAGCAACAGGCCCGGCGCCCCGCCGGCCAGGGAGACTCGGGGCGCGATCAGCGGAAATCGGAAGAAGCTCCTCGTTAGCATGCGTGGCGCGCGTCGATGGGGACCCGCAGCGATCCTACCCGTCCGGCCCGCCCGTCGATACGGCGGGTACGTGGAGGGGCGCCCGAAGGGATCTGCGTTTGGGGCGAGTTGGGGAAGCGCTCAGGATGAGCGCGAGCTGCGTTCAAGGAGTTTCCCGCAGGCAGGGACAGGGGCGTGGCTACGCGGCTTCAACACGGATCCGAAGCGCCGGGGGCACTCTCATTGACCTAAGCACAGTAAGCAGGTTAGCGTTGCGGCGCGAACTCCTATCTTCGATCCACGTCGCGACTGCGGGGAAGTGCTTCGTGATGATCCGGTCCTGCAGAAACCATTTGTGCTCGTCGCGAATGATTTCGGCGACGCAAACCTCCGGTCGCCCGCGGTGTCCCACTGGAGCCTCTGCTATCCGGGAGAGCCTCTACTGCGTGACAGAGAAGTAGGAAGGCATGCCGACTCGCGCGAAAGTCCTGGTTTCCTGTGTCTTGAGCGCGACTTGCCTCGCCGGTCTCTGCTTCGTCATCGCGAGGTGGAGCCCGGAGCGGCGCGGCCGCCTCGCCGATGAAGCTCCGCGGCGCACTCCTGCGCCGGCCACGCCGCCTGCGCCGCTTCCTACGCCTCTCGAGCCTGCTCTGGCCACCGGCTTCACGGTGACCGTGAAGGTTACCGATTCGGAGACGTTGGCCCCGATCGCGGACGCGAATGTCCGCCTCGACCCTGCTCCAGACTCTCCAGCGGGAGGTTCCGCCGCGCCGGACACCCAAGACCGATCCGGAATGACCGACTCACGCGGCGCATTCGAGGCGAAGGGCATCGTCGATGGGAACTATATCCTCGTCGTGAGCGCGAAAGGATACATCACCGCTATCAGCCTGAAACCCGTCGAGCTCACTTCCGGAGGGAAGCACGAGCTTGCGGTAGCCCTCGACCCTGGCGGCTCGATCTCCGGTCGCGTCCTCGACCAATCCGGGAAGCCGGTCCCAGGCGCGATTGTCCAACCCGATGTCTCTGCCGACACGGTTGACACGTCGGACGAGCAGCTGGTGATGGTCTTGAAAATGCGGGTTCCAGCGAACGTCGAAGGACGCTACGTGCTCGACGGCCTTCCCGCGAGGAAGGACTACGTCGTTCGAGCCTCTCACACGGACTTCGCTCCGGCCTCCGCGGGCGACGTGACCATCGCGGCCCGAGAGGGCGTGGAGGACCTTAATATCGTGCTCCTTCGAGGTGGGTCGATCGCGGGGCGGGTGATCGATGACGGCAGTAGGGGCGTCGCCGGCGTCAAGGTCTGGGCGATCGTGGATTCGAGCAAGGAAGAGCGCTTTATCGCGCCCGGCGAAACCATCGGCGACGACCCGCGACGCATGCCGGACGCGAGGACCGATGCCGAGGGCACCTTCCGGATCGAGCATCTACCGCCCGGTGGCTATGGTCTGTACGCACGCGATAGCGGTCCCAGACTGCTGCCCGGAGAAGCAACTGGGGTTGAGGTTGTGGTCGGTAAGTCGACGGAGATAGCAGAGATCGTGCTGGGCGCGGGCGAGCGCCTCGCGGGCCGCGTCGTCGACCCCATGGGTCAGCCGATTGCAGGCGCCGAGGTCCTGGCGCCGGGCGCGGCGAAGGCCATGAGCGCAGCCGATGGTGCGTTCGAGATCACGGGGCTAGCTCGGGGGAAGGCGAACATTAACGTGGTCAAGAAGGGTTACGACATCTTGATCGACGAACCCGAAGTGCCGGCTCATGACGTCGTCTTCACGCTGATCCCCACGGGCGCGATCCTTGGCAGAATCCGCTTCAAGGACCAGGAAAATTTCCCCCAGTTCCGGATCAGCGTGAGCTGCCGAACCCCAGACGGGATTGAGGAGTTCTTCGCGACGAGCCGCGACCCGCGCGGATCGTTCGAGGTGGAGGGCAAGGCCGGAGTGTACGTGCTGACGGCGCTGGTCGAGGGTTTCGCGCCCAGCAAGTCCGCGGAGATCAGGCTGGCCGCCCACGAGAGGAAGGAAGGTGTGGTCATCGACCTCGAACGGGGAGCGTCGATCCGCGGCCGGGTGATCGCGAAGCTTTCAGGTGAGCCCATCGAGAACGCGGACATCTCCGTCACTCGATCAGCGGAGCAAGGAGAAGATCGCTGGAAGCCCGCGACCGGCGGAGGCGGCGCTACGAGCGGGCCCGACGGCGCCTTCGTGCTCGCAGGCGTGCTCGAGGGCAAAGTCGACCTGGAGGTGCGGCACAGCGATCACCCGCCAATCGAGCTGACGGGTATCGACGTCCACGCCAGTAAACCCTCGGAGGTCACGGTCGAAATGGGAGAGGGCGGTCGCATCCGCGGGACGGCGCATCGTCGAGGAAAGCCCGCAAGCGGCGTGACGATCAGTGCCATGCGGATCGGGAGCCATACCTCATATGAAGCGAGAACCGACTCCGAAGGCCGTTTCGAGTTGAGAGGACTGGAGGAGGACGAGTACGTGCTTAAGTTGATGACGGCACTTTCAGGTGGCGGCCGCATGGCGACGCACGCAGAAGTTGTTGTCGTCAAGAACGGCGAGATAGCCGAGGTGGACCTCGTAGAGCCCGCTCCAGTCCAGCTCGCCGGCCGCGTTTTGTCCGACGGCGTTCCGGTTCGCGGCGGTCGGATCAAGGCAGTGCGTCCCGCAACAGGCGATGTTGCAGAGGGCGGGATCGACCCGTCCGGCACCTACTCGCTCGACCTCCCAGGCGGCGGACTATACGTCCTGGAGATTCACGAGTCGGCCGAAGGCGATGGCGTTACGCGCATGGAAGTGGCCGTTCCTGCCGACGTGAGCGAGGCGCGCAGGGACATTGATCTGCCCGTCGGGGAGGTCTCGGGAGTGGTCGTCGACGCGTCGAGCGGCGACCCGATTGCCGGAGCGCAGGTCTGGGCGGTGCCGCGCGACGCCCCGTCGCGCACGCCGTCTTTGCAGTATCGATCTGTGAGGTCCACAGCGGTCGCGGGCAAGGACGGTGGGTTCGTGCTGGAGCACCTCGTCCCGGGCGAGTACTCGCTCCGGGCGTTCATATCCGGGCACGCGGACGGCCGCGTCGATGCCCTGCGCGTCGATGCCGCGCGCGTCGGCGACATTCGTATCCCACTCGAGGCAGGCGTACGCCTCGCGGCGAGGATCATCGACCCGGGGAAGCGCCCAGTGTCTGATGCCGTCGCGCTCCTTCGCTTGCTGACCGGGGACTTGGCCGCACTCGAGCCCACGATGTCAAACGACAACGGCCTCGTGGAGTTCTTGGCCCCGCGTGAGGGACCCTATCGACTTATTGTCCTCCATGACTCCTTCGCACCCGTCTCTATGCCGGTGCAGACCCAGACGGACGCGGGGCCCATCATCGTGCCGCTACTAAGTGGTGGGAAGCTCCGGGTGCGCCTCGCCGATGCCTTTGGGAAGCGCGTCGAGGCGGCCGAGGTCCACGTCGTGGGTGACGGAGGCGAGTGGAGCGGTGAGGATTTCGTCTCTCTCTTTGAGGAGCTCGGATTTTCGTTCGTTACGCAGGTCGACGGCTACCTCGTCCTCCGGCAGATGCCTCCGGGCGCCTATCGCGTGGCAGCCAGGAAGGGCGACGCTGCGACCGGTGAGGAAAAGGTCACGGTCTCCGAGGGGCGGACGACCGAACTCCGGCTGACGCTCCGGGGGTAGCCGGATTCACTGACTCTGGTGGATCCTATCAAAGTGTCGGAGTACAGAGGGTGCCGCCAGGATCGGAGTGGGAGCAGCCCGCAACGGTGCCGGCGCAGGGCTCGTCATCCTATCGATGGTGAATTCAGGGGCCGTGTTAGAAAATCAGGTGCGTGCACCTGCTGGACATTTGCCGGGGAGCTGCCGATTGCGTCCTGTGAAACGCCGAGCGAGCTCGTGGAGAAGGCGGTTCCGCCTTTGGGACGCGAACGCTCGCGCCGTCCCCGGTGGGATGATGCTACTGGCGGGCATGTCGCTGAGCTGCCTGCAGACTCCGCCGCGCGCGGATCTCCCGATGGCACCGACCGCCGTGGTTGCGACGAAGCCGACACTCGAGCTGCCGATGCAGCCGCGTACGACGCCACCGGCCCCGGTGCCCGCGATAGCTCCTGAAGCCCCGGGCGCGCCCGCATCGGCACCCGCCGACAATAACATTTACAAGCCGCATCCGCGCGATCAGTGGCAAGTGCCGAGTGATGAGTGGCAAGCGCCGAGCGATCGTGTGGACGTACGCCCCGTCGTCGTCGTCGTGGGGCCTCCAGGGTCCAGCGGCCAACACGTGTTCGGCAATGGCGTGGTGCTGAACGAGCTCGATGAACTCGTCCCGACTCAATGCGTCGTCTTGACGTGCGCGCACGTCATCCAGTCGACGAAGAATGGCGCGAGCGATATTCGTGTCGGGGTGTTCAGCGATTCGGCGATCGATCGTTCCGCGATTGCCGTCGATGGGCGATGCGTCGAGTACAAGGAATTCCGCGCCCGGGCAGCGTATGTGGACTACGGTGAGGATCTCGCTCTCCTCATCACCGAGGAGCCGCTGAGACTCTACGGCGTGAGAGTCGATCGCAGCGGGGAATTCAACGGTTTTCAGTGCTGGGTTTCGATCGTGCCCTACGGACAGCCCCACACATCGCAGGGCGTTCACCCTCGGTTTCAACCTGGCCAGAGTGGCTCGCCGGCGTTCGATCCGGATGGCCTGCTCACTGCGGTCGCGCAGAGCGCCTGGATCCTAGAAGACGGATCGATCGAGAGGGGATTCTGGAAGTATGCGCCGGACATAGTGTCCTTCCTCCATGACGCTCGCAATGTCGTGCGACAATGAAACGATTCTGCGGCGAGTCGAGCGAAACTGCGGGCCCGGACCAAGACGCGTCCAGGAGTTCCGAGTTGCCCGTCATCACGAAGCCCGCGGAGGCCTTCAGGTACCTCAAGGACCCGGTGTTTCTGACGGCCGCCACGATCTACCTTCTGCATCGGTGGGTGCTGAAACCGCTCATCGCCGGCGAGCCGGGATGCGTTCCGACATTCTTCCGCTCCTACCTGAACGATGTGCTTTGCATCCCGTTCTGCCTGCCGCCGCTGCTCTTCTTCCAGCGACGCATCGGGCTCCGGAGGCATGACGAGCGCCCGACGCGATTCGAAATCATCGCCTCGCTGGCGGTCTGGGCTGTTTTTTTTGAGGGCATAGCGCCCTCCTACTTCCCGCGCTGGACGGTGGGGGATCCGCAGGACATTGCCGCCTACGCGGTGGGGGCGATTGTAGCGGGGTTAATCTGGGGATCGTTGCGGTCTGGCCACCCCTGGGATGTGCCGCCGATTTCGATGCAGAAGAGAGGCTCCGAGATTTCATGAGACGATGGATCTGGGCGAGTCTTGAAGGGTTGCTCGGATTCACTGTATCTAGCTTCCTAGCGGCGTGGGTCGGGACTTTCTTACTGGGAATTCCCGTACTCCGGGAGAATCTTGCCCTCCTGCAAATCATCCTCCTCATCACCGTCATCACCGTGGGCTCTATTTTTGGCGTGGTGTTCGCGCGACGCGCGTTGCAGATCTACGATGGCCGACGGAAGACAGGCGATGGCTTTCTTGTGGGCAAGGGTGGCAAGCCTCACATGACGTTCGCCTCGGCAGTTGCCTTCACACTCTGCCTTCTGGCCTGGGCGTTCTGGATTCTTGTCTTCCAAGCCTCGGAAAGCGGGCACTGAGGTGAAGGACGCGAGGGGAAAACTCAGCGGCGTGACCGCTCCCCGCCCGGAATTTCGGTAGGGAACGCTCCAGCGCCCTCACACATCTCGACCGGCCGCTGACCCGCTCGACCTTACCGGACCCTTACCCGCTGTTCGCCGTCCCGGCCTGCGTGCGGGGGTCGGGATCGGCGCCGCAGACTGCTTTCCCCTGTGGACTTTCGAAACTGCCGATGGAGGCCGCAGGCAAGATCGAATAATCTCTACAACTTCCCTGCATGTTTGAACGATAGGAGAAAAGGCGTCCCGGTACGACTTCGAGCTCCCTTTGCGCCCTGACCAGGCCGCGTCCGTGACGCCGGGCGGTCGAGCGCTGCCCCGGAGCCGAACCCGCATCCCTCGATGGACAGATTGGAGTTGAAGGGCGTGAAGAGCGAACCCAGCGTGACGATCATCGGCGCCGGCCCGGCAGGCCTCACCGCGGCCTACCTGCTGTGCAAGAAAGGCGCCAAGGTTACCGTCCTCGAATCCGACCCCACCTACGTGGGCGGCATCTCGCGCACGGCCCGCTACAAGGGATTCCATTTTGACATCGGAGGGCACAGGTTCTTCTCGAAGTCGAAAGAGGTAGAGGATTTCTGGACCGAGATCCTGCCGAACGACATGCTCGAGCGCCCGCGGTCCTCGAGAATTTACTACCGCGGCAAGTTCTTCGCGTACCCGCTGCAGGCGAAGGAGGCCCTCTTCAAGCTGGGAGTGATCGAGGCCGGCCTCTGCGTCCTCTCCTACGGCAAGGCGCGGCTCTTCCCCGTGAAGAACCCGAAGAGCTTCGAGGACTGGGTCAGCAACCAGTTCGGAAAGCGCCTCTTCAACATTTTCTTCAAGACCTACACCGAGAAGGTCTGGGGCATGAGCTGCAAGGAGATCTCGGCCGATTGGGCCGCGCAGCGCATCAAGGGCCTCTCGCTGATGTCCGCCATCTGGAACGCCTTCTTCCACAAGAAGAAGCCCGCGAGCCGCGACAAGGTCATCAAGACGCTCATCGACTCCTTCCGCTACCCGCGCAAAGGGCCCGGCATGATGTGGGAGACCTGCGCGGAGAAGGTCCGGCAGATGGGGGGCGCGATCGAGATGGGGCGCCGCGTCGTGAGCTGTCATCACGACGGCTCGAGCGGCCTCTGGACCGTGGGCCACGAGGATGCTCAGGGCCAGCGCCACCAGACGGTCTCCCAGCACGTCATTTCATCGATGCCGATGCGGCTCCTTTCGGGCGCGATCACGCCAAAGCTCGGCGAGAGCACGCTCCAGGCCGCCAACGCGCTGCGCTACCGTGACTTTCTCACGGTCATGCTGATCCTCAAAGACCGGAATCTCTTCGACGACAACTGGATCTATATCCATGACCCCAGCGTGAAAGTGGGCCGCGTCCAGAACTTCAAGTCCTGGTCGCCGGAGATGGTTCCGGATCCCACGCTCTGCTGCTACGGCCTCGAGTACTTCTGCTTCGAGGGTGACGGGCTCTGGAGCTCCACGGACGCCTCTCTCATCGACCTGGCCAAATCGGAGCTCGAGAAGATCGGCCTGGCCAAGGCCACCGACGTCTTGGACGGCTGCGTCGTGCGCCAGGTGAAAGCGTATCCCGTGTACGACGATGCCTACGCCCAGAACGTCGCCAAGGTCCGCGACGAGCTCGACGCGAAGTTTCCGACGATGCACCTCGTGGGCCGGAACGGCATGCACAAGTACAACAACCAGGACCACGCGATGATGACCGCAATGCTCTGCGTGGAGAACATCCTGGCCGGCCGCAAGGTGTACGACCTCTGGCAAGTGAATCAGGATGCCGAATATCACGAGTCGGGCTCGGCGGGCGATAAGTCGGTTTCGACGGGCCTTCGCGCAGTTCCGCAGAAGGTTAAGGAAGTAGAGCACGGCAAGGCGAGCGCCGCCCGCGGGAGTTGATCGGCATCGGCAAGGCGCGCCGCGCAGGTCGAGCGCCACCCGCCGGCAGGGGTACGTAGGAGGATCGGCTCGTGACGGAGGCTTCCACCGCGGATCAAGGTTCGGGAAGTGCGCCTTCTCGCGCCTGCGGCGGCCTCGCGCTCGCAGCGCTCGCGGCGTTGGTCGTCCTCACGCGCTACCTCTTCGTCACGCGATGGAGCCTCTGGCAGGACGAGGAGACGAGCATCTACTTTTCGCAGAACCTTGAGGATCCGTTCGTACTCCACTTCCCGCTCTTCTTCGCCCTGCTGCGAGGCCTCTACGAGCTGACCGGCGTGTCGGTGGCTGCAGGAAGGCTCCTCGCGGCCAGTCTCGGCGTGCTGGGGATTGCGCTCGCTTACAAGACCGTGGCCCGTCTCGTCGCCAAAGAGGCGGCGGTCTATGCCACGGCGCTTCTCGCGCTCAGCGTCGGCTACCTCTTCTGGTGCCAATCGATCCGGTACTACGCCCTCCTTTTCGTGTTCCAGGCGGCCGCTGTCTATTTCTTCGTCGACGGCTTCGAGACCGGGCGGACGCGCAGCCTGCTCCTATCGTGCGTCTTCCTCCTGCTGGGAGTCTTGAGCCACCTGTCCGGGGCGCTCATTTTCCCCGTCTTCGTCGCGCACGTCGGGCTCTCCTTCCTAGCGCGTGAAAAGGGCGGCGCGTATTCGACGAAGGGATACCTGATTTTCGGCGCCATGTTCCTGGTCGTA
>Ga0111538_10008227_pt1 | contig 13999 bp, 13 predicted proteins | sample SoiMethybrSBSTD1_FD_79669 | JGI IMG/M metagenome (GOLD analysis project Ga0111538, IMG submission 79669) | Bulk soil microbial communities from a Populus tree surrounding site in Tennessee, USA - Soil MetaG P. TD hybrid SBSTD1 (version 2)... | ecosystem: Environmental > Terrestrial > Soil >... | reverse complement strand
TTGATCTCTTCGGTGAGTACGGGCACCGCTTCAAATAGGTCTCCAACAATCCCGTAATCAGCGATGTCGAAGATCGGCGCCTCCGGATCTTTATTGATCGCCACGATCGTGCCGGAGTTTTTCATACCGACGAGGTGCTGAATCGCGCCCGAGATGCCGAGCGCAACGTAGAGCTTCGGAGCAACAGTTTGACCAGACGATCCGATCTGGCGATCGATGGGTAACCACTCGGCGTCGCAAATCGGACGCGACGCAGCGAGATCGCCTCCAAGGACTTCCGCCAACTTTTCTGCAAGCACAAGGTTGTCTTTACTCTTGATTCCCCGTCCCACTGCGACAATGACTTCCGCCTTCGTGAGATCAACGGCCTGCTTCGCTTCCTGAAACGGAGCCTCAGGCACCATGCGCACGTCGCCAATCTCAACAGCCACATTCTCAACGGTGGCGCTGCCGCCCTTCGTAGCCTGGTCGGGCCGGTACGCGCCGGTCTGAAACGTCGCGAACACGGGCGCCTCACCGTCCGACACCACATCGGCATCGAGCTTGCCAAGGAAAATTCTTCTCGTGAAACCAATCTTCCCGCCGTCTGCTTTGGCGCGAATACAGTCGCTAATCAGCGACTTCCCAAAGCGTGCCGCGAGCTTCGGTGCAAAATCACGCACCTGGTATGTGTGCGTCAGAAATACAAAACTCGGATCGAGCTGTTTGACGATCTGCTCCATGCCGCCGGCATAAGCATCAGGCGTGTACTCCGCGAGCTTCGGATTCGTCGCGGCAATCACTTTCGCAACGTCATAGCCCGCAATTTCCTGCGCCAAACCGGCAACATCAGCACCAAGCACAACCGCCGTCACACTCTGCTGCAATTCCGCTCCAAGCGCCTGCGCCGCCGCAATCGCTTCAGCCGAACTCCGGTTCGCGACTCCACCTTTATGCTCGATAAAAACCAGTAATCCGTTACTCATCAAATTTATCCGTGGCTAAAACACTCTCGCCTCAACGTGTAGCTTCTGGGCCAACTCAGCCGCTCCAGCCTTAGCATCACCATTGCCAAGCATCTGCGTCTGCTTCATCTTCTGGGGCAGGTAGATCTTCTCGACCCGTTGATGCGACGGTCGCCCGACAAGCTCTGCTGACGGCGTGACTTCCTTGATCTCTTTCTTCTTTGCCGCCATGATTCCTTTCAGCGTCGCGTAGCGAATCTGGCTGATTCCGGACTGAATCGTCAGCAACGCAGGCAGCGGCATCTCGTACCACTGGTACCAGCCACTCTCGAGCTCTCGCTTCACACGCAGCTTGTCGGCAGCAGCATCCAACTCAATCACAATCGTCGCGTGCGGCAGGCCGAGCAACTCGGCCATGATCACGCCCGTTTGACCGTAGCCGTAATCGTCTGACTGCAAGCCCGTCATAACAAGATCAGGTTTTTCATCACGGATGGCGTCGGCAAGAATCGTCGCGGCGGCGTACGGCGTGAGATGTGTGAGATTGTCACCCACCACATGAATCGCGCGATCGGCGCCGCGCGCGAGTGCATCCTTGATGACACTCTTGACGCGTTGCGGGCCCATCGAGCAAACAACCACTTCGCCGCCGAGTTTCTCGCGCACACGCAACGCTTCCTCGAGCGCGTAACCGTCTGACTCGCTCACTTCAAACGAGAGATCGCCCTCTTCAATCCACGTGGCATCCTTATTAATCCGCAGGATCGCATCCTTGTTAGCGACCTGCTTCATCATCACTATGATCTTCATTAACCCTCGTACCTCTTGAACAACAACGCCGCGTTCGTGCCTCCGAATCCGAAACTGTTTGAAAGCACGTAATCGACTCTGGCTTCGCGAGGTTCGTTCGGAACATAGTCGAGGTCACAATCAGGATCGGGATTCACGTAGTTGATCGTGGGCGGTATGACGTTGTGATGGAGCGTCAGCGCACTAAAAACACTCTCGATTCCGCCGGCCGCACCGAGCAAGTGACCCGTCATCGACTTGGTTGAACTGACAGCCAGCTTGTATGCGTGCTCGCCAAAAGTTTCCTTGATCGCGAGTGTCTCAAACTTATCGTTGTAAGGCGTAGACGTGCCGTGAGCATTGATGTAACCAATCTGATCGGGTCGTACACCTGCATCCTTCAGACATCGCTGCATGACGCGCCGCGCCCCCGAGCCGGTTTCGTCGGGCATTGTCAGGTGAAACGCATCAGCGCAGGCGCCATAACCGACGACTTCAGCGTAGATCCGCGCGTCACGTTTCTTCGCGGCTTCGAGCTCTTCGAGAATCATGATTCCCGCGCCTTCGCCGATAACGAAGCCGTCACGATCTCTTTCAAATGGCCGCGAAGCATGGATTGGGTCGTCGTTGTTGGTAGACAACGCTCGCATTGCAGAAAAACCAGCGACACTCATCGGTGTGATTGCCGACTCGGCACCGCCGCAGATCATGATGTCCGCGTCGCCGCGTTGAATGATCTTGAAGCTATCGCCGATTGCATGCGCACCCGCAGCACAGGCGGTCGCAGTAGCTGAATTTGGACCCTTGGCGCCGAAGCGAATCGAAACCTGGCCCGCCGCAAGGTTCACGATCGCGGAGACGATGAAGAACGGTGAAACGCGATCCGGTCCATCGTCCAGCAGTTTCGAGTGCTCGCGTTCGATGGCCCAGAAATCTCCGATGCCGCTGCTGATGTAGGTGCCTGCATTCTCGGCGATCTCGGCTGGAAACTTTCCTTCCGGCGTCATCTGGATGCCGCTGTCCGCGACGGCCTCGATCGACGCCGCAATCGCATAATGAATAAAGGCGCCCATCTTGCGCGCCTCTTTCTTCGCGATGAATGTCAGCGGGTCGAAGTTTTTTACTTCGCAGGCGAATCGTACCGAAAACTTCTCCGCGTCGAACTTCTTGATGTAGTCGGCGCCGCTGCGCCCACTCATCAGAGCAGCCCACGTGTCTGCGACAGTGTTGCCAACAGGTGTGACGAGGCCGAGGCCCGTAATCACGACACGACGTGTCAAGTTAGAACTCCTTGAGATCAATTTTTAGCCGCGGATGAACGCGGACTAAAGCAGATCTGCGTTTATCCGCGTTCATCCGCGGCTAAATTCTACTTTTTGTGCTGGTCGATGTAGTTGTACGCGTCCCGCACACTCTGGATCTTTTCCGCATCTTCGTCGGGAATCTCAATGCCAAACTCTTCTTCAAAACGCATCACGAGTTCGACCGTGTCCAGCGAGTCGGCTCCGAGGTCGTCGATGAATCTCGCGTTTGGCGTGACCTCGTTTTCATCGACACCAAGCTCGTCGACGATGATTTGTTTCACCTTGTTCTCGATCTCTTGATCGGGCATCGTGTTTGCTCCTCTGTGAGTTTAATTAAACTACTCAATTTCCTGCAGCAAGGGCAGCCTTCGTGGCTTCCAAACTCGCTGCGTCTTCCACGTTCAGCATCTTAACGTCGCGATTGATCTGACGCATAAGACCTGACAAAACTTTTCCCGGTCCGGCTTCTACAAACGGACCGGCCCCTAACTCGATGAGCAATTGCATCGAGTCGACCCAACGAACGGGGGCTGAGACCTGTCGCACCAGCGCGTCGCGCAATTCATCGGGCGCCGTCGTGGCGCGTGCGTCGACATTTGTCACAACCGGCATCGCAGGCTCTCTGAACTCAAGCCGCTCGAGATCTGCCTCCAACCTTTCCTGCGCCGGCTTCATGAGCGCGCAATGAAAAGGCGCACTCACTTTCAACTTAATAACTTTCTTTGCAACCCCATTCAGAAGTTCAACGGCACGGTCTACAGCCTCGCTGCTTCCCGCGATGACCGCCTGATTCGGCGAATTAAGATTCGCGACCGAACAAATTTGACCTTGACTCGCTTCTTCGCAAATGCGCTGAATCTCACTAAGCTCTGCGCCGAGCACCGCCGCCATCGCGCCCGTGCCTACCGGAACCGCCTCCTGCATGTACCGTCCGCGCGAGCGCACCGTGCGAACTGCATCGGCCAAACTCAATGCACCCGCCGCGACAAGTGCGGAGTATTCACCCAAACTATGTCCGGCGACAAATGCCGGCGCGCCTATTCCAGCGTCCCTCATGGCGCGAAAAGCAGCGACCGAAACGGTCAGAATCGCAGGTTGCGTGTTCTCCGTTAACTGCAATTCCTCCGCTGGCCCCTCAAAACAGAGCCGCGAGATCGCAAAGCCCAACGCATCGTCGGCTTCTTCAAAGACCTGTCGCGCTACCGGAAAGTTTTCCGCCAGATCCTTTCCCATCCCAGGAGCCTGCGAACCCTGTCCGGGAAAGATAAAAGCCGTTCGCAGATTACGCAGAATATTTTCTGTCATCTGTGTAATCTGTGGACTACCATCTCATCAACACCGCGCCCCAGGTGACACCGCCGCCAAACGAAGCCATCAACACGAGATCGCCGGGTTTGATTCGTCCCGCCTCGACACATTCATCAAGTGCAATCGGAATCGATGCCGATGACGTGTTTCCATGGACCGCGATATTTGAGTAAACCTTCGACTTACAAACATTCAACCGGTCAGCCACCGCTTCGGTAATTCGCTGATTGGCCTGATGCGGTATGAACAAACTGATGTCGTCTGATTTCACGCCCGCCTGGTCGAGCACTTCACGCGATATCTCAGCCATTGAACGAACGGCAACTTTGAAGAGTTCGTTGCCCTTCATCTTGAAAAAGTGATCGCCTGCAGCGAGTGTGTCCGCTGTCGGTTTTTTGCGTGTTCCACCCCCGGGCGAATAGAGTTGTTCCTCGTAGCGCCCGTCAGACTTAATCTTCGAGGCGAGGATCCCTCGACCATTATCAACTGGTCCCAAAACCGCAGCACCAGCGCCATCGCCAAACAACACACATGTCTGTCGATCGGTGTAGTCGACGTACTGCGTCAGAATCTCCGCACCGACAACGACTGCATGCCGTACCTGGCCCGTCCTGATCATCGAGTCAGCAAGCGAAACTCCGTACAGGAAACCTGAGCACGCCGCGACGATGTCCATCGCTGCCGCATTGTTTGCGCCGAGTTCTGCCTGAATGATACAGCCGGTCGAAGGCAGTATCTGATCAGGTGTCACCGTGGCGCAAAGAAGCAAATCGATGTCGCTCGGATCCAAACGAGCACGCTCGATTGCCTGCCGTGCAGCACGAACTGCAAACAACGACGTATATTCCTCCGGCGCGGCTTTGCGACGTTGCTTGATTCCTGTGCGCGTCGTGATCCAGTCGTCGGACGTCTCAACTAGCTTAGCCAGATCGTCATTCGTAAGAATGCCTTCCGGATAAGAGTGACCCGTACCCAGAATTCCAGCGCGTTGATTCACCATTAAGCCCTCAGATTACTACAATCAACCACAGATTACACAGATGCGCGCCGGTTTAGCTCGGCAGGCATGTGGGTAATCTGTGGATTCTGTATTGCTTTTTCAATTTGTTCGGCCGTGCGATGCTCTGAAAACTCTTTCACACTGCGAATCGCATTTCGAATCGCGCGCGCGTTCGAACGACCGTGACCGATGACTACTATGCGACTGACACCCAACAACGGCGCACCACCATACTCCGTGTAGTCGAGCCGCTTCTTGATACTTCGAAACGCCGGTTTTGCCAGCATCGCGCCCGCCTTTGTGACTGCCGTCGCCATCAACTCACGCTTCAACATCGCGAGCATCGCTTCGGTCAATCCCTCTGACAGCTTCAGCATCACGTTTCCAGTGAAACCGTCAGTGACGATCACGTCGACCATGCCTGAGAAAACGTCGCGACCTTCGACATTGCCGACAAAGTTGATATTGCTCAACTGGCGCAAGAGGGGAAATGCTTCCTTCGTCAGATCGTTTCCCTTCGCCTCTTCCTCACCAATGCTCATCAAGCCGACAGACGGTTTCACCGTACCGAGCACCGAACGCGAGTAAGCATCACCCATAACCGCAAACTGCGCGAGGTGATACGGTTTACATTCCGAGTTCGCGCCTACGTCGAGTAAGAGCGTCGGCTTTGCCGCCTTCGTCGGAATCATTGCCGCGAGCGCGGGCCGGTCCACACCAGGCGAAGTACCAATCACCATCTTCGCCGTCGCCATCGCCGCTCCGGTGTTACCGGCGGAGACAAAACCGTCAGCACGACCCTCGCTGACGATCTTCGCACCGATCCTCAAAGAACTTTTCTTCTTCCGTCTGACGGAAGTGGCGACGGGATCATCCATCGCAATAACTTCAGCCGCGTCGACCAACTCAATACCGCGATCGCCATCGCCTCGCCATCCACATCGTCGCAGCTCAGGCTCAACCTTGTGAGCCTGGCCCACAAGAATAACTCCCACGCCGAAGTCGCGCGTCGCAGCAAGGGCGCCATCGATTTCCACGTGTGGCGCATGGTCGCTTCCCATTGCGTCGAGAACGACCTTGCCCGTCAATTCGGGTTGATGCTGCGACTGGCTTCGCACAGATCCGGTTTAGCTTTGTTCGACTTGTACCACTTCGCGACCTTTATAAAAGCCGCATTTAGGGCAAACGCGGTGTGGCATGCGGGGCTCACGACAATTCGGGCAAAGGGTAGTTTGGGGGACGCGCAAAGCATCGTGCGCGCGTCGTTTGGCGGTACGAGCTTTGGAGTGTCGTCGTTTTGGATTTGGCATAATTACTCCGTTTTTATTCCGCCACAAAAAGGCACAAAACGCTCAAAGAAAATCATTTGTGCTTTTTGTGCCTCTTTGTAGCTATTTTAAATTCTTGAGAGCCGCCCAACGCGGATCGATATCATTTGTGGCGCAACTGCAATCGCCCGTATTCCTGTCTGTGCCGCATTCCGGACAAATGCCCTTGCACTCTTCGCGACAGAGCATGCGAGTGGGTACAGCCAGCAAGATCTGCTCTTTCACGATCTCGTCGACGTCGATTGCTTTACCGTCAAATACCGAAACCGACATCTCGGCTTCCGTAAGTTCCACCGCTCCACTCGATTCGTATTCCGAACCGCTGATGTACTCGAGTGCAAAATCGGCGTTTACGGGCGTTTCGACAGGCTGCAAGCAACGGTCACATTCAACCTGGGCTCGCGTCTCGACGTGTCCGTTAACAAAGACCTCATTACCAGCCAGCCGAACCTTGCCGCTAACGGTTGCCGGCTGCGTCAAACTTACTCGTTCGTCCACCGGATTGAGATCGTCAGGCTCATAAACGTGAGCGAAATCGCTCTTGCCACCCTCCAGGTTCTCTAACTCAATCCGCATGCAAAACGGCCATTATAGCGGCCCGGGACGCCCTGTCAACGCGGGGCGAACTCTGATCAGCGCTGATCTTTGTTGTGATCTGCGCGGATCTGCGTTAACGCGTCTTCACGTAACAAAGTGGCGAGTCGTTTGTCTGCTCCGGCAATCAAGCGAGTGGCAGGTCGGAACAGGGTTCCGTTTTTGCCGCCCGCTTTTTCTAAAGCCTGTTGTGCCAGTTCCTTACGCCCGGTTCGTTCATAAACTTGTGCAAGTAAATGAAACGCCTCGGCGTAGCCCGCATCCATCTTTGTGGCCTTGCGCAGGTGTCTGATAGCCAGTTCATCGCGATTCAGCTCGAAATAGAGACAGCCAAGCACGTAATGCGCCTCAGGTGACGGCCGAACGGTCAGAGCACGCTTAAACTCGCCGAGTGCGCGACGCCAGTTCTTTTCGGCCACGAAGACCCAGCCGAGACCATAGTGGCCCGCAAACGAAGAACCACCCTGGGTATTCGCGCTGCTCAGCAGGGCCTTTGCGAGCGCGACCTCGCCGTCGTCAGCACACGTCAGTCCCAGCAAGAGGGACACGCGAAGATCGTCGGGCAAAGCAGCGTGGGCTCTCGCAAGATATGATCGCGCTTGTTTTGTCTTTCCCTTGCGGAAATAGTGCTCGCCGATGAACAAATTGAGCGTTGAGTTTTCGTCGTCGATCTCGGCTGCTGCCTGGAGTTTCGCGATACCCTGCGGGACCTGCTTGTCTTCGATCAGCAGAAAACCCTCGTTCACCAATTCTTCAAACTCTTTGTCCTGACCGCCCGGCCCGCCGAGAATGCGCAAACGCAACTCATCGCGGTGAACTATCTCTTCCTGCTCGACGGTATCTTTCTGACAACGCTCGTTCCACATGCGCTCGAGTCGTTCGGTCTTGATGACGCCGTCTTCGGTTAACAAACTAACGAGCGCTCTCATCAGCGAGCGATCGAAGTAGGCGTTCTGCGCGTACCGAAGCAGGAGATCCAGGCTTCGCTCGAGACGCTCAGCCAGTCGCGCGACTCTGGTTTCAGCCGCAGAGATGCGTTCGAGAAGGTGTTCGTCAGTGGAAAGACTTGCTGGTCCGGCTTCGAAGCGTAAGGAGCTCGGTTCGACAACGATCATCAGGCGCGTGCCGCAACGAGCACAAAATTCCTGGCCCAGCGGATTTCCTGCAAGGCACTTTTGACAGTAGTGAGAGATGCCGGGGCGCATTTTCATTGCCGATTGCCGATTGCCAATTGATGATTTACAGATTCTCGACTAAACAAATCGGCAATCGGCAATTGGCAATCGGAAATAAAACTAGTACTCGTAAAAGCCGCGACCGCTCTTTCGACCCAGCCAACCGGCGTCGACATAACGTTTTAGCAGCGGGCACGGTCTGTATTTGGGGTCTCCGAGTCCCTCATATAACACATTCATGATGGCAAGGCATACGTCCAGACCGATAAAGTCGGCGAGGGTCAGTGGCCCCATCGGATGGTTCATGCCGAGTTTCATGATGCCATCGATGCTCTCGCGACTCGCTACGCCTTCGTACAGTGTAAAAATCGCTTCGTTGATCATCGGCATCAAGACGCGATTCGAAACGAAGCCGGGCGAGTCCTGGCAGTCGAGTGCCGTTTTACCCAACTGTTCAGACAGCGCTCTGACCTTTTCGTAAGTTTCGTCGGAAGTTGCCATGCCGCGAATCACTTCGACGAGCTTCATCACAGGCACCGGATTCATGAAATGCATGCCGATGACTTTGTCAGGACGCTTAGTCGCGGCGCCTAGTTTGGTGATCGAGATTGATGACGTGTTTGAAGCGAGAATCGCGTGGGGCGGCGTGAGTTGATCGAGGGTCTTGAAAACGTCGGTCTTCACCGAGAGGTTCTCAGTCACCGCCTCGATGACAAAATCCGCGTCTTTAAATCCACTGAAATCAGTGGTGGTCTTGATCCTGCCGATGATTGACTGCTTTGTTTGAGTATCGAGCCGTTCCTTATCAACATCGCGCTGCAAACTCTTATCAACCGCTTTGAGCCCGCGACCGAGAAACTCCTCGCTTACATCATGCAGGACCACCTTGTGACCAGCGCGCGCGGCAACCTGGGCAATGCCGTTACCCATCGTCCCAGCGCCCACAACTCCAATGACAGTTTCTTCACTCATCAAATCTATCTTGTCCATCTTGTTAATCCTGAAAATCCTGTCACAGGATTATCAAGATTTACAGGATTCACAGGATTATCTTTAACCTCATCGCTCAATTGCCATCGCGACCGCATTGCCACCACCAAGACACAACGAAACAATCCCTCGCCTCGCATCCCTTCTCTTCAACTCATACAGGATACTAGTCAACAATCTCGATCCTGATTGGCCAATAGCATGTCCGAGCGCAACTGCCCCGCCATTCACGTTCACCTTCTCCGGATCGAGTCCGAGCTCGCGGGTCACTGCAAGTGCCGCAACTGAAAACGCTTCATTCAACTCCACGAGATCGACTTCACTCGGCGACCAACCCGTTTTCTTAAACAACTTCCGCACTGCTTCGACCGGCGCCATCATCACCAGCCGCGGGTCAACACCTGCGACTGCCTGCGCAACGATTCGCGCCAGCGGCTCAACGCCCAACTCACGTGCACGCCGTAACGATGTCACCACCACAGCCGAAGCTCCATCGTTAACACTCGGCGCATTCCCCGCCGTAACTGTGCCTTCACTCTTGAACGCAGGCTTCAGTTTTCCGAGTCCTTCAATCGACGTGTCTTCACGCACTGTTTCATCGGTATCGAAAACAATCGCTGCACCCTTCTTCTGCGGAATTTCCACCGGAACGATCTCGTCCTTGAACTTTCCCGCCTTGATCGCAGCCGCCGCCTTGCGGTGCGAGCCGACGGCAAACTCATCCTGCTGACTGCGGCTAATCGCATATTCTTCGGCGACAACCTCACCCGTGCAGCCCATGTGATAATTCTCAAACGCACACCACAAGCCGTCGTTGATCATCGAATCGACGAGCTCGCCATTTCCGAGACGATAACCTTCACGTGCTTTCGGAATCAGATACGGCGCGTTGCTCATCGACTCCATTCCGCCCGCGACAACCATCTCCGAGTCGCCGAGTTGAACGCCCTGGGCCGCCATCATCACCGCCTTCAAACCTGAACCACAGACCTTGTTCACCGTCACCGCAGCAACAGTCGATGGCAAACCTCCATTCAGTGCCGCTTGTCGCGCGGGATTCTGCCCCAGACCAGCCTGAATCACACATCCCATGATCACTTCATCAACGTCTTCAGGCTTGATCCCCGCGCGCTTCACACTCTCGCGCACAACGATCGCGCCGAGCTCGGTGGCTTTAAAGCCTTTTAGCGATCCGAGAAACTTTCCCACCGGCGTGCGCGCGGCGCTGATGATTACTGCTTCGTTCAATTCCGGCATTTCAAACTCCCTTATGTTAGACTTGCCACGATATTAGACTTTATTTCGCTATTCTTAAAGCATGCAGGCACTCATTCTTGCAGGTGGTAAAGGCACGCGCCTTCGTCCGTTAACAGTTTACACTCCGAAGCCTATCGTTCCGATTTGTAACCGTCCTTTTCTCCTTTATCAAATCGACACGCTGCGACGCGCAGGCATCACAGACATCACCCTCTCGCTCTCGTATCAGCCGAATAAGATCGAACAATTGTTGGGCGATGGTTCTGATTACGGCGTGAAGTTGAAGTATACGGTTGAGCCGCAACCGATGGGAACGGCCGGCGCTTACAAGTTCGCCGAGGATCTCATCCGCGAACCGACAGTCGTTTTTAACGGCGACATTCTTACCGATCTTGATCTCAAAGCCGTCATACGCGAACACAACGAAAGAAAAGCAACCGCGACGATTGTGTTGACTCCCGTCGAGAATCCGCAAAGCTATGGCCTCGTCGAGACTGAAAAGGACGGCAGCATTCGACGATTTCTCGAAAAACCAAAACCGGACGAGATCACGTGCAACACGATCAACGCAGGCACATACATTCTCGAACCCAAGGTGCTCGACTTTCTACCTGCCGGGGAAAACTACTCGTTCGAGTACGGATTGTTTCCGGATCTTCTAAAACGCGGCGAGCCGTTTTTTGCACATATTCCAACGCGCACTTACTGGATCGACATCGGCACACCTGAAAGATACCTTCAGGTGCATGCAGATCTGCTCGCGAGTCGTGTGGGGCGAATTCACATCAAGGAACGACGCGGGCAGTTTGATGCAGCGACGGTAGCAGAGATCGATGAGCTATCGATGATCGGCGACGATTGCGTGATCAAACCCGGAGCACAGATCATCAACTCGGTGCTGGGCCAGGGATGTTTCGTCGAAGAACGCGCGCGCGTCGAGAACTGCGTCGTCTGGCCGCATACACGAATCGGAACAACAGCACAACTGAACGGCGCGATCGCCGGTCGTGGTTGTCATATCGGCCGGTCGGCGGTAATTGGACCAGGAACGGTGCTCGGTGATAAGACGTCGTTGACTGACTATACATTTACGTAATCGTGCAGGCAGGAGCAGCAGCCGGGAGCAGGATAATCTCCTGCCCCTGTATCCTACTACTGCTCCTGTTTGCAGCTCAGTGGCAGGGGCAGCAGCCGGGAGCAGGATAATCTCCTGCCCCTGTATCCTGCTACTGCTCCTGTTTGCAGCTCAGTGGCAGGGGCAGCAGCCGGGAGCAGGATAATCTGCCTGCTCCTGCATCCTGCTCCTGTTTGCAGCTTAGTGGAGGGTGGCAATCTTGAATTGGGAAGTTTTTCGCGCTTACGATATTCGCGGCATCTATCCGGGTGACATCGACGAAGAAGCGTACTACAGGATCGCAAAGGGTTACGTTTACGTATTCAAGCCGGCAAAGATGGTGGTGGGCATGGATGCCCGCCTGTCGTCGCCGCCACTGAAAGCGAGTTTGATCAAGGGCTTCCTGGAGTCCGGCGTTGACGTGGTAGACATCGGGAGCATCACGACTGACATGCTCTATTACGCGGTTGGAGCATCGTCTGAATACTCGGGTGGCGTCGTCGTCTCCGCTTCACACAATCCAAAAGAATACAACGGCATGAAGATGGTGCGTGAGAAAGCCACCGCCATCTCTTCCGACACCGGCTTGTTCGAAATACGAGACGTGCTCAAAGCCGGCAAAGATGCTGAAGTTACATCGGAGAAGAAAGGAACCCTGAGCGAGCGCGACATCATCGACGGTTACATCCAGCATGTTCTGAAGTCGATTGATACGAGCAAAGTCAAGCAGTTTACCTTTGTTGGAAACGCCAACTTCGGTTTCGTGTGTCGACCCGCCGCGAAGCTTGCAGAACAACTCGGGTTGGATTTGATTCCGTTGAATTTCGAGCCGGACGGATCGTTTCCCAAAGGACCACCCGATCCGATGCTGCCGGGGAATCGAACCGAGACCGAGGAGCTCGTGCGGAAGAATCACGCGAACTTCGGAGTCGCGTGGGACGCTGACGCTGACCGCGCAATGTTCTTCGATGAAAACGGCGAGTTCATCTCAGGCACGTATATCACCGCGTTGCAAGCCGATATCCTGCTCACAAAATATGGTAGCGACAACACGATCATCTTCGATCCACGCGTGATATGGCCGACGCTGGACACTGTGCGACGAAGGGGCGCGCGGCCGATCATCTCCAAGGGTGGTCATGCGTTCATGAAAGATCGCATGCGGCGTGAGAATGGACTGTTCGCGGGTGAGCTAAGCGGGCATTACTATTTTCGTGAGAACTTTTATGCAGACAACGGTGTGATTCCCTTCCTGCTGATTCTCGAACATCTCTCTACTCAGGATAGACCCTTTTCGGAGATCATGGCGCAGTACATGGCCGGTCACTACATGTCCGGCGAACTCAATTACCACGTCAAAGACATCAAAGCCGTGATCGAAAAGGTGAAGGAACGCTATCACGGTGAGGGGCAGGAGGATTATACCGACGGGTATTCACTTGAGACGGCCGAGTGGCGCTTCAACATCCGCGGCTCCAATACCGAACCGCTCCTGCGCTTGAACATCGAAGCCCGCAAGGATGGACTGGTCGATCAGGTAAAAGCCGAGATCGAAAAGATAATCGAGGCGCAGTAATCCAATCGTTTGTTGGACAGGATTAACAGGATTATTCAGGATGAACATGTAAATCATGAAACATCCTGTTAATCCTGTCTAATGTTTTCTCTATGCCTGAGCTACCTGAAGTAGAACACGTCGTCCGAGCCTTGATTCCGCTCGTCACCGGCCGCCGTATTCTCGCCGCGGAGCTAAACCTCAAACGCATCGCGCCCGGTATCTCGCGGCCCGCGTTTGATCGGCAACTAAAAAACTCTCTCATCACGAGCGTCGGGAGACGCGGTAAGTACATCCTCTTCAAACTCGAATCCGGCCAGGTCCTGACCACGCACCTCCGCATGACCGGAAAGTTTGTCTCACTAACGACCGATCAATCACTACCACCGTACGCGCACGTCATCTTTTATCTCGACGACGAACGCCGCCTCGTCTTCTGCGATATGCGACAGTTCGGACGCATGCAGATCTTCAAAGATCCGCTCCGCCCGCCGAAGGAGCTGCAGTCCCTCGCCCCTGAACCTTTGTCAGACGAGTTCACTGAAGAATACTTCCTCGACACACTCTCGCGTTCGCGCCGTCCTCTAAAACACTTACTCCTTGACCAGACGCGTGTGCTCGGTCTCGGAAACATCTACGCC
>Ga0111538_10008226_pt1 | contig 13999 bp, 13 predicted proteins | sample SoiMethybrSBSTD1_FD_79669 | JGI IMG/M metagenome (GOLD analysis project Ga0111538, IMG submission 79669) | Bulk soil microbial communities from a Populus tree surrounding site in Tennessee, USA - Soil MetaG P. TD hybrid SBSTD1 (version 2)... | ecosystem: Environmental > Terrestrial > Soil >... | reverse complement strand
CCGGATCCGGTCGGCCCGGCCGCCTCGCCGCCCGGCGCGACGCCGACCGGCGGTCCGCCGCACGCCGCCGCAGCCGGGGCCGCGCCGTTCGGCGGACCGACCCACGCCGGGGCCGAGCGGCCCGAGCCGCAGCCCCGCGCCGTCGGGACCGAGCCGTCCCGCCGCGGCGGCGGCCGCCGGCTCTGGCTCGTCGCCCTCGTCGCCGCCCTCGTGGGTGCGGCCGTGGCCACCGGCGTGAGCGCGGTCACCATGTCCGACGACGACGGCCGGCGGATCGTGGCGCGCCCGCCGGTCACCACGCCCGAGGGCCAGATGGACATCCAGGCCATCCTCGACCGGGTCGAGGAGTCGGTCGTCACGATCGAGACGAGCGTGAGTGCCCAGGGCGGGGTGTTCGACGGCGCGGGCTCGGGCGTCGTCCTGTCGGCCGACGGCCTGATCATGACCAACGCCCACGTGGTCTCGCAGTCCGAGGACATCACCGTGCGCATGTACGACGGGGCCGAGCACGACGCCGTGCTGGTGGGCAGCGAGCCCGCCAGCGACGTGGCGATCATCCAGGTCGACGGTGTCTCCGACCTGACCCCCGCCGAGCTCGGCGAGTCCGAGGCGCTGCTCGTCGGCGAGCCCGTCATCGCCATCGGCAACGCCCTCAACCTGGGCGGCGAGCCCAGCGTCACGACCGGGATCGTGTCGGCCGTGAACCGGTCGATCGACAGCCCCGAGGGCCGGCTCGAGGACCTGATCCAGACCGACGCCGCCATCAACCCCGGCAACTCGGGTGGGCCGCTCGTCGACTCCAGCGGCGCCGTGGTCGGGATGAACACCGCCATCATCGAGAACAGCCAGAACATCGGCTTCGCCATCGCCATCGACGCCGCCAAGCCGATCCTGGAGCGGATCCAGAACGGCGAGGGCGAGATCACCCCCGACACCCCGCGCCTCGGCGTGACCACGGTGCCGCTCGACACGGTCGAGGACGCCGTGCGCGAGCAGCTCGACATCCAGGCCGACGACGGCGCCTTCGTCGTCGAGGTCTCACCGGGCAGCGGGGACGAGGCGGCGGGGCTCGAGCAGGGCGACGTCATCCTGTCGGTCGACGGCGAGGCGATCACGTCCAACGAGCAGCTCGGCGAGATCGTGCGAGGCCACGAGCCCGGCGACAGCATCGAGATCGCGATCGAGCGCGACGGCGCCGAGCAGACGCTGACCGCCGAGATCGGCCGCCAGGGCGGCTGACGGCCGGCCCGAGGGGCGCCCGGACGGGCGGCCCCGGCGCCGGCGGCGAGGCGGGGACCCGGGCCGGCTCCGGGTAGGATCGTCCGCCATGTCCGACGTCGCACCCGAAGTCGAGCCGCCGCGCGGCCATGCCCGTGTCGTGTACCTGGGCCCCGTGGCGCCCCATTGGGAGGTGCAGTCCGACTTCGGCGACCACCAGCTCATCGACGACTTCCGGTCGCGGGTGATGGCGCGCCTCGTGCTGCTGCCCCCGCACGACCCCCAGTTCCGGCGCAACCGTGAGCGCGTGGTCCGCGACGCCGAGCGCGAGCACCTGCTGCTCGAGTGGGACCTCGGCTACCCCGAGGACGACGCCTGAGCCCCCGGGGCTCCGTCATCGAAGGTTCATCGGATCGAGCGGTCGCCGCACCGGGTGCGGCGATACCCTCGCGGCGTGGCCGCCTCCCCTGATCACCTGACCTCGGCGACCTCCGCTCCCGACGAGCCCACGCTCGGCGAGGAGCCCCCGCCACGACCGCCGCGGTACCGCAACCGCGAGCTGTCGTGGCTCGACTTCAACGCCCGCGTCCTGGCGCTCGCCGAGGACGACCGGGTGCCGCTGCTCGAGCGGGCCAAGTTCCTCGCCATCTTCGGGCAGAACCTCGACGAGTTCTTCCAGGTCCGCATCGCCGGCCTGAAGGACCAGGTCGCGGCCGGCGTCGGCAGCGCCAGCCCCGACGGCCGCACCCCCGCTCAGCAGCTGCTCGACGTGCGCGACAAGCTCGAGCTCCTGCTGCCCCGCATGCAGGCGACCTTCCTCGACCAGGTGGCCCCCGCGCTCGCCGACGCCGGCATCCGGCTGTCGTCGATGGCCGACCTCGACGACGACGACGAGAAGTTCCTCGACGAGACGTTCGAGGACCGCATCTTCCCGGTGCTGACCCCGCTGGCCGTCGACCCCGGCCACCCGTTCCCCTACATCTCGAACCTCTCGCTCAACCTCGCCGTGATCGTCCGCGACCCCGACGCCGGGGTGCGCCGGTTCGCGCGGGTCAAGGTGCCGTCGCTGCTGCCGCGGTTCGTGGTGCTGCCCGACGGCGAGCGCTACGTGCCGCTCGAGCAGGTCATCGCCGCCCACCTCGACAAGCTCTTCCCGGGCATGGAGATCGAGCAGCAGCACCCGTTCCGGGTGACCCGCAACACCGACCTCACCCTCGAGGAGGAGGAGGCCGACGACCTGCTGGCCCTCGTCGAGGTCGAGCTGCGCCGCCGCCGCTTCGGCCGCGCGGTGCGCCTCGAGGTCGACGCCGGCATGTCCGACGAGGTGCGCACGCTGCTGCAGCGCGAGCTCGACGTCGCCGACGACGACGTCTACATCTACACCGCCCCGCTCGACCTCGGCGGCCTGTGGGCGGTCCACGGCCTCGACCGCCCCGACCTCAAGGACCCCCTCTACCAGCGGGTCACCCCGCCCCGCCTCAGCGACTCCGACGGCGAGCGCGTCGACGTGTTCGCCGCCATCCGCCGCGGCGACATCCTGCTGCACCACCCCTACGAGAGCTTCCGCACCACGGTCGAGGAGTTCGTCCGCCAGGCGTCGACCGACCGCCACGTCCTCGCCATCAAGATGACGCTCTACCGCACGTCGGGAGACAGCCCCATCGCCCGGTCGCTCATCCGGGCGGCCGAGCGTGGCAAGCAGGTGGCGGTCATCGTCGAGCTCAAGGCCCGGTTCGACGAGAGCGCCAACATCGAGTGGGCCCGCCAGCTCGAGACCGCCGGGGTGCACGTCACCTACGGCCTCATCGGCCTCAAGGTGCACGCCAAGGCCGCGCTCGTGGTGCGGGAGGAGGCCGACGGCCTGCGTCGCTACTGCCACCTCGGCACCGGCAACTACAACTCCAAGACCGCTCGCATCTACGAGGACCTCGGCCTGCTCACCTGCGATCCCGCCATCGGGTCCGACCTCACGCAGCTGTTCAACGAGCTCACCGGCTACGGGCGCAACATCGACTACCAGCGGCTGCTCGTGGCCCCGCGGCTGATGCGTGAGGCCCTCTACGACCTGATCCAGGGCGAGATCGACGCCGCCGAGGCCCGGCCGGGTTCGGGGCGGATCACGCTGAAGATGAACAGCCTCGTCGACGAGGGCATCATCGAGGAGCTGTACCGGGCGTCGCAGGCGGGCGTCGAGATCGACCTGATCGTGCGCGGCATCTGCTGCCTCACGCCGGGGGTGGCGGGCATGTCCGAGACCATCCGGGTGCGTTCGATCGTGGGCCGCTACCTCGAGCACTCGCGCGTCTACCGCTTCGCCAACGGCGTGGCGCCCGGGCACCCGCTGCACCTCATCGGTTCGGCCGACCTCATGCCCCGCAACCTCGACCGGCGGGTCGAGGCCCTGGTCCCGCTCACCGACGACGACCTGCAGCAGCGACTCGACGAGGTCCTGGCCCTCGAGCTGCGCGACGACGTGCTGGCGTGGACGCTCGACGCCGAGGGCGTGTGGACCCGGGCCCCGAGGGGCGGCCAGGTCGAGACGCACACCGAGCTGCAGCGCGCGACGATCGACCGCGCCGCCCGGGCGATCGCCGCCACCGTGGTCTGACCGGTCCGGAGCCCGCGGGTCCGTCGTGTGACCGGTCCTCAGCCTGATCGGTGCGCGGACTGACCTGTCAGCCGGGCTCGACCGTCAGGCCCATCCGGTCGCGGAGGGCGTCGGCGATGGCGCGGGCGTCGACGGCCAGGTGCCGCGCCGCCACGGTCGGGCGCCGGGGCAGGTTCACGAGCGGCTTGGCCAGGGCCCGGGCCGCGAGGCGGGCGACGCCGGCCCGGTGGCCGCCCTGCCACAGGATGTAGGTCATGTTGCGGGTGCTGTAGTAGCGGCGCCACGACGGCGGGTCGACGAGGCGCGACGGCTGGGGTGCGTCGCCGAGCCGGCCGGCGCGCCCGCGCGCGCCCCGCCACAGGCCGCCCTCGGCGAACAGAGACCAGCCGCCCGCCGCGAGCCGCAGCCCGAAGTCGAGGTCGTCGAACCCGAAGAACAGCCGTTCGTCGAACACGCCGACCTGGCGCAGCGCCCGCACCGCGTAGCACGGGAACTGGTTGCCGCCGATCCAGTCGCAGGGGACGGCCCCGACCAGCTCGGCATCCGGCACGTGCACCGCCTGGGCGCGCCCGGGCGAGAACCGCCCGCCCGCCATGCCCACGCCGCCGACGTTCTCGCCCCGGGCGCGCAGACCGCGGCCGAGCGCCTCGAGCCGGGCGAACACGTCGGCGGACGCCGGCGGGTCGTCGTCGTCCAGCGACACGATCCAGTCGTCGTCGGCCGCGTGCTCCAACACGGCGCGCATGCCCCGGGCGATGCCGCCCGCGGGCCCCGCGTTGCCGCCGGTGGCGACGTAGGAGACCCGCGGCGCCGCGCCCCGGCGGGGGCCGGTGCCCACCCGGCGGCGGGCGGCGAACGCCTCGACCGCGGCCCGCGCCGAGGCCGCGGGGTCGTTGTCGACCACGACGAGCGTGTCCAGCCGGCGCACCTGGTCGTCGAGCCGCCGCAGCATCTCGGCCACCTCCACGGGTCGCCGGTAGGTCACCAGCACGCCGTGGAGCGCGCCGGGCCGCGCCTCGTCGTCGTCCGCGGACGGACCGCCCTCCGCCACCGCCATCTCCCACCTGCCTGCCGTCGGGCTCGCCGGCGCCTGTCACCGCCCCGGGGTCCGGGAGAGGGTAGACGGCCCGTGGGCCGGCGGCGACCCAAAGTGTCACACCCCGTCCGTAACGTCCGCCCCATGGACGCCGCCCTCGTCATCATCGCCGTGCTCGCCGGCCTCGCCGCGGGCCTGGCCGGCGCGTGGCTGGTGGCGACCCGCCTGCAGGGTCGCGACGGCCCCGCCGCCCGCCGTGTCGACGAGCACCGGCGGGCGGCCGAGCACCAGGCCACGGTGCGGGCCGCGGTCGACGCCGCGGTCGACACCGTGGTCAAGGTGGCGGGCGAGCGGTTCGGCGCCCAGGCCGACGCCGGGGCCCGCGACCTCGCCTCCCGTCAGCACAGCTTCGAGCAGCGGGTGGGCGAGCTCCGCGGGGCGCTGACCGATCAGATGGCGCTGCGGGCGGCCGCCGTCGAGCAGCACATGGGCGACGTGCGCTCCGAGCTCGCCCGGGTGACCGAGCTCGTCGCCACGCTCCAGCGCGAGCGGGCCGACCAGCACGGCCGCGTCGAGACCCGGCTGAGCGAGATGGCGGCGGTCAGCGCCCGCCTGGCCGACACCACCCAGTCGCTGCGCCAGGCGCTCGCCAACCCCCGCGCCCGCGGCCAGTGGGGCGAGCGCATGGCCGACGACGTGCTGCGGGCCGCCGGCCTCGTCGAGGGCATGTCCTACCGCAAGCAGTCGGCCACCGCGGCCGGCACGATCCCCGACTTCACGTTCCTGCTGCCCGGCGGCCGCGTGCTGCACATGGACGTCAAGTTCCCGGTCGACAACTACCTGCGCTACCTCGAGGCGCACTCCGACCGCGAGCGCGACCAGCACGCCATCGCCTTCGTGCGCGACGTGCGGGCCCGGGTGCGCGAGCTCTCGGGTCGCGTCTACATCGACCCCGACGAGACCCTCGACGAGGTCCTGCTCTTCATCCCCAACGAAGCCGTCTACGCGTTCGTGCACGAGCACGACCGCGACCTGGTCGAGGTGGCGCTGCGGCAGAAGGTGGTGCTCTGCTCGCCGAGCACGCTGTTCTCGGTCCTGTCGGTCATCCGGCAGGCGGTCGAGCAGACGCACCTGCAGCGCACGTCCGACGAGATCCTGGCCTGCCTGGCGGCGTTCGAGCAGCAGTGGGGCAAGTTCTCCGACGCCCTCGACAAGGTGGGTCGCAGCCTCGACACCGTCCGTCGCAGTTGGGACGACCTCTCCGGCACCCGCCGGCGCCAGCTCGAGCGCCACCTCGACCGGGTGGGCGAGCTCCGCACCCGCCGCGAAGCGGCGGCCGACGGGTCGGTCCCCGGCGGCTTGCCGCCGGGAGCGTCCGCGGAGCTCGTCGTCGACGCCGGCCCCTGTGGCGACGAGCGGCCGCTCGGCGAGTCCGAGGTGCGCCGCCGGGCCGCGGGCGACGTGCGCCCGCTCGCACCGCCCCCCGGCCCGCCGGCGTCGGCGGCCGGCTGAGCATCCGGTCGCCGCGCCGGGGGCGGCGACCCGGGTGCTCAGCCGTGCGAGCCGGTCAGAGGGTGGCGACCACGTCGGCCATGGCCTCCAGGAACGCCGCCGTGCCCTCCTTGGCCTGCTCGTACTGCTCGTCGGTGAGGTGGCCACCGTGCTGGCGCAGCTCGAGCACGGTCTGCTCGCCCTTGTCGGTGAGCGTGTAGGTCATGACCTCGAACGTGTCGTCGACGGTGGCGGCGTCGATGAACGCCACGACGAACCGATGGGGCTCGTCGATCTCGAGGAAGCGCCCTGCCCAGGGCATCTCGGTGCCCTCCCACGTCATGAGGGCCTTCCACTCACCGCCCTCGCGCAGGTCCCACTCGCTGACCACGAGGTCGGCCTCGGCGCCGAACCAGCGCGCGAACAGGTCGGCTTCGGTGATCGCACGCCACACCTTCGCCCGGGGGGCGTCGTAGGTGCGGGTGAGGGTGTAGCCCCGGTCGTCGGCTGCGGAATCGGTCATGGCGCTGTGCTCCTGTGCGTGGGTGGTGTGTGGCTGTCGTCCTTGACCCTCGCGCCGGGCGGGCGCATAGTCAACCAATTGGTTGATAAATCTGTTGGTTGAACACAGAGGTTAAGCTGCGTGCTGCGATGACCGTTCCCCTCACCCCCGCCGGCGACGACGAGCAGGGCCCGCGCGACGACCAGCTCGACCTGGTGTTCGGCGCCCTGGCGGACCGCACGCGCCGGGCGATCCTCGGTCGCCTGGCCCAGGGCGAGGCGACCGTCAACGACCTGGCCGAGCCGTTCCCGATCAGCCTCCAGGCCGTGTCGAAGCACCTGAAGGTGCTCGAGCGGGCGGGCCTGATCGTGCGGGGCCGCAACGCCCAGTGGCGGCCGTGCCGACTCGAGGGGCAGGCGCTGTCGGTCGCCTCGCGGTGGATCGAGCACAACCGGCGGGTGTGGGAGGCCCGGCTCGACCACCTCGACGCGGTGCTCGCCGACATGCCCGACGATCCGGCCGACGGGAGGCCCTGACCGGCGACGGCCCTGACCTGCGGCGGAGGGCGGGCGTGTCGTCGTCGGGTCCGCGCTCGGGTATGAACGACCCCAACCATGTCCTCCTCCTCGGCGCAGAAGCGCAAGCGCAAGGCCAAGGACGAACCTCCTCGCGAGCCCCAGGTGCGGGCGGCGGGCGGTCTCGTCTGGCGGGCGGCGTTCGTCGCCAACGAGGCCGGCGAGCCGCAGGCGGGCGTCGAGATCGTGGTCGTGCACCGGCCGAGCTACGACGACTGGTCGTTCCCGAAGGGCAAGCTCGACAAGGGCGAGTCGTTCGAGGACGCCGCGGTGCGCGAGGTCGTCGAGGAGACCGGGCTCGTCTGTGAGCTGGGCCGCGAGCTGCCCTCCACGTGGTACATCGACGGCAAGGGCCGCCTGAAGCTCGTGCGCTACTGGGCGATGCGGGTGGTGGGCATCGAGCCGTGGGCCCCCAACGACGAGGTCGACCAGCGCCGGTGGGTGACGCTCGACGCCGCCGCCGGACTGCTCACGTACGACCACGACCGGTTGCTGCTGGCCGAGCTGCGCGACGAGCTCGGCTGAGGGAGCGATCGGCCTCGGGGAGGGCGCCAGGGTCCGACCGGCCGTCCACCCCGCCCGGGCGACCCCGCGCACCGCCACCCCTCCCCACCGTGCCTGAACCGCAGGTCAGCGGCCTGCCTCCGTGCCGTTGTCCCAACGTTGGCACGTGGTTCACCTGTGGTTCACCCGCGCCCTCCCCGGTCGTTCACCTGCCGTCCTTAGCTTCGCGTCAGACAGCAGGACACGGGCGGGACTCCGCCCCGAGCGACAGCAGGCCCAAGGGAGGGCAACCCGTGCAGTCATCCAAGCAACGCCACCGTCTGGCGTGGCTCTCTGCAATCCTGGCGCTGGGTGTCGTCGCCGCCGCGTGTGGCAGCGACGAAGATGCCGAGGCCGACAGCAGCGGCAGCGGCGGTGGCGACGTCTCCGGCGAGGTCAACGTCTCCGGCTCGTCGACGGTCCAGCCGATCTCGACCGCCGCCGGCGAGGCCTTCCAGGAGGCCAACGCCGACGTCACGGTGAACGTCGACGGTCCCGGCACCGGCGACGGCTTCGAGCTCTTCTGCAACGGCGAGACCGACATCTCGGACGCGTCCCGGCAGATCGAGCAGGAGGAGGCCGACGCCTGCGCGGCGAACGGCATCGAGTACGTCGAGCTGCAGATCGCCTACGACGGCATCACGGTCATGACCAACCCGAACAACGACGCGATCGAGTGCCTCAGCTTCGCCGACCTCTACGCGCTGATCGGGCCCGAGTCAGAGGGCTTCGCCAGGTGGAGCGACGGCACCGCCATCGCCTCGGCCCTCGGCTCGAGCACCCAGCTGCCCGACGCCGACCTGGCGCTGACGGGCCCGGGCACCGAGTCGGGCACGTACGACTCGTTCATCGAGCTGGCCCTGTCGGGCGTCGCCGAGGAGCGGGGCCTGCCCGAGGACCGGGTCGAGACCACCCGGTCCGACTACGACGCCTCTCCCGACGACAACGTCATCATCCAGAACGTCGAGGCCAGCGACACGTCGCTCGGCTGGGTCGGCTTCGCCTTCGCCGAGGAGGCGGGTGACGCCATCAAGGAGCTGGGCGTGGCGGCCGAGCCCGACGGCGACTGCGTCGAGCCCAGCGCCGAGACGATCGCCGACGGCAGCTACCCGCTGTCGCGGTCGCTCTACGTCTACGTCAACACGGCCAAGGCCGAGGAGAACGAGGCCGTGGCGGCCTACGTCGACTTCTACCTCGACGGTCTCGACGGGTTCGTCGAGGACACGGGCTACGTGGCCCTCCCCGACGACCAGCTGTCCGCCACGACCGACGCGTGGGCGAACCGCTAGCAGCCACCACCACCCGGTGACACCGGGTGCCCCCGGGGGGGTCGGGTCGGCGGACCCGGCCCCCCACCCCCCACCTCGACCCGTGAGGACGCCCATGGCCGCCACCGCCATCCCGCCCCGCTCACCGATCGACCTGTCCGGCGACGCTCGCCGGCATCGGCGCGAGCGGGCCATCGGCATCCTGTTCTTCGGCGCGGCGGCCATGTCGGTGGTGGTCAGCGCCGCCATCGTCGCCTCGCTCTTCGGGAAGGGGTGGGAGTTCATCTCCAACGCCGACTGGGGCGACGTGGTCACCAGCGACACGTGGAACCCCCGGCAGAACAGCTTCGGCATCCGGCCGCTCGTCATCAGCAGCCTGCTGGTCACGGGCATCGCCATGCTGGTGGCCGTGCCGCTCGGCCTGGGGGCCGCCGTCTACCTGTCCGAGTTCGCCCGGCCCCGTGTGCGGTCCGTCCTCAAGCCGGTCCTCGAGGTGCTCGCGGGCGTGCCGTCGGTGGTGCTCGGCTTCTTCGCCCTCGGCTGGATCGCCCCCAACGTCGTCGGCAGGCTCTTCGGCGAGGAGCACGGCCGGGGCGGCAGCATGCTGGCCGCCGGCATCGGCGTCGGCATCCTCACCATCCCCCTGGTGGCCTCGGTGTCGGAGGACGCCATGCGGGCGGTGCCCCGGGCGCTGCGCGAGGCGTCGGCCGGCCTCGGCGCCCGCCGCATGACCACGACGGTCAAGGTGGTGCTGCCCGCCGCGGTGTCGGGCCTGGTGGCGGCGTTCATCCTGGCGGTCTCCCGGGCGATCGGCGAGACGATGGTCGTGTTCATCGCCGCCGGCGCCGCCACCGTCGGCAACCTCTCCACCAACCCGCTCGACTCGGGACTGACCATGACGGCCGGCATGGCGTCGTTGGCGACGGGCACCGAGAGCGTGAAGGGCGCCAGCCTCGCCTACCCGAGCCTGTTCATGGTCGGCATCGTGCTGTTCTTCCTGACCCTCGGCCTGAACATCGTCGGCAACCGCTTCGTGCGCCGCGTGCGCCAGGCCTACTGACCGGAGCCCGTCGGATGGCACTCACCACCATCGAGTCCAGCGCCACGGACGCCGTGCGGGGTCGCGTGGCCCGCTCGATCGAGGGGCGACGCGTCGACGTGAAGGGCCGCCTGTTCGAGGCGGCGCTCGTGCTGTGCCTGCTGGTCTCGCTGGCCATCCTGGCGCTGCTGCTCGCCGACGTGATCGGCGACGGCTGGTCGGTGTACCCCCAGCGCGGCCAGAACTTCCTCCAGAACGGCCTGTCGCAGAACCCCGTCAAGGCCGGGATCGCCCAGGGCCTCATCGGCTCGTTCTGGATCGCCGTCACCGTGGTCGTGGTGGCGCTGCCCCTCGGGGTCGGCGCCGCCATCTACCTCGAGGAGTACGCCCCCCGGAACCGCCTGACGTCGTTCATCGAGGTCAACGTGCGCAACCTGGCCGGCGTCCCCTCGGTCGTGTACGGCCTGCTCGGCCTGGCGGTCTTCGTCGAGGTGTTCAACGGGTTCACCAGCGCCGACGGGGTGGGGCGCCGCACGCTCCTGGCCGCCGGCCTCACGCTGGCGGTGCTCGTGCTGCCGATCATGATCATCACGACGGCCGAGGCCATCCGGGCCGTGCCCCAGGCGCTGCGCGAGGGCGCCTACGGGGTGGGGGCGACCCGCTGGGAGGTCATCCGCACCCAGGTGCTGCCGTACGCCCTGCCGGGCATCCTCACGGGCGCCCTGCTGTCGATCGCCCGGGCCGTGGGCGAGGCCGCGCCCCTGATCCTCGTGGGTGCGCTCACCGGCCTGGCCGGGCGGTCGCCCGGGCTGAGCGTCGGCAGCCTGCTCGACCCGAGCTCGCTGACCGAGCGCTTCACGGCGATGCCCAACGTCATCACCACCTGGGCGAAGTTGCCCAAGGCCGAGTTCAACACCACCGACACGGCGGCGGCGATCATCGGCATGCTGGTCTTCGTCCTCCTGGTCAACTCGATCGCCATCGTCCTGCGCAACCGGTTCGAGAAGAAGAGGTCGTCATGAGCGAGCCCACCGTCGTCCCCGTCGCCGACGGCGACGTCACCGACACCGTGGTCGCCGACTCCGGGTCGCCGTTGCCGCAGGGCACCGAGATCCACCGCGCCGACCACGATCCGGCGGCGCTCCCGGTCGTGTTCGAGGTGCGCGACCTCAGCGTGTACTACGGCGACTTCCGGGCGGTGCGCGAGGTGACCCTCGACGTCAAGCAGCACGAGATCACCGCGTTCATCGGCCCGTCCGGCTGCGGCAAGTCGACGGTGCTGCGGTGCTTCGACCGGATGAACGACCTGATCCCCGGCGCCCGGCCCGAGGGCACGATCCTCTACCACGGCGTCGACCTCTACGGCCCCCGGGTCGACCCCGTCGAGGTCCGGCGCCGGGTCGGCATGGTGTTCCAGAAGCCCAACCCGTTCCCCAAGTCGATCTTCGACAACGTCGCCTACGGGCCCCGCCTGCTCGGCACGAAGAAGCGGGCCGACCTCGAGGGCGTCGTCGAGCAGTCGCTGACCAAGGCGGCCCTGTGGGACGAGGTGAAGGACCGGCTCAAGGACTCGGCCAACGGCCTGTCGGGCGGCCAGCAGCAGCGCCTGTGCATCGCCCGCGCCATCGCCACGCGGCCCGACGTCCTGCTCATGGACGAGCCCTGCTCGGCGCTCGACCCCATCGCCACCGCCCGCATCGAGGACCTGATGCAGGAGATCAAGGACGAGTTCACGATCGTCATCGTGACCCACAACATGCAGCAGGCCGCCCGGGTCTCGGACGCCACCGCGTTCTACTCGACCGAGGTCAACCCCGAGTCCGACCGCCGCACCGGCCTGCTCGTCGAGTTCGACCGCACCGAGACGATCTTCTCGAACCCGTCCGACGAGCGCACCGAGAACTACATCACCGGGCGGTTCGGATGACTCCGGGCTCGGTGCGCCCGTGAGCGCGCCAGAGCAGGCGCCGGTGCCGCTGCGCACGGTGTTCCACGAGGAGCTCGACCAGCTCAAGCTGCAGGTCGAGCTCATGGGCGTGCGCGTCGACCAGAACCTCGAGCGCATGCGGCAGGTGCTCGACCACGGCGATCCGCACGGCGTGGTCGTGGCCGCCGCACTGGCGGCCGACGACGAGATCGACGCCATGCACGTGTCGCTGCTCGAGCGGTGCTACCTGCTGCTCGGGCGCGAGGCCCCGATGGCCAGCGACCTGCGCTTCCTGGTGTCGGTCGTGCGCCTGCTGTCCGAGTTCGAGCGCATCGGCGACCTGGCGCTGCGGGTGGTCAAGCTGGCCCCCGACGTCGACGAGCTGTCGTCGTGCGGCCCGGCGTGGGACATCGTCCGCACCCTGGTCGAGGTCGCGGTCGACCAGTACCGCACGGCCCTGCGGGCCTGGTCGACGCAGGACCTCGGCCTCGCCACGCGCCTGGTCGAGGAGCCGCCGACGCTCGAGTCGTTCCACGAGCGACTCGTGGGCGAGCTGCGCCGCCTCGATCGCCCCGACGCGGTGGCCATCGCCATGCACCTGTTCGTGGCCGGCCAGGCGGCCGACCGCATCGCCGACCACGCCGCCGTCATCGGCGCCCGGCTCCGCTACATGATCACCGGCGAGCCCGAGCACCTCGTCGCCGAGGTCCGGTAGGGCCGTGGCCGGCACGGGCCGACCGGCCGGCCCTGCACGTCATCCTGCGGTCACGACGGCACACTCTGGGGTGTGTCCCCGCGCGACGGAGCCCCGATGAAGGTCCTGGTCACCAACGACGACGGCATCGACGCCCCCGGGCTGCACGCCCTGGCGCGGGCGCTCGTGGCCGACGGGCGGGACGTCGTGGTCGTGGCCCCCGCGCACGACATGAGCGGGTCCGGCGCCGCGATCGGCCAGGTCCACCTCGACCAGAGCATCGACGCCCGCACGGTCGACCTGCCCGGCCTCGCCGGCGTCCCCGCCTACGCGCTCGACGGCGCCCCGGGCCTGTGCGTGCTGGCCGCCCGGCTCGGCGGCTTCGGCGACCCGCCCGACCTGGTCGTGTCGGGCATCAACCCGGGCTGCAACACCGGGCGGGCGGTCCTGCACTCGGGCACGGTGGGGGCGGCCCTGACGGGCGCCAACTTCGGCGTGCGCGGGCTGGCCGTGAGCATCGACGTGGTGTCCCGCCGCTTCCAGGAGCAGGGCCGGGCGACGACCGTCCCGGTGGCCGGCGGCGAGTCGGCCACGATGGAGGTGGTCGACGAGAGCGCCGCGCCTCCGTCGGGCCCCCGCCACTGGGACACGGCGGCGTCCGCAGCGGCGGCCGCGATCGACTGGCTGGTGGCGGCGCCGAAGGGCACCGTGCTCAACCTGAACGTCCCGGACCGCACGCCCGACGCCCTCGCCGGCGTGCGCGCCGCCACCCTGGCCCCGTTCGGCACCGTCCGCTCGACCGTGGTCGAGGCGGCCCACGTGCGCGGGCGCCTCCAGATCGAGATGCGGCCCACCAACGTCGACCTGCCGCCCGAGTGCGACACGGCGCTGGTGGCCGCGGGCTACGTGGCGGTGTCGGCCATCACCGGCATCCACATCGACGACGGGCTCGGCATCGAGGGCGTGCTCGACGACGTCGGCGCCGGGGTCAAGGCGTCGGCGTGAGGCGCTCGGCGGGCGGCGTGCCGTGGTGATCGCCCTGACGGTGCTGGTCCTGGTGCTGATCGGCACCCTGTCGGCCCTCGTCGCCGCGTCCGT
>Ga0111538_10008223_pt1 | contig 14002 bp, 14 predicted proteins | sample SoiMethybrSBSTD1_FD_79669 | JGI IMG/M metagenome (GOLD analysis project Ga0111538, IMG submission 79669) | Bulk soil microbial communities from a Populus tree surrounding site in Tennessee, USA - Soil MetaG P. TD hybrid SBSTD1 (version 2)... | ecosystem: Environmental > Terrestrial > Soil >... | reverse complement strand
TACGGCTCGAATCGGCGCCACGCTCGCTGACATCGGATGCCGTTCGACGGTTGTTTCGCGACGTCGCGAAGGCGATTCACCCCGACCTCGCCGACACCGACGAGGCGCGCGACCGGCGGCACGCGCTGATGATCGAAGCCAACCGCGCCTATGCGCTTGGCGATGCGGAACAGCTGCGCGAGATTCTCGATGCGTGGGAACGAAGTCCCGATGCGGTGCCGGGGAGCGATCGTGACGCCATGCGCGTGCGGCTCGTTCGCCGCATCGCGCAGATCGAAGCGCAGCTCATCATGGCGGCCGGCGAGCTGGCCGGCATGACAGAGACGTCGCTGTGGAAGCTGAAGGCGATGGTCGATGAGGAAGCCGCGAAGGGCAACGACCTGATCGCCGACATGGTGAGGCGATTGAATCGCGACATTCTCGTCGCGACCAATCGCCTCGATGCGCTCAAACGTTCATGACGCCGGCGCTACGGCGCCGTGATGCAATAGACAGTCAGCGTCAGCGTGCGGGTCGTATTGCCCTGGTTGTGCATGCCGCCGCCCCAACCAGTGTTGTTCGCGTCGGGGCCGCTTCCGAACATCTTGACCTGGTAATCGTCTTCAGTCGTCTTCCAACCGCCGCCGGTCGGCCTCTTGCCCGCCGGGCAAGGGATGAAACCGGTAATGGTCTGACCGGCAGCGATATTCGTTGAGGCGTCGATCTTCTGGTAGCCGCTCGCGCCATCCGTGCCCGCCGTTCCCTGTGCTCCTTGTATTCCCTGCGGCCCTTGAGGCCCGGTCGGACCCGTTGCACCAGTCGCACCCTGTGCACCTTGTGCACCCGTTGCACCTGTCGCACCTGTTGCACCTGTTGCACCGGTCGCACCTTGCGCACCCTGTGCACCCGTTGCCCCTGTCGCGCCTTGTGGCCCGGTCACGTTCCACTGAACGTGCACCTCATTCGGGCGGCAGGCATCTGTCGCGCCGATCAGCCTCATTTGCGCGTTGTTGGTATTCGTCGACACGCAGGCATGGAGCGTTCCCGTTTGCGCCAGCGCAGGTGTCGAGAAACACGCGACGAGCACTGCGCCCGACGCGATCACAATCGTTGATTTCACGAATTCCTCTTTTCCGAATGAGAGAGCAGCATTGTTGGAGAGAGCCGCATTGTTGGAGAGAGCCGCATTGTTGGAGAGAGCAGCATTGTAAGCGAAGGACTGACGGCGCGCATCCTCGTCAGGCTGTAGCAGGCGCTCAGTTCATCTCGCCCTGATTGCCGCGACGACAGATGCGGGCACTCGCGCCACACTGATGTGCTTCGGACCGTTCCCGATCGGCAGGCGAACAATCTCCTTGCGATCGGCGATCGACACGAACGACAGATCGTCGCTGCGGGTATTGGCGATCAGGCACACTCGCCCACCATCTGCAGTCTCGGCCCAACCAGGCGCGTCGCCGACAGGAACGGTGGCGATGAGACTGAGGTCGCGCGCGCGAACGAGCGCCGCGTAATCCGATGCACGGCCGGCGAGGCACAGCGTGGCGCCGTCGTCCGTCAGCGCCAGGCCGTGAATGGGCGCCTCGAAGTCCCAGTCCTTGACCGTGACACCAGCCTTGATCGGCAGATCGAGACGACGGGTCACCTTCCTCGCCACCAGATCGAAGTAGACGACGGCATGCTGATTCGACTGAAGCGCGTAGAGTCCCGTTTCATCGGCGTTGAACTGCCAGGGCCTCATCGCCGTCTCGAGCGGTATGCGATCGCGAATCGCGAGCGTCGTCGCATCGGCGATCGTCAGTTGGATCGGCACTTCGGGCTTGTCGAGAGGCGGGCGCCCGTCTTTCGGCAAAGGAAACGATGGCATCTGTCCGAGGCTCGAATTGAACAGCCGGCGGCCATCGCTCGAGACCTTCACGTCATGCGGGAAGATGCCGCTGGCGAAATGCCCGGTGATATTGCCGGTGTCGGTGGCGAGTCTGTAGACGCGGTTGTCGACAAACGCCGAGACGAACAACTCGCGGCCATCGCGAGTCAGCGTCATGTGATCGGCGCGCATGGTATCCAACGGCCGGGTCCACAACGGGCGCCCGCTGCCGACGTCGAATGCGGCGACATCGCCGAGGTATCCGCGGGACACATACAGCGTGCGGCCGTCGGGCGAGACGTCGGTGTCTTGCGCGTAGTTCGCGGCGCCGGGGCCTTCGGCCTCGACTTCCGCGAAGTTGACGCTGATCGATCCGATCACCGCGCGCGCGGCCACGTCGACGATCGCAATCGAGCCTTCTTCGGCGTTGGCGACGAACGCGAGCTCGATCGATTCGGGAGCGCGTTGCGCCGATTCGCCGGCGAGACAGAGTTGCGCGAGAACGAGCGCGATCGGCAGCGCGGCGTAGATTGAGCGTTTCAACACGGTCATTTCATCCGGCCGTATTTTCTCAACGCCGCCACTACGCGATCACCCGGCAGACCGAACACCCGAATGCCGTCGGCGCCAGTCATGGTTTGAGCGGCCAGCATCGCGTTGACCACCGCTTCTTCGGTGGCGTCGATCGTCGCCTGGAACAGCGTATTCAGTCGATCGTTGGGCATCATCGTCAAGCTCGCATTCGCGTCCGAGCGGGCGGCGTTGGGGTTCGCGGTGGAAAACGCCAGAAACAAATCGCCCGAGCCATTGCCGGCAAAGCTGCCAAGTCGTCCAAGTCCCATGCTGACGCGCTTCGTCAAACGTTCGAGTTGATGCGGGAGAAGCGGCACATCGGTGGCGACAATGACGATGATCGATCCTCGCCCGCCATCATCATTGGCGGCGACATAAGGACCTTGCGCGCCACCCCTGCCTTCGCACGGCGGCGTGCCGCGCGTCCACGGACGTGAGAGCGGTTGCGCCAGGACGGTGCATTGCCCGAGATCAGTGATTTCCGATCGAATCGGCACGCCGAGGATCCGCAAGTCTCCGCCGTAGTTGCATTGGACCAACACGCCGAGCGTGTAGGTGCCGATGCCTTCCGGAGTCGGGAAGCGACGCGATGACGTGCCGATGCCGCCCTTGAATCCGTTGCAGACCATGCCGGTGCCGCCGCCAATCGCGCCTTCCTCGACGACGCCGGGCCGGGCTCGATCGAGCGCCTGGAATGCGTGCTCGGCCTTGACGTGCTCGCCATTCGCGTCGTTGAGTCCGTCGAAGGTTTCCGCGACGATCGGATACGTGAAGACAAACTCACGTCCATTCTTCAGTTGCCACTGAATGGCCGCATCGCGGACGGTGCCGACACTGTGAGTGCCCGTCAGGAGAATCGGTCCCTCCATGAAGCCTGATTCTTTGATCCAGTTGATGCCCGTCATGTCGCCGTTGCCGTTGAGATTGAACGTGGCGGCAAACACGGGATCCCAGTTGCCGCGAGGCCGCGGCAGAATCGCGGTCACGCCCGTACGAATCGGTCCCTTGCCTGGCACGAGCTTGCCTTCGCCTTCGATCAGCGTGACGTGACCAACCGCGACGCCAGGGACATCGGTAATGGCGTTGAGCGGGCCGGCCGGACCCGGAAATGGAATGCCCAGATCGCGTCCGCGCTGACGCTGTTGCGCGGTGCCCGGCATGACGAGGAGCGCGGCGAAGACGAGCCCGAGTGCGAGTCGCATGGGATACCTCGGGGTGGATTCTAGTTCGATCCGTGCGGCGAGGCGTATCACCGCTCGGAGCGCAGGCGCGCCTTGATATCGGCGTAGGCGGAATCGATTAGCTCGCGCAGAGCGGTGGCGTTGACCTTCTGGCCGGGGCGAATTTTCACGTGTCGCATGCGTTTGCCGCTCCCTTCCAGCAGGCCGCCGGGATCATCAAGCAGCGCGCCTTGGAAAAAACCAACGTTCACGTGGCTCTCAAACGAGTCGACGTACGCGAACGGCGCATCTTCCACACACGCCACCGGGCAGCCATCGTGAATCAGTTCCAGTACATCTTCACCGCATCGCCGCATCTCTGTGAACCACGCGCTCGCGATCTTGCAGAGCTCTGGGTGACCATCCTGTAGCCAGGCGTCCACAGCGGGATCCCGTCTGATGCCTCGGGACACCCGGAAGATCCCGCTCATTTCGAGCTTCGAGTAACCGCGGTCAGATTCATCGTCAACAGGATTCCAGGCTTCGGCAGCTCGTTCACGCCAATCACGGTGCGGGCCGGCCGATGCTCGCCCATTTTTTCGACGTAGGCGCGATTCATTTCTTCAAAATCCGACATGCGCCGAAGAAACACGTTCACGTGCACGACATGATCGAGATCGGAGCCAACCGATTCCAGCATCACCCTGAATGAATCAAGAATCTGTTTCGTCTGCAGATAGGCGTCTGCGCCGGCGAGCTGTCCTGTTGCGGGATCGAAGCCGGCCGTTCCGCCGATCGTGATGAAATCACCGACCATCGCGATGTGACTATAGGGGCCGATCGGAGTTGGCGTGTTGGGCGGCGTTGACGTCTTGACTCGGGTCATGTGCATAGCTCGCGTCGCCTGCGCGTAGACTTCGCTGATCGTCACGTAGTATCCATCCGGATCGCGGAGCGAGAACTCCCGTGTCTGCGTATTCGGGTTCACATGAGGCTCTTCTGCGAATCGAGCGACGAGCGCGCGGGCCCTGTTCAGGGCGTGGTCGTAGTCGTCGACGCGGAAGAACAAGAGGAGCCCGTTGCCGGGTGGCGCCACGTCGGGACTCGTCAACGACGGATGCTCATGCTCGCCCCACTTGTGAAGACAGAGCAATACGGTTTCGTCGGCATCCATCAATTGAGCGAAATGGTCATGACTTGGGGCTGTCTCGCGCTGGCCGAAGAGCGATTGGTACCACTTGAAGCTCGTGGCAACATCGCGTACGCCGATGATCGTCCAGATGCGTTTCATGGCAATGTCACACGATACCGGACTTCGTGCAGCGGGAACCCGGTGAGCTTGGCGTCGTGCTTCTCGACGCCGTCGAGCCGCCAACCGAGCGCGTCGTAGAATTGTCGCGCCCTCGTGTTCTCATGGAGAACCCAGAGCGTCGCGTCTGCAAATCCGCGCGCACGAAGCCGCTTCTGCGTCTCGTCAAGGAGCTCGCGTCCCAGTCCCCTGCGCCAGCAGGAGGGATGGAGATTGATGGCGATCACCTCACCGGTCTCCAGGCCCGCGTCGGCGTCCCGTGATGCACCATACGCGCTGAAGCCGAGAATGTCGCATTCCTGCTCGAGCACGAGAACCGTGGCACCGGCACGGAGGCTCCGTTCGAACGCCGGGAGAGCGGCGTCGGCGTTCAGGCCCGCTAGATAGTCGGCAGGCATGAGCCCCGCGTACGCAGTTTGCCACGCCGCCACCCACACCCGTGCAATCGCCGCCGCATCCTCCACCACCGCCTCACGACAGGCCATCCTCTGCGTCCCCCGTGGATGTAAATAATGCCCGAAGTGACACTTCGGCTGGTCGGCGGTGTTCAAGCAGATAGCGCGATGGACGGGCTCGATGTCACGGCGCTCACCGTGCGGTACGGCCCCATGGTGCTCAGACGCTGCCGGCAAATGTTACGCGACGAGGACGAGGCGTTGGACGCTTGTCAGGACGTATTCGTACGGCTGCTCGAACAGCGCACGCGCCTCGAGGCCCGCTATCCGTCGAGCCTTTTGTATCGGATTGCGACCAACGTCTGCTTGAACCGGATCCGCGATCGCCGGCGGACGCCGGAAACGCCGGATGAAGAGCGCCTGCAGCAGATCGCGGCGGCCGGGGGCGCCGGTGCGGACAGCGACGCGCGCCTGCTTCTCGATCGCCTCTTCGGACGGCACCCCGAATCCAGCCGCACGATCGCGGTGCTGCGCCACATCGACGGCCTCACCCTCGATCAAGTGGCCGAGGTGACAGGGATGTCTGTTTCCGGCGTGCGCAAGCGGCTCCGGCGGCTGCGCGACACTCTTGTGGAGATGGGTCATGGTAGTTGACAACGACGGCCCCGTCGCCGAGATCACACTCGAACGATATCGCTTGAAGGAATTGCCCGCCGACATGATGGCGAGCCTCGAACGGCGGATGCAGACGGACGACCAGCTGCGTCGTCGGGTCGACGCACTTGGCCTCTCCGACGAACAGATTCGGACGAACGACGGCCTGCAACGCATGGCCGCGCGGGTTCGGCATCGCCTCGAGGCAGAGCGCACGGGCGCGACGCGGCGGGAATGGGCATCTATGACGCGGTGGGCACTGCCGGCGGCGGTCACGATCGCCGCCGCGCTGATCTTCCTGCTGCCTCGAACGATGTTCCTGTCGAGCGGAGATGACGAGCGCATCAAGGGGCTCGACGCGTCGCTGGCGCTGTTCCGCCAGGTTGGTGCGGGCAGCGAAACGCTGGCCGACGGCGCCATCGCGCACCAGGGCGACGTCGTTCGTGTCGGGTACCACGCTGCCGGGCGCGCCTACGGCGCGATTCTGTCGATCGACGGCCGCGGCCACGTCACCATGCATCTGCCGACCAAGGGCGATCGTGCCGTGGCCCTCGGCCGCGAGTCGACGGTCCTCCTCGACCAGGCGTACGAGCTGGACGATGCGCCGCGATGGGAGCGGTTCTACTTCATCACCGGAGACACGCCGTTCGCGATTGCGCCGATCGTCGATTCCGCACAGCGCGCCATCGCGAAAGCCGGGGGCGGCGCCGCCCCGCCGCTGTCGCTTGCCGCGGGCCTTCAGCAATCGGTCTTTTCGCTTCAGAAAGAGAGCACGCCATGACCCGCACTGGTTGCCTGTTCCTCTGTTCGCTGCTGCTCGGGGCCAATCGCGCCGAGGCCGACACCACGCTGCAACGCTATACGCTGATCGTCGGCGCGAACTTCGGAGGCGCCGACCGGCCGGTGCTGAAGTACGGAGTGTCCGACGCCGAGCGGTTCGCCCGCGTGATGGTCGATCTCGGCGGCGTCAGTCCCGAGCACAACACCATCCTCAAGCAGCCGAAGCTGCGCGATCTGATCGACGCTCTTGATCAATTGACACGCCGCGTGACCGACGCGGGCAGACTGGCCGGTCCCGGCGCCGCGCGCACCGAGGTGATCGTCTACTACTCGGGCCACGCCGACGAGAAGGGCCTGCTGCTTGGCGAGGATCGCTACTCGTACGTGAGCTTGCGCAATCGGCTCGATCAGATTCCAGCCGACGTGCGCATCGCCGTCCTCGACGCCTGCGCGTCCGGCGCGTTCACGCGGATCAAGGGTGGACGAGCGCGTCCGCCGTTTCTCGTCGATCAGTCAACGAGCATGCGCGGTCACGCCTTTCTCACGTCGAGCGCCGCCACCGAAGTGGCGCAGGAGTCGGATCGCATTCGCGCGTCGTACTTCACTCACTATCTGGTCTCGGGCTTGCGCGGCGCCGCGGATCTGTCCGGCGACGGCCGCATCACGCTGAACGAGGCCTATCAGTTCGCCTTCAGCGAAACGCTCGGACGAACCGTCGATAGCAGGGGCGGAGCGCAGCATCCCTCGTACGACATCAACATGTCCGGCACCGGCGACGTCGTCATGACCGACGTCCGGCAGTTGTCGGCGACGCTCGTGCTCGGCGAGGAAGTGGAGGGCCGGTTCTTCGTTCGTAATGCGGCGCAGGAACTGATCGTCGAGGTCTACAAGCCGTATGGGCGGGCCGTCTCGCTCGGCGTAGAACCCGGCGCCTACGAGGTGCGAGTGGAGCAAGACAAGACGGCGCTCCTCGCAAAAGTCAGCGTTGCTGATGGCGGGCGGCTGGTCGTCGATCGCAAGCAATTCAATCCCACCACGGTCGAGCCGACACGATCGCGCGGGTCGGCGGTCGCCGCATTGCCGTATGCGGTGGAAGGGCGCCATCGCCTCGAGCTGCGGCTGGGCATGTGGCGCACAAACACGAATGTCGCGCCGTCGACTGGCATAGGCACCGACGATGTGGTGGGCGGGCTGCAGTACACCCGTTATCTGAAGGAGAACCTCTCGATCACGTTTGCGGTCGAGGGATTGGAAGCGCAGGTCTCGAACGCCGCGGTTTCCGATATTGCCTTCTTGCCTGTCGGCGTACGGTGGAACCCGCTTTCATTCGGACGCCAGCTGGATGGCATCAAGCCGTTCGTGACCGCAGGTCTCGGGCCGGTAATTGGCGAGAGCGTCGACGGCCATACGAGCAACCGTTATGGGTATGGCAACGTGAGCACGAGCGCGACGGTCGGCAGTTACCTGCGCGGCGGCGCCGATTTCCACTTCGCCCGCTCGTTCGCGATCGGCGTCGACGCCGGCTACAACTGGCTGGCGGACTTTGATCAGCCGGTCGGCGGCCGCACGAACTTCAGCGGGTTCAGCATGCACCTCGGTATCGGATGGCTCTTCGGCAGCGGCACGGCCACTCGGCCCTGACGTGGGCATCAGGCGCGATTCAGAATCCATTGCTCCGCCGCTTTGCGGTCTCCGGCAGGGAAATGTCTGATCTCGGCGGCGACGAAGTGTGACGCCAGGTGCTCGGCAACGTTTCCCATCGGGGAATCCGTCACCACGCCGATCTTCTTGACGTGCTTGTGATGATCTCGCACGAAACGAAAGTGGCTCGCCATGGCGCCGAGGCTCTCCCACCCTGGAAAAGAGGTGACCTCGATGATGAGACCGGCGAGCCCGCCCTTTTCGACAATGTGAGGGTCAACCGTTTTCGCGAGCTGCACGAAATCGGCTTGCTCGAGCTTTGACTTGGGTCGCACGTACAGAATCGAATGCGCGCTGTCGAGCGTGTGCTCAATCATGCCTCGGCTCCTGCGGTCGCGGCAGGCCCTGGGCCCAGCGCGCCGATATCATCTCGATAAAGTTCACGACTTGTCCGTCCCAGACGTCCCACGAATGCCCGAACGGCGACAGCTCGCGATATTCGTACGGAATTTTTCGCGCGGTGAGTTTTTGAACGAATCCTCGATTGTCCGCGACGAACAGATCCTGGTTGCCGCACGCTAGGAACAGCATCGGCACCGACTCGAACGGAATCGTGGTCACGATCGTGCCGGGGTCGCGCTCGAGACGTTCAGCGGTTGCGGGCGCACCGAAGCGCTGTTGCGTTCGCGACTTCATGTCCATGTTCGGGTCTTGTCTCGAAATGCCGAACGGGCCGCTCATGGCGCCGATCGCGCCGAACAGCTGATGGTGCTTCAAGCCGAGCAGCATCGCTCCCCATGCTCCCATCGAGATACCGGCGATGGCGCGTCCATCGCGCGATGCGACGGTGCGGTATTGTTTGTCGACATACTCGATCAAATCCTTGACCACGAAGTCCTCGTACTTCGCGGCCGGATCAGCGGCGCTGTTGACATACCAGCTGTCACCGACCGACGGTGTCACGATGATCATCTCGCGCGACGCCAGCGCGCGGAACCAGCCGCGCGTTGCGAACGCCGTGTGGTCCTGGCCGCCGCCATGAAGGAGATAGAGGACCGGATAGCGCTGCCGAGATCTGGCATAGCTCGCCGGCAGCAGAATCGCTGCCGCCTGATCGCGTCCAAGTGATGCGCTGGGCACGCTGACGACAGTGGCGGGTGCGACGTCGGTCGTTGCAGAGGGGGCTTGACCGGCGACGGGTACGACTGACCCCGCGCTCAACACAGCGGCAATGACGACGATGCTCCGCATGCTTCTTACCTCCGACCCGATCGACGACATCCTACTTCCGCACCTCGTGGCGAAGCGCCACCATGCCGCTCTCGTAGCCTGTCACTTCCACGAGGTGCATGGCGATGTCCTTGTCGAGGCCTTCGAAGAATGAAATGCCGTCACCAATGAGGATCGGCATGATCGAATAGCGCACTTCGTCGGCGAGCCCGAGGCGAAGGCATTCACCGGAGACCGCACCACCGCCAACGAACCAGATGCTGCCGAAGGCCGGCTTCAATCGCTCATTCACCAGCCGCGCAAGGTCGCCTGAATAGAACTCGACGCTGTCCCTGGTCCTTGGCAGCTTGCGGCTGGTGAGGACGAAGGTCGGCTTGTCGCCGTAGGACCAGCCGAACCCCTTGGCCTCGAACCCGAGCGCGGTCTCGTAGGTTCGCGATCCCATCACGTAACAGTCGATCGTTTTCAAGAACGCCTGCACGAACTCCGGGGTCATGGTGGCCCCGCCTTCGAACTTGTCCGCGGTCTCGAGCCAGTCCACGCTGCCGTCCCTGCGGGCGATGAAGCCGTCGAGGCTCGCCACCATGTGGATCGTCACGCGAGAACTCGTCTTCGCCATGGTCGTGCGCAGTCTAAGCCATTCGCGGCCGAACCGGTACACGACACAGGGCGCGAAGACGAATTGTCCTCGCGCCCTGTTAGCCTGTTGGCCTGTTAGCCTGTTGGCCTGTTGACCTGCTTTAGTAGCGGTAGTGCGTCGACTTGTACGGACCCTCGACCTGCACACCGATGTAGTCCGCCTGCTCCTTCGTGAGCTTCGTCAGCTTCACGCCGAGCTTGCCGAGGTGCAGCCGCGCGACCTCTTCGTCGAGCTTCTTCGGCAGGATGTAAACGCGGTTCGCGTCGTAGTTCGTGCCCGACAGCGTCGGCTGGCCCGTGGTGCTGAAGTGCAGATCGAGCTGCGCCAGCGTCTGGTTGGTGAACGACGATGACATCACGAACGACGGATGGCCGGTGGCGCAGCCGAGGTTCAACAGGCGGCCTTCCGCGAGCACGAGGATGCTGTGCTCCTTGCGCCCGCCTTCGGCGGCAAACACCCATTCGTCGTACTGCGGCTTCACTTGCACGCGCTTCGCGCCGCTCTTGGCGAGGCCGGCCATGTCGATCTCGTTGTCGAAGTGGCCGATGTTGCCGATGATCGCCTTGTCCTTCATCCGCTTCATCATCTCGACGGTGATGATGTTCTTGTTGCCGGTCGCGGTGATGAAGATGTCCGCGGTCTCGATCACATCGTCCACCGTCGTGACCTGGTAGCCTTCCATCGCCGCCTGCAGCGCGCAGATCGGGTCGATCTCGGTGACGATCACGCGGCAGCCCTGGCCCTTGAGCGACTGCGCGCAGCCCTTGCCGACGTCGCCGTACCCGAACACGACCGCGACCTTCGCGGAGAGCATCACGTCGCTGGCGCGGTTGAGGCCGTCGATCAGCGAGTGGCGGCAGCCGTACAGGTTGTCGAACTTGCTCTTGGTCGCCGAGTCGTTGACGTTGATCGCCGGGAACAGCAGCGTGTTCGCCGCGGTCATCTCATACAGCCGATGCACGCCCGTGGTCGTCTCTTCGCTGACGCCCTTGATGCCCTTGGCGATCTTCGACCACACGCCGGGCCGGTTCTTCAGCTCGCGAGTGAGCGTGTCGAGAATGACGCCCCACTCTTCGGAGTCGCTCGCCGCGTTGAACGCCGGGATCTTGCCGGCCTTCTCGTATTCATAGGCCTTGTGCACGAACAGCGTCGCGTCGCCGCCATCGTCCACGATCAGCGTCGGGCCGGTGCCATCGGGCCACACCAGCGCTTCGACCGTGCACCACCAGTATTCGGGCAGCGTCTCGCCCTTCCACGCGAACACCGGCGTGCCCTTCGGGTTCTGCACGGTGCCGCCGGTCTCGGGACGGCCGACCACCACCGCGGCGGCGGCGTGATCCTGCGTCGAGAAGATGTTGCAGCTCACCCAGCGCACGTCGGCGCCGAGCGACGTCAGCGTCTCGATCAGGACCGCGGTCTGCACCGTCATGTGCAGCGAGCCCATGATCTTCGCGCCGGCCAGCGGCTGCTTGCCCGCATACCGCGCGCGCAGCGCCATCAGGCCGGGCATCTCGTGCTCGGCGAGGCGGATTTCGTTGCGGCCGAACTCGGCGAGGCCGAGATCCTTGACCTTGAACGGTTCGCGGCCAGCTTTCTTCGCCAGCTCGAACGCATGCACTTCATTTACTGCGGTTGCCATCAGTCGCTCTCCTGAACTTGAAACCAAGACTCAAAACTCTACAACTCAACTGCCAACTGTCAACTGCCAACTGCCAACTTCTTGCGAGCGGTCGCCACAAACAACGCAGGACCGCGGGCGGCTTCATCGGCCGGCAAATGGCTGATGTTCACTCCGTCAAAGCCGGCCGTCTCGAGCTGTTTCTTGATCGTCTTTTCCGAAAACCCGAGCCAGACGTGACCCATCTGCTGCTGGTACTCGACGCGATCGTGCGGCAGCATGTCGACGATCAGCACGCGCCCGCCGCCCTTCAACACGCGATTGACTTCCGCCAGCGCGCGCGCCGGCTCGGGCACATGATGCAGCACCAGGGCGACCACGGCCACGTCGAGCAGGCCATCGTCGATCGGCAACGCTTCCATGTCGCCGCGCCGCACTTCAACCTGGTGCAGGCCCTTGAGGCGCTTCCGCGCGGCCTGGACCATGTCCGTCGATCCGTCGACTGCGACCACTTTCGCGACATGCGGCGCGACGAGCTCGCTCACCTGGCCCGTGCCGCATCCCAGATCGCCGACCGTCAACGTGGGATCGATCAGCGACAGCATCGCGTGCAGGTGGAAGCGATCGCCGAACAGCTCCGACCGCAGATGATCCCACTGCCCCGACGCCGACGCGAAAAACTCTTCGGACTTCGATCGCCGCTTGGCGAGCACGCTCTTCAAGCGTCGCTCGTCCTGCTCGGCGCCATTGGTGCCGGCGACCTGTTCGCGAATCAGCGGCCACAGCTGCTGCGCGCCAGGATCCAGCTCCGTCATGACCATGCCGTAAAAGCGGCTGGTGCCGTCGCGCCGCGACGATACCCACCCGTCATCGGCCAGCGTCTTGAGGTGACGGCTGACCGTGGACTGCGGCAACTGAAGGACCGAGCAGATCTCGTTGACCGTCAGCTCATGCCGCTCGAGCGGCAGCAGCATCCGGCAGCGGATCGGGTCGGCCAGCGCGGCCATATGGTCGAGAATCGGTGCGGCAGTCACGGAAGGGACGACTATATCCGTTTATCCGGATTGATGCAACTAGACCGGGGTCCGTCCCCCATTTTCTCCCTGCCGCGGGGATGATTGGGGTCAGAGCACCTGTAAGCAACTGCGTACTCGTGGCAGTATCGACGGCATGCGAATCCGGCTCGTCTTGGCTGCCCTGCTCGCCTGCACCGTTTCCCTTCACGCCACCGTCAGCGACCCGAAGAACTGGGCGCAGTGGCGTGGGCCGGACATGACCGGCGTGTCGCGTACCGCGAAGCCGCCAATCGAGTGGAGCGAGACGAAGAACATCAAGTGGAAGGTCGAAATCCCAGGCCGCGGATCGTCGTCGCCGATCGTCTTCGGCGATCGCGTCTATCTGCTCACCGCGATTCCGGTCGGCGTCGCGGGTGAAGCGCAGCATGCGCCTCGCGGCGGATTGCCGAAGCGCGGCGTCCATCAATACAAAGTGCTCGCCATCGATCGCCAGACCGGCAAGACCGTGTGGGAACAGGTCGCGCGCGAAGAGGAGCCGCACGAGGCGTCGCACGGCGACAACGGCACGTGGGCGTCGAGCTCGGCGATCACCGACGGCACGCACATCTTCGCGTACTTCGAATCGCGCGGCCTCTACGCCTACGACATGAACGGCAAGCTGATCTGGCAAACCGATTTCGGCGACAAGAAGATGCGCAACCAGTTCGGCGAAGGATCGACACCGGTCCTCTCGGGAAACACGCTGGTCGTCGTCTGGGATCATCTCGATCAACCGTCGTACGTGATCGCGCTCGACAAGAACACCGGCAAGGAGCTGTGGCGCGTCGATCATCCCGAGATGGACACCTGGGCCACGCCGCTCGTCGTCCAGCACGACGGACGCCAGCAGGTGATCGTCAACGCCATGAATCGCGTGCGCAGCTTCGATCTGCAGACCGGCAAGGTCGTGTGGGAAGGACCGGGCACGACGATGAACGTGATTCCGTCGCCGGTATTCGGCAACGGCATGGTCTTCATCATGAGCGGCTTCCGCGGCAACAACCTCAAGGCGATCAGGCTCGCGGAGGCGAAGGGCGACATCAGCGCGAGCGGCGCGATCGCGTGGCAGCTCGATCGCGACACGCCGTACGTGCCCTCACC
>Ga0111538_10008220_pt1 | contig 14006 bp, 17 predicted proteins | sample SoiMethybrSBSTD1_FD_79669 | JGI IMG/M metagenome (GOLD analysis project Ga0111538, IMG submission 79669) | Bulk soil microbial communities from a Populus tree surrounding site in Tennessee, USA - Soil MetaG P. TD hybrid SBSTD1 (version 2)... | ecosystem: Environmental > Terrestrial > Soil >... | reverse complement strand
GTATTTGAAAAAGATGCATTGTTCGAAACAAGTATACGAATGAGAAAGTGGGATGAACTAGCGAAAGAGGTTCATGTACCCGTATTGGATCTGGAGCAGATGAGATCGAAGGCGCTTGGTGTTTTAAATGGTAATCAGTAATCGGTGGTCCGGTAATCGGTCGCACTTCGTAGGAAAGGGTAGTTGGTACGTGGTGGTTAGTAAGAGAGGGTCCTCCCCTTTGTCTTTGTGGCATTTTTTAAGCATTGGAGATTTTTCGATTTGCCAATAAGAGTTTGGATCTTTTGGGCGACAGACTAGCTCGAGGAAGTCTGAGTCTAAGCACGACCCAATCAGCAAGACTCTTACATCTTACGACTCTCTCTCACTCATATCCGCACCAAACTACCGGCACCTGATTACCGATCACTGATTACCGATCACCACTCATTGTCTAAACGCCAGCAAAGGTATCTTGCTATGGAAGGCCATTTTTCGCGTCATGCTTCTGTTGAATAATTTTTCGTAGAAGCTAACGTCGTGGGTGAACATAGCTAGTAAGTCAGCGTTTGATTCCGCTACATAATAATCGATAGCCTCATCAATATTTTTATTGACGATTACTTTACAAATGATTTTAGTAATGCCGGCCTTTTTAACGATTCCATCGATTTTTTTCTCCAGTGCCGACACCTCTTTTAATGAAGATGTTACGTGCAGTAAGTGAACCGTGGAATTAAATTTCTCCAGGTAGGGAATGAGCGTCTTAAGTTCCTTTTGAACATTCCTCAGATCGGTCGCGTACACAACATTTTTAAAGCTTTTAAACTCACCCAATTCAGGAACCGCTAACACTGGCACATGACTAACTTCAATTACCGAAGCGGTATTACTTCCAAGCACATATTTTCTTAATCCACTCGCTCCCTTGGTTCCCATCACAATTAGTCCGGTGCGAAGTTTTTTTGCCTCCCTTTTTACAGCATCATTAAAAGATGTGCCTTTTGCCACTTTCACGTTGATCGATTCTTCTGTTTTAATCTGCTTAGAGAGGCTTTTCACAAACGCCTCCAAATCCTCCCTGGAAGTCTCTAACAGGTCTTTTTCCAGGGACTTAAGTTGAAGCCTCATGGTGGCACGGGTCGGCTGAAAAATGATAACAACATGCAGCACTGTAAGTGTTCCGCCCAATTTATTCACGATCTTAAGGGCATATTGAACAGCAGTTTTTGAAACTTCGGACAGGTCCGTAGGAACTAGAATATTAACCATAGTATGATTTTGAATTGTTGGCCTAAAATAAGGTTCTTTGGTGGTAGATCAATTGAATTTTATCAGAAATGAATCACAGCTTTGCAAGCGATAACTACTCGGGTGTCCATCCCGACATCATGGAAGCCCTGCAGCAAGTCAATCATGGTCACGCAGGTTCCTATGGTTCAGATGAGTACACAGCAAACGCAATACAAAAATTCAAGGAACATTTCGGCGAACAGATTGAAGTCTTCTTTGCTTACAATGGAACAGCGGCGAATGTTCTAGGCCTGAGCACAGTTGCCCAGTCTTTCAACGCCATTATCTGTTCTGATCTGGCTCACATTTACGTAGACGAATCAACGGCACCAGAAAAATTTATAGGCAGTCGACAGATCACGATACCCACCACCGACGGGAAAATTTATCCGGCAGATATTGAAAATAAGATACAACGTGTCGATGACCAACACCATCCTCAGGCTAAAGTAATTTCCATTTCCCAATCGACCGAGTACGGTACGGTTTACACTATAGACGAAATAGCGGCGATCGCTGAAGTTGCCAAAAGACATGGATTGTATCTGCATATGGACGGGTCGCGAATTTCAAATGCTGCGGTAAGTTTAAATAAAGATTTTAGAACGTTTACCGGCGACGCTGGGGTGGATGTCATGTCATTCGGCGGCACGAAGAACGGAATGATGTTCGGGGAGGCAATTGTTTTTTTTAACCCTGACCTTGCACGACAATTTAAATTCATTCGTAAACAGGGAATGCAGCTTCATTCGAAAATGCGATTCATCAGCGCGCAGTTTCATGCCTTGCTCAGCAAGGACCGATGGAAGAAAAATGCTTCCCATGCAAATGCAATGGCTAAACTGATGGCCGATAAATTAAAAAGAATTCCGGAAGTGAGAATCACCCAATCGGTTGATGCGAACGGCGTTTTTGTGACTATTCCGAAAGCGATCGTCCCAGCGTTGCAGGAAGAACAATTCTTTTATATCTGGAATGAAAAACTCTCGGAAGCACGGTTGATGTGCTCGTTTGATACCAAGGAAGAAGACGTTGAGAGATTCGTAATGAAACTAAAGCAACTGCTGACGCTTACATCAGAGTTTTAAGAATTTATAGATTCCCTTCAGTTTATGCTTATCGTCGTTAAGGCCGATAAGGTAGTAGCCAGTCGCAAGGTCCTTGACTTTAATTCTAAGTGTATGTTCATCCAAAAGGTCCTTTTCGACCTTCATTTCATTACCGATAATATTATGCAACGTGACTTTTGTTTCAGAGAGATTGATGTTGTCAACTTTGACGTGAATGTATTCGTCAGCTGCTGGGTTGGGATAGATTTGAACTGACTTAGCAAGATCATGGCGCTCTGGCTTACTAAAATCCAAGTCCGTTTGGGCCTGAGCTTTCAAAGTCATCGAAAAGGAGGCCAGAATGATAGTTAAGTACAGTATTCTCATAGTGATTTGCTTCCCCCTACATACGACAACTTTCGCACCAAAGTTTTCATAAAAAACAGAATTTCAAAATTATTACACTATAGATGTCCCAAACGAATAAAAGGTTTAAAATTATTGTGAATTTTTTGTGAAAATTTTCATTTCTACCCCGATTGTTTAAATGCCTGTGGCAAGAAGTCAGTGACATCTGAAGCAATAAGGCTATTCATTCCCTTATCGTAGGCGGCCAAATCGCCCGCAAAACCGTGTAAATAAACCCCTAGCTGCGCTGCCTCAAGTGCTGAATATTGTTGTGCGAGCAACCCGGTTAGAATTCCGGTGAGTACGTCTCCGCATCCACCCTTGGCCATTCCGGGGTTTCCGGAGGAATTGAAGTAGACGGTGCCGTCTGGTGCGGCGATCGAAGTATTTGCTCCTTTCAACACAACAACGGATTTAAGGTCTTTTGCCAGCTTCTTTTGTTTCTCAAGGCGCTCAAATTCATCCTTCCACTCCCCAACGATACGCTCAAACTCCTTTGGATGCGGAGTAAGAATGCTTCCTTCGGGGATAATTTGCAAGAATCCGCGGTTTGTTCCCAGGATATTTAAAGCATCCGCGTCGATCACAAATGGTATTTTTCGCAGCGCTAGTATTTTTTCAAAAGCTTGAATCGTTTCATCCGATTGCCCAATGCCGGGTCCAATACCAATTACAGTAAAACCGCTTAACGACGGAGTCAACGTGAAAAAATCCTGGTGCTCGTCAATACTCGCCATCGCTTCCGGAACAGAATTTTGAATGATGTTATAGCCACTCCGCGGGACATGAACTGTCAAAAGGCCTACTCCTGACCGTAAAGCAGCGCGAGCCGCTAAAACCGCGGCACCCATTTTCCCATACGCTCCGGCCACCAGCAATGCATGACCAAATTTTCCTTTATGGTCAAATTTGGAACGCACCTTTAAAATTTTGCGAACATCTTTCTGAACGAAATAAAAGTAAGGTGTCTCGGCTCGCTTCAGAAAATCCTTATGTAAACCGATATCAAGCAGCACCCAGCTTCCCACAAATTGATGATGCTCAGGAAAAAAGAAAGCAAGCTTCGGCACTTGAAACGAAAGTGTATGCTTCGCTTTAATAATAGAACCTTCCGATGGAGTATCTGCCATTAATCCTGACGGAATATCAATTGCAATTTTTGGAACGTGTAGTTCATTTATGCGATCAATCACAGCAGCGTAGATTCCCTCCGGCGGTCTTGACAATCCAGATCCAAAAATGGCGTCCAGTAAGATGTCGATGTTTGAAAATGCTTCGGTGTCGATATTTTCCTTGACGTAGGATACTTCTATTTTTCCAGACAGGCGTTCAAAATTAATCTTAAAGTCTGCCGACTCTGGCATACTTCCCTTTACAATCCAAACCTGAACATTGTACCCACTATCCGTTAGCATTCTTGCTACTCCCAGTCCATCTCCTCCGTTGTTACCCGTCCCACAAACGACGCCTACTTTGCAAGTGGGATTATAACGCTCGGTGAACCATGTGACGATTGCGCGACAGGCGTTCTCCATCAAATCAATTGAGGCAATCGGACGATGCTGTATCGTGTAGGCATCGAGTTCTCGAATTTGATTTGTTGAAAGAATTTTTAGCATCAGGATATAATTAAAATGTTACCGCTTAATAGTTAACAGGTAAAAATAGCAACTGTTAATGATTAAGGCTTTACCCTCTGTAAGCAGCTGGCTCAGAACGAGCCGATCGAACGTGCCCTCGTACCTCGTAAATCGTCCCTCGTAACTTCCCTTAACGGTCAACTTCTCCCATGACTACGTCGATCGTTCCAATGATAGCAATCAAATCCGCGATCAAAACTCCTTTTGCTATCTCCTGTAACACTGACAGGTTTACAAAACTGCACGACCGGCATTTGCACCGAAATGGAATATCACTTTTCCCGTCTGCGCGGAAGAAAAAGCCTAGCTCACCTTTTGGAATCTCTGCCCGGACGTACAGGTCCTGAGCTTTTGGTCTTATTTTTTTGGGAACCAACGCTTGAGGATCAAAATCGCGGGTTCGCTTATGTTCCGTTGTGAGCTTTTCCAGACATTGCTGTACAATCTTTAACGATTCATAAATTTCCTCGAAGCGGACATAGGTCCGATCCCAGCAATCGCCGGTCTTTCCCATTTTACCCTCGCCTATTGGAATATTGAAATCCAATTCGGGATAGATCGAGTAGCCATCAACTTTGCGCAGATCGAATCGCAAGCCTGAGCCTCGTAGCATCGGGCCCGTAACGCCACAGTTAATAGCAAGGTCGAGGGGCAGTACACCTACATTTGCTGTGCGGTCTACAAAAATTTTGTTCTCGATCAACACGGTATTCAATTCCTGGATTTTGGGTTTGATGTATGTAACAAACTCCTGACAACGTTCTTCAAATCCAACTGGTAAATCATAAAACAGTCCACCAATCCAGATGTAATTGTACAACAATCGCGCTCCGGATGCCCACTCCAGCAGGCGGAGAATATGCTCGCGATCGCGCATGAGCCAGAAAAAAGGTGAGAAAGCCCCGATGTCCATCCCGTAAGTGCCAATCGCAATAAAATGCGATGCAATACGATTGAGCTCAGCCACCAGAACGCGTATGTATTCTACCCGTTTCGGAATCTGTTGCTCAATGCCCAGCATTCGTTCAACGCCCATGGCATACGCATGCTCACTGTTCATAGAAGCTACGTAATCCAACCGGTCCACGAATGGAATGACCTGGTTGTACGGTAGATTTTCCCCGTGTTTTTCAAAACAACGGTGGAGGTATCCGATATGTGGAACAACTTCCTTAACGATTTCGCCATCCATCAAAACTTCCAGCCTCAACACGCCGTGCGTCGAAGGGTGCTGAGGTCCGACGTTAATGATCATTTCTTCGGAACGAAGATTGTCGACCTTGAATTTATTCGGCTCGGAAAGAATTAAATTTCCGGGTCGTGATTTATATTGGATTTGATCCGTTGGCATTAACGCGGTAAGCTTGAAAATTAATACGCTACTTTAATATCCCGATAATACTCCTGGTGACTATAGTCCTTTCTCAATGGATATCCTTCCCAGTCCGCAGGCATTAGAATTCTTCTGAGGTCGGGATGGTTCTTGAAATTGACACCATACATGTCAAAGATTTCTCTCTCATGCCAATTGGCCGTTCTCCAGATATGACTGACGGTATCTACCTCCGCATGATCTCTTGGCAAGATCACTTTTACCATTAGGTGGTGATTGAACGGAATGGAATACAAATTGTACACTACCTCCATCGTTGCTGCCTGAACGCCGTTATCGATGCCAGTTATGCAGGAGAGCATATCAAAATAGGTCGTCGGATTTCGATACAACGCGTCCATGGCTGGTACCAGGTCTTGCGCTGAAACTTTTATTGCCTTCGGCGAGGATACCTCGTCGATCATAGGTTCTGTTTGACAGAGAGGCTTTATTATTGCTACAAATGAATCAAGCATTTATTTCAAGGTTTTCTTTCTTTAATAAATTTTCAATAGCCTTCGGGGCTACCAAACTTTCATTCCTGATTTTTTCCTGGAGTTTTAGAAAACCACCGATAAGCGCTTCAGGCCTGGGAGGGCAACCAGGTACATACACATCAACGGGTATGATCCTGTCAACACCTTTCACAACATGATAACCGTGTTGCCAGTAGGGTCCTCCACAATTGGAGCAAGAGCCCATTGAAATTACATAACGAGGTTCCGCCATCTGCTCATATAGTCGTTTGATACGATCAGCCATTTTAAATGTAACGGTACCTGCTACGATCATCACATCGGCTTGCCGGGGGCTTGAGCGCGGCGCCATTCCGAATCGGTCCATATCATAGACAGTTGTTCCTGTGCTCATAAATTCAATGGCACAGCATGCTAATCCAAAAGTCATGGGGAACATGGAAGAGAGACGTGCCCAATTGAGCAAGTCGTCCAGCCCTGTTACAATTACACCTCCGTGTTCAAAACGATGATCCAGTAAGCTCATGATCTTTTATTGACCTCGCACAGATTTATACTTTTCATTAATAGCATCGTAATGGTTTTTAGGAACGGGAGACGAAAATTCTGTCGGTTTAGGATCTGGTTTTACCCAATCCAAATGTCCCTTTACCCACGCATAGGCTAAACCCAACGCAAGGACAAGGATAAAAACAATCATCTCAAATAAGGAGAACCATCCCCACAGTCCGTTAGTTTCTTTGATCAATTGTTTGTTTGCAAAAACAGTTGACCATGGGAAAAGGAATACGATCTCCACTTCGAACAACAAAAATATCAGCGCAATGATGTAAAAGCGAATATTGAATTGTGCCCACGCGGAACCTACTGGCTCCTCCCCACTTTCATAGGTCGAAAGTTTTTCTGGATTTGGACGATGCGGACGTATAATTTTAGAGACTACAAGCGTGACAAGAATAAAAATTATACCAGCGAGGATAAACAGAAGCACTTCCCCAAACGCTGACAGATATTTTTGCTGATCCATTTGGGCGAAGATAGTGAAGAGTTGCGAGTTTCGAGTTGTTTGTTTCGAGTTGCGCGTAGTGTTTATGAAATGCGTTTCAGGGTCATTTGTGAAAGTTTTCTTACAAAATTTCCAAATCCCGAAGGGATTTAATGTTACTAGCCCGGAGCTGAAGCTTGGGCTAGTAACATACGTAGAGATGCGTCGACTGTACGCTTTTTTTGGAAACACCTTTCCTGGCGACGCAAAGTTGCAAGCGTTGAATTCAGCGCACCATCGCATTCGCACTATAGTGCATTTCAATCTTCCATTTTTTCCAAATAATCTTTGATTTTTAAAACGACTACCGGCCAGGCATCTTTGACAACGTTATAATACCAGTCCCAATCAGGTCCGTCTTTGTAGCCACTCTGCACGACGGTTAACGTGGTGCCTATTCCTTCAGGCGTGGTGAGCACCATTAATTCCATGGGACCTAATACAGGACGCTGAGGGTTAAAATAAACCAGGTTCTCAATTTTTAGCTGACAAGCTGGAAGGTATTCCGTAACAATACCCGTGGTTACGAATCCCATAGTATCACCAAAGACTTTCCAGACTAATGAATAAAGACCTCCTCGTTTCAACTCAATGAAAGACCTTTCCACACCCCACCAGTTTTTGAGGTGATTGTTATCTGTAAACGCGGCCAACACCAGTTCTGGCGGCTTCGCAATCATAATAGAGGATTCTACGAAGCGCATCTTAGATTCTTACTTCCATGCAGCAATGATAACGCCCATAACCGTCAACGCAACGATGCTGTATCCGGCATTGATCAAGAACAGTGTGAAGGATTTTCGTTCGAACAAGTAATGTGTTCCCACGAAGGTTGCCACCCATCCAAAACCGGCAAGGAAACCCCAAAGCGCACCCATCGCAGGTTTGTCTTCGGGGCCCATGAACATCGCCAGATTTACCGCTGCGATCAACCCAAGGAAAAAAGCAAGGCCAAAAATTTTGACCATGTTGCCATTTTTCAGGCTTTCCTCAGTAAAACCATTTTCACGCATCCAGGCTTTGCCAAAAACAGCCGGTGAATACCACAAACCGCCGATTAAAAATGTTGAAAGCGCGGCTACGAAAATGGCGAAGTAGTTTAATTGAACGTCCATAATTTTTTAGGTTTAGGTGAGTGAGTAAGTTAAAATGTGCAATTTGAAGGTATCCTTCTGATTTGTTCCCGGGGTTTGTCTAACATCCAGTCAAATTGCGAACTTTGATAACACAAAACAGAACTTCGTCGCTGAAACGGAAAAATTTCATACTCAATCGCCACAATGAGCAAGTCAATTCATTCATATGGTCCTGAGTTAAAACTCAACGATAACCTTATGCGAATGATCGGTATTCCATTGTTTGGCGTCGTTATTCCAAATCTCACTGGACTATTCGGACCGCTTGCATATTCCGACGCTACGTATTGGCTTGGATACCTTTATTTTATCGGACTCGCCGCGTTGATCTGGCAGGGTAACCGGTATCTATTATTTCGCACGCGAAGTCGCTTCACTTGGTTTGACAGACCCATCGAAAAACTGATTTTGCTTTTCGTCAATAACATATTTTATACTTCTCCTTTAACCGTAGCCTGGCTGTGCATGTGGTATCAATGGGCTGGCTTCAGTTCCATCAAATGGGATACGATCCTGATCGTGACCTTAGTCAATGTGATTTGTGTTTTGTTTGTTACCCACGTATATGAAACTGTTTTCATGATGAAGGAGCAGCAAGGAGAACAAGTTAAAAATGCCGAACTCTCCAGGGCAAAAGCGGAAGCCGAACTTTCTGCTCTTAAAAATCAAATTGATCCGCACTTCATGTTCAACTCGCTGAACACCCTTTCCTATCTTATCACCAATGATGCCGACAAAGCGTTCAAGTTCACTGAAAACCTTGCAGAGGTTTATCGGTATATTCTTACGCAAAAAGATCAGGCATTAGTGCTGTTGGAAGACGAACTTTCTTTTACACTAAAATATACCGATCTGCTACACCTTCGATTTGGTGATGCTTTGCAGATCAGGAAACATTTTAACGGAAGCACAGAAAAGGATTTCTTAATCCCCCCTACATCTGTGTTTGTTGCCTTTGAGAATGCTGTAAAACATAATGAGCTTAGCGAAAGCAAGCCGCTGCAGATCGATGTAGATGTGCGGCAGGGAAATTTGTTCATCATTAATACTATACAGGAGCGCCGAATTCTTCAGCATTCTTCTAAAATCGGGCTTAAAAATTTAAACGACCGATTCAAGATCATTACAGGCAAAGAAATAGCCGCAGGCCGCGAAGAAAATAAGTTCGTCATTTCATTTCCATTAATTCCTGTTCCCTTGTGATTCATGCGAGTGTTAATAATTGAGGATGAGCTACCTGCCCGCGCCAAGCTGGAGGATATGCTAAAAAAATTGCAGCCGGATGCCACGGTTGTGGCACGTTTGGGAAGTGTGGCAGAAACGATTAAATGGTTGACCGAGAATACTCATCCGGATTTAGCGTTTGTTGATATCCAGCTTTCTGATGATCACTCTTTCGAAATTTTCAGACGACATGCAGTAAAATTCCCCGTGATCTTCACCACAGCCTATGATAAATATTTATTAGAAAGTTTTGAGTTTAATGCGATTGATTATTTACTCAAACCCATTACAGAAGAAAGACTAGCCCGTTCATTAACAAAAATCAGAAATCTGGAAAATCATTTTTTGCAGGGAAATATTCTCAAACTAATTAATGCTGAGCGACCAAAAAATCGGATCGTTGGAAAAAAAGGAACGGAATTTATTGCTTTGGAGCTGGAGGAAGTGGCCTACTTCTTTACCGAGCACAAAATTGTTTTTCTTCGGGATTTTTCAGGACGACAATTGATCATGGATAAAACACTGACAGAAATCGAAGACCAATTGGACAAAACAAAATTCTTCCGTGTCAATCGGAAATTCATAGTTCAGCTAAAAGCCATCGAACGCTTTAAACCCGACAGCGGAAAGATCAGGATTTTTTTAAGACCGGAAATGAAAGAAGAGATTCACGTCAGCAAGGAAACAGCGCCGGAGTTCAGAGCGTGGATGGAATCTATGTAGCGACGAAAAATTTTCCGTCCCTACATAGATTCAATTTTATCCAACACGCTTGGCCTTGTAGCCATCCTTCTGAAGGAGTTGAACAATTTTATCGCGATGATCTCCCTGGATCAGGATCTCACCATCCTTTGCAGAGCCACCTACACCACATTTCGATTTTAGCATCTTCCCAAGTTTTTCAAGATCCTCCGGAGTCCCGACGAAACCGGTCACGAGTGTCACCTGCTTACCTGCACGCATGCTTTTGTCCAACGATACCCTGAGATTCTGTTGCTGAACTGGTAGTGTTGAAGGCGCGTCAGATTGCCCGTAACTAAACTCAAAATCTGAATTAGTGGAATACACTACTCCATCTCTTTTTTTCCAATCATTTGATTTTGCCATGTCCTACAGTGTTAAGAGCAAAACTCCGGTAAAAATCAAAATTAAGAAACTCACGACACTAAGATTGAATCCGTACTCCACATTTTTTCTGAAAAAAATTCCCAACGCTGAGAAAAAGAACAAAGCAATGGGTGCAAAAACAAAATTTCCATAAATAGACTTTTTTAGCTTTACGGCTAAACTATCGGACTCTACGCGCCTAGGCACGTCGAACAGCATGGTACTCGAAATAGCGATGTCTCTGCCGGTGGCGAAATGATCAGAAAATTCATAGGCAATATCAATGGAGTGTCCTTCATCGGTTCGTATGACCCACCACGTGGTGGCATAATTGCGGGTATACGTTCTACGGACATTCGTTTCGACGATTTTCCCATGGGTGACGCGGTATGGTAACGCATAGTCCAGGAGGATTAATAGTGCAAATCCAAAGCAGATTTGCGTGATGCGTATAGCCCAAGGCAGATACTCACGCATCAAGTCGACAAGCCGTTCGCGATCGCTCTTTCGGCGGACTTTTGGGCGCGACGAATGATAAGCCGGATCACGATGACGTGGCGGTGCTTCGTATGGAGTCTCTTCAAATGCCGCCTGAAAGCGAAGGTCGTACATGTTTTTTTTGGCCGGATCTCCCAGAACATCGTATGCCTCATTTATTTTTTTAAAAATACCTTCAGCGGCAGGATCACGATTTTTATCAGGATGGTATAACACTGCAAGACGCCGATAAGCGCGCTTTATCTCATCATGGCTGGCAGCATACGTTACACCTAAGGTTTGATAATAATCCATTACGAAAAATAAAAATAAAAAGCCCAGCTTGTACTGGGCTCTTTAATAAAAGTGTTGAAGTGCTGGACCTCCGAGTGGTAAAGGTCAATCCAAAATTCAAAATTCATAATTGCTTTGAATGCTACTTCTTCCGCTGTGTTACGAAGGTCAAAACGGGACGTTTTGAATGCCTTACAACATCTTCGGCAATGCTTCCAGCCAAAACATGTGCAAAACCGGTCCTGCCATGGGTAGCCATAGCGACTAGATCGGCATCGATGCTATCTGCGAAGTAAATAATACCTTCTTCCTCGCTTACATCGTTAAACACATTCAGCGTAAAATTTTTCAGTTGGAGTTTCTTCGCAAAATCCTGCATGTATTTTTTCACGACAAAATCACGTTGAAAATTACCAGGCGTATTGATGCGAACGAGGTGTATCGTGGCATCATAGAGCTTCTGTGTTGCTCTCACAATCCGTGAAAACACTTCTTCATCCTTATCCATCGACGTCGCATACACAATATTCTTAAATTCCTTACTGGCTGGTCTTGCATGCATCGTTAGTACGGGACAATGCGACATCCTGACTATTTTTTCAGTATTGGAGCCAATGATCATGTGTTCAAGTTCGGAATGTCCCGCCGTACCCATCACCACCAGATCAACTTTTCTTTCTGAGATAATGGTATTCATACCGTGATAAGGAGAGCCAATGCGTAGCTCTTGTTTTACTCTTACCCCTTCAAATTTCTGGTCCTCGACGAGTTTGGTTAATTGTTTTTTTGCTTTTTCAATCAACTTCATGGTGAAAAGCTTTTCTTCCCAACGGCTATCGTCAGTGACCTGACCCTCGACATTTATGGAATTTCCAACCGCTTCCTCCACCACATGTAATAGAGTAAGTTCAGCATTTGCTTTTTTTGCAATATCAGCAGCCACTTCTGCGGCAATCATAGCTGGCTTGGAGAAATCTGTGGGAACAAGAATCTTTTTCATCGGTTTAAAATTTATTTGGGATTATGATCATCGATAAAATTAAAACAAATCCCGCACAATCAAATGGTGAAATGTCATTTTGAAACATGAGAAACGTCAGGAATAGCCAGATGTATCATTATCTTATTTGAACTGGCAGCATAACCTTTCAGTTACCGAATTTATTATTATAATTGACCGCTTAAAACCAGTTCCTGCTGACAATTGGCCTTGAATATCATACGCCCGGAAATTGAATCCTTCACCTCTTATGATTTGGATGCTGTCGCAGGGTTACAGCCCGACGGTTGGCCTGATATTTTTCCATCCATTGAATACTATTGTAAGTCAGATTTTTGCTTTCCGTTGAAGGCTACCCTTGCCCGCAAAGTAGTCGGAATCGGTACTGCTATTATTTACGGATACACGGCGTGGCTTGCGCATATTATTGTAAGTCCAGACCATCGAAATGCCGGCATTGGCAGCGCTATAACAAAAGCGCTCATCGACCTGAGTCAGAGAAATTCCTGTCGTTCACTTTTGTTAATTGCCACAACACTGGGTGAACCCGTCTATAAGAAATTTGGGTTCGAAGTGGAAACAAAGTATCTATTTTTCGACCATGGAATATCGCTGTCTCCAGAAGCGTCACCCGAAATCTCCGCGTTTGAAAAGACACATGAAGGGGCGCTTTTTGAACTAGACCGTTTTGTCTCAGGGGAGGATCGGAAAAAATTATTGCGCGAACATCTGAACAATACACTTGTTTTTATTGAAAATAATCTGCTCAAAGGTTTTTATATGCCAGCACTTGGGGAAGGATTAATCATCGCAGATTCCCCAGCAGCAGGGTTGGCATTGATGAAACTGCGTACGGCTTCTACCAAAAAATTTTGCATTCCCATGCTAAATGAAAATGCCCTAAATTTTTTAAGTCAGAACGGGTATACTGAATACAGACGAGCTTCCAGGATGATTTTGGGAGAAAAGGTGATTTGGGAGGGCAGGAAGATCTACAGTCGTATCGGCGGAAACCTTGGTTGACTTTGTCTTTGAGTGATGGGCCATTTAACAAGTTTTAGCTACATGTAAACCTGTTGCATTTAATTCCGGCGTACCTTTGTATTCAACCATTGCTGATCTCTATGCACGATCATAGTCAGGATCATCATCATGCCCATAGCATCAACATCACAAAGGTGAACAAATCGTTGATTGTAGGGATTTTGCTGAACCTTACCTTTGTTGTCGTAGAATTTGTCGCAGGGTTTTTTTCGCACTCTCTGGCGCTGATCTCCGATGCAGGCCATAATTTAAGTGATGTTGGTAGTCTGGCCCTGGCGTTGCTTGCCTTTAGACTTCTCAAATCCAAAGCTACTGAGAAATTTACCTATGGTTATCGGAAAGCGTCGATTCTGATTTCTTTATTGAATGCTGTCATTTTATTGATAGCCGTTGGAAGTATAGGGTATGAATCTATTCATCGTTTCATCGCGCCACGTGCTGTAGCGACAAATGTTATCATTT
>Ga0111538_10008219_pt1 | contig 14007 bp, 9 predicted proteins | sample SoiMethybrSBSTD1_FD_79669 | JGI IMG/M metagenome (GOLD analysis project Ga0111538, IMG submission 79669) | Bulk soil microbial communities from a Populus tree surrounding site in Tennessee, USA - Soil MetaG P. TD hybrid SBSTD1 (version 2)... | ecosystem: Environmental > Terrestrial > Soil > Tree... | reverse complement strand
CTCCGCTCCGCTCGGCTCCACTTTGGGGGCGGCGGGGGACGGGGAGCCCCTCGGCCTCCGCAGCAGGGCTTGGAATTTCGGCGGCCGCAACGATCCAAGCGGCCGCCAAGCTCCGGCCGAGGGCCTCCCCGTCCCCCGCCGCACTTGCGTTGCGCCTCGGCTCCGCTTCGACCGGCTTCTCGTTGGAATCCGACGCTGACGCTGACGCTGACGCTGACGTGATCGTAGACGTGGACGTAGACGTGGACGTGGACGTAGACGTTTACGTCAGCGTCCGCGGAGACGCTAGAACAGCGCGGACAGGAGCGCGTTTCGGGGGGCTGACTTCGGGACCACCGCGTCCACGAGCTTGCGGTGCAGCAGATCGTTCCAGACCTCGAGGTTCGAGAACGAATACAGGACCCGCCGCACGCGCGGATGATTGTCGCGCACGTATTCGAACAGGTCGTCGGTCTTCTGCCATTCGAGCCGGTGATCGCACAGGAGCACGTCGGGCGCGCGCTCGCGCAGCTGCGCCAGCGCCTCTTGTTTCGTCGCCGCGATCCGGACGTCGTGGTCGATGGACAGCGAACGGCGCACACCGCGCGCCATCTTCGGTTCATCCTCGACGACCAGGATGTCCAGCCTGGATCGGTGCCAGGTCGTCCTGACGTTGGATCCTCCCAGCTCGGTCGCGATCACGTCGTCGTCGGTGCTGCGGGGGACCAGCTCACGGCGCCAGACGGCGTCGAGGCGAACCATGTCGGCGATCAGCTCCTCGGTGCGCGTCAGGATCTCCGTCGCTGCGGTCTCGAACCGCCGCAAGGTGCCCTGCTGATCATCTTCGACCGGTCCCTGCGCGACCAGCTCCTTCAAGCCGCCCGTCGCCGTGCGCAGGCCCGCCCGGGCCATCCGCAGCTCCTTCGCCACCGCGACCTTGACCCTGTCGTGCGCCGGCGGCGGCGGCGGGGCCTCCGCGGCGAACGCAGACGACTGGAGCGAGCTGGGAAGCGCGCCCTCGGGGATCTCCGCCGTGAAGAGACCCGAGCGGTGCGGCGCGGGAAAGCGGGTGATGCGAACGACGTTGGCAAACGTCCAGGCGTAACCGCGACTGATCGGCGCGCTCATCTCGGGCGAGATCCCACGGACGTCCACCAGCTCGGCGAGCGCCAGTCCGTACCAGGGCTCCTGGTCCGCGACGATCAAGATCTCGCCCCGGTAGGGCGTGCGGAAGCCCGTATAGGCGATCGTCTCTTCGCCGGCCGCGATCCGCGATGCAGCAGGCTCGCGCAGCGTGATTGCCTTTACCACCTTCATGGTCCCTACCTACGCCGCCAGAAACGGTAACACGGACCCGTTGTTCCGCTTCGATCATTTCCGCTCGCCACCTTTTTGACCTGGTCCGGGCGGAGATTCCGGAAGGTCGAAACTGGCAAGCTCCGATACCAAACGACCTGCGGCCGAGCTTCGTGCGCGTTACGGCGCGCGCGCGCTCACGGAGCGGATGAGGCGCAAGACGACGAGCAGCACGACGGCGCCGATGAAGGCGACGAAGATCGTCCCGGCGATGCCCCCGAACGGCGCGTGGATGTGCAGGCCCCGGAAGATGAATCCACCCAGGAACGCGCCAACGACGCCCACCACGATATCGCCGATGACGCCGTAGCCGCCGCCCACCACCGCGGACGCGAGCCAACCGGCAACCAGGCCGATCACAATCCAGATGAGGAACGTCTCGAGTGACATTGTCGCCTCCTCCGGGCCGAAGCTAGTCACGGCCTGCGGCGGCGTAAGGACCTGACTTACTCAACCGTCATCACCATGGCAGGGGGCGCCGCGCACAGCGCCTCGAAGGCGCGCGCCTTCACCTGGGTCTCGGCCAGCTCGCCCTCGGGCGTCGAATCAGCGACCACGCCGCCGCCCACCGACAGCGACAGACGCCCGCCGCCGACGACCGCGGTGCGAATGGCGATGGCCAGGTCCAGATCGCCGGCGGCGCCCAGCCAGCCGGTCGCGCCCGTGTACGGTCCGCGCGCCGCAGGCTCGAGCTCGTCGATGATCTGCATCGCGCGCCGCTTCGGCGCGCCCGTGATCGAGCCGCCCGGGAACGTCGCCTCGAGCAGCGCCGCCAGGCCGACGTCCGCGCGCAGGCGTCCGCGCACGGTGCTGATGAGGTGGAACACGGTCGGCAGCGCGACCAGGCGCGCGAGCGACGCGACCTCGACGCTGCCGGTGTGGCAGACACGCCCGAGATCGTTGCGCTCCAGATCGACGATCATGACGTGTTCGGCCCGGTCCTTCGCCGACGCGGTCAGCGCGGCCGCCGCCGCGCGATCCGCCTCGGGCGTATCGCCGCGCGACCGCGTCCCCTTGATCGGCTGCGTCTCCACGCGGCCATCCGCGTCCACGGCCAGGAACCGCTCCGGCGAGTTCCCCACCAGCACGCCGTCGCCGTCCACCGACGCGATCAGCGCCGCGTGCGGCGCCGGCGCCCGCGCGCGCAGCGCCGCCGCCAGCGCGACGGCCGCCGCCCCTCCTCCCGGCGTGAACGTCGCCGACAGGCGGCGCGAGAGGTTCACCTGGTAGGCGTCGCCCGCCCGCAGGTACTCGAGCACGCGCGCCACACCGTCGAGAAACTGCGCGTCGGCGTCGGGATGATCGGCGGTGAGCGCGCCGAGGCGGATGGCGACGGGCGCGGCCGGCCTGGCGAGCAGCGCCGCCAGCCGCCCCGCCGCCGCCGCGTCGTGCGCGAAGATCGTCGCCGCGCCTTCCGCCTCACGCACCCAGACGGCGTCGTGGCAATGAACCTCGACCAGCGGCCACGCCGGCCCGCGGTCGCCGGCGCGCGCCGGCAAGCCGTTGAACGCGCGCCCGAGATCGTAGGAGAACCAGCCCACCGCTGCCGGGATGCCGGCGAGCGGCGCGGCGCCCGACGCGCCCCACGCCGCGCGCGCCTCCGCCCACGCCTGTTCGACGCGCGCCAGATCCGCCGGCGCGTCGCCCCGCACCACCCGTACGGGCGCCGCGCCGACCAGATCGCGCGCGATGCCGACCTCGTCGGCCGCCGGCGCCGACAGCCAGAACGCGCCCGGCTGCGCCGCCGCCCGGCGCGCGGCTTCGTCCGGAGGCAGCGGGGCAGCGGGAACCGCGATCACGTCGTGCGCGATTGCTTGAGCGCCGCCGCGAGGAAGTGCCGCATGTATTCGCCGCCCGAATACAGCGACACGACGGTCGACAGGTACAGCAGCCAGATTCCGGCGTTGTGATAGTCGACCATGATTCCGACGCCCAGCGCCGGATAGCGGAAGTGGATCAGGAGCAGCATGATCGCGACCAGCTGCAACGCGGTCTTGATCTTGCCGCCGTCGCTGGCGGCGATCACCAGGCCCTGCGCCGACGCGATGCTGCGCAGCCCGTTGACGGCGAGATCCCGTCCGATCAACACGACCACGACCCACGCCGGCACGCGGCCAAGCGCCACCATGAAGATGAGCACCGCGTCCACTGTCAGCTTGTCGGCCAGCGGGTCGAGAAACTTGCCCAGCATGCTCACCTGGCCGCGGCTGCGCGCGAGGTAACCATCGAGGAAGTCGCCCGCCGCGGCGACCAGCCACAGCAAGCTGGCGATGAACGTGCGCAGCGGATTGTAGTTGTCGATGAACAGCAGCACGAACGGGATCAGGACGACCCGACCCATCGTGACCAGGTTGGGGAGGTTGGTGAGCTCGCGAAACAGGTTCGAGCCGGCCACGTGTTACCGATCCGATGCTGCCGACGCTGGCGGCGTGTCGAGGAGCACGACGCCCTCGCCCTGGCAGACGACCTGGAACGGGGCCGTCTCCGCGTCGTTGCTGCCGACCACCGGCGCGCCGTGCGGCACCAGCCGCCCCACCCAGCCGACCAGCCGCGCGCCCGCGAGCAGGGTCGGGCGATCTTCGGTCACCTTGATCGCGACCGGCGCCTCGCCCAGCGACAGGGCAACGATGCCGCGCCCGCGGAACTGCAACATGCGCAGCTCGGCGCCCGGGACGGTGCCGGTCTCCCACGACAGCGTGCCGTCGAACGCCAGCACCCGATCCTCGCGCACGTACAGCACGTCTTCGGTCAACGACACCGGCAGCCAACGGGCATGCGCGCCCGCGATCCAGACGTCGCCGGCCCCGGTCAGCCGGAAGAAACGCGCGCCCGCGTTCCCCAGCCGCTCGTTCGTGTGCCGCCCCTGCGACCTGCGGAACGCGGGGTGCCAGGTCAGCGTCCCGGCGCCCGCGAGCACACCATCCGCGCGCACGTGGGCCTCGTCGGAGATCGTCAGGCGCAGGGCGCCGCTGGGGACCGCCGGCGCCGGCGCCTGCCCGAGGCGCGACAGCACGAACGCCAGCAGCGGCACCGGCGTCGCCTCGATCGCGCGCGCGGTCTCCGCCGCCACCTCCGGAGGTAGATCGATCGATCCCAGCCGGGCGGCGGCCTCGTCCAGCGGCGGCGGCAGCGGCGGCGCCAGCGCGTGTGCGCCCACCGCCGTCTTCGATCGACCGGTGGCCGGCGGCGCCTTGGCGCGGACGTCCGCGGCCTCGCCGCGATGGCCCTCCACCTGCGGTACGACCGGGAAGCGCATCGACGGCGTCGGAGGACGCCGGACCGTCGCAGCGTGCTCGAGCTCCAGCGCCAGTGCGTCCTGGCCCGCGCGCCGGAAAGCGGCGGCCGCCTCGACGACCTCGCCCTTCTTCGCGTAGGCGTAGCCGAGGTAGCTCCAGGCGCGCTCGTCGCCCGGGGTGAGACGCACCGCCATCTCCAGCTCCGGCAGCGCCTCCTCGACCTGCCCCAGCTTGAGCGCGATGAGACCGAGGTTGCGGCGCGCGTGTGCGTCCTGCGGCGACGCCCCCGCGATCTCGCGGTAGGTCGCGTGCGCCTCCTGGAGGCGGCCCAGCTTGTAGCGCACCAGCGCGAGCAGGTTCAGGGCCTGCACGTTCCTGGGCGCGTCGGACAGCGCGCGCAGGATCTCGCCTTCCGCCTCGCCGAATCGCTTCGCCGCGACGAGCTCGCCGGCCGAAGCGAGATGGTTCATCGAAGGTTCCATGCGCGCCTGATCCGATAATAGCCAGAAAGCAGCCGGCGCGCGCGTTCGGCGCGTTCGCCGCGTTACTGGGCGCCGTCGCCCGCGAGCATCCGGTACTGCTCGTAGCGGCGCATGACCATCCCGACGTACTGGCGGGTGGTCTCGTAGGGCGGTAGCCCCCCGTATTTTTCGACCGCCCCCGGACCGGCGTGGTAGCCGGCGATGACCTTGATCTTCTCGTCGGCGGAGCAGACGGTCAGCCGTTCGCCGGGGCGGCCCCCGTCGTCGGTCGCGGCGGGCGTATGGCAGAACCGCCGGGCCAGGACCTGGAGGTAGCGGCACCCGCCCATGATGTTCTGGCGCGGGTCGAAGCTGTTGGTGACGCCCATCGACCGGGCGGTCTCGGGCATGAGCTGCATCAGCCCCTGCGCGCCCACGCTGGACACGACGTTGGGATCGTAGTCCGACTCCGTCTTGATGACGGCGCGCATGAAGGCCTCCGGGATGCCGTAGAAGGCCTGGCCGTCACGGATGTCGCGGTCGTAGCGCGAGTAGCGCGCCGGCGCGGTGTCGCGCGGGGGCACGATGTCGGTCGCCCCGCGCGTCGCCCCCGCTTTGCCGGGGCCCTTCTTGAACAACACCTTCCACCCCTTCCCCGGCGCCCCCTTGTTGGTGAACTCGACGACCCCGTCGGGCCGCTCGCGCGACCAGAAGGTCCCTGCCGCGGCGGGCAGCGCCGTCGCCATCGCGATCATGAGCACCAGAAACCCCCGGCGTTTCACGCTCCGCAAAGCGTAACACACCAGCCGCTTCGGCCGGTCATTGTACAGATCGCCGCACGATCGTACAGACCCGCTTACACGCGCGGGCCCCCTTGGGGCGAACAATCGGCCGGGAGGTCATGGCATCGGGTTTGCCTTCATCGCGCGCGGTCACGTTGATCCAATCCTGGTGCTGGAGGTCTCATGCGTGTTTCAGTCTCGAGTGGTCTCGTCGCTTCTGCGCTTCTCGTCGTCGCTTGTGGGAAAGATTTGAACAAAGGCGGCGAAACGCCTAAGGACAGCGACACGTCGGTTCTTGCCCTCGCGAACTGCGATCTTTCGGCGCCGTTCGGCGCTCCGGTAGCGGCGTTCACCGGTTCGATGGACGCCGATGGGCTCACATTCTCGGCGGACGGACTGACCGCTTACATTTCCGGCGCCGGGCCGGGCAATCGCGACATCTACGTCGCGACTCGTGGTTCACTCGAGGGGACCTTCAGCACGCCCACTCTTGTCGCTGCCGTCAACACGCCTGGAATCGAGCGCGCGCCGTCGCTCTCCCCGGACGGCAAGCTCTACTTCACCAAGCAACCGAGCTCGATGCTGGACATCGGCCGAGCGCTGGGCACCGCTCCCCAGTTCACCGGCGCGGAAGTGGTGCCCGCTCCAATCAGCAGCCCGTGGCAAGACGAGGATCCGTTCTGGTGGGGAAACAACACGCTCTACTTCGTCTCCGAAGTCGAAAACGGCGGTGCTCAGCGCGATATCTGGATGACGACGCTGTCTGGTTCGACCTTTTCACCGTCCACGAAGGTTCAAGGTCAGAACCTGAACTCCAGCGCGGAGGAATACCGTCCAATTCTTTCGCCTGACGGGCTCACTCTTTACTTCGGCTCCAGGCGGTTTGGCATCGGCAATGACAGCCAGGGCGACGTCTGGATGGCGCGGCGCACATCCGTGGGCGCTGCGTTCGCTGCGCCCGTCAATCTATGGGGCATGAACTCTTCGGGGACTGAATACCCCGTCACCGTGTCTGCGGACGGGTGCACGTTGTACTTCGCGAGCAACGAGGAGACGGGACTGGGACTAAGCCAGAACCTCCGCCTGTATCAGGCGACACGCGGCACCAGCACCCCGGCTCAAGTCACGCTGCGGCTGAACATCCTCGGCTCGGGTAGCGTCACGCAGCCGCCGTTCAATTGCGGCCCGGGTAACACCGGCACGTGCTCAGCTTCTGCACCGCCCGACACGACGATGATCGTAAACGCGAGCAGCCAAGCGCAGTGGACGGGGTCCTGCAGCGGCAACGGCGGCACTCCGAGCACGGACGGAGTCGTCGTGTTTTCGCAGAACGCCGTCTGCACCATCAAGTTCCCAGACGGCAACCTCGTCGGCGTCGGCGGCCTGTGCTCGCTGTCGATGGACTGCCAGCCGGGGCTCACATGCGTGAACAACACTTGTGGCCTCGGCTCGAAGATCACGTTCGACAAGCCCCAGGTCTGCAACGGCGAGAGCGTCCGCATGACGGTGGACACGCGCGCCCTGAGCGGGACGCCGAAGTTCATCATGGTGAACGGCGCGCCGATCGGCACGGAGTTCTTCGACCAGGTGCTGAGCGCGCCGGGCCAACACATCTACGCGGTCACCACCGTGGCGGCTGACGGCACCAGCGAGACGGTGCACGCGTCGATTCCGGTCGTGGCTTGCCCGACCGCTGCGCCGACTCAGCCGGTCTTGATCGCACGCCACAGCTACTTTGATCCCGAATCGGTCGACCTGACCGTGCTCAACGCAGCTCGCTTCGAGGGAGCGACGTACCACTGGGACTTCGGCGACGGGACGACACTCGCGACCCCGCTCGCGGCCGTCTCGCACGACTTTGCGAGCACCATCGCGCTCGACGTCGAGTCGAAGCCTTTTCACGTCGCGGTCACCGTGACGAAACCCGGCCAGCCCGACGCATCCGCGAAGCGCACGTTCACCGTCTACAACAACTATGCGATCGCCCGTTCGCGGGGGTCGCTCGAGCCGCCCACGGAACCCGTCGATCCGGTGCTGCGGAGAGCCGGCAATCTCGTGCACGGCGCGGTGAAATTCTCGAACCGTGAACCGACGCCGATCACCTACAACCAGTGGCGCTTCGACGCCATCCCGTGCAACGGCGACGCGCCCATCGTCTACGGAACCACACGCGCGAACGCCATCACGGTCCCTGCGAACGGAACCGTTCCCGTTTCCTTCCAGATCCCGCAGAGCGAGATCGCTTCGGGCGCGTGCGGCCTCGCCGTGCACTACTGGGGCGCGACCAACACCGGCGTGAAGGCGCAGGCGAGCGTCGAGTTCGACTTCCCCCCGCTGCCCGGCCAAGGCGTGCCGCCCGACGCCGCGACGGCCGCGGTGTTGAACTACGCGGTGAGCAACGGTCTCGTCTCGAATCCGTTCCGCGTGAGCGAAAAGGAGCTCGTTCGCCTGTACCGCGAACGCAAGCTGCCTCTTGACGCGACGGTGCCCGTGCTCGCGCAGGCGCCACCCTCGCCGCCTCGACTGCGCTGCAATCCAGAAGATCCGAACGATCCGGCGCTCCCGCCGCCACAGCTGCCCGGGTTCACCTGCCAGTTTGCCGGCGGGTGGGAGGGCACGGCGGAGGGCGGGACGATTGCGCCGCACATTCAGAACGCCATGAAGGGCGACGCAATCGTCATCCGCGAATGCTCGGGATTGGTCAATCCCCTGCTCGGCGCGGTGACACCACCGCAGAAGTTCACGCATAGCGGTTTGATGACGAAGCACCGCTTCGAGGTCACCCAGTCGACGGGCGCCTTGGACTGGCTCAAGGAACATCCGAACGGCGTGGCCGGTCAGCCTAGCGATGGGTTCGAGGAGCAAGCGCTCAAGTTTCTCTGGCCGGGCACCATGACCGTTTCGGTCGAAGAGACCTTCGGCGAGGGTCGGGCCATGGTGAAACCCGAAGGCGGGACAATGCGCGTGCACGATTTCATCGGACACGAGGTCCGATGCCACGACGACAACGCCATCGTGTACCCACGCGTCGTCAAGCCGCCGCCGGAGCTGGACGCCCAGGTGCGCACCCAGCTCATGGCTGCGGCCGACTTCGGAAAGACCATTCAGGGGCACTATCGTTTCGGCAGCTACTCGGATGCGCTCGCGTCACCCATCCCCGATCCGGACGGTCCCGGCACGACTCCGAACGCTCCGCTGGGGACCGCCTACGGAAAGGTTCCCACCGTTTGCTCGCAATTCGTGCGCTTCTCGCTGCAAGGGGCGGGATTCGAGATGGATCGCGACAAGACCCTGCCCAAGCCGAGCCACGTGCCGAGCCAGGGACAGGGCGGTGCTCCCGATGGTCTCTTCTTGTACACCGAGACCGAGCGGAGACAGGCGGCCGACGTGCTCTATCAGGCCGTGTACAACCGGGTCGAACGGGAGCTCGCGCTGTTCGAAGGCGACACCGACGACTACTGGTGGGTCGGCTTGGCCGCGACTCCGATTCTGGGACCGGGCGCGCTCGTCGCGACGCCGGGACTGCTTTGGTCGGGAACGGTCGTGAAATGGGCGACCGATGCTCCGGACGACGTCGCCAATCAGGTCACGAACTGCTTCGCGTCCGACTTCTGTTCCGAAGACGCAAAAGACAGCGAGGACTGGAAGAACCCCGGCCGCGGCATTGCCGTGAGCCCGGACAACATCGTGGATCACTACGACTCGCCGCTCACCGGCGGCCCGTACGGGTATCACGAACGAATGATCTACCGAGGCAAGGACTACAAGCCCGTGTACGAGTGGCGGCCAGCCGCGGGCTCGCTTCGGATCACCGGCAGGGTCGTGATGCCCGACCAAGCGCCGGTTCCATTCGCCAGCGTGACGATCCCGGGCTTCCTGAACACGCCCATTCAAACCGACGCCAGCGGGGCCTTCCTCATCGAGGGAGTGCCAGGTGGAAACTTGCTGTTCCATGCGCAGAAGCTCATCGAGCCCCCCTCGCCCGGCACCCTCCACGAGGGCGACGCTTGCTACGTCTGGGGGGTGGTGACCGTCGTCCCGCCCCTGATCGGACTTCGGCGCGTCGACTGCAACAATTTCTCGGTCTTCCCTGACGGACCAGGGGTCGTCGCCACCGAGGTACGCATCGTGCTCAATCCGCCACGGGAGATATTCCGTCGCCTGCGTTTCGAGGGCGACGTGACGCTCTCCAACTGTGTTTGCGGCGAAGTCAGCCCCCACAACGCAACGTACAATAATCTGCTCGATTTCTGCACCGTCAGTCCTCTCACGCTCAAAGACACCGTTCACTTCGATCGAACCGACCTTTGCGCGAACCAGATCGGCCTCGACTACGAGGCTGAATGCCAGTGGCTTCCCGACAACAGTGTCCGGGTCCATCGCAAGTACCAGTTGTTCGAAGACGGAGGGAACTCGTGCGGCGGCAGCGACTTGGAATACGCACCGGAGCACACGAGCGACATTCCCCCCGGCGCGAGGATTTGTTTCCATCAGGACGACAATGGTCAGATCTCCACGACATGTATCACCGGGGCCGTTTGTCACGATCGCTTCAACGCCGACTTCTGCATCACCAATGAGGTCGCTCCCTGACGAAGCGACCCCGACGAGCTCCGCATTTGCCCCGTCCCCCGGGGCGGATGCGGGCGGTCGCAGCCCGTGACGGCTGCGACTTGACCTGATTCGCACAGCGTCCTATTCGGCAATGGTGACCCAGCACCACATCTTCGCCCTCCTGATCTGGGCGGGTCACCTGGCCGTCGGCACGCTGGTTCTGCTCCAGCCGCTGCGTAACCCGCTGGTCTGGCCGATGTGCGCGCTGGCCTTCAATCTGTTCGCCTGGAACTTCGCCGACTTCTCGTTCGGGATCTCCGGGCGCATCGAATGGCATTGGCTGGACCTCGGGCTGTCGCCCTTCTCCCCCGCGATCGCGCTTCACCTGGGAGCGACGTTCGTCGGGCTGACGCGCATCCGGCGGGTGGCGGCGATCTTCTTCTACCTGTGGGCGGCCGGGCTCGCATCCATCGCGTGGCTGGCGTTCCTGTTGCCGGCGGCGCGCGTCTGGATCGACTCCCCGACCTGGTCGAGCGTCTTCCTGGCCATGGATGTGAGCGCGCTGGCGCTGGTGATCGTCTGGCTGGCTCGCCACGCGCGACGTGTGGACGATCGCGCGGAACATGCCCGTACGCGGACCATGCTCGCGGCGGTGCTGGTGGGCGGCCTCCTGGCCACGACGGATTTCTTGCGCGATCTCGGCCTGCCGCTGCCGCCCCTGGCCAGCGTCGGTTCGCTGCTCAGCGCCTCGCTGCTGGCGATGGCGACCCTGCGCCTGCGGATCTTCGGGCGGAACCTGTCGGTGCGGCTGGCGGTGCTGTGCGCGGTGCTCGCGGCGGGGGGCGTCGTCGGCTACGTCGGTTTGTTCCACTGGCTGTCGGGAAACACGGCCGCGGTCATGGTCGGCACGACGGCGCTGACGCTGGTCCTGCTGGTTGCGGTCCGGCACCTCGCCCGCACGCACTTCGAGCGACGCGCCCGCCTGCAACGATTCGCGCACATGGGCCGGTTCTCGGCGCAGATCGCCCACGACCTCAAGAACCCGCTGGCGGCGCTCAAGGGGGCGATCCAGTTCCTCGTGACCGAGGCGAGCCGCGGCCGTCCCCTGGAATCTCAACAACGGTTCCTCACGTTGCTGGTCGAGCAGGTCGATCGGCTCAACGACGTGGTGGATGGGTACGCCCGGATTGGCCGGGTGCAGCCCCGGCCTTCGGTCGGCGATCTCAATCAGATCGTGCAGCGCACGCTGTCGCTGCAAAGCTATGTCCGCCCGAACATCGCCGTCGAGCCGACGTTCGAGTCTGCGCTGCCGGTCTGTCAGCTGGACGCCGAGCTGGTCGGACGCGCGATCGAGAACCTGATTCGCAACGCGGTCGAGGCGATGCCGAATGGAGGCGTGCTGACCGTGCAAACCGCGAGCGACCGCCGACGCGATCGACGGGTCGGCGCCCGTGTCACCGTCCAGGACACCGGCGAAGGGATGAACGCCCGTGACTCCGCGCGCGCCTTCGATGACTTCTTCAGCACCAAGACCGAAGGAAGCGGCCTCGGCCTCGGCTTCGTACAGAGAGTCATGCAGGCCCACGGCGGCCGGGTCGATCTGACCAGCAAGGTGGGCGCCGGCACCAGCGTGACGCTATATTTTCGCGGCAGTCTGAGGCCTGGCGACGATGCTTGACCCGCGCATCCTGGTGGTGGACGACGATCCGGCCATCGGCGCCGTCTTGAGCGGGCTGATCAGCCAGGAGCAGATGACCGCGCACTGGGTGGAAAACGGCAAAGCGGCGCTGGCGGCGCTGGACACCGGACATTTCGACGCGGTCCTGACCGACGTGCGCATGCCCGGGCTCGATGGAATGGGGCTGCTCGATCGACTCCGCACCGAGCATCCCGATCTGCCCGTGGTCCTGCTGACGGCGCACGGCACCGTACCGATGGCGGTCGATGCGATGAAGCGCGGCGCGGCTGACTTCCTGCTGAAGCCGTTCGATCGCGACGAGCTGCTGTTCGTGCTGCGCAAGGCGATGCTGGCCGCCGAGCACGACGCCGCTCTGCCCGCGCGTCCCGGGTCGAAGACCTTGCTCGGAGCCTCTCCGCCGATGCGCGAGCTGGAACAGCTGATTCCGCGGGCGGCGCGCGGGACGGCGACGGTCCTGATCCGCGGTGAGAGCGGGACAGGCAAGGAGCTGGTGGCGCGGGCCCTCCATGACGCCAGCTCTCGGCGTACCGGCCCGTTCGTCAAGCTGCATTGCGCCGCGCTGCCCGACTCGCTGCTGGAGAGCGAGCTCTTCGGATACGAGAAGGGCGCCTTCACGGGCGCAGGCACGCGCAAGCCTGGACGCATCGAGCTGGCCGACGGTGGCACCCTGTTCCTCGACGAGATCGGCGAGATTCCTCTGGGCATGCAGGTCAAGCTGCTGCGCGTGATTCAGGAACGCGAGTTCGAGCGGCTGGGCGGTCAGGAGACCGTGCACGTCGACGTGCGGTTCGTCGCCGCGACCCATCGCGACCTGGAAGCGCTCGTCCAGACCAACCAATTTCGTGAGGACCTCTTCTATCGGCTGAATGTCGTCCCGCTGCGTCTGCCGGCGCTGCGGGATCGAGCCGGCGACGTCGCGCTGCTGGCGCGGCATTTCTGCACGACACACGCACGGGCGAACCGCCGCCCGGCGATGTCGCTGACCGACGAGATGGTGCGGCTGCTCGCGGCACAACCGTGGCCGGGCAACGTTCGGCAGCTCGAGAATTTCGTCGAGCGGCTGGTCGTCCTGGCCGACGGGCCGCAGATCTCGATGGACGACCTGTTGCGCGAAATCGCCTCCGAGCCGCCCCGCTCATCCGCCCTGACCGGGGCGCCGGCGCTCGACGGGGCGGCTGATCTGTCGCTGGACGAAACCCGGCGCAAGACGGAGCGCGCCGCGCTGGACGCCGCGCTGATGCGCACCGGCAACAACCGGACCCTGGCCGCCCGTCTGCTGGGGATCAGCCGCCGGACGCTTTACACCAAGCTCGAAGAGCACGGGCTTCTGTAGACCACATCCGGCGTAGCACGCGGACCCCAACGGCAGTATCTTGGGGGCCGTCGCGAGGAGGTCCGGATGAAGTCTGGCGGTGGAGAGATCGCAGTTGCCGCGCTCATGATGCTCGGCGTGGTGGGTTGTGGCGGACAACTGCCGGGGGGCGATCCGATGCCGGCGACGCTCGACGGCGAAGGCCTGCCGCTGCTGGCGGCGCTGCCGCAGGCGAGCGGGTCGTGCACGATCAGCAACCCGCCGTACCGGGTGGTCGAGACGGCGGGCTGGGACGCCGCCACGCGCACGTTCACGATGGGAACCTCGTACTGGAAGCTCGACGAGCGCGGCCGCCCCATCGAACACGGGCAGACGGACGGCGCCTGGCGTCGGGTCATGACGCGGGACGGGCAAGGCGTCCTGACGGCGCTCACCCACGAATTGCAGGGCGCGCCGGACGCCGCGAACAGCTGGGACCAGAGCAACAGCTACGACGCGAACGGCCGGCTGACCGGCAGCGCGCTGGTCTTCCGGTCCGGCAGCCGTCAGGCGTCCTACGGGTACCAGTACGACGACGGCAGCCGTCTCACCGACGTGACCAGCGTGAGCCAGGACGGAGATCAGGCTG
>Ga0111538_10008218_pt1 | contig 14009 bp, 8 predicted proteins | sample SoiMethybrSBSTD1_FD_79669 | JGI IMG/M metagenome (GOLD analysis project Ga0111538, IMG submission 79669) | Bulk soil microbial communities from a Populus tree surrounding site in Tennessee, USA - Soil MetaG P. TD hybrid SBSTD1 (version 2)... | ecosystem: Environmental > Terrestrial > Soil > Tree... | reverse complement strand
TCGGCGAACTTCACGATCTGATAGGTGCCGATCTTGGCGTACTTGGCGAGCTTCTCGGCGTCGTTGCCGTGGTGCGAGATGCTGTGGTGCGTCTCCGGCACGCCGATGTGGGCGTAGCTGCGGTCGGTCGGCTCGTGGCCGATCATGAAGGTGAAGACTCGGCTGATGTCGCCCTGCAGCGCCAGGTGCATCAGGTCGTAGGTCACCGTCATGTGGTCGTCGAACGCCTCAGGCAGCCCGATCGGTGATTCCGGATTTCCGGTCAGCGTGCCGAGACGGCTCTCCATGCGATCGAGCTGTTCCTCGACCTGACGGATGTTGCTCAGATACTCGTCGAGGATCGCGCGGTCCGGCGCCCCGAGCGAGTGGCGCAGCTTCGCGGTTTCGTCGGTGACCGAGTCGAGCAGGCTCTGCTTCTCCTTGAGGCGGGCCTTCCGGTGCTCCGGCGTGCCGGTCTCGCCGAACATCCGCTCGAACGTCACTCGCGGGTTGATCGAGACGGGCAGCGGACGCGTGTCTTCGCGCCACGCCAGCGTGTCGAAGAAGGTGCAGGGGAAGCCGTCGCATGCGCCGGCGGCCGTGCCCATGTCCTCGGTGCCGACCTCGATGGACTTGAGCGGCGTGTCGCCCGCGACGCGATCGGCGATGTACTGGTCGACCGTCTTCTTCGAGGCGATGGTGTTGAAGGCGTCGCCAGTGGCCTCACGCGCGACGACCGGTCCAGTTCCGTTCAGGAACGCGGAACTGGCGCCGACGTGAACCGATTCGCCCCACGGTGCCTTCATCTTGCTGACCGTAACCAGCTGATTCCGGAACGGCTCGAGCGGCTGCATCACCGGCTTGAACTCGAAATCGCTGCCGATCTGCGTCGGATGCCAGGTGTCGGGATACACGCCGCAGGGCAGGTAAACCACGCCGAAGCGGAACGGTGCACCCGCGGCGGTTCGCGCCTGAGCAGTCAGCGCCGGCACCATGGCGTCGAGGAAGGGCAGGGCAACTGCGGCGCCGAAAGTACCTTGAAGGAAGGATCGACGGGACAGGTGCTTTTTCGTGATGATCATGGCTGCTCCATAGGTCCGGCCAAAGCCGGACGCTACATACGCTGTGCGCTATCTCGCCTGTGCAACTCTATTCGATCTTTCGGCTGATTCCAGCCTCGTCCGCATCTGAAACGGGGCGCTCTCGATGATGCCCATGATAATCGCCCCAAACGCATAATCGTTCCGGGCGGCTTTCCTGACGATGCCGCGGATGACCGGCATATCCGACGGCTCCATGCCGCGTCCCAGCGCATACGTCATCACCCGCTCGGTGAGTGTCGTCGCAAACGCCTCTGGACGGCTCAGGATCACGTTGCGCAGCGCTACCGGCCCAGTGACCTTGGAGCCGTCTGCGAGCACACCGGCGGTATCGAGCGGCTTGCCGTCGACATCCGACTCACGCCATTGTCCAACGGAGTTGAAGTTCTCGAGCGCGAAGCCGACCGGGTCGATCACACGATGGCACGATGCACAGACCGCGTTGGCGCGATGGAGATCGAGCTGCTCGCGCACGGTCTTCGGCGCATTGGCCGTCCCCTTTCCAGCCTCTTCGAGCGCCGGTACGTTCGGTAGCGGCGGCGGCGGTGGCGTGTTGAGGAAGGTGCTCAGGACGTACTTGCCTCGGAACACGGGCGATGTCCGCGTGGCGACGGATGTCAGGGAAAGGATGCTTCCATGGCCGAGCAGCCCGCGCCGGTTCGGGTCGGTCACTTTGACCTGGCGGAATCGCGCACCGTAGACGCCGGGGATGCCGTAATGCCTGGCGAGCCGTTCGTTCACGAACGTGTAGTCGGCGTTCAGGAGCTCGAGGACGCTCCGGTTGGTGCGCAGGACGTGGGCGAACAGCAGCTCGGTCTCGCGCCGGAACGACTCGCGAATGTTGTCATCGAAATCAGGGAACTGCAGGATGTCCGGGCGTACCTTCGATTCGAGGTTGCGCAGCTGCAGCCACTGTCCGACGAAGTTGCTGACGAGCGAGTCGGAACGGTCATCCGCGAGCATGCGCCGCACTTGCGCGGCAAGCACGGTGGGTTCGCGCAGCCGACCGGTCTTGGCGAGCGTCAAGAGCTGCTCGTCTGGGATGCTGCTCCAGAGAAAGAACGAGAGTCGCGAGGCCAACTCGACGTCGCTGACCTGATGTGCCGTTCCGGGTGCCGTAGCCGGCGCGTCACGCTCCATCCGATACAGGAACGCCGGGCTTACCAGAATGCGCGCCACACCTGCACGAACGCCCTCGTCGAACGAGCTGCCCTCTTTGCGGGAGCGGGTGTAGAACGTCAGCGCCGGCTCGATGTCCTGCGTCGAGACCGGGCGGCGGAACGCGCGCTGCGACAGCGTCGTCAAGATTCTGGTCGCGCAGACGCTTTCCTCGCTGGCCACTTTGGGACGGCAGACGAACACGCGCTCGCGGCTCGGCGTCGTGCTGACGCCCGTCGCCCCGTACGGGCCCTCGACGCCGACCGTCTTCAGCTTCGGGAGACCACCGATCATGTGGATCTCCTGGCTGTCGCGCTGCGACGGCTGCCACACGTCCTGCACCCTGGAGGGCCGGTCGCGGAAGGTGAAGCCGACTTCGTGCGGGCCCGCCGTGACGCGGACCTTCGCGGTCATCCGGGCATCGACGAGGGCGCGAGCCTCGTTCATGTCCTTGACCTGCACCTCGTGATCCTTGAGGCCGCCGATCTCGGCTGAATACACCTCGTCGCCGTCGAGCGTGATCACGAACGTGTACGGGAACTCGTTGCCCTCGACGCCGGCGTAGCCTTCCTCGATGCCGCGGACGAGGCGGCCGAAGAGCTTGTACTCGCCGTCAGCCGGGAACACGTGACGCACCAGCTTGCCGCCGCGGGTGCCAAGCGGCAGCCCCTCGATATAGCCGTTCTGGCTGAAATCGCGATTGATCGTGTACTCGGTCGTGTTGACGTGCGCTTTCGCATCGCCGACGGCGAGCGTGCTGATTCGCTGCGCGGCGGTGACATACCCGTCGAGCAGGAGCGGCGAGGTCGTGAGCGCAGTGGCGATGTTGTCGAAGCCGAAGTCACCGCCATCGTTCGGCAGCAGCGACGAGACGTCGACGTCCACCGCGAGCAGATCGCGAATTGCGTTGCGATACTCGGCGCGGTTCAAGCGATGGACGACATAGCGACCGGGCGTCGCTTTGCCTTGCCAGGCGCGGTCCAACGTTCCAGCAAGCCAACTCGTGAAGGCGGCATACTCGGGCTCGGCTGGATGCTTCGCGCCCTGCGGCGGCATGGCTCGTACGGCGAGCTTGCGCAGCACCCGCTCCCACGTCGCGGCTTGCGGCAGCGGGTCGGTAAGGCTTGCGGTCTCGAGGTTGACGGGATCGTTGGCCGGCGATGCGGAGCGACTGTTGTGGCACGCCACGCAGTACTGCTTCACCCACGCCTGGTACTTGGGCGCGTCAGCGGGCGACGCGAGATTGGTCGTGGTGGCACTCGCCGGGGCCGTCTGCGCGCGGCGCGCTGGCGCCGGCGCGGTCGACGGTGGCGTGCGCGATGGTGCTTGCGCGCGTGGCGCGGTACTCTGCGCGCTCTGCGCCACAAGAACGGCGGTGCTGATCCAGATCAGCCCCGCCATCGCGACCAACCCGTACTTCATTTGGTCTCTGCCTTCTTCTCGTCGGTCTTCTCGTCCGTCTTTGGCGGGTCGGGCTTTTCAACCGACGCATCGTCGCCCTCGGCCTTGACTTCGTCGGCCTTCTTCTTCTCGCTCTCTGGCAGCGGCGGTGGTATCGGCGCCGGATCGTTCGGGCCCAGACCCATCAGGCCACGCAGGGCCGCAACCACGTCCTCACGCGAATCGCGACGCGGCCGATAGGTGCGCGAGTCGGTGTTGTTCCCCGGTGGCGGCGGCGGATCCGGCTTCTCGGCGAGCAGCAGTGGTGTGAGGTTGTCCTTGTTCACCACGTCGAGTTTGGCGCCCGCGTCGACCAGTACCTTGATGATCGGGATCTGACGGGCCTGCACCGCCTGATGGATCAGATACGCGCCGTCCGGTGCCTTCGCGTTCGGGTTGGCGCCCGCGGCCAGCAACACTTTGATCGCTTCGATCGGTTCGCGATTGGAGGTTTCACGGAAGGGCGGCGGACCCAGACGGTCGAATCCAGGACCCGCGTTGAACGCCGCACCGCGCCCGCCGTTGATGGCGACCATCATCGGTGTCTTGCCGACGTTGCCGTTGCCGCGTCCGCCACCACCGCCGGCGCGCGCGCCTTTGCCTTCCTTCTTGACCTCGGTCGGGCTCCACTCGAGCTGCGCGCCATGCGCGATCATCAGCTTCAGCGCTTCGACGTCGGCCGCGACGGCGGCGCGATAGAACGGCGAGGCATTGACGTCTTCCGGGCAGCACAGCGTCGTGCTGTGCAGCGTGCCTGTGAACGCCTTGTTCGGATCGGCGCCGCGGTCCAGCAGCAGCTTCACCAGATCGATGGCTGACAGCGTGTTGGTGTTGTCGGCGCGAAGCCGCGAGCCGTCCTTGGCGCGCATGTCGGTCGTCGCATCGTGCATGTCGACCGCGAAGTAGAGCGATCCATCGTTGGCATCGGCGCCGAGCTCGACCAGCGTCTTGGCGATGTCGAACCGATCGTTGACGATCGCGATCGCCGTCGCGGTGACGCCGTCGCCGTTGGTGAGCTTCGGATCGGCGCCGCCCTTGATCAGTGCCTTGACGGCATCACTGTGGCCGTTGCGCGCGGCGAACATCAGCGCGGTGAACCCACCGGTCGCGTGGTCGGCGTGCTTGCGCTCTTCGAGGCCGGTGACGTGCGCCTTGCGATTGGGATCGGCCTTGGCGGCGAGCAGCGCATCGATGACCGCGGTGTGCCCCTGTTCGGCGGCCCACATCAGCGCCGTCTGCTTCTGATAGGTGTCGGCGGCGTTCACGTCAGCCCCCGCTTCGGCGAGCAGCCGCACGGTCGCCAGACTGCCGGCGTGCGACGCTGCCATCAACGGCGTTTCACCGTCAGGATGCGCGAGCGACGGATCAGCGCCGGCGCGCAACAGCGCCTGCACGACCGCGTCGGCACCGGTGCGGCTGGCTTGCAGCAGCGGCGTGATGCCGTACTTATTCGGCGTGTTCACCTTGGCGCCGGCGGCGAGCAGCGTGCGCGTCATCGCGACGTCCGAGTGATACGCCGCCCAGAGCAGCGGCGTCGAACCGTCTTTCGACGGCTCGTTCACGCTTTCGCGTTTGGCAATCAGCGCGCGAACCGCCGCGAGGTCATCGCGTCGGGCCGCCTGCACGAGGGCGCTGTCGCCCGCGGCGCGTCCGATTCCGCCGGGGAAAAGTGCGACGAGCGCGAAGAGTGCGAGCAGTAGTCCGGAATTCCGTGCGGTGTGCATCGTGGCTCCCCGCCTTTGTGTGCGCCTCAGGTGGCAACCGAACCCAGCTTCCGTGGTGGTCAATTTTACACCCGCAAGACCCCTGTCCGCAGCCGGATTCCTATGCACCGAGCCTATAACCAAGACGTGCAGAAACAGACGTTTAGGGCCGGTCCGGGGTCAAATTTGCGTCAGATTTGCGCGATCCCTTTCGACTCGCTACGCTCGCTCAGGGCGAGCCGTTTACGGACACGCATCGCCCACCTTGTTCACCGTCGAGACGTTGAGGCCGTTGGCCCCTCCGGCGCCGATGAGGAGCCCCGTCACCGAGACGCGTTGCCCGACGAACGAGTCCAGCCGTGTCAGCACGAATTTCAGCGTCATGCTGCGATTCCCGAGCGGCCGCGTCGCATCCTCGGCGCCGGCCCCCGTCTTCTCGGTGCGCTCCGGATTCGTCACGTTCGTCATCGTCCAGTCGCTGCCGGCCTTCGGACCAAGACAGCCGACGATCCGAACGAGCGTGTTCGCCGGCAACTCGCCGGGACCGTCCTTCGGAATGATCTGGACATTCGCGACCGTCTCGGGAGTCACCTCGGTTTTCCCGGCGGGAAATCCATTCGATTTCAGGATCAGCGCGACGAGGTCGTTGTAGGTCGATGCCGACAGCGATCCCGCTTGCGCACCATTCGGCATGTTGGTGCTCACGTACTTCAGAAGGTCGCCGACGGTCTTCTGTGTGAAGCCCTCCCAGAACTTGGTCCCGGTGAGCGGACGGTTGCCGCTCCCGTCCTCGGTGAGGGTATGACAACGCGAGCAGGTCGAACCGAACGTCGCCGTCGCGCGCTCGGCTTGTGCGTCGGTGTACACGCCGTCCCACACCGTCGGCGTCTTCGGCGCCTGCGCTGTCACGAGCGCAGTTCCCATCGCGATGACGAACGCGGCCGACGTCAGAGAAAGCAGGGAGCGTGGCGCGATGATCATGGGTCGCTTCTCCGTAGATGACGACAGCGATGCTTTGCCGGCGGCGCAACCGACGCCGGCCCATTGGTGCGCGTATTGTAGTCAAGAACGGGAAAGTGTGAGGTGGGGCGTGCGCAGATGCGGACGCCCACCATCAGCCCGTGCGAGGCGGGATCGGACGTCAGCGGAGGTTGAATCTTGATGCGCGGCGGGTCCGGAGACCCGCCGCGATCGCCGACACTAGCCGCGCACGTACTTATTGAACCACTCGATCGTGCGCTTCCACGCCGCATCCGCTGCGGCTTTGTTGTAACGCTGCGGTGTCGCGTCGTTGTTGAAGCCGTGCACGGCGCCAGGATAGATGTGCCCCTCGTAGGTGACGTGTGCCGCCTTGAGAGCCGCTTCGTACTCGGGCCACGCCATCACCAGCCGCGTGTCCTGTTCGCCGTGATGCACGAGCACCGCCGCTTTGATCTTCGGTACGTCTGCGGCCGGTGGCGCGCCGCCATAGAACGGAGCCGCCGCGGCGAGGTCGGCCCCCATGCGCACCGCGAGCTGGTTGGCGATGCCGCCCCCGAAGCAGAAGCCGGTGACGCCGAGCTTGCCGGTGCTGTCGGGTCGCGACTTCAGCCAGACCGCCGCTGCATAGAGGTCCTCGCCCATCTTCGCGCGATCGACCTTCCCGAACAGCGCGCCGCCTTTGTCATCGTCCCCGGGGTAGCCGCCCACTGACGTGAGCCCATCGGGCGCGAACGCCATGAAGTTCTCGACCGCCAGACGGCGCGCGACGTCTTCGATGTGTGGATTGAGTCCGCGGTTCTCGTGCACGACAAGAATGCTCGGGAGCTTGGTGTTGCCTGCCTTCGCCGGGCGCGCGAGATAGCCTTTGATGCTGCCGTTGCCCTGTGGGGAGGGCACGGTCGCATACTCCGTCTTGAGCCGCGCATCGGTCGGTGAGACCTGCTGGGCAGCGGCGTAGTTGGGCATCAATGCGTCGACCATTGCTGTCGCTGCGATGGTCGAGGCGGCGATCTTGTTGATGCGGTCCATGAACGAGCGCCGATCGATTTCGCCATGGATGTACAGGTTGTACGCGTCGATGGCCTCGGCCGGCAGCTGCTGTCGAGTCGTCTCCATCGTGATGCTCCCCCTGAACGAAGTGGACAAGTGGAAAAGTGAATGAAGTGGAAAAGTTGGCGAGGCGGACGATACCACACCGATCAGGCGCTTCACATTCGCGTCGAGGTTTTCGCGATTTGATCGTGTCGCCCAGCTCGGCCGGACCCGGCTCGACCGGGTCGGGTTACAACCTTGTTCGTTGACATCCGCGCGACGAGGTGTATTCTGCGCTTACTCATCCCGCGACCCGCTTCGCTCGCTCAGGCACGAAAGGACATCCCGATGCCATGGCGTGTCAATCGATCCTTCGATGAGGACTTCGCAAAAGGCGCTGTCGAAGCCGAATTCGATGCCTGGGGCAGCCGAGGCGTCGACAGCGACGGTCAGATTCTCGAGGCTGTCTCCATCACCGAAGACGTCGTGCACGCCGACCCCGACTCCGTCGTGAAGACCGAGTACATCCTCGGCGCCGACGAAGACGGCACACCCGGCTAGCACGGTCCCCGCTCATCCCCAGACATTCTCGGTATAGGCCTGCCAACTTCGACGCCATTCGTGTCGTCTAAGCGAGCATTACCAAGACTCTCTTGGTAATACCCGCTGAGGACACATGGCCGCAAAGACGCCGAACGCACTCCTGCACGGCACCCTCGACGCGCTGATTCTCAAGACACTGGCTTCGGGTCCCCGCCACGGCTACGCCATCGCCAAGTTCATCGAAGACGCTTCGTCGGACACGGTCGTCGTGGAGGAGGGCTCGCTCTATCCGGCGCTCTACCGCATGGAGCGGCGTGGCTGGCTCGAGGCCGAATGGGGTGAGTCGGAGCTGGGACGACGCGCCAAGCTCTATCGCCTCACGCCGCAGGGTCGCAAGCAACTCACCGCCGAGACAGCCGCATGGCTGCAGTTCGTGGCGGGCGTCTCAAAGATTCTGCTGGCGCAGTGAGATGAAGCGCTCCCTCCGCTCATGGTTATGGCGCGTACCGCTGGATCGGGAAGTCGACGAAGAGATCGCCTTTCACATCGAGATGCGTACGCGCGAGCTCGTCGAGCGCGGCGTCGATCCAACAGCGGCGCGCGAGATTGTGCTGGCGCGTCTTGGCGATCTGAGTCGGCTGAAGCGCACCTGCGAGGACCTCGGCAGGAAGCGAGATCGGGAGACGCGCATGACGCAATGGCTCGAGGAGATTCGGCACGACGTCGCAACCGCGCTGCGCCAGATGAAGGGCTCGCCGGGCTTCACGACGGTGGCCGCGCTGACGTTGGCGTTGGGCATCGGCGCGAACAGCGCGATCTTCGCGCTGGCCGATGCGACCTTCCTGCGGCCGCTGCCGTTCACGCAGCCCCAGGATCGCCTCGTGATGATCTGGGAGCGATACGCCAACGGGTTCCTGTCGCCGGTCACGCCGCTCGATTACAACGACTGGTCGGATCAGAACCAGACGTTCGACGTCATGGCCGCATCCAGCGGCGCTCTAATGACGCTGACTGCCCCCGGCAGCGCGCCAGAGCAGATCGCCGCGCAGGCGGTGACCGCGCGATTCTTCGACGTACTCGGCGTGACGCCGATTGCTGGTCGTACTTTTCAACCATCCGATGCCGCCGCGCCAAATGTGATCGTGCTCAGCGAAGGCTTGTGGCGACGGCGGTTTGGCGCGGATCGGACGATCGTCGGACGGTCGATTGTCATCGGCGGACAGCCGCAGACGGTGATCGGCATCGTGCCGAGCGAGTTCCAGGTTCTTCCCACCCTCAACTCGGGAACCACACCGTCGGGCCTCTGGATGTTCTATGAAAACCCTCGGGCCGGCGCCGGGATGCGACGCTCGCACATTCTGCGAGTCATCGGACGAATCAAGGCGGGTCTCTCGCTGGAAGCGGCGCAGCGGGACATGACGGCCATCGGCAATCGGAACGCCGAGCTGTTCCCAGATACCAACAAAGGCCACGACCCGACGCTGCAACCGATGCGCGAGGCGCTCATCGGATCTGAAATGCGGCTCACATCGATCCTGCTCCTCGGCGTCGTCGGCTTCGTGCTGTTGATGTGCTGCGCGAACGTCGCGAACCTGCTGCTGGCGCGAACCGCAGCGCGGGCGCGCGAGCTGGCCGTGCGTGCGGCGTTGGGCGCGACGCGCCGTCGAGTCCTCGCGCAACTGCTGACGGAGAGCCTGGTGCTCTCGATGATGGGGGGCGTCCTGTCGCTGGCCGTCGGCTGGGGGATTCTTCAGGCCGCGCCCTCAGTTGTCCCGCCTGGCGTCCTGCCTGGCGCAGTGGCGCTGTCGTTCGATGCGCGCGTGGTGGCGTTCTGCGCGGTCACGGCGTTGGCCGTCGGCGTGGTGTTTGGGTTGGCACCGGCGTGGCAGTCGACGGGGGTGTCGGTGACGCAGGCCATCACCACCGACAGCCGGATGACTACGGGCGGTGGACGGTTCAGGCAGGTGCTCGTGATGGCCGAAGTGGCGGCGGCCGTGCTCGTGTTGAGCGGAGCGGGCTTGTTGTTGCGCACGTTGATCGCGCTGCAGGGCCTGGATGCCGGTTATCGCGCGCAGGACGCGCTGACGATGCTGGTCAATCTGCCCTTTCCGGTCCCGAACTCGTCGAGTCGCTACGCGACACCAGAATCTCTGCAACGGTTCTATCGCTCGATCGAGGAAGACGTGATCAAGCAGCCGGGTGTGCGCCGCGTCGCGATCGGCGGCTCGCTGCCGCTCGACGGCGCCTGGTTTGGGCAGGCGTTCGACATCGAAGGCGACCGGCCCAAACCTCCGGCTGCCCGTGACAGCGCCGTCTATCAGATGGTGAGCCCGTCGTACTTCGAGACGCTGGAGATCCCGATCGTCAAAGGCCGCGCATTTGCCGACAGCGACACCAGCAACGGCGCGCAGGTATGCATCGTCAGCGAAGCCTTCGTGCGGCGATTCCTTGGCGGCCGTGATCCGATCGGCATGCGACTGGTGGTTCCCCGGATCCTGTTCGCCGGCGATCCCTCACGTGTGAGTACACCACCCGTGCGGAAGATCGTCGGAGTCGCGCGGCAGGTGAAAGTGTCTTCGATCGAGACCGACCCGGTCCCGCAGTTGTACGTCCCGATCGCTCAAAACGCCTGGTACATGGCCACCATCATCGTCCGTCCCTCGAGCGGGCCTGCCGATGCGCTGCTGCCGTCGGTCCGCGCGGCGATCGCCCGTGTGGACAAGGAGCAGGCGGTGGCGCGGGTGCGGACGATCGACGTCGTCGCTGCTGAAGCGACGGCGCGGCCGCGGTTCCGCGCGGTCCTCGTCGGCACGTTTGCCGCGCTCGCGTTGATCCTGGCGATGGTCGGTGTGTTCGGCGTGTTCGCGTACTCGGTTCAGCAGCGCATGCGCGAGTTCGGCGTCCGGATCGCGATGGGCGCCCGGGCGCTCGACGTCGTGCGGCTCGTGTTCGGGAGCGCCGCGCGGCTGACGGCGATCGGTCTGACGATCGGACTCGTCGCGGCCGGTGTGCTCAGTCGTTGGGTCGCCACGTTGGTGTACCCGATTGCGCCGCTCGATCCCGTGACGTTCGCAGCCGTGCCGCTCGTGCTGGTCGTCACCGCCGCAGTCGCGGTTGCCGCGCCCGCGCTTCGAGCGATGCGGGTCGATCCGATGGTGGCGTTTAGGAGTGAATAGAAACTGGTGATTAGTGAATGGTGAATTCGTGATTCGTTAATGATTCGTGATTCGTGATTGGTGATTTATCGACGATTGGGAGGAGCGTCGGCCCACGGCTCCGTGTCTTCAATCACCAATCACGGATCGTCAATCAACAACGAATCGCCAGTCATTAATCGAAGATCGCAAATGGCTCGAATCAGATACTCCCTCCGCTCATGGCTATGGCGCGTGAGCCTGCATCAAGAGGTGGACGAAGAGATCGCCTTTCACATCGAGATGCGGACGCGCGAGCTCGTGGAGCGCGGGGTCGATCCCAAGACGGCGCGCGAGATCGTGCTGGCGCGCCTCGGCGATGTGAGTCGACTGAAACGCACGTGCGAGGACCTCGGGAGGAAGAGAGAGCGTGAGATGCGCGTGACACGCTGGATCCAGGAACTCTGGGGCGACGTCGCGTATGCGCTGCGTCAATTGAAGGCGTCGCCCGGCTTCACGGCGGTCGCCGTTGTCACCCTTGCGCTTGGCATCGGCGCCAACAGCGCGATGTTCGCGCTGGCCGATGCGACACTGCTCAAGCCGCTGCCATTCCCCGAACCCGATCGTCTCGTCATGCTGTCTGAGCTCAAGGCGAGTGGAGCGCGCTCTCGGGTCAATCCGCTCGATTTCGAGGACTGGGAGGCGCGCGTTCGCGCTTTCACGGGAATAGCCGCCGTGATCGCCAGCCCGAGCTCGATCACCGGCGACGACGGCGTCGCCGAAGAGATCCCGGCCCAGGCCGTGAGCGCGCGATTCTTCGATGTGCTCGGCGTGAGACCGATCGCCGGCCGCACGTTCGTCGAGGCGGATGAGGGCCCCACCAACGCCGTCGTCGTGATGAGCGAAGCATTGTGGCGCAGGCGGTTTGGCGCCGACCCGACGCTCGTCGGACGCACGACCAGGCTCGGCGGGCGCGTCGTCACGGTGATCGGCATCATGCCCGCCGATTTCAATTTCGATCTCCCGGGTGCGAGCGGCGGGCAACGCGGCGTCTGGACGCTGTTGAATCCGCCGGCCAGCCGCGCGCCCAGCCAACGCTACGCGCATTACCTGCAGGTGATCGGGCGGCTCAAACCGGACGTCGCACTCGAGGCCGCGCGCGCGGATCTTGCGGCCGTCGCCGACGCGATCGCGCGTGAATCACCGGCCACCAACAAGGGTCATACCGCCACGGCCGATCCGCTGCGTGAGCGCGTCATCGGGGGCGAGCTGCGCCTCACGGCGATGCTGCTGGTCGGCGTGGTTGGCCTCGTGCTGCTGATGTGCTGCGCGAACGTCGCCAACCTGTTGCTCGCACGTGCGTCCGCACGCACCCGCGAATTCGCTGTTCGAGCGGCGCTCGGTGCCGGTCGTGCACGGATCGTTCGACAGCTGCTGACCGAGAGCCTCGTGCTGGCGACATTCGGCGGCGTCGTGGGAGCTGCGATTGGCGCCGGGATTCTGCAAGCTGCGCCGGCGCTGATTCCGCGCGGTCTGTTACCCGTTACGGTGTCGCTGAACTTCGACGGCCGCGTACTGCTGTTTTGTCTCGGCGCGTCATCGGTCGTCGCGATCCTGCACGGCCTCGCGCCGGCGTGGCACGCGATCGGTGGGTCGCCGATCCAGGCACTGGCGGTCGATGGACGCTCGACCACGGGCTCGGGCTCGAGACTTCGACGTCTTCTCGCGACAAGCCAGGTGGCCGTCGCGGTGCTGCTGCTGTGCGGCGCGGGGCTGTTGCTGCGCACACTGCTGGTACTCGAGCGCGTCGATCCGGGGACCCGTTCGAGCGATCTGCTGACGATGGTCGTCGCCGGCGGTTCGCCGAGCACGCCCAACACCCCCGAAGGGATGCGTCGAAACTACGAGGCGTTCGCGGCGGAGGTCGAGAAGGTCCCCGGCATTCGTTCGATCGCCTGGGGCAGCTCGCTGCCATTCGATGGTGTCTGGTACCTCCAGGCGTTTCAGATCGACGGCGATCCGCCACGGCCGCCGGGTGAGCGTGACAACGCCGGCTATTTCATCGTCAGCCCGTCGTACTTCCGGCTGCTCGGTCTTCCGCTGCTCGATGGACGCATGCTCGCCGACAGCGACATCGCTGGCGCGCCACAGGTGTGTCTCGTCGATGAGGAGTTCGTGCGCCGCTACCTCCGCGGCCGCAACCCGGTGGGTACGCGCATCGCGATTAACGCGATGGAGCAGCCACCACGAGTGGTGACTCGGGAAATCGTTGGCGTCGTCGGGCACGTCAAGGCGCGACCCGACGAGCCTGAGCCAGAAGGGCAGGTCTACGTCCCGCTGTCGCAGAACACGTGGTGGAACGCGACCTTGATGATTCAGCCGATCGGTGGACAGGCGGCGGCGCTCGCGCCGGCCGTTCGTGCCGCGCTGGCGCGCGTCGATCGCGATCGGCCCGCGACGCTCGTTCGAACGCTCGCGGCGATCGGCGACGAGGCGACCGCCAGGCCGCGTTTCCGCACCGTGCTGATCGGCACGTTCGCCCTGCTGGCGCTCGTGCTCGCGATGGTCGGTGTGTTCGGCGTGCTCGCCTACTCAGTGCAGCAGCGCAGGCGCGAGTTCGGCGTGCGCATCGCGCTCGGGGCGACGAGTCGCGAGGTGTTCCGCCTCGTCGTCGGCAGCGCGGTGCCCGTCATCGCGGTCGGTACCGTCGTCGGATTGGCCGCGGCGGCGTCGCTGGGCCGGACGATTGCGTCGTTCCTGTTCGGCGTGGCGCCGATCGATCCGGTGACGTTCCTGCTCGTCGTGATCGTGCTGGCCTTCACCGCCGCGGTTGCGATGACCGCGCCGGCGCTGCGGGCGATGCGCGTGGATCCGGTGGAAGCGTTTCGTGCCGAGTAGCCGATGAAGCGCTCCCTGCGGTCATGGCTCTGGCGCGTGCC
>Ga0111538_10008217_pt1 | contig 14009 bp, 18 predicted proteins | sample SoiMethybrSBSTD1_FD_79669 | JGI IMG/M metagenome (GOLD analysis project Ga0111538, IMG submission 79669) | Bulk soil microbial communities from a Populus tree surrounding site in Tennessee, USA - Soil MetaG P. TD hybrid SBSTD1 (version 2)... | ecosystem: Environmental > Terrestrial > Soil >... | reverse complement strand
TGCACTGCCTCCTCAGTTGTGGGTGCATTTCGCTAACGACCCCGCACAAAGCGACATCACCAACAGTTGCTGGGAAATAGCAGCAACAACGAGTCGGTTGTACCCCGTGGGGGCGAAAATCGTCAAGAAAAAACGCCCCCTTCCTCGGTCTGTCCGCGCGGGCGCTCAGCCCCCTTCGCCCATGGACTTCAGACGCTCTAAAGCCGCCTGGCCAAAGGGCGTATTGGGATCAAGCTTTCGCACGGCCCTGAACGCAGCCTTGGCCTCCTCGCTTCGATTCTCGGCAGCGAGAACGAGGCCCAAGTTGTAGTAGGCGGCCTGCATCTGTGGGTCGAGGGATAGTGCAAACCGGAGCGAGCTCTCGGCCTCCGGATACCGACGCAGGTGATACAGGGCCAGGCCGAGGTTCTGGTGGACGAAATCAGGCACGCCCAGGGTCGGCAGGGCCAGGGCCTTGCGATACGACGTCACCGCGTCCTCCCATCGCCCGGTCTCGGCGTACGCGGTCCCGAGGTGGAAGTGCGCGTCGGCCGATTTCGGGTCGATCTCGACGGCCTTCTGCAACTCGGGGATGGCCAGGTCGGGCCGGGCGAGCTCGAGATACACCAGGCCGAGCGTGTCGTGGTACTCCGCCACGCCGGGGTCGACGCCGACCGCCTCCTTCAGCGCCGCGAGCGCAGGCGCAGGCTGACGATCCTTGAGGTGCGTGAGCCCACGCTCATAGGCGGCCTGGGCCCGGAGCCGGTCCGACTCGGTGACGTGCGTGGAAGCGCACGCCGTCCCCAGGAGCGCGATCAGCGTGAGCGCAAGCCCGCGTCGTGTTGACACCTTTGTGCCCTCCCATGTAGCCTGCATTCGTGCCCACCTACGAATACGAGTGCGCGGCGTGCCGCCGCGTGTTCGAGATCCGCCAGCGCATCTCCGAGCCACCCCTGACGACCTGCGACGCATGCGGCGGCGCTGTGCACCGGCTGCTCTCGGCCGCGCCCTTCATCCTCAAGGGCGAGGGCTGGTACGTCACCGACTATCCGTCCGAGTCTCGCAAAAAGGCGCGCGAAGCCGAAAAGTCTTCGAGCACCGCGGCCGACACGTCGGCCAAGACCGAAACCAAATCCGAGACCAAATCCGAGACCAAGTCCGAGAGCAAGAGCGACTCGAAGTCGTCCGGCGCGAAGTCGGACGGCGGATCCAGCACTAGCGGCGCCTCCTCGGGCGCGACGACATCGTCGAAGCCCGACTGACGACGACCGGTGTTCCCCGCCGGGCGCGCAGCAGCGTCTCGGCGCTCCCCTCGCGCACCGCGATCTCCAGCCGCCCCCCCGAGCCGACGAGCGCTCCCGGCCGGCCGGGCTGCAAGTCGCCGTACGTGCCCACCAGCGGGACCTCGCGCCCGCCCACCCGGACCGTCAGCCGTCGATCCAACGGCCCCACCGAGCGGGCGTGGATGGACGTGATCAGGTTTCCGAAGCGGTCCGTGTGCACCACGGCGCCGGCGACGCTGCCCGTCACCTCGCGCACCTCGGGCCAGGCCAGGCGCACCGGGTCGGCGATCGGCGGCCCCAGCCGTCCGGCGTCGACGCCGACCGCCAGATGCGCCGCCGCCGGAGCAAACACGTCACGGCCGTGGAAGGTGCGGCTCACCACCCGCAGCCGGTAGTCCGGCGCCTCCAGGTCGAAGGCGCGCCAGTTGTTGCCCTCCAGGAACGGCGTGAACAGCCCGTTGTCGGGTCCCACGAAGACCTGGTCGCCCGCCATCAGGGCCATGCCCCGTCGCGCAGTGCCGACGCCGGGATCCACCACCGCCAGATGCACGGTGCCGGACGGAAAGAACGGCGCGGCCGCCTCCAGGGCCAGCGCCCCTTCGGTGATGTCGTGGCGCTCGATGTCGTGGGTGATGTCGACGAGCTGCAGGGACTGGCGGGCGGTGTGGGCGATGCCGAGCATGACACCCTTCATCTCCGCGACGTACGCGTCACGGAGCCCGAAATCGGTGGTCAGCGTGACGATGCCGGCCACACGCGTGGGGGCGTCGCGACGCTCACCGATCGCGATCCACGACGAAGTCCGCCACCAGCGACAGCGTCTCCCGCTCCTCGGACGGCGCGAACGCCTCGAGATCGGCCTTGGCCGCCCGGGCGAAGGCCTGCGCGCGGGCGCGCGCGTACTCCGCACCTTCGGCCTCCAGCACCAGACGACGGATGTCCTCGATCTCCGCCGTCTCGAGCGTCCGGCGCCGCAGCAGCGCCCGCACCCGCTCGGCCTCCAGGGGCGGCACTCGCTCCAGCATCGCGATGAGCGGCAGGGTGCGCTTGCCCTCGCGCAGGTCGGCGCCGATCGCCTTGCCGAGCCGATCCTGGTCGGCGTCGAAGTCGAGCGCGTCGTCGGAGATCTGGAAGGCGATCCCGATGTCCAGCCCGTAACGGGTCAAGGCCTCGGTCTGCTCGGGCGGCAGCGCACCGAGCAGCGCCCCGATCCGGCAGCATGCCGACATGAACGACGCGGTCTTCTGGGTGATGATCCGGGTGTAGTCGGCCTCCGACGTCAGCCCGCTTCGCTTGAGCTGCAGCTGAAACACCTCGGCCTCGGTCATCGACACGGTGGCGCGGGCGAGGGTCTCCATGACGCCGCGGTCGTTGTCACGCACCAGCATCGCGAACGACTTGGAGTACAGGTGATCCCCCACCAGCACCGAGGCGTCCACGCCCCACTGGGCGTTGGCCGACGGCCGTCCCCGCCGCAGCGGGGCCTCGTCGACCACGTCGTCGTGGATGAGGGTGGCGGTGTGCAGCAGCTCGACCACGCAGGCCAGGCGCACCGCGCGGGGCCCGCGGTACTCGGCCAGGCGCGCGGCCAGCAGCAGCAGGATCGGGCGCAGCCGCTTGCCGCCGGCGCCCGCGATGTAGCTACCCATCTCCTGGATGAGCGGGACCGTGGAGCTCAGCTCGCGGCGGATCTCGGCTTCGACCGCAGCCAGGTCCTCACCTACGAGGGCCGCCACGCGCTCCTTGAGGACTCGTTCCAGGGTGGGCGTGGCCACGCGGACGGCGCTACTTCGGAACGACGCGGTCGCGCACCTGCACCTCGGCGCCCGGCGCGGTGGCCTGGACCTCGGCCAGCGAGAACTTTTCGCGCGTCTCCGTCACGCGCGCCGTCGCGACCTCGTCGTCCAGCTCCCCCAGGATTTCGCCGGTGACCGGATGCACCATCGGGATGCGGTCACGCCGCAAGCTCACGAGGCTGCCCGGACGGAGGCCGTCCACTGCGGTCAGGTCGATGACGATCCGGCTGGGCTCCACGAAGACGACGTAGCCGCGCGCGGGCGGCTCGGGCGCGGCGATCGGGGCGGGCTGCTTGACCGCCGCAGACGCCGCCGGGGCCGCCGAAGGCGCCGGCGTCGCGGGGGTGGCGCCGAGCGGCACCTGAGCGATCGGCGGTGGCGGTGCGGGCGCGGCGCTGCCGCCCACCCGGGGATCGGTCGCGCCGGGGCGAGCCGGCTCGGCCGTCATGTACGGCGTGCCCTGCCGGGGACTGATCTTGCCGCCGCCGGGCGGCAGCCCGTACTTGGCCACGACCTCGGGCGGCGCGATGATCGCGCTCTTGCCGCGCAGGAGCGTGGTCATCGTCGTCGGCATCTTGTCCTCTTCGACCCAGATGTACTCGGGCTCGCTGCGCACGTCCCCGAATCTTGGATTTCTGATGAGCAGCCAGCGCGTCTCGGCCGACTTGAGATTGACGGTGGGCTCCGGAGTAATGGGCATGCCAGCAATCTGGCGTAAGCCATTGCACCCGGTCACCGCGAGCATCGCGAGCAGGAGCCCGACTGCGTACCGCGCCTTCATGCGGCGTCTAACATAGCACACGCCCCCGGCCGCTCAGTCCTCTGGCCGAGGCTCCCAGGGGAACCGCTGGTCTTCGCCGCCGCTGGTCGAGACCAGGGGCAGGCGGCGGGAGAAGAGGGCGGTGCCGGTAATGGCCGAGATGTAGGTGACGTCGAGGTAGGTGGTCCCTCGGCGCTCGAGGAGCAGGGGCACCACCCAGCCGGCCAGCTCCATGCTGCGTGCGCTGCGCATGGCGCGCTCGGGCCGGGCCAGCACGTCCTCCACCCGCACGCTGCCGCTGGCGAACAGGTCGCTCACCGCCAGGGGGTCCACGACCTGGAAGCGCTTGGACTGCTCGAGGCCGGCCGCGATGAGGAAGGGCACCCGCCGGACGTCGGCCTGGCCCCCGGTCATATCCATGACCGGCGTCACCGCGACCCGGATGCGGGCCCGCGTGATCCGGGCCCCGTCGGCCGGCCGCGGCCGCGGCGAGTCGGGCAGCGGCATGTAGCGAGCGGCCGAGAAGCGCTCGTAGACTCGGAGAACCTGCGCGTGCCCCAGGATCTCCTCATAGCGGCCGAGGAGCTTGCCGGTGATCGGGTGGGCGAACGGCTCGCCCTTGCGGAAGATCGTGTACTCCTGGCCCTGCACCGCGCCGCTGCCGGAGCTGACGTCGAGGAAAATCTCGGGTCCCTCCACCGAGACCACCACCGCCTCGATCGGCGCGAAGGCCTTGGCGAAGTCGACGGCCATCAGCCCGAACGTCGCTCCGACGCGGTCGGCGAGGCCGGCCGCGACCGGATGGGCCAGGAGCAGGAGCAGCGACAGCAGAAACCCCAGCGCGCGACGCAGGCCCTTCAAAACGTCACCGAGGGCTGGTGGATCCCGAAGACCGCGCGCAGCCGCTCGCAGATCTCGCCGAGCGACGCCGTCGCCTCGACCGCATCGACCAGCAGCGGCATCAGGTTCACCTGACCGCGGGCGCCGGTCTCCAGCGCATCGAGCGTCCGGCGGGCCCGGTCGGCATCGCGGGTGCGCCGCAGGCGCGCCAGGCGCTCGGCCAGCGCATCGCCGATGCCGGCCTCGAGCTGGAACAGGTTGGTCGGTGGAGGATCGTCGGTGACGAACTCGTTCACGCCCACCACGATCCGCGCCTTGTCCTCCACCTCGCGCTGCCACCGATAGGCGGCGTCCTGGATCTCCCGCTGCATGAAGCCGATGGCGGCCACCGAGCCGCCCAGCTGGTCGATCCGCGTGATGTAGGCCTCGGCACCCTCCTCGATATCGCGGGTGAGGCGCTCGATGGCGAAGGAGCCCCCCAGGGGATCGACCGTGTCGGCGACGCCGGACTCGGCGGCCAGGATCTGCTGGGTGCGCAGCGCGATCCGCACCGCCCGCTCGGTCGGCAGCGAGAGCGCCTCGTCCATCGAGTTGGTGTGCAGCGACTGGCAGCCCCCCAGCACCGCGGCCAGCGCCTGCACGGTCACGCGCACGATGTTGTTCTCGGGCTGCTGGGCGGTGAGCATGCTCCCGGCGGTCTGGGCGTGGAAGCGCAGCATCATCGAGCGCGGATCGCGGGCCTTGAAGCGATCGCGCATGATGCGCGCCCACAGGCGGCGCGCCGCCCGGTATTTGGCGATCTCCTCCAGCAGGTCGTTGTGCGCGTTGAAGAAGAACGACAGCTGCGGGGCGAAGGCGTCCACGTCGAGCCCGGCGTCGAGCGCGGCCTGCACGTAGGCCACGCCGTTGGCCAGCGTGAAGGCCACCTCCTGCACCGCGGTGCTGCCCGCCTCGCGGATGTGGTAGCCGGAGATCGAGATGGTGTTCCAGCGCGGCACGTGCGTGCGGCACCACGCAAAGACGTCGGTGATCAGCCGCATCGACGGCGTGGGCGGGAAGATGTACGTGCCCCGCGCAATGTATTCCTTGAGGATGTCGTTCTGCACGGTGCCGTTCAGGCGATCGGGGGCGATCCCCTGCCGCCGGCCCACGGCCACGTAGAGCGCCAACAGGATGGCGGCGGTGGCGTTGATCGTCATCGAGGTCGAGACCCGCTCCAGCGGGATGGCCTCGAAGAGATCGGCCATGTCCTCGACGGTGGCGATCGACACGCCCACCTTGCCCACTTCGCCGCGGGCGATCGAGGCGTCGGGGTCGTGCCCCATCTGCGTGGGCAGGTCGAAGGCCACCGACAGGCCGGTCTGCCCCTGCTCGAGCAGGAAGCGGTAGCGCTTGTTGGTCTCGACGGCGGTGCCGAAGCCGGCGTACTGCCGCATCGTCCACAGCCGCGAGCGGTACATCCCGGGGTGCACGCCGCGGGTGAAGGGAAACGCGCCCGGCGTGTCGGCGGCGGTGACGTCGGCCGGGAGATCGGCCGGTCCGTAGACGCGCGGCCGCGCCGCGCCCCAGGACGTCGTGAACTCCGGCTTCCGCTCCTTGTCGCTCACCTCGACCACCTCACTGCGGCCGCCTCACAAGGGAATGTTGCCGTGCTTGCGCGGCGGGTTGGCGTCGCGCTTGGTACGCAGGCGCTCGAGCAGGGCGCAGAGCCGGGCCCGCGTGTCCCGCGGCTCGATCACCTCGTCCACGTAGCCCCGCTCGGCCGCGATGTAGGGGTTGGCGAACTTCTCCCGGTACTCGCGGATCTTCTCCTCGCGGAACGCGGCCGGGTCGGGGGCCGACTCCATCTCCCGCCGGTATAGTACGTTGACCGCCCCCTCCGGGCCCATCACCGCGATCTCGGCCGACGGCCAGGCGAAGTTCGCGTCTCCGCGAATGTGCTTGGAGGACATGACGTCGTACGCACCCCCGTAGGCCTTGCGCGTGATGACCGTCAGCTTGGGCACGGTCGCCTCGCAGTAAGCGTACAAGAGTTTGGCCCCGTGGCGGATGATCCCCCCGTACTCCTGGGCAGTGCCCGGCAGGAAGCCCGGGACGTCCTCGAAGGTCACGATCGGGAGGTTGAAGCAGTCGCAGAAGCGCACGAAGCGCGCGGCCTTGACCGAGGCGTTGATGTCCAGACAGCCGGCCAGGTGGGCGGGCTGGTTGGCGACGATCCCCACCGGACGTCCGCCCAGCCGGCCGAAGCCCACCACGATGTTCGGCGCGAAGGCCGCGTGGACCTCGAAGAAATAGTGGTCGTCCAGCACGCTCCGGAGCACCGCTTTCATGTCGTACGGCTTGTTCGGCTGCTCCGGCACCAGCGTCTGAAGCGCCTCGTCGCGCCGGTCGGCCGGGTCGCGGGTGGGCCGCAGCGGCGGGTCCTCGAGGTTGTTGGACGGCAGAAAGGTCAGCAGCTCGCGGATCAGCGCCAGGCACTCGTCCTCGCCGTCGGCGGCGAAGTGAGCCACTCCGGACGTGGCACCGTGCGCGCCGGCGCCGCCGAGCTCGTCGGCGGTCACCGTCTCGTGGGTCACCGCCCGGATCACGTCGGGTCCGGTCACGAACATGTACGAGGTGTTCTTGACCATGAACACGAAGTCGGTGATGGCCGGCGAGTACACCGCGCCGCCCGCGCACGGCCCCATGACCGCGGAGATCTGGGGCACGACTCCCGAGGCCAGCGTGTTGCGCAGGAAGATGTCGGCGTAGCCGGCCAGCGACACGACGCCTTCCTGGATGCGGGCGCCGCCCGAGTCGTTGAGGCCGATGACCGGCGCTCCGGTCTTCATGGCCAGATCCATCACCTTGCAGATCTTCCGCGCGTACGCCTCGCTCAACGAGCCGCCGAACACGGTGAAGTCCTGGGCGAAGACGAAGACGGTCCGGCCGTGGATCTTGCCCGAGCCCGTCACCACACCGTCGCCGGGCACGCGCTGCTCCTGCATTCCGAAGTCGTGGCTCTGGTGGACGACGAACTTGTCCACCTCGAGGAACGAGCCGGGATCGAGCAGAAGCTCCAGACGCTCGCGTGCCGTCTTCTTGCCGGCCTTGTGCTGGCGGCGGATTCGCTCCTCGCCGCCGCCGAGCTCGGCCTCGGCGTGCCGTCGACGCAGGGACTCGAACGGATCAGACGCGGACATGGCCCAACTGTGCGCATTGGGTCGAGGAAAGTCAACGGATTTATCCACTTACGGTGTGATCCCTGCTGATTGAATACGCCGCGGTTTCCACGCATAATCCAGCCCCATGCAGCCGTGGATGCAGATCGTCCTGGTCGTGTGCGCGGTCGCGCTCACGGTTGCCCTCGTGGCGGCGATCCTCGCCGCGCGCGCCACCCTTCGCCACGCCGCCTCGGTGCTGGAGATCGTCGAGCAGGAGCTCCGGCCGCTGGTTGGACAGATCCACGGCCTCACCGACGACCTTCGCGATCTCACCCGCGAGACCCGGCGCGAGGTCGAGCGGATCGGCGAAGTGACCGAGCACGTCGAGACCGCCGCCGACGGCGTGAGCCGCGTGGTCGTGGCCCTGGCCGGCTTCACCCGCGCGGGCCACGCCGTGGGTCTGGTGGCCGGCCTTCGCCGGGGGGTCGACGTCTTCGTGGACCGGCTGCGAGGGAATCAAGGAGGCAACCATGGCAGATGATCGTAACGACGCGGCGGGATACCTCGGCTGGTTCTTCCTCGGCGGCGTGGTGGGGGCGGCGACGGCGCTGCTCCTGGCTCCGCGTACGGGCCGAGAGACGCGCGAGCTGCTGGCCGAGCGCGGCAACGAGTTCGCCCGCCGCGCCCAGGAGCTTGCCAGCGGCGCGCAGGGACGCGCCGGCGAGTGGATGGACAAGAGCCGCGAGCTCTTCGAGGAGCAGACCCAGCGGCTCATGACGGCCTTCGAGGCGGGCCGCGACGCCATGCGTGACGAGATGCGCAAGGACCCCACCGGCCCGCGTGGCTGAGGTCGAGCTTCCCAACGTCAAGGAGCTCGAGGAAGCGCGCGACAAGACGTTCACCCGTCGGGTCGCGCTCGCCACCGCCGCCTACGCGGTGTCGCTGGCCATCGCCTCGCTCGGCGGTAGCAACGCGATGAAGGAGATGCTCCTGTCGCAGCAGGAGGCCAGCAACCAGTGGGCGTTCTACCAGTCCAAGGTCGTCCGTGAGCACCTCAACCGCGGCAACAAGCTCATGCTCGAGACCCAGCTGGCGGAGCCGTCGACTCTCAAGGGGGCGGAGCGGGAGAAGTTTGCCGCCCTGGCCAAGAAATTCGCCGACGAAGAGACACGGATGAACGTCGACAAGAAGGAGATCGAGCCGAAGGCCAAGGCCGCCGAGGCGGTGCGCGACCGCAACCAGAAGAAGGACCCGTACTTCGACTACGCCGAGGTCCTGCTGCAGATCGCGATCGTGACGGCCTCGATCTCGATCCTGTCCAGCTCACGCCCGATGTTCTGGTTCTCGCTGGTCCTGGCGATCTCCGGCACGCTGCTCTCGGCGAACGGCTTCACGCTGCTCGTTCACGTTCCCTTCTTCGAAGCCTACTGACGAGACGGTGCCGGCATTCGCGCCGGCACCGTCTCCGATTTGGCCGGACCTCAGCGGCGTCGGGTGACCGGGCGGTGAGGCTTGTGCCCGGGCCCCCTGCGCTGCTCCCGGCGCGAAGGCCGTTCGACCTTCAGCTCCATCAGGACCCAGGACCCACCGGTCCCCGAGGGAACCCACTGCATCCGGTACACGACACCGGCGTCCCCGTAACGCGTCGTCGAGCCGCTCGCCATCGCTCACTCCCTTCAGAAAGGGACGGCGCCGTCGCCGCGCCACCTGGCGCGGTCCCGACGTCGTCGGTCTCGGGGTGATCGGGCGTCAGGCGCGAGGCGGCGCGCGGGGACACGGCGCGCCGAGGGAGAAGCGAGCGACGACCGCGGGGGGCGGGGCCGCGACGACCAGCGCGGCGAGGATCGCGAGGAGCGCGATGCCGGCGGGGACGACGGCCGAGCCGTGATCCCAGACCAGCGCGGCGGCTTCGTCACCATCGCCGCCATCGTAGAGTCCGCCGATCCACGTGGGATCGGGCACGACGACCGCCGCCACCGTGGGCGCGACGAAGGCCGACAGCGCCAGGACCATCGCCACCGCGCGTCGCCGGAGCCAGAGCCACATGCCGCCAGTATCTCAGAAACGCCGGAAGGTCGCGTCCACTCCTCCGTCGTCGCGAAGGAAGCGCAGGACCGTCCGGCCGTGGTCGTCGGACACGCGCACGATGCCGTTGCCATCCGTGCCCTGGTAGCGCACCTGCCCGGGCCGGACGACGAGCAGGCTGCCGTGAAACACTCGATCGCCGGCGTCGAGATACATCGTCCCCTTGAACGCGCCGCTCGCCGCGATGGAGAGCATGGCCGGAGCGTGCCCCTGCGGGCTCGTGACCCGGCCCTTCCACTCACCGCTGAGCTCGGCGGCATCGTGGATCGGTCTGGTGGTCGCGCACCCGACGAGGAGGAGCATCAGCAGGACGACCGGGGCGACGCGCGCGCTCACCGGAGCGCTCCCGGCCGCGCGATCAGGCCGTAGCGAAACCCGAGGCCGAAGGCCAGCAAGATCACCCCGAACGCGCAGACGATGGTGGCGCCGGTGGGCAGGTCGAGCGCGGCGGAAGCGATCATGCCGAGGACGCTGACCAGGGTGCCGAAGCCCCAGCCGATCAGCAGACGCGCGAGGACCGATCCGCCCAGCGTGACGCCGGCCAGCGCCGGCACGATCAGGTAGGAGAACACCAGCAACACACCGGCGACGCGGACGGAGCTCGCCACCACGACGCCGAACGAGGCGTAGAACACGAAGTCCCACAGCCGTACCCGCCACCCCTGCGCGTAGGCCGCGTCCGGATCCGCCGAGATGAGGAAGAACGGGCGGCGACACAGCCAGTGCAGCACGCCCACCAGGGCATACAGGCCGGCGACCCGGGCCACCTCGAGCGGCCCCACCGCCAGCAGATTGCCGACGAGCATGCCGCGTACCTGCTCGGCGCCGTGCGCGGCCCGATCGGCGACCAGCACCGCCGCGGCGGAGGAGACTGCGTAGACGACGCCGATCACCGCCTCCTGCGAGACGTGCCGGCGCCGGCTCCGGCTCAGCGCGAGGACCACCGAGCCCACGATCGTGGCAGCCAGCGCATACGCGTAGGACTGCCAGGTCTCCGTCTCGTAGCCGACGAGGAACGCGACGGTGGCGCCCAGCGCGGCGATCTGGGCCATCGCGATGTCCACGAAGACAACCTCGCGGGCCAGCACGTGGACGCCGAGATAGGCGTGGATGCCGGTGAGCACCAGGCACATGAGAAAGGGCGCCCAGAGAATCGCGACCAGGTCGCCGATCACTAGCGCAGCGCCTTGGCCAGCGTGGTGATGTTGTAGTCGATGGCCGCGATGTAGTTGTCGGCGCCCTTGACCGCCCCCACCGCAGTGGCCATCACGAGGGCCTTGGCGCCGGCCTCCTCGGCGACCCGATTGGCCAGCTTGATGTCGTTCCAGGGCTCGACCAGGATGACCTTGATCTTTTCCTCCTTCATCTGGCGGATCAGGTTCACGAGGTGCTGCGGCGAGGGCGGAATCCCCGGCCGGTCCTCCACCGTGCCGGCCTGGACCAGGCCGAAGCGCGTCAGCAGATAGATGAAGTCCGGATGAAAGACCACGACCTTGCTCCCCCGCACCGGCTCCATCGTCTTCGTCCACTCCGCCATGCGCTGGGCGAGCTGGGCCAGGAAGGCCGTGCGGTTCTGCTCGAAGACCGCCCGCGACTCGGGCGCGACCCGCGCCAGGCCGTCCACGATGTTCTGGGTGATCGCCGGCGCCAGACCCGGGTCCAGGGAGAAGTGCGGGTTTCCGCGCGGGTGCACGTCACCCATCGAGCGGTCCACGCGCGCGCTGGGGACTTCCAGCACCTCGATCCCTTTCGAGATCTCGATTCGGCCTCGACCGCCGCGAATGATCTCGGGATTGTTTGCGCCCTCGATGGCGACGTCGGCCCAGGCGTCGAGATCGAGGCCGTTCTCGACCACGGCGTCGGCGCGCCGCAGCTTGAGCATCATGCTCGGCCGCACTTCCGCCTCGTGGAAATTCTGTGTGCCGCGGGTGAGGCTTTCCACCTCGACCAGATCGCCGCCCACGGCTTCGGTGAGCGACTTGAGATCGGGAATGGTCGCCACCACGCGCAGCTTGCGCGCCGCCTGCGCCCCGGGAGCGAAGGGGGCGCCAGCGGCGAGCAGGATTGCGATGACGACACCGAGTCGCGCGAGCGTCCGGGTTCTCATGACGGTCCTCTCTTGCTCATGCTGTGGCCTCTAGAAAGGATGGGCGGGGTGAGCGCCCAGGATGAACGTGGCTTGAAAGATCCACTCGTCCATGATTCGTCCGCTGCCGCCGTTGAGATCGAAGCCCTCCCGGTTCGACCGCTCGGTGTGCTTGTAGGCCGCGCGGAATCGTAGAAACTCCGAGGGCATGAAGGTCAGGTACGGCTCGACGGCCCACTGGTGACCCGGGTTGGTCGGGTACTGAGTCCAGTCGTAGCGCGTGCCCATCGCCCACCGGCGCCACGGCTGCACTTCGGCCCAGCCGTACGCGCCGAACCGATCGCGCGTTCGCTTGTCGCCGACACCGTTCTCGACCTCGCGGATGGAGTAGATGCCCTCGCTGGACAGCGTCAGCAGGGGATGGAGCCAGCCTTCGGGACGGAACTTGTACTTCACGTCGTAGCCGACCAGCGTGCTCCGCAGCCGGTCCGGCGTCTCCCCGCTGGCCACCGAGGTGCCGATCTGCAAGCCCATGGTGTCGGTCAGCTCGAAGAACGCCCGCACGCGTCCCGTGGCCAGCGGCGCCGTGAGGCGGCCGAAGCCGAACGCGGTCTCGTTGTCACCGTCGAACACGCCGCCGAGGACTTCGAGGTAGAAGGGCAGGAAGTCCGGAACCCAGGTGGCCTCGCCACCACTCTCGACGAGGCCCTCGTCGCCGAAGAAGATGCGGTACACGTCGGGCCGGTCCACCCACGGCAGATCGTGCTCGTGAATCACGTTGGACCAGCCGTAGCGGTTGCGCATCTGCCCGATCTTGGCCTGCGTGCCCCAGGGCAGAGCCAGCAGCGTGATGGTCGCCTCGGCCAGGTTCACCCCCGACTCTTCCCCCGCCGACTCCTGGCCGGCCTCGATGCGCACGTCGGCGCGCGCGTAGGGGTCGATCTGACCGAACAGGCTCAGCTCGATCTCACGAGGAAAGAAGCGATTCTCCTGACCCGAGAAGGTCCCGTCCTGGGCCTTCTGCACGTTGCGCTGCGTGATGTTGCCGATGAAATCGCCGGAGATGCCGACGTCGAATAGCAATTGCCCGGCCCCGCGCTGCTGATAGAGCGAGAACGGCTGGCGGGGGCTGAGGAGATCGAGCGCTGACGGGGAGCTCGGGGATGTCGGAAGACTACCCGGTGCCTGCACGACAGGGGCGGGCGGCGTCAACGCTCCTGCGGCCGGCGGCGCTCCCGCGGCGGGAGGCACTCCAGTCGCCGGCGGCTGGGACGTCGCCGGCCTGGTCTGTAGCTCCAGACGCTTCAGGCGCTCGCTCAGCGCCTCGATGGTCTTCTGATACTGCTCCTGCTGGCGCCGGAGCTGCTCCAGCTCCCGGCGCAGCGCTTCAGTGTCCTGCACCTGTGCGAGCGCAGGCACGGGCAGAACCGCCACCGCCAGCCACACCACGAGGATGATGAATCCACGCATAGGGGCCTCCCTCGCCGAGTTCGATGCGACGGCCCGGCATGGACCATCGCGACAACGGATGCGTCTGGGGAGAGGACTCTAGGCGAGAGGAGGAGCGCGACTGTCGGCGGTCGAGCGCGCCGGCGCCACCGGAGACCCGGTCCCCGTCGGCGTGAGGGCGCTGACCACGAAGACCACGAGCGGAGCCGGCTGGGCGTCGTGGAGCACGGCGGCGCTGTGCAGCGTCGCCAGCAGCGAGAGATCGTGATCCTGGTTGTAGAGCCCCGGGCCGACGCCCGCGTGCGTGTGCGGCAGGCACGCGCCCTGGAGCACCACCGCCGTCAGGGCCGCGAGGAGCAGGAGGCTCAGCGGCGAGAAGGCCAGTCGACCAGTCCGGGCGCGCGACATGACTGTCACGACAGATACACCCGCGCGGCTAGCCGACGCAAGGATGCTCATCCCCATATGGGGGGCCCCGAAATGGCCCCCCAATGGTCATGAGCGGCGGCCCGCTCACCCCGCAGGATGAAATGGGGTAGGGTCAGGCGGTGGCCGCCCGGTCTACGCCGCAGAGGGATTGGTACTGCG